>WBZX01003112.1_pt1 | contig 10772 bp, 12 predicted proteins | sample 5204211 | NCBI WGS metagenome assembly WBZX01 (sample SAMN12344362, study PRJNA552823) | activated sludge metagenome | biome: Activated sludge suspended growth; feature: Nitrification reactor; material: Wastewater; isolation source: activated sludge from nitrification reactor of wastewater...
TGTCCGGGCACGCGGCGATGCACGGCGGCGCCGTCGGCCGGGCCGCCGTGGCCATCGCCACCGTCAAGGCCGAGCTGCCGTGGGCCGAGGCCTTCTTCCGCGGCGTGCTGTGCAACGTGCTGGTGTGCATGGCGGTGTGGATGGCCTTTGCCGGCCGCAGCGTCGCCGACAAGGCCGTGGCCATCGTGTTCCCGGTGACGGCGTTCGTGGCCGCGGGCTTCGAGCACTCGGTGGCCAACTTCTACTTCTTCCCACTCGCGATGCTGCTGGGCGCGCCGCTCGCGGCCGGCGACGTTCTGGCCAACCTGGTCGCGGTGATCGCGGGCAACCTGGTGGGCGGCAGCGTGCTGGTCGCGCTGGTGTACTGGGTCATCTACCTGCGCGTGCCGCCCGGCCCGCCCACCGCGCCATGAACTGGATCGAGGCCTTCGAGTTCGCCAGCTACGTGGTCACGGTGGTGGGCCTGCCGGTGGCCATCGCCATCTTCCTGTACGAGCAGCGCCGCGAGCGCGAGAACGAAGAGGAAGAGGGCTACCAGCACCTGTCGGACGCCTACAACGAGTTCCTGAAGATCGTGCTCGACAACGCCGACCTGCAGCTGCGCACCCATGAGCCCCTGGCCAACCCGACGGCCGAGCAGCGCGAGCGCATGCTGGTCATCTTCGACATGCTGATCTCGCTGTTCGAGCGCGCCTACCTGGTGGCCTACAAGGACGACATGGACGCCGCCGAGCGCCGGCGCTGGAACTCGTGGGACGACTACATGCGCGAATGGTGCCGGCGCGACGACTTCTTCAACGCCCTGCCGCTGCTGCTGCGCGGCGAGGACCCGGGCTTCCAGGCCTACATGAAGCGCGTCGCGCAGGACGAGCGCGGCACGCAGATCCTGGTGGCCTCTCACTGACCTGACTGCATCGAAAGGACCCGACATGGCCAGCACCGACCCCGTCGTCATCGTCTCCGCCGCGCGAACGCCCATCGGCGGACTGCTCGGCGACTTCGCCGGCCTCGCGGCCTGGGAGCTGGGCGCGGTGGCGATCCGCGCCGCCATCGAGCGCGCCGGCGTGCCCGGCGACGCGGTCGACGAGGTGCTGATGGGCAACTGCCTGATGGCGGGCCAGGGCCAGGCCCCGGCGCGCCAGGCGCTGCGCAAGGCCGGCCTGCCCGACAGCGCGGGCGCGGTGACGCTGTCCAAGATGTGCGGCAGCGGCATGCGCGCGACGATGTTCGCGCACGACATGCTGGCCGCCGGCTCGGCCGACGTGATGGTGGCCGGCGGCATGGAGAGCATGACCAACGCGCCGCACCTGATGTTCGCGCGCAAGGGGGTCAAGTACGGCATGGCGCCGATGTACGACCACATGGCGATGGACGGCCTGGAGGACGCCTACGAGCGCGGCAAGGCGATGGGCGTGTTCGCCGAGTCGTGCGCCACCAAGTACGGATTCACCCGCGAGGCGATGGACCAGTACTCGATCGCGTCCACCCAGCGCGCCCAGGCCGCCAACCAGGACGGCCGCTTCGCCTGGGAGATCGCGCCGGTGACGCTGGCCTCGGCCAAGGGCGACACCGTGGTGGACAAGGACGAGCAGCCGTTCAAGGCGCGGCTGGACAAGATCCCCACGCTCAGGCCGGCGTTCCTCAAGACCGGCACGATCACCGCCGCGTCCTCGTCGAGCATCTCCGACGGCGCCGCGGCGCTGGTGCTGATGCGCGAGTCCACCGCCCGGCAGCGCGGCGCCACGCCGATCGCGCGCATCGTGTCTCACGCGGTGCATGCGCAGGCGCCTGAATGGTTTTCCACCGCCCCGGCGGGCGCCATCGCCAAGGCGCTGTCCCGCGCCGGCTGGGACGCGAAGAGCGTCGACCTGTGGGAGGTCAACGAGGCCTTCGCCGCGGTCACGATGGCCGCGATGGCGGAGTTCAGGCTGCCGCACGACATCGTCAACGTGCATGGCGGCGCGGTGGCGCTGGGCCATCCGATCGGCGCCTCGGGCGCGCGCATCGTGGTGACGCTGCTGGGCGCGCTGCGCCAGCGCGGGGCCCGGCGCGGCATGGCGGCGCTGTGCATCGGCGGCGGCGAGGCCACGGCGCTGGCCGTCGAGATGCTCTGAAGGGGGTGTCCGTGTTCGGCACTCATGACCTCGGGCTGTTCGCGCTGACCGTGCTCGTGCTCAACGCCACGCCGGGCGTGGACATGGCCTTCACGCTCGTGTCCACGCTGCGCGGCGGCGTGCGCGCGGGCCTGGCCGCGGCCGCGGGCATCGGCGCGGGTTGCGCCGTGCATGCGCTGGCCGCCACCTTCGGCCTGGCCGCCCTGATGGCCGCGTCGGCCGCGGCCTTCAATGCGGTCAAGTGGGTCGGCGCGGCCTACCTGCTGTGGCTGGCAGCGGGCATGCTGCGCACGGCGCTGGCGCGCGGGCCGGCGGCCACGTCGATGCCCGCGCCCGCGGCCGCGCCGCCGTCGCCCTGGGCCGTGATGCGCCAGGGGTTCCTCACCAACGTGCTCAATCCCAAGGTGGCGCTGTTCTCGCTGGCCCTGCTGCCGCAATTCATCGACGCCGACGCGCCCGGCAAGACGCTGGCGTTCCTGTTCCTCGGGCTGTGGTCGGTGCTGCAGGGCCTGCTCTTCCTGGCGGTCTTCGTGCTGCTGGTGGCACCGCTGCGCCGGATGCCCGCGCGCCCGATGCTCGTGCGCGGCCTGCACCTGGCTGGTGCGGGATTGTTCGGCGCGCTGGCCGTGCGGCTGGCCGCGTCAGCGCGTCCCTAGTTCGTTCGTGAGGCACCGGATCCCCCCTGAGCACGCGGGTGCGCCCTGTCTGGGGGGAGCCTTATGCTCGATGCATGTCCAGCATCCTCGTGTCGAAGATCGAGACGCCCGCCCCGGTGGCCGTGGCGGAGCATTGCGAACGCGTCGTGTCGTTCTCACGCGCGGCAATCGCCGAGTTCGCGCACCTGACCGGCGACGCCAATCCGCTGCACTACGACCCGGAGGCGGCTGCGCGTGCGCACCACGGCCGCATCATCGCCAGCGGACAGCACACCACATCCCACCTCATCGGTCTGGCCGCCACGCACTTCGCACGCAAATGCGAGCACTACGCGCGCGAGGTGCTGTGCCTGAACTTCAACTTCGCATTCAAGGCGCCGGTGTTCGCCGACGACGCGGTGGCGCTGTCGTGGACCGTCTCGGCCGTCGAATGGCAGCCTCGCCTGGAAGGCTGGCTCGCCCATGCCGACGGACGCGCGGTGTCGCATGGCCGCGTCTGCGTGGTCGGTCGGGGCACGCTGCTGGTCAAGGCCCGTTCGCTGACTCGCTGACGTTGCGGTCTCCCAGGTCGCGGGTGCCGCGCCCGGGGGCCGCCCGATGAATCGCGCCGCGGTCCACCTGCAGCTCGTGGGCATGGTGGTGCTCTGGGGCGTCTCCTGGCCGGCCGGGCGCGTGCTGGCGCAGTCGATGCCGGCCTTCAGCGGGTCAGCCTGGCGTTTTTCCATCGCCTGCGCGGTGATGCTGGCATGGCTTCGCTTGTCCGCCGGCGCGTGTCCGCGGCTGTCGATGCGGCAATGGGCCGGCCTGGCCGCGGCGGGCGCGGTGGGCGTCTTTGCCTACTCGGCGTTCTTCATGCTGTCCCTGCAGCGGGTGGAAGCCAGCCGCGCCGCCGTGGTGGTGACGACCAACCCGGTGTTCACCACGCTGCTGGCGGCGTGGTGGTTCAAGGAACGCTTCAATGCGTGGGTGGGCCTGGGCCTGGCGCTGGCCGTGGTCGGCGCGGCCACGGTGATGACGCACGGCGCCCCCTGGAAGGTGCTGGCCGCCGATGTGGGCACCGGCGAATGGCTGCTGCTGGGCTGCATCGCCACCTGGACCACCTACTCGCTGATGGGCAAGCGCCTGATGGCCGGCATCGACGCGCTGGCCGCCACCACCATCACGGCCAGCGTCGGCTGCGTGCTGATGTGGGTGGCCGCGCTGGCGCTGGAAGGCCCCGCCGTCGCGGTGCAGGCGATCGCGGCGCTGTCGCCGCGCGGCTGGGCCGCCCTGCTGTACATGGCCATCGGCGCCACCGTGCTGGCCTATGCGTGGTTCAACCGCGGCATCGCGGTGCTGGGTGCCGGCGTGGCGTCGAGCTACATCAGCCTGGTGCCGGTGCTCGGCGTGGCCTCGTCGGTGCTGATGCTGGGCGAGCCGCTCGAGGCGTCTCTGCTGGCCGGCGGCACACTGGCGCTGGCCGGCGTGGTGCTGGCCAACCGGGCGCGGCGCTGACATGCTGCGCGCCACGACCGATCCTTCGACCTGACGCACGGAGCCCCCGCCATGCTGCTTTCCGACGACCACATCGCCGTGCAGGACACGGTGCGCGCCTACGTGCGCGACCGCATCGCGCCCCAGGCCGCGCGCTGGGACAAGGAGCACCACTTCCCGCGCGAGGAGCTGCGCGGCCTGGCCGCGCTGGGCTGCTACGGCGTGGCGGTGCCCACCGACTACGACGGCGCCGGCCTGGACTACCTGTCGCTGGCGATCATCCTGGAGGAGATCGCGGCCGGCGACGGCGCCACCAGCACCGTGGTCAGCGTCAACAACTGCCCGGTGTGCTCGATCCTGATGGCCTTCGGCACCGAGGACCAGAAGCAGCGCTTCCTGCGCCCGCTGGCGCGCGGCGACATGCTGGGCGCGTTCTGCCTGACCGAGCCGCATGTCGGCAGCGAGGCCGGCGGCCTGCGGACCACGGCCGTGCGCGACGGCGACCACTACGTGCTGGACGGCGTGAAGCAGTTCATCACCAGCGGCAAGGAAGGCGACGTGGCCATCGTGATGGCCGTCACCGACAAGGCGGCGGGCAAGAAGGGCATCAGCGCGTTCCTGGTGCCGACGAAGACGCCGGGTTACGTGGTGGCGCGCCTGGAAGACAAGATGGGCCAGCACGCCAGCGACACGGCGCAGATCGTGTTCGACCAATGCCGCGTTCCGGCGGCCAACCGGCTCGGCGACGAGGGCATGGGGCTGAAGATCGCGCTGTCGGGCCTGGAGGGCGGGCGCATCGGCATCGCCAGCCAGGCCGTGGGCATGGCGCGCGCCGCGTTCGATGCGGCGCTGGCCTACAGCAAGGAGCGGCGCGCGTTCGGCGTGCCGATCTTCGAGCACCAGGCGGTGCAGTTCAAGCTGGCCGACATGGCCACCCAGATCGAGGCCGCGCGCCAGCTCATCCATCACGCGGCCAGCCTCAAGGACGCCGGGCGGCCCTGCCTCAAGGAAGCCGCGATGGCCAAGCTCAACGCCAGCGAGATGGCCGAGCGCGTGTGCTCCGCGGCGATCCAGGTCTTCGGCGGCTACGGCTACGTGAGCGACTTCCCGGTCGAGCGCATCTACCGCGACGTGCGCGTGTGCCAGATCTACGAGGGCACGAGCGAGGTGCAGAAGATCCTGATCGGGCGCGCGCTGGGCTGACGCGGCGAACCGGCCGGCGTGTGCGGCGGGTTCGGCATCACGCGGCGCGGGTCGGAGCGCCGGCCGGCCGCACGAAGCGCTGCTCGGTCACCGTGCGGCCCCAGCGATCGCCCGGGCCCTCACGATCGAGCCTGAAGCCGGCGTCCTCGTACAGGTGCCGCGCGGCGGCGAGGCCGGCGAAGGTCCACAGGCAGGTGGATGCATGGCCGCGCGCATCGGCAAAGGCGAGCGCGCGCGCCAGCAGCGCCCGGCCCACGCCTTGGCCGCGCAGGGTGTCCGACACGATGAACCAGCGCAGGTGCGCGCCCTGCGTCGCGGCCTGCGAACCGTCGAGGGCCAGCGCGGCCTCGATCTGCGGCGAGCCGACGGTCCACAGCCCGTCGCGGCCCGGCACGAAGGCTTCGCAGAACGCCGCCAGCTCGCGCGCGACCGTGGCCTCGAAGGCGGTGCCGAAACCGGCATGGCGCGCGTAGTAGGCCGCATGCAGCTGCGTGATGCGACCGATGCAGCCGGGCACCGGGCCCTCGACGATCGGGATGCCGGCCGCGGGCTCGAGGTGGCGCACCATGTCGTACCGCACGATGCCGTGCGGATAGCCCCCGCGCACATGCTCCGACCAGTAGCCGAGTCGCCGGTAGAAGTCCGGGGCCTGGAAGTCGTAGGTCTCCAGGAACACCGAGCGGCATCCGCGCTCGGCCGCCAGCGCCTCGAAGGCCCGCATCAGACGGGTGCCGACCCCGCGACGACGCGCGCCGTCGTCGACCCACAGCTGCTGCAGCTCACAGCACGGGCCCCAGCGCCGCCCCACTGCGCCGCCAGCCACGCGCCCGTCGGGCAGGCGCGCGATGCAGGCCAGCGGCTGCACCTCGTGCAGCGGCGCGGCGCCGTCGTTGTAGCGACCGATGCCGTCGTCCACCGCCGCCGCCTCGGGCGGCAGCACGTCGTGCGTCGTGATCTGCAGGTCGTCCATCCAGCGCCTCGCGGGCCGGCGGGTGCCGGCGACATCAGGCGCGGATGGTAGAGGCTCGCGGCGCGAGCGGGGGCTGGGCCGGCCCGGCTACTTCTGCTCGAGCTGGGATGCGGTCTTCTTCGCTCCCTGACCGGACTGCAGCTCACGCACGTTCTGACCGATGGCGTCGCTGCGGTTCTTGATCGACGCGGCCAGCAACACCTTCATGCCGTTGAACGTGCAGTGAAAGACATAGTCGCCCAGCACACGCTCGGCCTGGTCGAGGGTCTCCACGCGGTCGGGCCAGCGTGTGGAGGCGGCGTCGGCGTACAGCTTGCGGTAGACGACCACCTCCTCCTCTCTGAGCTTTTCCCTCACCAGGCGCTCCAGGTCGGCGAGTTCGGGCGACACCAGGTACGCGCCGTCGAAGGCGTCGAAGCTGGCCTCGGTGAAGCTGAACAGCGCGCCCGTGGCCGCCACGCCGGTGGCGCTCGCCTTGGCCAGGCCGAGCAGGGTGCTGGCCAGGCCGGCGGACAGGTTCATTTCGCTGCGCGCGAAGTTGCGGTGGGCCTGCGCATACACCTGCCGGTCGAAGTAGTCGGCGCACAGCAGTTGCGAATAGGTGATGCCGGTGCCGACGTAGCGCGAGATCGACAAGGGATCGGTGGGGCTGGCGGCGGCAGCCTGGTGTGCTGCCGCGAACTCGCGTGCCTTCGCGGCGATGTAGGGGACCCGGATGGCGTCCGTCGAGGTCTCGCCATGGACCAGCGGGCTGCGCAGCGCGAACTTGTCCCGCAGGTCGCCCCGGAACTGGCTGCAGCCGCAAAGCAGGACGGCCAGCAGGCCGAGCAATGGAAGGCGGGGCATCGGACGCTCCGGTGGTGGCGGGGCGCGCAGTGTGGTGCGGCCGACATCGCACCGTGCCGCGCCAGCACGTGCGCTGGCGCACCGGGCACGAAACTCAGCGGGTCAGGAACGCCAGAACGCGGTCGGCCAGCTTGCCGTAGGGCGGCCGCATCAGCGACAGGCTCGACCAGCGCGCCTGGTGGAACACCGGCCGCATCTTGGAGAAGGTCTCGAAGCCTTCGCGGCCGTGGTAGTGGCCCATGCCCGACGCGCCGACGCCGCCGAACGGCAGGTCGTGCTGCCCGACGTGGAACAGCGCGTCGTTGACCGACACGCCGCCGCTCATGACCTGGTCGAGCAGGCGCGACAGCGCGGCCCGGTCGTGCGTGAACGGGTAGAACGCCAGCGGCCGCGGGCCGTCGTTGATGCGGTCGACCACGGCGTCGAGCCGGTCGTACGGCAGCACGGGCAGGATGGGGCCGAAGATCTCGCGCTGCATCAGCTCGCAGTCGTCCGGCGCGTCGAGCAGCAGGTGCGGCGCGATCTTGCGCGTGACCGCGTCGTGCGACGGACCGTCGGGCAGCAGATTCACCAGCGTGGCGCCGCGCGACCGCGCCTCGTCCATCGCGCCGACGAGGCGACCGAACGCGCGCGCGTCGATGATCGACGTGTAGTCGGGCGACTCCAGCCGCTGCAGGCGCCGCGGCACGATCTGCTGCGCCAGCTGCACGAACGCCGCCACCTGCGCGCGCGGCAGGAAGACATGATCCACCGTGGTGCAAATCTGGCCGGCGTTGAGGCACTTGACGAACAGGATTCGCTCGGCCGCCGTGCGCAGCGGGGCGAAGTCCTCGCACACCAGGGCCGGCGCCTTGCCGCCGAGTTCCAGCGTCACCGGGCACAGGTTGCGCGCCGCGGCGGCCATCACCGCGCGGCCGGTGCTGCCCGAGCCGGTGAACAGGAGGTGGTCGAACGGCAGCGCCGAGAACGCCACACCCACGCCGCCGGTCTCGTCGAACACGGCCACGCGGTCGGGGGGCAGGTAGGCCGGCAGGCGCTCGATCATCAGCGCGGCCAGGCGGCGCGAGTTCTCGCTCATCTTCACCATCGCCCGGTTGCCGGCGGCCAGCACGTAGGCCAGCGGCAGCAGGCTCAGGTTGAGCGGGAAGTTCCAGGGCACGATGACGCCCACCACGCCCAGCGGCTGGGGCACGACGCGGTTGGTCGCGCCGAAGAAGTTGCGCCAGTCCACCGGGCGGCGCTGCGGCCGCGACCAGTCGTCGAGATGGCGCAGCGCGTGGTCGATGCCGTCGAGCACCGGGAACACCTCGGCCAGCAGGGTCTCGTGGCGGGACCGATGCCCGTAGTCGGCGCTGATGGCGTCGCACAGCGCCTGCTGGTGGTCGCGCACGAAGGCCTGCAGCGCGCGCAGGTGCTGCCGCCGAGCGGCCAGGCTGGGCACGGGGTCGGCGCGATAGGCCTGCCGCTGCGCCGCCAGGGCGGCCTGCAGCTTCGCGGGCGTGGCGTCGTCGGTGTCGGTCATGCCCGGATGATCAGGCCGCCGGACGCGGTTCGGCCGGGCCCTCGGCTAGGGAACCCAACCCAGCCAGACGCTCCGGCAGCAGGGCCCAGACGGTGCGCTTGTCATCGTCGTCGAGCACCGACCACAGCGCGATCTCGTCGAGCGTGCGGCCGCAGCCCACGCACACGCCGCTGGGCTCGTGCATCCGGCAGATGTTGCGGCAGGGGCTGGCGACGGTCACGCGGGCTTCAGTTGAGGACCAGTTCCGCAACATCGTCCCACAGTTCCACCGGCACCCGGCCCTGCACCTGCTTGACCACCTTGCCCGAGCGGTCGATCACCACCGTGGTCGGCACGTTGACCGGCAGATCGCCGAAGCTGTCGCGGTGGGCGCTGTCGCGGCGCCACACGATCTTCATCTGCGGGCTGGGCGGCACCACCTTGTCGAGCACCTTCTCGTAGGCGGCCAGGTCGGCCAGCCGGCGGTCCTGGCTGACGGCCAGGATCTCGAAGTCCTTGCCGCGCCAGCCTTCCAGGTTGCGGCGCAGCTCGGGCAGCTTGTCCAGGCACACGGGGCAGTCGGTGGACCAGAAGAACACCAGCACCACCTTGCCGCGCAGCGCCTGCAGGTCGACCGCCGCGGGCTGCATGGTGCGGCCCACCAGCGTGGGCGGGGCGGCGGGCTGCGCCTGGGCTGTTGCAGCCGCTCCCAGCAGCAGGCATGCAAGAAGTTGGCGCAAGGTCATGTGACGGTCTTCCCTCGGCCGGAGCCGGATGTCGCAAGACACACTGTCGCGCGAGTGGCCGCAGACCTTTCACGGCGGCGCTGCGCGCCGTGACGGATTGCCCGCACCGCGCGGGATCGGCGCAGTGGCGCGGGCTTGCTCAGGCAGACGCCGGCGCCGCGGAGGCCGCGGCCTGCTCGCGCCGCGCCAGCAGGGCCTTGCCGGCCCTCGACACCGGCGGGCGGCCCAGCACGCCGCTGATGAACGCGCCCGCGTCCACCAGCGCGTCCAGATCGAGCCCGGTGTCGATGCCCAGGCCGCGCAGCATGTAGACGACGTCCTCGGTGGCCACGTTGCCGGTGGCGCCCTTGGCATAGGGGCAGCCGCCCAGGCCGGCGATGCTGGTGTCGAACACGTGGACCCCCAGCTCCAGGCTGGCGTAGATGTTGGCCAGCGCCTGGCCATAGGTGTCGTGGAAGTGGCCGCTGACCTCGTGCACCGGGTAGTGCCTCAGCGCCCGCTCCAGGGCCGCCTGCACGCGGCCCGGCGTGCCGGTGCCGATGGTGTCGGCGATGCCGACGTGCTGCACGCCGATGCCCTTCATCAGGCGGACCACTCGCTCGACGTCGTCGGGCGACACCTCGCCCTGGTAGGGGCAGCCGAGCGCGCAGCTGACCGCGCCGCGCACCTTGACACCGGCCGCCAGCGCCCCCTCGACGACGGGGCGGAAGCGCTCGATGCTCTCGTCGATGCCGCAATTGATGTTGCGCCGGCTGAAGGCCTCGCTGGCCGCGCCGAAGACGACGATCTCGTCGGGCCGCGTCGGCAGGGCGGCTTCCAGCCCCTTCAGGTTGGGCACCAGCACGCTGTAGCGCACGCCCGGGGCGCGCTGCACGCCGGCCATCACCGCGGCGTTGTCCGCCATCTGCGGCACCCATTTCGGCGACACGAAGCTGGTGACCTCGATCTCGCGCAGCCCGGCCGCCTGAAGGCGGTGCACCAGGGCCACCTTGTCGTCGGTGGCGACCGTGCCCTTCTCGTTCTGCAGGCCGTCGCGCGGACCGACGTCGACGATCGTGACGCGGGAAGGCAGCGTGCTCATCGTGACGGAATCCTCGCTTGTTTCAGATGGCCACTGTAACGGAGGCTTCGTGCCCGCAAGCGGGGGATGGCGGGCCCGGTCGCGCGGCTCAACACTGTGTCCACTCAGGGAGTTCCCATGGACCCACGCACCGTCATCGCTCAGCGCATCGACCTGAAACTCAGGCACATGCTCGGCACGGG
>WBZX01003113.1_pt1 | contig 10771 bp, 8 predicted proteins | sample 5204211 | NCBI WGS metagenome assembly WBZX01 (sample SAMN12344362, study PRJNA552823) | activated sludge metagenome | biome: Activated sludge suspended growth; feature: Nitrification reactor; material: Wastewater; isolation source: activated sludge from nitrification reactor of wastewater treatment...
CGAGCCTTTGGATCAGATGTTCGAAGACTATGAGGTTGCTAAAGCAAATTGGCCGGCACCACTTGAAGATATCCCATTCGCGCATAAACATCAGGTTGGTGACCAAATGATCACGGTCCAGGGCCGGATCACCCAGCGCTACGCAGCGGGCGATGCACGTTGCCGAATCGAGCTCAACTCGAGCAATCTCCTTGAGAAGAAAAAATACCGCCGTGACAAGCTCCTAGCCCCCTGGGTTTTGCATCTGGCCTCACATCTGGATGGAGAGCCCATCTCGACTCTGGTTATCGGCAAGAACGGACAGGTTCTCATCAATCCACTGGATCCCGACCTGGCCCGTCAGCATTTCAACACGCTGATTGAAGCCTACGTCGAGGGACTACGAGCCCCTTTGCCGCTCGCCCCAAATACAGGATTTGCCTGGCTGGAGAAGCAAGGCTGCCCGTTTACCGGAGCCCTGTCCGATTGCCAACAGGAAGCGATCGGCGCGGCACGTGGCAAATATGAGGATGGCTACAAATACGAAGGTGAAGCCAACCAAAGTGCGTACCTGCAGCGGATATTTCCGACTTTTGAGACGCTCTGGTCGAACGGGCGCTTCACGCAGCTTTGCCATGACTTGTATGCGCCACTGATGGACTGTGTCGGCAAGTCCAAAGAAACAACTGAAGACCAGCGCTAAACATGAAGAACGACATTACTCCACTCGCCCCGCTCTCCTTCCCCTTGACTGGCAGCCACCTGATTGAAGCCAGTGCCGGGACTGGGAAGACTTTTACCATCGCTATGCTCTATGTGCGCCTGATACTTGCACACCAGGGCGAGTTCGCATTTTCTGGTGGGGCACTTACGCCACCGGAAATCCTGGTGGTGACCTTCACGGATGCAGCCACGAAGGAACTGCGTGATCGGATTCGCGCGCGACTGGCCGAGGCAGCGCGCTATTTCCGGGCAGATCCGACCAAAATTCAGCCACCCGAAGGCGCAGACCTCCTCGACAGACTGCGTGTTGAATACCCGAATAGCCAATGGCCGGCCTGTGCCCACAAGCTCGAACTTGCGGCCGAGTGGATGGATGAGGCTGCCGTATCGACGATTCACGGCTGGTGTAACCGCATGCTCCGGGAGCATGCCTTCGACAGTCAGAGCCTTTTTACCCAGAACCTCGAAACGGATCAGAGCGAATTGCGATCAGAAGTCGTACGCGACTACTGGCGCATCTTTTTCTATCCGATGAAAATCGAGGAAGTCGCTCAGATAAAGGCCTACTGGGCAAGCCCGGATAAACTGGAAGATGTAGTGAAGTCGTTGCTGGAACACGCCAAGCGACTTCCGGATCCCAAGGATCCAGCGGAGATCATCAGCGTAAGTCTCGAAGAGAAAAGAAAGACGCTGGAGGCGCTCAAAATACCTTGGGCAGCCTGGGCCAGTGAGCTTCAAGATCTTTTCGACAAAGCCAAGGTAGCAGGTCAGATCAATGGCAAGAAACTTCAGTCCGGCAGGTATACCGGCTGGCTGAACAGCCTGCGAAACTGGGCAACCGATCCGTCTGCAGAAACGGTGGACATCGGCAAAGGGTGGGAACGCTTTACCCCCGAAGGTATTGCAGAGGCCTGGAAAACAGATTTCCCTCCAGATCATCCTGCGATCCACAATATTGCCAGCCTCAAGGAGGCGCTGGATAACCTGCCCGAACCCAAGAATGCACTCTTGAGTCATGCCGCGCGCTGGATTGCCAGAGAATTCGAGTCAGCCCAGAAACGCCGGGCCCAGATTGGCTTCAATGATCTCCTCACCGGTCTCGATGCCGCGCTCAACGGGCCGTATGGCGAGCAGCTGGCCGAGACTATTCGTCAGCAATTTCCGGTGGCCCTGATCGACGAGTTTCAGGACACCGATCCAATTCAATATCGGATTTTCGAGCGGATCTATGAGATTTCCAAGAACCGTCAGGACTGCGCCCTCATCCTGATCGGGGACCCGAAGCAAGCAATTTATGCTTTCCGTGGTGCCGACATCTACACCTATCTTCAAGCCCGGATGGCGGTCGATGGGCGTCTCTACACCTTGGACACCAACTTCCGTTCAACCCAGGCAATGGTAGATGCTACCAATCACTGTTTTGACCACATCGAGAATCAGAAAGATTCTGCTGGCGCTTTCCTGTTCAGGAAAGACGACGACAACCCGGTTCCCTTCCTGAAGGTCAAAGCCCATGGCCGCAAGGATACCTTCCAGGTCGCAAAAGAAATTTTGCCCGGCATGACACTGGCTGTGCTCGCCAAGGATGGGGAACTCTCGAAGACAGTCTACATCGACAGGATGTCAGATATCTGCGCGACCCAGATCGTCGACTGGCTTAACTTGGGAGAGGTTGGCAAAGCTGGATTCACCGGCACTGATCTGTCATTCAAGGTCGTCAAACCAGGCGACATCGCGATCCTGGTCAATAACGGCACAGAAGCCACCAGTATCCGCCAGGCGCTTTCCAGGCGCAGCGTTCGCTCGGTTTACCTGTCTGACAAGGACACCGTCTATGCCACACGGCAGGCCACCGAGGTCTATCGCTGGCTGGCGGCATGTGCCGAGCCGGACAACGATCGCCTCGTGCGCGCAGCACTATCAACTGCATCACTCCAGCTTTCCTTCGCGGAGCTTGATGCCCTAAACGTTGATGAGGAGACCTGGGAGGCAAGAATCCTCCAATTCAAGGGTTATCGAGAGATATGGCAGAAACAGGGATGCCTACCCATGCTGCGCCGCATCCTGATTGACTTTGCCTGCAACGACCATCTGCTCTCTCTGGAGGCCGATCCGACTGGCCAGAGCGGCGAACGCATCCTGACTGACATTCTCCATCTCGCCGAACTCCTTCAACAGGCCAGTTTCAAGCTGGAAGGGGAACATGCCCTGATCCGCTTCCTAGCCGAACAGATCGCCGAACCAGAGGGTGACTCGGATGGAAAGAAGCTTCGCCTGGAAAGCGATGCCGATCTAGTGAAGGTTGTCACCATCCACAAGTCCAAGGGACTGGAATATCCGCTCGTCTTCTTGCCTTTCATTTGCGCGACACGCCTGACCAAGGATAGTGACCTTCCCCTCAAGTGGCACGACGACCAAGGCGAGCTGAGAATTTCCTTGGAAGCCAGTCCTCAGGTCCTGAGCCGGACAGACCAGGATCGCCTGGGGGAGGATCTGCGCAAACTTTATGTTGCCCTGACTCGTGCACGCTACCTGACTTGGCTGGGACTCGCCCCCCTCGACAAGAGTGAGCCCAGTGCCATTGGTCATATATTTGGCCTGAAGGGCGTGGATGCAAGTCAGTATCACGCGGCGATCAAGTCATTTGCAAATGGACAAACCTGCCTGTCCGTAGAGGATGAACTGACTGTTCATGCCGACAAGTTTCTTGGCAAGACGCAAACCAAGGCACTTGGCAAGGCCTGCCTTCCTGCCCGAGCGGTGAAGGAGAGTTGGTGGATTAGCAGCTATTCAGCCCTGCAAGTCGAAGGCCATGCGATCCCTGATTCGTCCACTTTGGACGACACACCGCAGACCGAAAACCTCCTCGAGGGCCAGCGCGAAGTATTCCCGCCTGTCAGAGCAGGACATCGAGCCAACGCTCCCATGCACCGTTTTCCGAAGGGCGCCGAGGCGGGTACATTTTTGCATGATCTGATGGAGTGGGCTGCTAACGCAGGCTTTGCCACCGTATTGTCCGACACCGCCGCGTTGCGGGACATGATCGCCCGTCGCTGCAAGGTTCGTCGCTGGGAGGCCTGGGTCGATCCACTCTTTGACTGGGTGAAGCAAATGCTCACAAGTGAGCTACCTGTGGGTAGTGAATCCATCCGTCTGGATAGCCTGAATGTTGCAAAGGCGGAAATGGAATTCTGGTTTGAAGCCAGCCACGTCGACCTAGCCCGTCTGGATGCTGCAGTGATTGAAAACACCTTGGGTCGTCGCCCTCGCCCTCGCCTGACGCCGGATGTGCTGAACGGGATGCTCAAGGGGTTCATGGACCTCGTCTTTCAGCATGAGGGTCGCTATTACATCGCAGACTACAAGTCGAACTGGCTGGGAGCCACCGACGAGGATTACACCGAGTCGGCCATGGACGAAGCAATTCGCGCTCATCGGTACGACCTTCAGTATGTAATTTATCTCTTGGCCCTGCACCGCTTGCTGAAGTCACGCTTGCCCAATTACGACTATGACAGACATGTCGGAGGAGCCGCCTATCTCTTCGTTCGTGGACTTGGCGCCCCTACAACTGGCGTCCATTTCGAGCGGCCAGCCAAGGAATTGATCGAAACGCTTGATGATCTGTTTGCTGGCAAGACCGGGGGTGCAGCATGAATTCGCCGATGACCAATCCAATGGATATGCTTGATCTGCTGGAAAGCTGGGTCACCCGCGGCTGGTTGCGCGAAGTCGATTTAGCCCTCGTTCGTTTCATTACCGCGGAAGTGCCTGAAACTACCCCTGCACTCATGCTGGCCGCTGCCTTGGTCAGCCATCAACTGGGCCGCGGCCATGTCTGCCTGGACCTCGAATCCACGTTAAATGACCCCTACATAGTGCTATCACTGCCACCTGAACAAAACGAGACACCAGATCAGGAAGGAGTTTTGCAGCCCAAAGACCTCTTGGCTGGTTGGTCGACGAGCGATTGGATCTCCTGCCTCATGAATCCAGAGCTTGTCAGCAACGGTGAAGGCACGACACCTTTAGTGCTCATTGGCCATCGTCTATACCTTCGTCGCTACTGGCGCTACGAGCGTCAAGTCGAGGCAGCGATTAACCAGAGGTTCGTTGAAAGCCAAAAGATCGTAGAACAATTGCCGGAGGCCGACTTCAAATCGACCTTGAACGAACTTTTCCCGCCTTCTGATTTGGACAAAACAGATTGGCAGAAGATTGCTTGCGCGTTAGCGGCGCGAAGCGCCTTCAGCATCATTACTGGCGGGCCGGGGACCGGAAAGACGACCACAGTGGTACGTCTTCTGGCCCTGCTTCAGTCAATCGCTTTGAATAAGGATGCTGAGCGTCCCTTGCAGATCCGCCTGGCGGCACCAACCGGCAAGGCAGCGGCACGTCTCAAGGAGTCGATCTCTGGTGCTATCGATAAGTTGCCAGCATTTGTTCAGGACAATCCTGCCCTGAAAGCGAGTATCCCAAACGAAGTCACCACCCTGCACCGACTGCTCGGTACTCGACCTAACTCCCGGATGTTCCGGCACGACGCCCGTAATCCATTGCCACTGGATGTTCTGGTGATCGACGAAGGCTCGATGGTCGATCTGGAAATGATGGCAGCTATGCTGCTTGCCCTACCAGCGCACGCCCGTTTGGTCCTTCTCGGCGACAAGGACCAGTTGGCGTCGGTCGAGGCAGGTTCAGTCCTTGGCGAGTTATGTCGACGGGCCCAGCAAGGTCACTTCTTGCCGGAGACAGCTCACTGGATCAAGGATATGACTGGCAACAGCATCGATGATGCGCTTATCGATGCTGGTGGGCTTCCGCTTGACCAGCACATTGTAGTGCTGCGCGAGAGCTATCGTTTCGACGCTTTCAGCGGTATTGGCCAACTGGCAAGTGCGGTCAACGCAGGGAATACGGAGAAAATTCATGCAGTCTGGGCCCATCGGTACGCCGATCTGTTCCGCCACGATCTGCAAAACCTCGATGATGGGCGACTGGAGTCCATTCTGCTCGGCCTATCGAGTGATGAGAATACTCCTCAAGGTTTCGCCAGTTACCTCGGAGTTGTCCGCAATGAGCGTCCAGAGCTTGATGCCGACAAGACAAATTTCGATATTTGGGCGGCTAAAGTTCTGAAGGCCCATGGCAAATTCCAGCTCCTTTGCGCACTGCGTAACGGTCCATTCGGCGTTAGCGGTATGAACCAACGGATCGAGGCTCTCCTGAATAAACACCAACTGATCCAGCCGACGGTCACATGGTATGAGGGGCGCCCGGTACTGGTCACCCGAAATGACTATCGGCTTGGCCTCATGAAGGGAGATATCGGGATTGCGTTGTCTTACCCAGTCCGCAATAAAGCCTCCGGAAAGCTCGAGTGGAGTACCCGGGTCGCATTCCCAAAGGGAGATGGCACCGCAGGAATCCATTGGGTATTACCCAGCCGTCTTGTGTCGACTGAGACGGTGTTTGCCCTCACGGTTCATAAGTCCCAGGGTTCGGAATTCGACCATTGCGCGCTGCTCCTGCCGCCTGAGCGAAACCCTGTCCTGACGCGGGAGTTGGTCTACACAGGAATTACCCGTGGCAAATCGTGGTTCTCGATGATCTGCATCGGAAACAACCGGATTGTTGATGAAGCATCCGCCAGAACCGTTCAGCGCTCCGGTGGCTTATTTGCTTGATCTGAACTTGGAAGCCAGAGCAAGCATTCCAGCATCGCTCCGATGGCAGGCACAGCCCTCTGATGGGTAAAGTGCTCATGCATCACACGCTCGTCGATAGCGGCTTGCGCTGGCATATGAGGGTTTTCGATCTGACAACAATTGAGTTTCGCGACCTGGTGATATCGGGGATCGAGGAGGCGCCCCCGATAGTCTCACGGCTGGTTCATGGGTCAAGCGGTCGCTCAGCGCCAGCACCCCGTAGTAGCGATGGCGATGCCGACGCGCTACCGAATAATCATGATTGCGTCGCCATGCGACTTTGCAATGCTCTAATCGCGGCGTTAATTTCGTCCAAGTGGCGCTTATGCCAATAGTCGTTATGCTCCATCATTGGCAGATGCAGTAATCGTGCCTTCAGATGCTCAAGCGCATTCTTGAAATTGCCCCTACTTTCGGCGTTTTTTGCTCGGGTCTCGTGAAGTTTGTCGATCGCCTCAAGCGATCCGTTTGCCGCCCATTGCTTTAGAAACTTCAGGCGGACTGATGCTCTGAGAGATGTGGAATGGGCCAGATGCCAGTACACCCCAAATGTCCCGTTCAGCCTGTCACCCCAATTTGATTTGTCAGCTTGGTAACTGACTTGCCATCTGGCGACCTGGCTCGCCAAGTGATTGATGAATTCACGTTCAAAATCAAAGAAGTCGACGGAAACGCCTCTTTTCAAGCGGGCAATCAGAGTATCCAAAGGGGTATTGCTAGCTGCAAAGACGAAATCCCACTTGGGACGCTGCAGGTAATGCTTCTTGAATCGCGCCCAACTTAAAGCCGTCTGTTGCATTTTGGCATGCGAGCCAGACCAAAATACCCCCGAACTGTAGCCGGGAGGGGAGGCCACTGTGAAGGCTCGAAGGTAATCGAGTTCGGCTCCCGTGACCTGTTGCTTGAGAATAAATGCTTCGGCCAGGCTTTCCTCGATGAAGTGGCGCAGCGATTTCTGTGGCTGCGAAATATTTCGGGAATGATGGGGGGGCCGATGTCTTCCCAAGTAATGATAGTTTGGATCCTCTTCAAGACGGCATTCAATCAGCCATGCCCACGGATAAACATCCACATCAGGCTCGTTGTCGCCGTCCATGAGCCAGTGCGCCAGTTCGTGGATGACGACCGCCACCAGCAAAACCGGGTAACGGCGGATAAGCGGCAATGTTCCGCCCCCCGTCAACTTAAATGCGAGCGCAGACTCCATTACCCTCTCCGGACACACCTTGATGATTGACCGGTTGAATTCTGAATGGAATCCAATATAGACACCAAGCCAATCACCCTCTTCCTTGTTTTTCGAAAGGTCGACATCGTCTTCGCTAACGAAAAAAACATCGATATACCGGTCGAGCAGTCGATCGGCATATCGATGTTCCACGGCCTTTCGATAGGCATGGTCAATCGTCTTTTTGAATTCTTGCTCGATCTTTTCATCAACCGGCAAGGTTGTTGTCATATTGATGAATCGAATATTCATGCTCAAATTTTCCAATGTTGACGCGAAGTTAAACTGGCTCTTGCTGCCCTAATAAATCAGATTAACCAGCATAGGGTTGCGTTACATGCCATGAATTGAGTTCTGTAATTTAGGATTAGCCAACACCTTCCGTTTCAAGTGTTGCTGTGAGAATCACCCGGTTATTATCAATGTCGATTTCCAGTTTGATGACCCGGCCAGGGTAGTCATCAAATTGCATCCCCCAACCTGTTGAAGATAGTCTAGAACATAATCGATTGACATCTTCAAAGGCCACTTTGCCTTCAGCTATTGCATTCTTCTGACGTAGGTTTGTGAACTTCACCTTGACCGTGTAATTGCCTACTCTGACATTCGCCTAGCCACTCCAGATACTCGATCATCGATCTTCCTTCTTTCCACCGTTGGATAGCATTTTTTCAAAATCAATGCGTCCCCCGGTCTTCTGTGTAACGAAATCTCGCATGATTACCGCCATACGGTGATCGCTGGCCAACCTTGCGTCCAAATTGAGCAGCAATTTTTCGCGAGAAAATTTTATGAGCGAATTGCTACCTTCCTCCCCCTTCAAATGCCGTATGAAATATCTCATCGCATCTACAGCATTACTGGGAGGCGGTCTGTTCCCAGTCCCTTTGTGCTGAACCAGATTTATCTCATAACTCGCAAGTCGCTTATTCTGGATGGCAAGTTCAAATGTTGAAAGTGGCTGCCCCGCCGCGGTCCGTGTGGAGAAAATAACTGAACGTCCTGACTTGCAGGCAGCCACGTAAGAATCAACACAGTGGTTCATTGCGGCAGACTCGAATTCCAACTCCATAGGTGTTTTGAGTTGGACGATCTGCAGTCTTTCATAGGGCAACGGAGTTTCAAGCAATACAGGAAATGAATTCCCCTCTGAGCGGTTTGCACTTTCCTCGGCATAAGTCGCTCGCCAGGAAAGTGCAAGCCGGATGCTTCGCTCCAGGCCAAATGACATTAGTGCGGAAAAAACCACCTGGTGAAGGTCCCCATCGCAATACCCCCTACCCGATAGCTTGTTCTCAACTAATACCCAGACCTTCAAGGCGCGCAGGAACTGACCAGAAAAGCTATCCAGCACTCGCACTTGTTCGATGATTTCGACAGGCATCTGAAGAGAAGCCCGCCAGAGTTTGCGTGATGCATTTGCCATCATTGCTCTTATCGAATCCGATCCAATATGAGTTTTGGTCAATGCGGTCATCAAACGTGCTTGTTCACCAAAGACACGCCATTGCTCTTTAGTTCTCGGAAATCTTTCAGGAGCAATACCCGAAAGGATAGAGAGCAGAGGACGCATATTTTGTATCCACTCATCTCCGATATCATCAAACCCGAGGCCGCGAATTGCCTTCATGGCAACGGCCCCGACACCCCAACGATTTCGGACGAAATCGATCAGAGGATCTCCTCGGTCAATCGTTCTCCCCAAGTCTTCTGCGAAACCATTCGCCGACTTGCGATTCATAGCCAATGAAGTCATCAGCGGAAAAAGGGAAATGGCCTGAGATCGGTTTCGAGCAACCTCCGGATTTGGCGGGCTCAGATAGTTATGCAGTTCCACCCACGACAAATCGGGCAATTTACGTTCAATATCACCGGGCAAATTCAAGAACAACTGTCGAATTTCGCTGATCTCAGTTTTGAGTTGTTCAGCAAGCAACTCAGCTTCGGTGTCCGCTTGAAGTTTCAGGTTTGCCAACGAAAGCCTGTGCTCAGTCTGAGCTAGTTCCACTAGCCGCCTCTGCCGCCACTTTGTTAAACACCAGAGGGAAAGATTTTCAGGGTTTTCTCGCAAGATCTCGATATGGCAGCCCAGTCGATCTTCGATCTGAACAATGAGGATCGCTTCCGGCAGTTCTTGCCAGTCAATCTGGCCAAGAAACTCAGCAATTTTTTCAACCAGGTCTGGCAGAGCAGGCCCAGAAAAGTCCACATTGCAAAACAGAATCGATTTGTCCGCCAAACCAACCAGCACTGTTGCTTCCAGGCGTTTGCCTGAAACGTGCCTGGAGTGAACTAACCCCAGGCCGAAACTAATCTCGGACGGCGATACACCGTTACGCCGAATCCAAAGGTCAGGATTTTTCGGCGAAGTGTTTGCAACATTTGGGCAACGAGAGGGAACGGTATCGGCAATTACCATCATGCATTCAATCTCATTGATCAATCCGAGGATGTCGGAAATGCATGGCTAGAAGTCCGCCGATGCGAGCGTCTTTTGGAACAACGCGTAGAGATCCCGGTCAAGGACTACAAAACGTATCTCTTCAACACACTTGGTTTCAAACGCCATCGCCGTTGCAGTCGCAACCAAAATTGGAACTGCTTCTTCATGAGGATATTGATAGACCCCCAAAGAGATTGCAGGTACAGCAATCTTTCGAATCCCCTCTTGCTCCGCAAGGCTCACGATACTTCGCATGGCCTTGGCCAAGTTTGCAGCTGGCGCTGGATCGAACAGGTATTTCGGGCCACGGACATGAACAATCAATCGGTTTGGCAGGTTGAATCCCGGCGTAGCGACAGCTTCTCCGAGCCCTAGTGGCGCAAACTGCGTACTGCAGGGCTCCAAATCAGGGCCGGCTGCTCGATAGATTGCTCCACACACGCCTGACCCCGCCCGTAAATTTGAGTTGGCAGAATTGACGATTGCATCACAATCCGGCTGTTGGACGATATTGCCCATCACTAAAGTAATCTGACAGGACATAGGAGTAACCCTCACTGGGCTATTTGATACATGGTGGTTAGGATTGCCCGCATATCGTCAGGAAGATAAGCCCACCCTTTCTGAGCAATTTCTTCCGGAATGTCGAACATGGCCTCAGCAATCCCACCAACGATTGCTCCGATCGTG
>WBZX01003115.1_pt1 | contig 10757 bp, 9 predicted proteins | sample 5204211 | NCBI WGS metagenome assembly WBZX01 (sample SAMN12344362, study PRJNA552823) | activated sludge metagenome | biome: Activated sludge suspended growth; feature: Nitrification reactor; material: Wastewater; isolation source: activated sludge from nitrification reactor of wastewater treatment...
CCTCGCGATGGCCACCGGCAACATCGGCCGTCGCGGCGTCGGCGTCAACCCGCTGCGCGGCCAGAACAACGTGCAGGGCTCGTGCGACATGGGCTCGTTCCCGCACGAGCTGCCCGGCTACCGCCATGTCACCGATCCGGCCGTGCGTGCGCTGTTCGGTACCGCATGGGGTGTCGAGATCCTCGGCGAGCCCGGCCTGCGCATCCCGAACATGTTCGATGCCGCGAAGGACGGCAGCTTCAAGGGGCTCTACGTGCAGGGCGAGGACATCGCGCAGTCCGACCCCGACACCCACCACGTGCTCGCCGCGCTCGAAGCGATGGAGTGCGTGATCGTGCAGGACCTCTTCATCAACGAGACCGCCAAGTACGCCCACGTGTTCTTGCCGGGCGCGACCTTCCTCGAGAAGGACGGCACCTTCACCAACGCCGAGCGTCGCATCAACCGCGTGCGTCGAGCGATGCCGCCGCGGGCGGGCCTGGCCGACTGGGAGGTCACCGTGCGCCTGGCCGAGGCGATGGGCGTGCCGATGCACTACACCCACCCCAGCCAGATCATGGACGAGATCGCCGCGCTGACGCCGACCTTCCACGGCGTCAGCTATGACAAGCTCGAGCGCTTGGGCAGCATCCAGTGGCCGTGCAACGACACGGCGCCCGAGGGCACGCCGGTCATGCACGTCGATGCCTTCGTGCGCGGCAAGGGTCGCTTCGTGATCACGCGCTACGTGCCGACCACCGAGCGCACCAACCGCGAGTTCCCGCTCATCCTCACCACCGGGCGCATCCTCAGCCAGTACAACGTCGGCGCGCAGACCCGTCGCACCGCCAACGTCGTCTGGCACGACGAAGACGTGCTCGAGCTGCATCCGCACGACGCCGAGCAGCGTGGCATCGTCGACGGCGATCTGGTTGCAGTGACCTCGCGGGCCGGCGAGACCGTGCTGCGCGCGGTGCTGACCGAGCGCATGCAGACCGGTGTGGTCTACACGACCTTCCACCACCCCGAGTCGGGCGCCAACGTGGTCACCACCGAGAACTCCGACTGGGCCACCAACTGCCCCGAGTACAAGGTCACCGCGGTGCAGGTGCGGCGGGTGTCGGAGCGCTCGGCGTGGCAGCAGGGCTTCGCCACCACCGCGGCCGCGCAGGCCGGGCTGCTGCCCGGGGGGAGCGACGCGGCGCAATGAACACCGACAAGCTGGTGCACATGGCCAACCAGATCGGCGCTTTCTTCGAGGGCGATCCCGATCGCGAGGCCGCGCTCGACGGCGTCGCGGGGCACCTGCGCCGCTTCTGGGATCCGCGCATGCGTCGCGAGCTGCTGTCGTGCATCGACGCCGGTGGGGCCGAGTCGCTCGCGCCGCTGGTGCGCGAGGCGATCGCGAGGCGGCGCCAGCTGATCGATCCGCCGACGTCCTGACGTCGCACGAGCGCCGGGATTTCGTGCGCCCGCGGTCACACGTGCGACCTCGACCCTCCAGAAGGGTGCGGTGGGCGAGCAGCCGCACCGCAGGAAGCACGAACCATGCACACCAAGATCATCCTCATGTTGGGTTCCCTCGTCGCGCTCACGGTCGGTGGCGTCTGGGGTGGAACCCCGAGCGCGTCCGCGGGTGAACGCGCGATCGAACAGGTCGCCGCCGAAGCGAGCACTACCGCGGTCGCGATGGCGCAACTCGACACCGCCGCGCCGACCGTCGGCGAGGCGGGCCCACCCCCGCTCGCGATGGCGCCGCGGCTGCGCTGCGTCGAGATGCACTCGAGCACGAAGTACGCCTGCAAGGACGCCGGCAACTTCGACAGCACCTGCGCGACCGCGAAGTGCGGCGAGGGCTACGTGCTGACCGGCGGTGGCGGCAGCTGTGCCGCGGGAAATCGCAAGATCAAGACCCTCGCGCCCAACGTCTCGACCGGCGAGTTCAGCATCATGTGCGAGCAGCAGGGCACCGCGCCGCAGGCCGACGCGGTCTGTTGCAAGCTGTGACGAGTGCGTGCCGTCTTCGACGCGGGCGGCCCGATTCTGCCGTGACGATCGCTACCTCCGGGTGGCCGTTGACGGTGTCGGGAGAGTCGGCTAACCAGCGGGGCCGATGCGAGAACGCCACTTCTCCCTCGCACACGTCAACGCGATCGTCCCCGATCTCGCGGGGCGCGTGAACCAGCTGCTGCAGCTGCACGTGCACCTACGAACGATGTGCCGCGCCCTCGTGCACGAGGGCGTGCGCATCAGCCCCGAGGCGCTCGCCCGTGGCGAGACCATCGAGGGCGAGTCGCGGGCTCGCGGCCGCGTCGCGCAGGCGCGGGCGGTGTTCGACACCGTCCGCGAGACCGTCATCGACATCGAGAAGCTCGGCGGCGAGCTCAAGGACATCGAGCAGGGCCTGGTCGACTTCCCGTCGTGGCTCGACGGCGAGCGTGAGGTGCTGCTGTGCTGGCGCCTGGGCGAACGCAGTGTGCAGTGGTGGCACGACCTGGAGGCCGGCTTCGGTGGGCGTCAGTCGGTCGAGGGCCACGCGTTCGCGGCCGAGCGCATCACTCGGCAATGACCGCGCCGAACAGGTCGGTGATCTGGTCGTGCCCCGTGGGATTGGGGTGGATGCAGGTCAGGTCGAACCACGTTCCCGCGCCGGGCCCGCGGTAGCACGGCGCCTCGGGGTTGTCGGCCTGGAAGCCGTGGCCGCAGAACGACTCGAGCAAGAAGATCATGTCCGACTGGGTATCGACGGCGATCGACATGTACTGCTCGTTGGCCCACACGATCATCTCGGCGAGCTGGTCAGGCGCGGGCACCGGCTGATCGAAGCCGGCCAGCCCGGAGACATCGCAGCTCATGACCTCGCCGGTGCCGTCGGTGAACTCGTAGATGTTCGCGAACACCACGAACGCGCCGTTGGGGAAATTCTCTGGATCCTTGAGCCACTCGATTGCGGCGCGCTGCAGCTCGACCGCCGAGGTGATCTCGTCCCACAGCGCCTCTTCGCTGGCGCCGTCGATGGCGTCCTGCGTGAGCGACGAAATGTCGTTGCCGCCGACGGTCATCACCACCAGCGTGCGCAGCTCGCGGGTCTCGGGCGGGAAGCAATCCTCGATCTGGTAGCCGGGGCTCAGGAGGTCGTCGGTGCGCGCGCCCCACTTCGAGCAGCTCGCGAAGGAGCCCGAGTCGCGCACGACGGTGGTGCCGTTGAAGATGTCGTAGAGCTGCCACAGTAGCTCCGGCGCCATCAGCGAGAAGTCGTCGGTGAGGTCACCGGCGAGCTGCGTGCGGTACACATCGCCGGGCAAGGTCGGCGGGGTGCCGACGGTGACCGAGTCGCCGAGGAACACCACGCGCTCGATGTCGGTGATGTCCTGGTGATCGGTGCCGAGGCAGTGGCTGCCGATGACCGGCGAGAACTGGTCGTAGTCGGGTCCGAGGTTCGGCGTGTTGACGAACTGATCGCCGAAGCACATCTCGAAGATGCCATCGCCGCCGGACTCGCCGCCGCTGCTGCTGCTGCTGCCGTCGCTGCCGCCCGAAGAGCTACCGCCGGTGCTGCCGCCGGTGCTGCCGCCGAGGGTCGTGGTCGCGGACGCGCTGGCGCTGACGCCGGTGCTGTCGTCGGCGGGGCTCGTGCTCGCCGCCGAGGTGCTGGCCCCGCTGCTGGCCCCGCTGCTGTCGGCCTCGCCACCACCGCCGGCGCTGTCGAACGAGCAACCCGCGAGCGCTGCGACGAGGACGATGGTGGACGGGCGCATCGGCCGTCATCGTCGCAGGTCGGTGCCGCGAAGAAAACCGCTCACGAACCGGCGCTGCGTCGCTCCTGCCGCGCATCGACCTGCGCGGGGTCGAGCCCGATTGCGGCGGCGATCCGCTGCAGCCACGGGCGTCGCGCCCCGAGCAGCGCACGCTCGATGGCCTCGGGATCGCGCTCGCGCTGTCGCATCTGGGCGAACTTCTCGGCAAAGCTGGCCGGGTTGGGCGGCACGCGGCTGCGATAGTGCTCGGGGCTGCCCGGGTCCTCGCGCATGTCGAAGCACCACTGCTCGAGCGTGAGCGCGCTCGCGTCGCGGGGATCCACGGGCATCGTGGTGTGCACGTGGTGGGCGGCGACCTGCAGCGCGGGCGCGAGCGCGGCGAACACGAACGCGTCGGCGTCGGCGTCGAGCGCCCACACCGAGCTGTCGAGCACGACGGCGCCGTCGCCGAGCTGGGTCTCGCCGAGCTCGCTGTCAATCACCACCGCGCGGCGGGTGGTGCTGCGCGGCCGCGCGATCCAGCTGTCGATGATCACGCTGTCGCGCAGGCTGCCGTCACCGGGGATCCAGCTGTCACCGACCACGCGATTGCCGAAGCGATCGGGCACGACGTCGTCGATGCAGGCCAGACGCCGGGCGAACTCGCCGTCGTCGTCGGCCCGCGCGAGCACGGCGTGGGCATCGCGGGCGCGGGAGAGCTGGCCCATGTCGCCCCAGTAGGTGTCGGCGCCGAAGTCGATCACGGCGATCGCGAGCGGGGCCCCGCGGTGCTGCTCGAGCTGCGCGCGCACGCGGGCCACGCGGGCGTAGAAATCGGGACACTGCTCGAGCAGCGCTCGCAGCCCCGGGTCGCGTGCGATCTCGGCGGCCCACGCAGCCTCGTCGTGGGTCAGTGCTTCGAACAGGTAGCCGTCGACGTCGAGCCAGCCGTCGCGATCGCCGAACGCGGCCGCGAGCGCGTCGATGAAGGCGTGCGACAGCGCGGGGGAGCCCATGTTGACGAGCGCGCGGGTGCCGACCGGTGCCTGTGCCAGGCGCTCGCGCAGCGCCGCCAGCGGGCGTCGTCGCACCTGCGCGGCGAGGCGACCGTCGCCGTCGCGCAGCAACCACTCCTTGTTGCGCGCGAGGTCCTCATCGAGCTGCACGCGCATCCCGAAGCGCACCGCGTCGACGCTGCGCAGCTCGAGCGCGAGCTGCTCGAGCGGCTCCGAGGGCAGCTGCGGCTCGTCACCCCACTTCCACGCGACCCCGGCGAAGCCGGCCCGCTCGAGCGCCCGCGTGACCAGGCCCCACGACCACAGCGAGGCCGCGCCGGCATCGAGCCAGGGCGCGCCGGCATGGCTGCGGATCGGCATGCGTGCGAACGGCTTGATGCCATGCAGCCGCTGCGTGAGCGGTGACAGGCGCGTGCCCTGACCGGGGAGCATGATGCCGAGCGCGACGCCGCCGGGATCGGGCGCGGGTACCTGCGCGCGCAGGTGGGCGACCGCATCGAGCAGACCCAACAGCTGACCACGGCGCGTGCGTTCCTCGTGGGCGGTGATGCGCGTGCGGCCGTCGGCGCGGAACAGCAGCTGCGTGCGTGCGGCGGTGCGCGCAGCGACCAACGGACCATCGCCGCCGTTGGCGACCAGCAGCACCTCGCGGGGCCCGTGATCGTCGGCGACGACGTGCCGCAGCTGCGCGAGCGCGCGGCTGCGGCGGGCGAGCCGAGTCGGGCGGATGCACGCCGACGCGAGCATCATCACGGCCGCGTGCTCGCTCGCATGCGCCGACCACTGCGCCCACGCGGCCGGCACCAACGCGCTGTGACCGGGCTCGATCACGGTCGCGACGTCGGCGGGTCCGCGCAGGGTGATGCGGCCGTGTAGCGCGTGCACGAACACGGCGAGCCCGGTGCCGCTGCGGACCACGGGGTTCGACGTGAGCGGCACCCGCTCGGCCGTGAACACGCCGTTGTCGAGCGCGAGCGGCCCGTCGGCCTCGGCGACCATGAAGTGCGCGGGATCGTCGACGCCGGTCGGCAGGTTGGCCATGGCCTCGCGCAGCGCGAGCGCCCGCGCAGGCAGTCGACCGTGATCCCACACCCGCAGGGTCTCACCGGCCAGACGCAGCTCGAGCGCGAGCACGCGACGCCCCGCGGGGTTGCCGAGCGCGTGCAGGGTCGAGCTCGCGAGGCCATCGTCTGGGTGCGGCACGGCGTTGTGGATCACGGTGCCGGGCGCGACCGGGATCGCGTGCATGCAGCCGCGCAGCTCCGCGTTGATCGCCGCCAGCGCGCGCAGGGCCTGGGCCTGCTCGGGCGTGGCGTCGGGCAGCGGGGCGCCACCGTCGGACAACAACCACTGCGACCATCGCCGCGCACGCGCGGCATCGTCGGCACAGCCGGCCGCGAGGCGCTCCTGCAGCGCGGTGCCTTCGGCGACGCGGCGCGCGAGCATGTCGGCGTCGAGCGGCCGCGCGAGTCCGAGCTGGATGGTCGCGCCGGGCTCGGCGTCGATCACCACGTAGAGCCCGGGTCGCCCCCCGGGGTGGGCCTGCAGCGAGAGCAACGCGTGCACGTCGAGCAGCTTGGGCAGCAGCGGGAGCTCGTGGCCGTAGGCCTCGATGTGGGCGGCGCCGAGGATCTCGGGGCACGCGTGCAGCAACGTGGAGAGCGGCATGATGCCGCCATCGGCGAGCTCCACGAAGCTGCCGAACGCGGCGGCCTCACCGTCCGAGGGCGCGGCGGCGAGCTCGAACGACTCGCCGATGGTCTCGTCGTGATCGACGTCGAGCTGCTTGTGGGCCGCGATCGCGGCGCCGCCCCACGGTCGAGGCACCAGCGACGCGGTGGGCCGTAGCGCGGTGCGCAGCAGCGTCGCCACGGCCTCGGGCTCGCGACGTCGGATCGCGATCGCGAGGGCGGAATCGAGGGCTCGCAGCGCGTGCGGCATGACGGCGGGCGGTGGCGTACCGCGGCGCGGAGCATACCCCAGGCCCCGTACGGTGGCGGAGCTCTTCGCGGAGTCCTTCGGCGGGCTCGCGGATCGCCTGCGCGGCGACGCGCGAGCCGATCTCGCCGATGCGCGTGCCCGCGTCAGGGCCTGTCGCGGTACGGCTCGTCGTGCGGCACGAACGCGTGCTCGTCGCGGGCGCCCGCGCACCACGCCTGCACCGAGGGCAACGCACGCACGGCGTCGGCCCACGCGGCGGCGACCGGCGGCAGCTCGACGCCGTAGGTGTCGCAGCGCAGCACCACGGGGGCGAACATCGCGTCGGCGATGCTGAAGCGACCGAACAGCAGCGGGCCGTGCTGGCCGTAGCGCTGGCGGCACTCGGTCCACAGCGAGATCACGCGGCCGAGATCGTGCAGCGCCTCGGGGGTGTGCCCGCGCCCCGGCAGCGACGCGGTGATGTTGAGCGGCATCGCGCGGCGCAGCGCACCGAAGTCGGCGTGCATCTGCGCGCTCACGGAGCGCGCGTGGGCGCGCGCGTGGGCGTCGTCGGGCCACAGCCGGCACTCGGGATGCCGCTCGGCGACGGTCTCGGCGATCGCGAGCGAGTCCCACACCGCCTGCGGCCCGCGGCCGTCGTGGTCGTCGATCCACAGCACCGGCACCTGGCCGCTCGGGGTCTGCTCGGGCACGCGCTCGGCCCATGCGGGGCTGTCGAACGGCACCATCACCTCCTCGAAGGCGAGGCCGGCCTCGCGCAGCAGCACCCACGGTCGCATCGACCACGACGAGTAGTTCTTGTTGGCGATGACCAGCCGTAGCGTGCTCATGGGGCGCTCCGCTCGTGGGTGTCGATCTGGATCGTGCCCGACAGTGTCTTGTGCACCGGGCACTTGTTGGCGATCTCGATCAGGCGCGCGCGCTGCTCGGCGTCGAGCGGCCCGTGCAGCGTGATGGCGCGCTCGATCAGGTAGCGGCCGCCCTCGTGGCGCCCGCTCAGGCGCACGTCGATCGACTCGACCGGCCAACCCTTGCGATCGGCGTACATCTTGATCGTCATCGACGTGCACGCGCCGAGGCCCGCGAGCACGAAGTCGTGGGGCGCGGGCCCGAGGTCCTCGCCCGCCAGCTCGGTGGCTCGTCCGCCACCAGCCGATGGGGTCCGATCGCGATGTCCTGCGTGAAGCGATGACCGACGGCGGTGCCGACTCGGACCTCGCGGGGCGTGTGCGTGCTCGACATGACGGGCCGCAGTATGCCCGCGCGCGGGCAACCGCGGTCGCCGAAGGCTGTGCGCCCGCGCCATGCTGCACCGCGTGAGCCTGTCGCGTCGTGGCTTCCTCCTCGCGGGTGCAACCGTCGCGCGGGTGACTGTCCGCGGCTGAGGACAGTCGCCACTGGTCACCGGGATCGCGCACACCGGGAGGGGGCCCGCGGCACGAATCGGGACTTGGGGTTCGAGCGCTGGTCGTGGAATCCTCGGTGCATGGAACTCTCGCGTCGCGTTCGGATGACGCTCGCGACGTGCTGGTCGCTCGCCGCGTGCGGGCCCGAGCGTGGCGAGGCGATCGAGCATGGCTACGCAGAGGTCTGCGGTGTCGAGGGACCGGTGCAGATCCTCGCGCTCGACGACGACGAGTTCGTGAACTGGCGCGGGACGATGGTGGAGGGAGAGACTTGGTATGTGCTCCGCCACCGCTACGCGGAGCCGCTCGTCGATGCCTCGAGCGACAAGGACCATCGTCCGCCCGACGTCGTGGGCACACTGCTCGAGCGGATGGACGAGTGCGGAGAGCAGCGGGCTCCGATCGCGGCCGATGTCGAGCGCGTCGCGCATCGCGGTGCGCCGGGCGAGCCGTGGGCGGTGGAGATGCTCGACGGTACTCTGGCCTGGGTCGACCCCACGGGCGGGCGCGCACCGATCCCGATCGCGATCGAGGGCACCTGGGCGTCGTACTGCGCCGGCGACGTGGTTGGAACGGACGCAGCCGGCGACCTGATCCGCCTCAGCTACGATGCGCCCGACGAGCCCGTCGTCCTTGCGCCGCACATCCGCGGTGCAGCATCGTTCGCGTACGACAGCAGCGATCCGCGCATCACGGCGGTCGATGGATCGGGTGCGTACTTCGAGTACGCTCTGTGCGAGCGCACCGTGATCCCGCTTCTCTCGGGGGTCGGGTACGCGGCGGCAGACATCCAGTATGGGCGATCGCGCTGGTCGTTGTGGGCGCCCCTGGCCGCCATCGACGAGCTTGGGGATGCGCACGAGATCTGGCGCCTCGATCGTGCCAGCGGCGAGAGTGTGCGGCTCGCTGCCGATCCGGTGACGCAGTTGCAAGCCGCTCATTCTGGCGACTGGGGGATGCTCATGCGTAGGGGCGACGCAGCGCGCACGGCAGAGCTGGTGTGGTTGCCGGGCGACCTTCGCTTGGCGGTGACGCCGACGACCGTCATCGGTGGAGCGAGCCTGACGGAAGACGCGATGGTGGTGTTCGACTTTCCGAACGCGTACCGCGTCACCGTCGAGGGCGACGCGTTGCGTCAGACTCGCCTCGACCTCCCGCCGCTCTCGGTGGGCAACACGGTCAGCGAGCCGTTCGCTGTCGTCGACATCCAGGACGGGGCCGTGCTCGCCGCCGCGTTCTACCCCTACGCGCAGCCGGGCGTGCCCGACTGGGAGCTACCGTCGGACGTCTATCGCGTGCCGCTTGGCCGCGGGCCCACCGAGCTGCTCCGACGGGGGGCGATCAGCCAGCTCGCGCTTCCCGGCGATCGCTGGGCAAGCGTTCGCTTCGTGCACGAGTCGACGAGGCTCGGCGAGCTCTGGGTGCTCGACGACCACGGCGACTACCTCGATCGAATCGACACCGACGTCCACCTCGGCGCCGACTCCTATCCCGATCGGTTGATCGGTGCGTTCCCGGTCGCGGTCGACGACCTCGTCTATCAAGTGCGCGATCCGGGTCGCCCCCGCAACGGGCTGTGGCGCGTGGCCTTCGAGTGAGGCGGGATCCGCCCGCGCCGTTGCGCCCGCGCTATGCTGCACCGCGTGAGCCTGTCGCGTCGTGGCTTCCTCCTCGCGGGTGCAACCGTCGCGACCGCGGCATGCGGCCCGGCCACGCGTGCGGGCACCAAGACCCCCGAGCCGCCGCCACCGCCGGCGTACTTCGACGCGCGGGGCCAGCCGTCGTCGCTGGCGGCGTTCATCGAGCGCGCGGCCGCGGCCGACTTCGTCGCGTTCGGCGAGCTGCACGAGCATCCGGTCGCGAGTCGCGACGAGCTCGAGGTGCTGCGCGCGCTGCTGGACGGGCCGCGGCCGGTGGCGCTGGCGATGGAGTTCTTCGAGCGCGACACCCAGCCGGCGATCGATGCCTACTTCGCGGGCGAGATCGACGAGGCGACGTTCGTGGCGCGAAGCGAGCGCAACGAGGCCTACGCGAGCTCGCACCGGCCGCTCGTCGAGGCCTGCCGCGCCGCGCGTGCGACGTTGATCGCCGCCAACGCGCCGCGGCCGCTGGTGACGGCGTACCGCAAGTCGGGGCTCGACTACGCGACGTGGCTGGCGGGACAGACCGAGGCCGATCGCGCGCTGCTGCCGGCGACCTCGGTGCCGCCCCACGACGAGCACGAGCGACGCTTCCTGGCGCTGATGGGGCCCGAGCGCGGGCCGCCGTTCTTCCGCTCGATGGCGCTGTGGAACGACGCGATGGCCGAGTCGTGCGCCGGCTGGCGCGCGCAGCACCCCGATGGCGTGGTGCTGCTGGTGGTCGGCGCGTTCCACGTCGCCGGCCGGCTCGGCACCGTGACCGCGTACCGCGAGCGCCGGCCCGACGATCGGGTGGCCGTGCTGACCATGAAGGGCGGCGGCGTCGGCTTCGAGCCGAGCGATCGCGACGAGGGCGATCTCGTGGTCAAGGTGGCCGACGGCGGCTGACCACCGCGAGAAGTTCCGCGGCCTGCGTGACCATCGCGGCCGCCGTGCCGTACCACCACGGCGCCCGCGGGGCACCGCCACTTGGAGCCGACGACGATGAACGACGCAACCCTACGAGCCGAGTCCGTCGCGCCGACCTTGCTGGCGCCC
>WBZX01002345.1_pt2 | contig 10751 bp, 12 predicted proteins | sample 5204211 | NCBI WGS metagenome assembly WBZX01 (sample SAMN12344362, study PRJNA552823) | activated sludge metagenome | biome: Activated sludge suspended growth; feature: Nitrification reactor; material: Wastewater; isolation source: activated sludge from nitrification reactor of wastewater...
CGGGCAATCGTCCATGGTTGACGTACGTCAGGGGTGACCCCACCCCGACGACACGGAAGCAATCCCACTCTCCCCGGGAGGTGCAGGACAACCGTGAGACCGAAACGAGAAGTGGAGCGGTCGCCTCCGGGCTGAATCGCCACCACCAGGTAGGAGAGCCGCCAGCGCCCCCCGTTCCCACAACGGACCGCGGATGTGCTTCGGAGTCGGCACCTGTTGCCCTCCCCGCTCGCCACCGGGCCCGTCCGAACTTCGGCGGGAGCGCCCGGATTCTGCTACCGAATCTGCGTCCCGCCGTGTGGGTCAGAGCCGATGACCCAACCGGCGGGACGCATCGCGTTCTGAGCGAACGATCTCCTAGACGCTCAGCTTCCATCCACCGATCAAGGGTGAGTGGCGCTCGATTGTCCGTGGTCTCCCAGGCGTGTCCGACTCTGTGTGGCCAACATTGAAGTTCGGCTGTCTGACGAGCTGACGCAGGAGGACATGGATCCAGGCTCAGACGCTTGGAGGCGGGCTGGCGGGAGGGGCGGGCCGAGCAGGCGGAGCTGGTGGTGCGGGTCGGGCGGGCGCCGGTTGAGCCGGAGCCGTCGTGGGAGCAGGGGCGGGCTGGGGTGCAGCGGGGGCGGGGTGGGCCGCGACCGTTGCTGCCGCTTCGGCCGCTTGACGGTCAAGGGCAGCGCGAGCTGTGGTGGCCCGGGCCTGGCGGCCCTCCTCGTCTGTGCCGCTGCCAGCGAAAAGCTCGGCCACTGCGGCCAGCGATCCCAGACCGCTGCCGAAATCGGCGGGCAGGTAGATCTTGGTGGCCTGCCCGTTGGCGATACGCCCCAAGGCTTCGAGGTACTTGATGGCCAACAGGTCAGGTGAGGGGTCACCGGCATGGATTGCCTGGTAGACGGTGGTGATGGCGCGGGCCTCACCTTCGGCCACGGTGAGCTGGCGGAAGCGTTCGGCATCGGCCAGCGCTCGAGTGGCCTCGGCGTCACCTTGGGCTTGGAGGATCTGGCGTTGACGTTCACCTTCGGCGCGAAGGATCGCGGCCTGCTTCTCGCCTTCGGCGGTGGTGATCGATGCCTCCCGGCGGCCATCGGCTTCGGTTACGACGGCACGACGGGTTCGCTCGGCCTTCATCTGCTCGTGCATCGAGTGCATTACGTCTGGTGGTGGGTCGATCCGCTGGATCTCCACTCGGACCACCCGGACGCCCCACTTGTCGGTGGCGTCGTCGAGGATCTGGCGCAGATCGACGTTGATCTTGTCTCGGCTGGTCAGGGCCTGGTCGAGCTGAAGGTCGCCGATCACGTTGCGCAGGTTGGTCTGGGCCAGCTTGGTGACGGCCAGAATGAAGTTGGCGACGTTGTAGACGAGGCGCTGGGGGTCGGTGGGCTCGTAGTAGACGACGGCGTCCACAGACACGACCACGTTGTCGGATGTGATCACCTCCTGGGGCGGGACGTCGACGACCTGCTCGCGCATGTCGACCATGCGGATCTTGTCCACGAACGGCACGATCACCCGCAGACCGGGGTCGAGCGTCTCGTGGTACTTGCCGAGACGTTCCTTCACGCCCCGCTGATAGGGCTGGACGATGCGGATGGCGCTGGCCGCAAAGATGAAGAAGAAGATGGCGAGTATCGCCAGCACTACTACGAGGGGTCCCACGGGGTCTCCTTGGTCTGCCTATGAGGACGGAAGGGCATGATCAGTTGCCCATGACGAGCGAGTCGGCCGGCCGATGGTTCACGAGGCCGGGGGAACGGTGTGCTCGGTGCCCACCGGGTCGGTGGGGGTGACAACCACCCGGGTACCCCTCACCTCCACCACCAAGACCGTGGTGCCGGCGGGGATGGCCTGACCGCTCTGGCTCTCGGCTCTCCACTTCTCCCGGTTGAGTTGCACCATGCCGTGGTCGTGTTCGCCGTCGATGGGCTCGATCACTCGGGCCCGTTGGCCCACCTGCCGGTGGGCTCCAACGTTCGACTCGGGGGTTGATGCGCTGAGTTTGTGCGCCATGGGGCGAAGGGCCACGAAGGTGGCGACCGAAACCCCGAGGAAGGCGGCCCACTGAAGCGTGAGGCCGCCACCAGCGAAGGCGACCACGGTGGCAACAGCTGCTCCCATGGCAAAGGGGGCAAGGAAAAAGGACCCCGCCACCGCCATCTCTCCGACACCGAACACCACGGCGGCGATCAACCAGATCCACCGCCAGACCTCGGGATCACCGCTGTCCATTTCGTGCCTCCCTGCCACACCACTCGGTGCAGCCAGACAATCTATCCACGGCCACTGTGGATCTGACACGAATTTCCTGCATTGGTGAATTGATGACCATTACTCGCGGGGTGGGCTACGGCGACGCCGTCGATCGCGGTTTCGAGGTGCCTCGCAATTCGGGGGCGTCGGAGTCGGGCAGTCGGACGGGCGGCATTGGGTGACGTGCCCGGTAGCGTCGGGCGACGTGGACCGACCCCTTCGCCTTCTCACCGTGCACGCCCACCCTGATGACGAAGCTTCCAAGGGGGCGGGGACGGTGGCCCGCTACGCCCGGGAGGGCATCGAATCCACTTTGGTGTGTTGCACCGGGGGAGAGGCTGGAGACATCCTCAACCCGGCCATGGATACCCCTGAGGTGCACGCTGATCTGGCCGGGGTCCGTCGGGCCGAGTTGGCGCGGTCGGTTGACATCATCGGTTACGCCCGCTGGGAGATGCTGGGCTACCACGACTCGGGTATGCCCGACAGCGATCACAACCTCAACCCCGACTGTTTCGCCATGGTGCCTCTCGATGAAGCCGTGGGCAGGCTGGTGGCCATCATCCGTCGGGACCAACCGCAGGTGCTGGTCTCATACGGCGAAGACCAAAGCGGCTACCCCCACCCAGACCACATTCGGGCTCACGAGATCACCCTGGCCGCTTGGGACGCCGCCGGGGACCCCGCCCGCTATCCAGACCTGGGAGACCCCTGGGAACCGTCCAAGCTCTATTACACGACGTGGTCACGGGCTCGGATCTTGGCCATCCACCAAGCCTTTTTGGACCACGACTTGGAGTCGCCCTTCGACCAGGCCTGGTTCGACAGACCCAGCCAGGACCACCTGATAACGACCAGCATCGACGTCGACGGGTACTACCAAGTTCGGGCCGATGCGCTGAGGGCCCACGCCACCCAGGTGGATCCGGCCTCGCCGTTCTGGTTCGGGCTCCCCGATGATGTCGCCTCCAGGATCCATCCGTGGGACGACTACGAACTCGCCCGCACCCGGGTGCCGGTGCCCGAAGGGATCGAACGAGATCTGTTCAGTGGACTCCGGGCAGAGGTCTGGTCATGACCGCCCCTGATCTGGACTGGGTGACGCCACTGGCAGGTCTCGGACCGGTTTGGGGTCTCCGTCGGCCGCTGGAGGTGACCTGGTCGGTGCCGAAGGCGCCCGATGGGCCGGTGGCAGTGACCGTGCGCTTCGAGCCGTCCCCCTCCGCTGGCGGCGACGAGGCTGGTCGCAGCGAGGACGTCGACGTAGTGGAGCTGTCCTCGACGGCGGCCGAGGCGGCTCGCCTGGTATCGGGCGAACTCGACGCCAACGTGGCTTGGATGAGTGGACGTCTCAAGGCCGCAGGGCCGACGGGACCCCTTCTGGCGCTATTGGCCCACGCTGCACGCGCCTAGGCGCCAGACCCGACGACTGGACCTATCCGCTCGGGTCCTAGGGGGTGAAGGTCGGCCGAGCTTCCCGCTGGACGCGGCGGAGATCCCGGTAGCCGATGCGGATCACCCCGAGGCGATCGAGCAGCACCGGCAGTTCGTGGTCGAAGCAGGTGAGGTGGTGGTCGTCCACCCGGTGTGACCACGCCTCATCGTAGGCCCGAAGCTCGGGGGTGTCGTGGGCTGGGTGCACGTGGAGTTCGGTGACGCCGGGTTCGAGATCGTGGATGGCCCGTTCGACGGTGCGGCGGCTGCCGTGACCGGAGTGGACCGGGGCGAAGTGGTCGGGGAACACGACGCCCTCCTCGCTGGCCAGCGTCCGGAACGGGAACCCGACGGAGCGTTCGAACGTTGGACCCGATAGCCGGGTGGGTAGGCGGAACTCCACGGCTAGGTCAAGGTAGATGTCGAAGAACTCGGGGCGGTGCTGGAGAACCCCGAGGTGGGAGTCGAGGTGGCTGACGTCGAAGCCCCACAGGATCGCCCGCTCCACCTGGGCCCTGAGCTCGCGTCGTGCCTCGTCTAAGTCGGCGTGGTCCCATAGGTCGGCCACCGTTCGGGGAAACCCTCCGTCTCCATCCAGGAGCGAGGGCGCATGGGTGATTGGACCCCACCGGTAGCGGTCATGTTCGGAGTTGAGGGTCAGGTGTACGCCGACGTCTTCCCCTCGGTACCGAGATGCCGCCTCCCGGGCCCACGGCGCTGGAACCATGATGGATGCGCTGGTGGCATGGCCCGTGCGCAGCGCCTCGTAGACCCCGGCGTTGACGGCATGGCTGACACCCAAGTCGTCGCAGTTGATGATCACGGCCCGGGCATCGGGCCCCAACCCGAGGCGTTCGGTCAGCTCGGTCATCGGGGTGGACGCTATCGCCCTGCGGGGTCGGTGCACGCACCCCACAGTCCGAGCTGGCGGCGTCGAGCTGACTGTTCGGTCCGGGCCAGGTCTGGCCGGTGGGCGATGTTCGGGGTGATGCTCAATATGGTGGCGTAGCCGTCAGCGAGCAATGTCTCATTGATGAACAGGCCGTCAGCACGGCGCCACAGGTAGACCAGCAGCCGGCCGTAGCGGTCCCTGGCCTCGGTATCTCGCTGGACCAAGACTTCGGTTCCCGGTGGCAGCAGGTGTTTGGTGCGGGCCGAGGCTTCAGGTCCGAAGCACTCGACCGGGCTATTGGGTTTGACCGTCTCTGGCGTGTCAATACCGAGCAGGCGAACCCGTTCGACACCAGCACCAGAGAACGACAGGGTGAGGGTGTCCCCGTCTGTGACCCGGTCGACCATGGCCACCAGGCCGGTGCCCCCATCTGGTAGGGGTGCGGTGCTCGGCGGCTGGGGACGGGTGCAGGAGTTCGCCAGCAGGGAGGTGGAGAGCCAGATGATCGAGGCGAGGGTGAGCGAGGGTAGGCGGGTTGTGAAGAGATGGCGGGACGGTCTCATGGCGGACTCCAGTGACGATGTCGATGCTCGTCGGCCGGAGCCGCATGGGTGAGGTTCTGGGCCATGCCTAGGACCTGAGCGGATAGGTCCAGTCGTCGTCGCTACCAGGTTGATCAGACCGAGGCGTTGCCTCGGTTTAACCATTGCCGTGCTTATGGGTCGGCTCGCCTCCTTAAAGCCGTTCGATGATGGTTCCTGTACCCAGGCCGCCTCCGCAGCACATGGAGATGAGCCCGTACCGGCCCCCGGTACGCTCGAGTTCGTTCAATGCCTTGGTGATCAAGACTGCACCGGTGGCTCCCAGCGGGTGCCCCAGAGCGATGGCCCCGCCGTTGGGGTTGACCTTCTCCATGGGCACATCGAACTCGCGGGCCCAGGCCAAGACGACCGAGGCGAAGGCTTCGTTGATCTCGAACGTGTCGATGTCTGCGATGGACAGACCGGTGCGGTCCAGCAGGTGGCGGGTGGCATCTATCGGGCCGGTGAGCATGAGCACGGGATCCACGCCCACTAGGCAGGTATCCACGATGCGGGCCCGCGGGGTGAGGCCCATCTCCGGTGCCCGTGCCGCGGTGGTCAACAGCAATGCGGCGGCACCATCTGAGATCTGTGACGAGGAGCCAGCTGTGTGCACGCCGTCTTCTCGGGCTACGGCCTTGAGGTTGGCCAGCTTTTCTATGGTCGTCTCGCGCAGGCCCTCGTCCCTTGAAACGGTGGTGGTGTCTCCGGTCGGCTTGCCGTCTTCTCCGAGGATGGGGGCTTGGACGGGCGTGATCTGGCCCTCGAATCGGCCATCGGCCCACGCCTGCGCCGCGAGTTGTTGAGAGCGGAGTCCGAAGTCGTCGGCGTCGGAGCGGGTGATGCCCCACTTCTCGGCGATGCGTTCGGCACCTTCGAACTGTGACGTGAACTCGAGGCGGGCGAAGTAGGACTTGGGGATGGGCCGGCCGTAGTCCCCCTTGGCGTTTGAACCGATGGGTACCCTGCTCATGGCCTCGACGCCGCTGGCTATGGCCACGTCGACCACGCCGGCCTGAACCAGCGCGGTGGCGATGTTGGTTGCCTGCTGAGAGGATCCGCATTGGGTGTCGACCGTGGTGGTGGCCACCGACTGGGGCAGGCCTGCGGTCAACCAGGCCGTGCGACCGATGTTGAAGGCCTGCTCACCGATCTGGCTCACGCAGCCGGTCACGACTTGGCCGACCTGATCGCCACCGATGCCGGAGCGGTGCACCACCTCGCTGAGCACGGTACCGAGGGTGTCGGCTGGGTGGTTGGTGGACAGCCCGCCGTTGCGGCGACCCACGGGGGTGCGGACAGCTTCGACGATCACGACATCGGAAGGGGTGGTCATGGTCAAGAAAGGTATCCGTCCCCAAACCAACCTGGCCCAAGAGCCGAGCGGTGCGACGAGGGATCAGGCTGCTTTGGGGCGGTGGTCGTCGGTGGGGCGGTGGGCAGCCAAGGCGGCCCTAGCCGAGGCGATGCCTCGACGGCCGACCTCCCTGGTGCGTTCGTCTAGCTGCCAGTTCCGGGGAGTTCCGGTGGGGCGGGCGGCGGTGATCGTCGTGAGTGGAAGCTGCTCGGCCATGTCATCAGTCTCCTCGTGGGGTGTGACAACGAGTCTTTCCACCTCTGATCGTACATGTGTTCGATGAAGGATGCGAGTGGAAAAGGCGATCCAAGTTGTTCAGAGGGGTGCGCCGGGGGCCACCAACGGCCACGGGCAGGTTTGCTCCACCGGAGGGCCAGGTCCAACAGAAGTTGGTCCTGGTGGTGGCGACCGATCATCTGCATGCCCACAGGCAGACCCTCGAAGGGCTCCACCGGAACCGACACCGCGGGATTGCCGCAGATGTTGGCAGGGATGGTTAGGGCGCCGTTGTTCCCGAGATCAACCTTCTGGTCGCCAACCCGGGTATTGGTGGTGATGTGAGCCGGGAAGGCCACGTCGGGGTTGGTGGCGCAGATGAGCACGTCGACCTGGTCGAAGATGTCGGCCATTGCCTCGTTGGCGGCGGTGCGTGTGGCTTCGCCCCGGGCGTTGGTCTCCAAGCTGACGAGCTGTTCGGCCATCTCGAGACCGAACGCGATCTCCGGCGTGAGCAGGTCCTTGCAGTCGGGCCACAGGCCCTCCAGGTCCTGGCGCAGCCCCGACAGGTTGCCCAGAGCCCAGGCCACGTCGAGCTTGGGAAACTTCACGTCCAGATCGACAACGGTGAGCCCAGCATCTCGAGCCAAAGCCTCTGCTGCTGCCGCCACCCGCTCGGAAACCTCGGGGCGAACCACGGCGGTTCCCAACGTGGGGGAGATGGCCACTCGCAGACCCGACAGGTCATGGCTGCCCAAGTCCCGCTCCCAGCCGTCGATGCGAGGCAACGAGTACGGGTCGCGGGAGTCGTATCCGCTGGCTACGTCGAACCACCGGGCTGCATCGCGTACTGAACGAGCCTGGCAGCCGAGGACAACCGTCATGGGATGGATGAGCGTCTTCGGCCCTCGAGGTATGCGTCCCGCCGTTCCCTTCATGCCGAGCAGACCACAGAACCCGGCCGGGATGCGTATGGATCCACCGCCGTCGCCTCCGGTGGCGATGGTCACGAGACCTCCGGCCACCGCTGCCGACGACCCGCCCGACGAACCCCCCGCCGTGCGGCCCTGGCCCCAAGGGTTGGTGCACGTTCCATGGATCTTGTTGGTGGAGATGTTGAGCCCGCCGAACTCCGAAGCCAGGGTCTGGCCCACGGGAACGATGCCGCCTCGTTCCAGTAGTCGGGTGTGTGAGGTGGAGGACCGGTCGGCCGTCCGCGCCTCGAACACCAACGACTCCTCTGTGTACGGCCAGCCCTTCACCGGCTCGAGTGCCTTGATCCCCACCGGGACACCGCCGAATGGCAGCGAGACGTCGGCGGCTGCGGCTCGGGCCCGGGCCCGTTCCTCGTCGAGCCAGACGAAGGCCCCTAACTCGCTGGCCTCGATGGCGGCAAACGTGGCTTCCAGCTCTTCGGCGGGTGAACGCTCACCGGAGCGGAAGGCATCGACCAGAGATGAGGCATCTCCGGCCCAGGGCTTGTCCACGGTCATGACTTTCCTTCCGATGGTGTCAACCGGGGCGGTTGTCGGTGTAGGTCGACGCTCAGAACTCGAACTGGACCGAGCGTCGCTCGGCGGTGATGGGTTCGATGTGGTCGGTGATCACGGCTAGATGTTCGGGGTGGGTGCGGTAGGTGTGGAAGTCCTCTACCGAAGCGAAACGAGCGGAGACGGCGAAGTCCCAGGAACCCTCGGTGATCCCCAGGTTCGAGCCGACGGCGTAGGTGGCCACCTGGGGAATCAAGCCCGGCAGACGACGAAGGGCGGTGGCCATGGCATCAATGGCCGAAGCATCGGTGTCTTCCAGGAATCGGAATAAGACGACGTGTTGGATGGCCATGCGCCTACTTCCCCAATCGAACTTGCGGGTTTGGTGGACCGAGACCCCGTGATGACCGAGGACCGTTCGGGCAGGACCGTAGGCGCTGTACCTGCTGCCGTCACTCCCGGTCGTCGCCGTCGCCGGCGCCGCCACAAGGCCAGCCCGTGCGACGTGAGCTCGCTTGGCCCGACCCTCCGTGGTTCGATCCCCGGTGGGCGAGGCCACCTGCCCCTGCGGTGTTGTGGCCCCCGTAGGCTCGTTCACCGTGGATGCTCAGGAGTTCCTCGGTCTCACCGCCACTCACAACCCTCACCGCTGGTACCTGCCGGTAACCAATGGACTGTCCACCCTTGGCGGGTTCCTGTTCGGTGGCTGCGGGCTCGGTGCCGCGGTCTTGGCTCTTGAGATGGCCACCGGTCGACCCGTCGTGTGGGCGACCGCCCAGTACCTGTCCTACGCCACGCCCGGATCCGTGCTCGACCTCGATGTGACGGTGGCCGTGTCGGGGCGCAACAGCACCCAGGCCCGCGTCGTTGGTCATGTCGAGGACCGGGAGATCTTCACCGTCAACGCTGCATTGGGTTCACGGTCCACCGATTCCGATCAGGTGTGGGTGGAGCCGATCGACGTGCCTCGCCCCGAGGATTGCCCGGCCCGTTCACTTCGCGTGCCGGGAGAGGACTCGTTGATGAGCCGCTTCGAAACCCGTCTGGCGTTGGCCCGGGACTGGGAGCAGTTGCCCGGCAACCCTATGGAGCGGGGACGGAGCGCCCTGTGGGTCCGCATCCCAGAGCTCACCGAGCCGTCTGCGGTGGCTCTGGCCATCCTCGGCGACTATGTGCCGTTCGGGATCGGTCAGTCACTCGGCGCCTACGCCGGGGGCAACAGCCTGGACAACACGCTACGGGTCATACGGGTGGTACCGAGCGAGTGGATCCTGGTCGAGGTCCAAGTCGACGGCATCGGCAACGGGTTCGGCCACGGCACCGTCCACCTGTGGGCCGACGACGGCACCCTCATGGCCACCGCCTCCCAGTCCACCATTGTCCGGTACTGGGATCCCGCGGGAACCACCATCGGAAGCCGACCCAGCCTCCCGCCCCAGGACCGAGGCTGAACGGGATCTGCCAGCGCACCGGCAATGGCGCCCACCGAGTAGGTGGGGCGTCCAGGCCATGGCCGACGCCCGGCCTGTAGGTTCCGGCCATGACCTATCAGGGCTACGGGATGACGATCCCTATCGACGGTGTCCCCCTCCATGCCCAGCGGGACTGGATCGTCGAACTGGAAGACTTGGGCTACACCGACGTGTGGTCCAGCGAGGCCAACATGGCCGATGGGTTCACGCCACTGGCATTGGCGTCGGTGTGGGCTCCGTCTCTTCGTCTCGGCTCGGCCATCGTTCCCGCCTTCACTAGGGGGCCGGCCACCCTGGCCCAGTGCGTGGCGTCGCTGGCCGATGCTGCCCCGGGACGGGTCGCCTTCGGCATCGGAACCTCGTCCAACGTGATCGTGGAGCGATGGAACGACATTCCCTTCACCGAGCCCTACAAGAAGACCCGCGACACTGTGCGCTTCTTGCGGACGGCCCTCACCGGAACCAAGGTGAGCGAGGATTACGACACCTTCTCGGTCAAGGGCTTCAAGTTGGGGATTGTGCCCGAGAAACAGCCCAAGATCCTCATCGCCGCCCTCCGCGAAGGAATGTTGGGGCTGGCTGGACGCGAAGGCGACGGTGCCATCCTCAACTGGCTGGGTGCCGACGACGTGCCGACGGTGACGCCTCACGTCCACCAGGGCGGAGCGGACAAGGAGGTGGTGGCCAGGATCTTCGTCGCGCCAACGACCGACCGGGATCTGGTGTTGGAATACGGCCGGTTCTTCATTGCCGCATATTTGACGGTGCCGGTCTACGCCGAGTTCCAGCGATGGCTGGGCCGAGCCGACGTGCTTCAACCAATGTGGGATCACTGGGCGGCCGGGGACCGCAAGGCTGCGTTGTCCGCCATCCCTGAATCGGTGGTAGATGACCTGATCATCCACGGAACCCCCGAACAGTGCCGTGACCACATTGCTCGCTACCAGGCCAACGGCGTGACAACGCCGGTGATCGCCATGCTGCCGTTCGGCATCGACCAACGTCAGGCCATTCGGGACCTCGCCCCCCGCTAAGGAGGTGCGCCGATAGGCGGAC
>WBZX01002897.1_pt1 | contig 10748 bp, 6 predicted proteins | sample 5204211 | NCBI WGS metagenome assembly WBZX01 (sample SAMN12344362, study PRJNA552823) | activated sludge metagenome | biome: Activated sludge suspended growth; feature: Nitrification reactor; material: Wastewater; isolation source: activated sludge from nitrification reactor of wastewater treatment...
GCCCCGCCGCCCGCCGCCGCCCCCTGGCGGAACAGCTCTGCGGCCGGCAACGCCCGCTACCCTCCGTCGCCATCGGCTTCGATGGTTTTGTGGACGAGATGATCCAGGTCGTCGGCGAACGCCGGTCGCTCGCCGAATTCTCGTCTGTCGCCGCCATCTCCGACTTCGGCGCCCTGATCTCCCGCGCCGCCGGCCGCAGCAGCCTGCGCGAGATCGTCGTCAACGCCGTGCACTGCGGCGGTTGCGCCATCAACATGGGGGACGGCCTCGCGGCGCTCGGCGTGCCGGTGGACGCCTTCGCCACGCTCGGCGAGCCCGCCCACCCCTCGTTCCAACCCGTCACCGCCCGGTTCCGTTCCGCCCACAGCTGGGGCCGCGAGCCCGGCCGGACCCTCGCCTTCGAGTTCCAGGACGGAAAACTGATGTTCAGTTCCGTCGCCCAACTCGCCGAATTCACCCCGGAGCGGGTGGCCGGCCAGCTGGCCGGAGGCGGCTATGCGGCCGCCTGCGCCTCCGCCGGCCTGATCGCCCTCACCGACTGGACCCTTTACCCGCACATGACCGCCGTGTGGGCGTTGCTCCAGCGCGAAGTCTACTCGCGACTCACGCACCAGCCGGCGTTCTTCATCGACCTGGTGGATCCCTCCGGCCGCGCCCCCGCCGACATCCGGGGCATGCTCGACCTGCTGGCGGCCTTCGAACCCAGCGGCCCCCTCACCCTCGGCCTCAACGGGAACGAGGCCAACGTGCTCGCCCGCCTGCTCGACCTGGCCACCTGCACCGAGGCCGCCCCCGAAAGCTCGCTGGCCCTCGCCACTGCCCTGCGCGGCCGTCTCGGCATCAGCGAGGTGGTCATCCACCACATCCGGTCGACCGCCCTAGCCGGTCCCGATGGTGGCGCCACCTGCCACGGACCCTACTGCGCCCGGCCGAAGAAGAGCACCGGCGCCGGCGATCGTTTCAATGCCGGCTACGCCTTGGGCCGGCTCCTTGGCCTGCCCGCCGCCGACCGCCTCGCCTGTGCGTGCGCCGCCTCCGGCTTCTTTGTCCGCGAGGCCCGCAGCGCCAGCCTCACCGAACTGGCCGGGTTCCTCACCCACGGCGATTGGCCGGATAACGCGTCCCCCTGACCGCGCCGATCCCCGCCTTGGCCGGCCCGCCAGCCGCCGCAACGTCACCTCCCTTTTCCATGTCCCCGAAACAACGCCTTGTGGCCGCACTCGACCGCCGTCCGACCGATCACCTGCCGGCTACCACGCATCACCTGATGCGTTATTACATGGACAAGTATCATCCGGGGAAGACCGACGATGAATTCTTCGCCGCTTTCGGGCTCGACCCGATCTGCTGGGTGCAGGCCCACCGGCCCGATCCGCGGAGCGGCGCGGTCTACGAACCGGAGCACGTGCCGGGCTTCCTCGAAGCCCGGCGCCTCACCTCCGCCACCTGGCGCTTCGAGCACCAGGATGTGTCCGGCCGGGAGTATACCACGGTGCGCCACGCGATCGTCACGCCGCGCAAGACCCTGAGCATGGAGCTGCAGAGCAACGAATACACCGCGTGGGTCTCCGAGCGCCTGATCAAGGAGCCGGCCGACATCGACCTCATCGCCGAGTTCGCGCCCCAGCCCCTCTGCGACCCCGAGCCGATCAACCGGCTGGCCGACCGCTACGGCGATACCGCCCTGATCCGCGGCAACACCAACTGCTTCGACCTCTACGGCCAGCCCGGATGCTGGCAGGACGCCTGCGTCCTCTACGGCGTCGAGGAGATGATCCTCGCGACCTACGACGACCCCGCCTGGGTCCACGCCTTCCTGCGCATCCTGTGCGACCGCAAGGTGCGCTTCGTCGACTCCATGAAGGGCGTGCGCTACGACCTCATCGAGCACGGCGGCGGCGACGCCTCCTCGACCGTCATCTCGCCGAAGGTCTTCGATGAATTCGTCGCCCCCTACGACCGCGAGGTCATCGCCCATGCCCGGGCCGCGGGCCAGCGCGTGGTCTACCACACGTGCGGCGGCATGATGCCGATCCTGGAACGGCTGGTCGGGCTCGGTTCCAACGCCCTCGAGACCTTCACCCCGCCCGCGATGGGCGGCGACATGGACCTCGCCGAGGCCAAGCGCCGCATCGGCGACCAGGTGTGCTTCATCGGCGGTTTCGACCAGAACCGCTACTTCACCACCGCCACCCCGGAGGAAACGCGCGCGGAGGTCCGGCGCTGTTTCCACGAGGCCGGTGGCGGCGGCGGACTCATCCTCAGCCCGTCCGACCATTTCTTCGAGGCCAGGCCCGAGCTCCTCCACGCCTTTGCCGACGAGGCCCGCCGCTGCACGTATTAGCCGGGGCCCGCGCGCCGATTTTCGCGGTGGCCTCCGCGCGCGGCCCGGTCATGAATCGGCCCGTGGGCTTTGAGAACATGGACTACAAGTGCTACCTGGACGCGGTGACGCGCCAGCGGCAGCACCGGGAGGACTGGTTCAGGACGGGCTACGCGCCGCCCGGATTCTACCTGAAGGATTTCTGCCTGCACGAGGCGGCCGGCACCTGGCACCTGTATCACATCGCCGGCACGCCGGGTGTGAGCTGCGGCCTGCCGGGCAACGAGCTCTTCTTCGGCCACGCCACGACGCGCGACTTCCTCACCTGGGAGACGCACGAGGCGTGCTTCTTCATCGACGGGCGGGGCTGGGACCACGGGCATGTCTTCGCTCCCTACGTCCTCACCCACGGCGGCCGACACTGGATGTTCTACACCGGCGTGGCGACCGACAACACGCAGCGGATCGGCGTGGCGACCTCGACCGACCTGTTCCACTGGGAGCGGACGGGCGACCGGCCGGTCATCCGGCCCGAGGAATACGGCTGGGCGTTCTGCCCGACGAGCGGCGGCGCGGCGTGCCGTGACGCGCATGTCATCGCGCACGACGGCGGATTCCAGCTCTACTACACGGCGGTGCAGAAGAACGGAAACGGCTGCGTGGCGCGGGCGTCGTCCCGCGACCTGTTGCACTGGCGGGACGAGGGCATCGCCTACGGCTTCAGCGCGTGGAACCAGTGCGAGTCGAGCAACGTGCAGCCGCGCGGTCGCGACTGGCTGTTGTTTTTCGGCGGGCACCATGCCTGGAGTTATGTGGTCTCGGACAATCCGCTGCGCTGGCCGGACATGGTGCCCCGCCCGCTCCGCGCGGACATCACCGGCATGGAGGTCATCCGCCGCGCGGGCGACCGCTGGCTCGTGGCGTATTTCGGCCTGGATTACTACCGGCTGCTGGTGGGGCTCCTCGACTGGACGGCGGCCGAACCGACGATCGTGCAGCTCACCGACCCAGCCGGATTGAAGGAATTCGGGCTGTAGCCGGTCATGGATCGGGCGAATCCTCCGGATGAGCCTCACTTCCGTCGCTAATAACCGAGGTGCCATACCCCGGGCTTCGTGGCGACCGTGCCGCGCATGACGACTGCCACCCGGCCGCTCCGTCCTTTCTTGGTCACACGCAAGCGCCGCCGGCGTCCGCGGATGGTTATGGTCGCGTCCGCTGCGGACAAACCTGCGAGTAGACGGGGTTGCACGCTCACGCCGTCCTCGCCCGGCTGGATGCCAAGGATGTGCCGCACGTAGAGCACGACGAGTTCGGCCCAGTTCCAAACCACGATGCCGACTTGTGGCAGCGGCGGGGCGATCCGCTCACCATAGAACTCGAACCACGTGCCCGCCTTCGCACCGGGCACAGTGTCGAGCCAACGCAGGATGCGCCAGACCTTTGCGTCATCGCGTGCCTCAACCGCCGCGCGCGCCACGAACAGCGAGGCGAACGGCCAACCGCCCGGCGAATCAGGCTCGGAAGTGACGTGGTAACGGCCATAGCCCCCCCCATTGCCGGCCTGGTTCCAAAGTTGTTCGATTGACCGGAAGGTTCGCCGTGCCACCGCCGAGTCGGCGGCCACCGTGCCGAAGACAATCGGCAGCACCGCCGACGCGTCCGGATTCAGCCGGTGCGGCCCGGGTGACATCAACGGCACCTTGTCGGGCAGGCCGCAGGTCCGCGAGGCTGTAACCGTCTCCTGCACCCGGCCGTCAGGGGCGCGGCGTTTGATGAATCCACGGCGATCATGCATTTTGAACCTGCGATCCGACAGCATCGCACGCCGCAACCGCGCCGACTCGGCATCCCATCGCACGGCTTGCTGGCTGTGGCCGGTGAGACGCGCCAACACTGCCGCTGCGGCGAGGCCTTCTGACACCCAGAGCTGATAACTCAGCTCCATCCCGGGCTGGATGCCGTGGATGGCGTGTCGCTCCCAAAACTCACGGCAGTTCTGCAATAACCCGCTCTCTTGGTGTCGAAAAATGGGCTGGAGCGGGAACTCCGCCACCGCCGTGACCTTGGCCCACTTCGCGCGAATGAGATCGAGATCGCCCGTCCAGAGCGCATAGTCTTTCAGCGTGCAAAGCAGGTAGCCGTTCTGGTCGAGTTCGACCTCGGCCGGATTGCGCTTCACGCTCGAGTCGAGCGTGTCGCCCTCGGGCGTGACAAACTTGTCGAGCAGCCGGGTGAGCATCGTCTTTGCCGGCCCGGTAGCGCCAAGCATCGTGAGCGCCAACGCCACGACCGACTGGTCACGCAGCCATTCGTGGTTGTATTGCCAGATGCTGCCGTCCACGCAGCCAATCCGCGACACCGCCGTGGGCAACTGCGCCCGGGCCGCGGCGAAATAGTGGTCGAGCATTGTGTGGCCGAAGCGGACCCGGGTGAGTGCGCCCCAAAAAATCCGAGCCTCGGTGGTCACGGCCCCGCGACGTTCCCACGCAGCGCGGACGCGGTCCGCTTTTGCGTCCAATGTGTAACTGATCAACGACTGCCACCGCCCGTGCGGCGGCAGCACGACCCGCCGGCGCAGGGTCTGCTTTTTCACGCCGGTAAAAACTTCCAGCGTCAGCCGGCGGCCTGTTGTGTTCAGCACGACCAATTGGCGGAGCACGCGGGCGCGCGAAAGATCGGGACAGGAAAAGCGTTCTTCAATCCGGCAGCCGGGAGCCGTCCATGTGAGGGCAACAGTCGGCACCCTCGCAGACTTTAGCCAGCGCACCGAGCAGGCGGCGGCACGAGGTTCGTGCGTCTCAGCACCGGCGCGCAACCGCAACAAGGTCGCGGCCAGGCCGCTCCGCGCGTCCATCGTCAGCGCGGCGCGCTTCTGCCGCAGCCGGTCGGGATTCATCACCAGCAGGCCCGCCAGCGTGCCGTCGCCTTCCGGGGCATGCTGCAGTGCGGCTTGGATCAGGCCGTTGCCAAGAAAGAAATAATTGACGCTGCGCAGGCGGGTGGCGACATCGGGCGGCCCGTGATTGGGGTCGTCGTGATAAAAGTGCTCGCTGGCTTCGATCATGGGGCGGCAGTGGGGTTGGCCTGAACTCGGTGGCGGACTCTGCCTCCGCATCTCCGCGCAAGTCAAGGCACCGCACGCCCCCGCGGGGAAAGGATTGCACGCTCTCCGGCAAGTTCCAAAGTTCTCACCGATGCCGCCCCTCAATCCCCTGATTTCGCTCACCCCGTTGCGAGTCCAGCGCGGGGTCGCGCGCCTCGCCGAAATGATATGGCACGACGCGCGACCGCTCCGGGTCGAAGCCACCGCACCCCGGGAGCAACATCTTTCCCTGCACGCGGCGAAGCAGCTCCCCCGGCGCACCGTGCGGCCGGGCAGCGCGTGGGGGCGACTCTTCGACCAACGCTGGTGCCGCATCGCGCTCCCCCCCGGCCCGCGCCGCTGGCTGCGCTGGGACGAACAGGGCGAGACCACCCTTTTCCTCGACGGCGTGCCGTTCTACGGCTTCGACGTCGCGCACCGGACGTGTGAACTGCCCGCCGACGCACGTGTAGCCTGGCTCGAGTGCCTCTGCGTGCAGTCGGCCCTGTGGCACCCCAACGCGCTTGGCCTCAACCCCGAGGGCAATCTCTTCCGGGCGGCGCACCTGCTGCGCCGCGACGACGAGGCGTGGGCCGCCTATCACGACTTGAACTGTCTCTCCGACTACCTGCTCGAACTTCGCACCCGCGAGCACCCGGGGGTCGCCCGCGAACTGAACGGCCAGACCGTGCAGCCCGCCCTCACCGACGTATCGCCACTCTACCGCCGCTTGTTGCGTGGGCTCGACGCAGCACTGGACGCGTTCGATACCGGCGGCATCGCCCCGCTGCGCCGCGCGCTGGCCGGCGTCTATCGCGAGATGCGCGAGACCGCCCCGCACAGCCGGGCTGCGCTGACCGGCCACTCGCACCTCGATCTCGTCTGGCTCTGGCCAGAGCAGACCGGCGAAGGCAAGGCCGTGCACACCTTTGCCAACGTCAATCGCCTGATGGGGCTCTACCCCGAGTTCCGCTTCGCCTACTCGCAGCCTGCCAGCTACGAGGCGGTGCGCCGCCGTGCGCCGGGCCTGCTGAAGGCCGTCAACGCCCGCCTGCGCAGCGGACAATGGCAGGCAACCGGCGGCCTCTACGTCGAAAGCGATTCCAACCTCGTGTGCGGCGAAGGTCTCGCCCGCAGCTTTATCCTGGGCCAAGCGGCATTCAAACAGCTGACCGGCCGTGCCTCCCGCGTGCTCTGGCTGCCAGACCTCTTCGGCTTCAGCGCCTGCCTGCCGCAGCTAATGCGCCTGAGTGGCGTGGATTATTTCTTCACGACCAAGACCACCTGGAACAAGGTCAACCGCTTCCCCCACTCCAGTTTTCTCTGGCGCGGACCTGGCAACCACGCGGTGCTCGGTCACGTCACGCAAGGCGTGCAGTTCAACAATACGGTCGCGGTCGAGCAGCTCCGCACTGCCTCGCACCAGAACCAGCAGGCCGACCTGCACGACGAATTCCTTCTGCCGACCGGCTGGGGGGATGGCGGCGGCGGCCCGAGCGAGGAAATGTGCGAGCGAGCCCGACGGCTGGCGTCCATGCGCGGGCTGCCGGCGGTGCACTGGGATCAGCCCGAGGCGTTTTTCGCACGCCTGGCTCGCCGGCAGGCGCAGTTGCCCACGCACGACGGGGAGATTTACCTCGAGCACCACCGAGGCACCTTCACGACCCAAAGCCGCGTAAAAACGCGCTTCCGCGAACTCGAGCGCGCACTTCAGCTGCGCGAAGCCGTGCTTGTCGCCACCTGCCGCGGACCAGATGCGGAACTGGCGCACGCTTGGCGCCGAATGGTCTTCGCGCAATTCCATGACTACATCCCCGGCACTTCGATCCCCGAAGTCTACAGGCAGGGTTTGCCCGAACTCGCGGCACTCGCGCGGGGCCTGTCGCACCAGGCTGGCGCGGCGCTCGGTGCCAATGACGGTGACGCCTGTCTGTTCAATCCTCTGCCGCTGCCGCGTCGGCACCTGCACCGGGGGCGCGTGCTGGAGTTGCCACCGCTGGCGGGCATCATGCTGGCGGGCGCGCCACCGTGCACCGCCGCTCCCGTTGAGGTGCGTGGACGCACCCTGACTAATGGTCGCGTGACCGCGCGTGTGAACTCCCGCGGCCAGCTTGCCATGCTCCGTGTCGACGGACGCCCTGTGGCCTTGTCTGCCGGCGCGGGCGAACTGGTGCTTTATCCCGATCAGCCCTCGAACTTCGGCCCATGGGACATTGACCGCCACACCCTCTCTCTCGGAGTCCCCGCAAGGAGCCGAGCACATATTCGCACGGATCCAAGCGGCCTCACCGTCATTCGAAAGATTGGCCGGACAAGCACGGCCAAGGTGCGTTACTGGCTTGAGCCCGGTGCGGCATGCCTGCGCGTGAGCGTAGAACTCGATTGGCACGAGCCGGACACGCTGCTGAAACTGCATTTCCCCACAGCCTACCGCGGTCGCGAGGCCCGCTGCGGCACGCCGTTTGGCAGCGCGCTGCGCCCGCAGCTTGCCACCCATCCGCAAGCTGAAAGCATGTGGGAATGGCCGATGTCCCGTTGGGCCTGTGTCAGCGACGATGGTGAGCGCAATGGGCTTTTTATCGTGACTGAGGCCAAATACGGAGTCAGTTGCCGGGACGGCAACCTCGGCCTGTCGCTACTCCGCTCGCCCGCGCACGTCGGCTACGAGGAACACGCCAAGGGCTACGCCTGGCATCTGAGCCGCATCAAGAAACCTGAGGTGATCCACACCGACCTCGGGCGGCACCGCATCGAACTCGCCTTGGGGCACTATCAGCTTGCCGCTCCGCGCTGTGAGCAACCGGCCGTGCTCGCCGAAACCCTGTTCACACCGCCCATTCCGTATCGCGGCCGACCAGTGACACCCGCCTTCGGTGGCATCGAAGGCGGTGACAGCCTGATCCCCGTGTGGGCGCAACCCCTCGATCACGGCCGCTTTATCCTTCGCCTCCACGAAGTCTGCGGCCAGCGTGGCACGGCCCAAGTGCGCCTTGCTGAGGGCTGGTTCGCACGCAAAACCGACCTGCTCGGTAAACCATTGGGTCGTGTGCTGCGCGGCGGACTGCTTGAATTTCAGCCATATGAGATCATTAGCTTGGAATGCGCTCGGCTCTGAACCGGGCATCAGGGAACACATCTCCGCTGATTGCTGCTGCTACGCGAGATGATGGTCGACATGCGACAGCGCGCACGTGATCCATCGGCTTCACGCGGACAATGCTGTGCCCCAACCGAGTTCCACCCGCGGACAGGATTGGGGCAATTGTGATACGCGCGCGCCGCCGGGCGGGCTGAGCAGGGCTGCGGGGGCGGCCGATCCGTCCTGCTCCGGATCGCGCCCTCAGGATCGGTTTCCATTCGGCCGAGGGGGTGCCGGACTTATTACCGGGTATTCCTGAAAAACGCTTGACCGAGTCACTGGCTATTTCATTAGTTGTTACTGAAATTTTCAGAACAAGCGTTACCCCATGCTGCTTTCCGAAATTGCCCAGCAAGCGCGCGTCTCCCCCGCGACGGTTTCCCGGGCCATCAACCAGCCGCAACTCGTCGCCGCGGACAGCCTAGCTCGTATCCGGGCGGTGATGCAGGAGCACAGCTACGTCCCGGCCCCGCTCAACCGTCGGCGCGGCCCGAAGGCCCGTCTGCCGGAGCAACGCCGCATCGGGGTGTGGTTCGTCGGTGCCAAGGCCAACAACCCGAGCCTGAATTGGTTTCAGGACCAGTTGCTGCAGGTCCAGTCCACCGACCCGCGCTACCGGGTGGACCTCCGCGTCCTCTTCTCCAGCAACCCGGGCGAATTGCCCCGCAACTTCGCCAGTGAGCAGCTCGACGGCGTCATCGTGCAGGGCATGGAACCGACGCCCGAGTGCCTGGCCAAGCTGGGCGGGCTGCCCAACGTGTGGTTCATGACCCGGCGCTCCCAGGCCTACCCCGGCGACTACGTCGAGCCGAACAACGCCGAGAACGGCCGCCTGGCCGCCGACTACCTGAAGGAGCGCGGCCACAAGGCCGTCGCCGTCATCTCCACCGATCCCGATTACAGCGCCATCGTCGGCCGCAAGAACGCCTTCGTCGAGCGCGCCGAAGAGCTTGGCCTCGCGGTGCACACCATCCTCGGCCGCTCCAACCCCGGCGTCAGCTACCTCGAAATCACCCCCCTCCACGGCGAGAGCGACAGCCTGGTGAAGCGCCTGCTCGAGTGCTCCCCGAAGGCCACCGGCCTCTACATCCCGGTGGACCACTTCTGCGGCGCCTTCTTCCGCGCCCTGCGCGAGGCGGGCAAGAAGCCCGGGCGTGACATCGAGGCCGTCCTCGGCAACTTCAACCCCGTCATCTACCACAACCTCGACCACTCCCCCGCCGCGATCGACATCAACCTCCCGATGCTCGTCCGCAAGGTCGTGGATCACCTCCTCTGGCGCATCGAAAACCCCGAGGTGGTCGGCCGCATCGGCGTCACCGTCTCCCCCCGCCTCGTCGCTCCCGGCGCCACCAACGGCACAGCCAAATAACTCCCCCTTTCCAGTCCACCTGAACCCGGTTCCCGTGTTCAAATGTCCGGAAAAAACAAACCACCAATAAGCATGAAACCAACACTGCATACCCCCGCCCATCGGGCCAGACAAGCGCTGGCCTACGGACTGGCTGCAATGCTGACGGTCACCGCTGCCTCCGGGCAGTCGGCTGATTCCGACGCGCTGCGCCGCCTCCAAGAAGAAAACGCCGCGCTGCGCAAGCAGCTGGCCGCCATGGAAGGCAAGGCTCCCGCCGCCGCCCCGGCCGCCACCTCGGCGCAGGCCCCCGCCGCCGCCCAGCCCTCGCTGGCCGCCGAACCGGTGGACCCGAACACCCTCGTCCTCTCGCCCTTCGAGGTGAAGGCCGACAAGGACTACGGCTACCTGAAAACCAATGCCGTCACGGCCACGAAGATCGGCATGGAGATCCAGAATGTTCCGATGAGCATTTCGGTTATCTCGCAGGAGTTCCTCGAGGACACCAACGCCCGGACGCTGACGGATCTGTTCCGTTACACGGCTGCGGCTTCCGGTGACACCCGGTTCGCCATGCGCATTCCCGCCAACGAGGCCACTCCGCAGGGTGCTTTCACCATGCGCGGCTTCCAGGTGAACAACCTGATGCGCAACGGCGTGTTCAGCTACATTGCCCATAACATGGACAACGTCGAGCGTATCGAAATGGTCAAGGGTCCCGCCTCTGTCTTCTTCGGCCAGGGTTATCCCGGCGGCGTGATCAACTTCGTCACCAAGCGCGCGTTGTTCTCCAAGGTCCCGACCACGCTGTCCTACAATTTCGACAGCTACGGCGGCAACCGGGCGGTGG
>WBZX01000605.1_pt2 | contig 10741 bp, 11 predicted proteins | sample 5204211 | NCBI WGS metagenome assembly WBZX01 (sample SAMN12344362, study PRJNA552823) | activated sludge metagenome | biome: Activated sludge suspended growth; feature: Nitrification reactor; material: Wastewater; isolation source: activated sludge from nitrification reactor of wastewater...
GGTCCGACCCGCAGATGCCGCAGGCCAGCGTCTTCACCAGCACCTGGCCTTGCGACGGAACCGGATCGGGGAGCGTGTCGACGACCAGGTCGCCACCGCGGAAGATCGCGGCCCTCATTTGATGAAATCTTTGGTCAACGCGACGAAGTCGTTCAGACGGTCGTGGTGGACCCAGTGGCCGGCATTGTCGAACTCCACGACCTTGGCCGTCTTGAAGTGCTTGATGCGGCCGTCCTTCTCCGGGTTCGAGGCCCAGCTCTCCTTGCCGTAGACCAGGAGCGACGGGCACGAGATCTTCGTCCACAGATGCTCGATATCCTCGTAGCTCATGTCGTAGGGCGGCCAGGCGCGCACGTAATTGTCGAACTTCCAGCTGTAGGTGCCATCCTCGTTCTGGTTCACGCCCTGCTGCGTGAGATGCCGGGCCTGCTCGGCGCTCAGATGCTTGTTCTCCTCCTGCATGCGCTTGAAGGCGTCCTCGATGGTGGGATAGCGGCGCGGCAGGCGTCCCGACAGCTTGCGCTGCTCCTCGACCCATTCGCGCATGCGCTCGTCCATCGCCTTCTTGCCGCGCTCGGCGATGACCTTGGGGGACGGCCCCAACCCCTCGATCGCCACCAGCTTCCGCACCTTGTCCGGATAGATGCCCGAGAAGCGCAGGCAGATGTTGCCGCCCAGCGAATGGGCCACGATCGTCACCGGCGCCATTGCCTGCTGATGCACGAGCTGGGCGAGATCGTAGATATAGGCCGCCATCGAATAGTTGCCGTCGGGCGACCACTGGCTGTCGCCGTGTCCGCGCAGATCCGGACAGATGATGTGCCAGTCCTTGCGCAGTGCCTGCGCTACCCAGTCCCAGTTCCGGCAATGGTCGCGACCGCCGTGGACCAGCAACAGCGGCGGCGCTTCGGGGTTGCCCCAGTCGACATAGTGGAGGCGCAGACGTTGTGAAAAAAAGACCCGAGAGGTCGGGCCGGGCATGCCATTCAAAGTATTCATGCGGGTCAATTTACTTGCTGCGGTCACTCGATGGCTAGAGCGCCGCCGGCTTCGTCCATGGTTATCATCGCTTGAAAAGTGCGATAGCTTGACCGCGGAACAGCAGGAGCTGCATGGCCGAAGCAGGGCGAACGTCCGAAGGGTCGACGAAGGACGTCATAGGCTGGAATGTCGCGAGCGCGTGGTGGGGTAAGTCGCTCATCCGCTTCGAAAGAGCCTTGGCCGGTATGGGGAGCCCGCTGCTTTTCGGCCTGCGAATGTGGGCGTCGGCCATGCTTGCGCTCTACGTCGCTTTTCAGCTTCAGCTCAGTTCGCCGTATTGGGCAGCGACCACGGCGATCATCGTCTGCCAGCCGCAAGTAGGCGCCTCCCTGCGCAAGAGCCGGTTTCGTCTGATCGGAACGCCGACAGGCGCCATCGTAGCCGTCGTCCTGGCGGCACTCTTTCCGCAAGACCGTATCCTGTTCTTCGGTGCTCTGGCGCTGTGGATCGCCATTTGCGCTTTCACCACGACGATCCTGCGCAACTTCATGGCCTATGGTGCGGCCCTTTCTGGCTATACCAGCGCCATCATTCTAGCCGGCGTGTTCGATTTGTCGGGAGGTTTGCAGAGCGATCACCTCTTCATGCACGCGTTGCTGCGCGCCACCGAGATTTTTCTCGGCATTGCCAGCGCAGGCCTCGTTCTTGCCCTGATGGATTCTGGCGGCGCGCCCAAAGTGCTCGCGACCTCGATCCGCGAAGTCGCGTACAACACCATGCGCGGCTTTATGGCCACCTTGACCGCAAGCACAGCCGACCGGATGGACGCTCAGGAACTGCGCCGCGGGCTCGCCCGCCAAGTCATCGCGCTCGATCCGCTCATCGACCAGACGATTGGCGAATCGTCCGAGCTCCGGGTTCATTCGCCGGTTCTCATGCACATGGAGGACGGTCTGATCTCGGCGCTCGTCGGTTGGCGCACGGTCGATTTGCATCTTCACCAGCCCGGGCGCGAGACAGACAACCGGGACACACGCGCGGTGCTCGATTGTCTGGCCCCCGAGCTGCTGTCTCTTGAAAGGGAAGGACAGGCGCTATTCCTGAATTCACGCCGCCTCGAGGAGGTTTGCGAGCAATCCATTCAACGTCTCAAGGCACTGGCTGTCGATACGCCTTCGGGCCGTCTGCTCGCGGATAGCACGGCCGAAGCCCTCACCGGCTTCATGCGCGCCATCGAAGCTCTGATCCTGCTCGACCACGGTCGACTGCCGAAGACCGAGTTGGCCCCGAGGCGTTTTCACGTACCCGAACCCTTGTCCGCCCTCCTCAACGCCGCCCGCGCTTTCGTCCTCGTCGCCGCGGTCTGCGCATTCTGGATCGGAACCGGGTGGCCCGGTGGCGCAGGGGCGCTCACTTTTGCGATCGTCGCCGTGACGCTGCTCGGGCCGCGCTCGGAAGCGGCCTACGCGGCCTCGCTCGCATTGGCGCTCGGCAACACGATCGCTATACCCGTCGCCGCGATCCTGGTCTTCGCGATTCTGCCGACGATTCCGCAGAATTTCGTCGCCCTCGCCCTCGCCCTCGGACTGGTTATCGTTCCACTGGGTGTGAAATTGAAAGTTGTCGCCAACCCGCTGCAATTCGGTATCTACAATTCAGTAGCGATCATGTCCCTGACCCAGGTCAACCTCGCCAATCCGCAGGTATTTTCGGCGGTCAGCTTCTTCAATTCCGCGACGACGCTGGTTGCGGGCTGTGTTGCGACAGCTATCTCCTTCCGTCTCATTCCACCATTTTCGATCGCGTTTCGGGCCCGCCGCCTGATCGCGTCGAGCCAGCGCGATTTGTCCATGCTGGCGGCAGGCGGCCATGTCGGAGATTGGACCGGCCGCATGCAGGCCCGCATTCTGGCGGTGCCGGATCAGGCGAGTGACACCGAACGCGCTCTTCTTCTGGCGATTCTCGGGGCGGGCGAAGAAATCACCCGCCTGCGCGCAACAATCGACGCGCTTGGTCAGAGCTCTTGGCTCTCTGCGATCTTGAATGCCTTTGTGCAGGGCAATGCGGCGCGGGCACGCGCAGCGCTTGCCGACCTCGATGCCCGTCTGGCCGCCGACCAGTCAAGCGACAGCCGCCAGCGCCTGGTCATGAATGCGCGCGCCTCGACGATGGCTCTTATCGATGCGATCGACCGACACGACGAACTACTATTACGCGGAGTAGCGCGATGAACTTCGTCGAGATCGACATATTCGGCGTTTATGTTGCCCCGATTTCGATTCTGATTCTCATCGCCCTTGTGTTGACCGGCGTGCTGCGTCGCATTGCAGACCATTTTGGACTTTTGCGTTATGTTTGGCGCCCGCCGCTCTTCGTTGGAGCAGTCTATACGGTCGTTCTGTCGACCATAGTCCTGTTCCTCGCACGCTAGTTCTGTTCGGAACGTTTAAATGACCGAGACGCAGCAGCAGCCAACAGCCACCCTCGCGAGCAACATGGACGCAACGGCGACGATAGAGGCACTACCAAGACCGGACATGTGGCGCAGGTGGAGGGGCGTCGCCATCACGGGTGTCGCGGTGGTGGTCGCAGTCGTCATGGCCCGGTGGATGTGGCATGCCTATATGAGCACTCCCTGGACGCGCGACGGCGTGGTACGCGCCTCCATCATAGTGGTCGCACCGCAGGTTTCGGGCTTGTTGGTCGACCTGCCGCTGACGGACAACCAGTTCGTAAAGAAGGGCGATCTCCTCATTCGGATTGACCCAACGGATTATCGCATCGCCCTCGACAGTGCCGAAGCAGCGCTCCATCAGGCGCAGGCGGGGCTGGACGAAGTGACGGCCCAGGAAGCCGTGCAGCGCGCGCAGGTGGCCGTCAACGAAGCACAAGTGGAACAGCAGCAGGCCGCCCTCGTCTTCGCGCGCCAGCAAGCCGACCGCTATACGACTCTGCTCGAACGTCAGGTGGGCACCGCGCAAGCCGCCCAACAGTACAGTTCGCAGCTTGAGCAGGCGCAGGCGACAGTCGCCAGTGCGCAGGCCACCCTGGCAGAAGCACGCCAGCGTCTGGCCTCCTACAAGTCGCAGCGCGAGGCAGCGGAGGCCAGCATCGCGACGGCCCAGGCCCGCCTCGAACAGGCGAAAACCAATCTCGGCCGTACCGAGATCCGGTCGCCGGTCAACGGTTGGATCGCCAATCTGCTGGCCCGCGCCGGAAATTTTGCGACGGCACAGCGCAACCTCGTTTCGATCGTCGACGCCGACTCCTTCTGGATCGATGCCTATTTCGAGGAAACGACCGTCGCCAACATCCATGTCGGCGATCCTGCCAAGATCAAGCTCATGGGCTATGGCCAACCGATCGTCGGCCGCGTCGACAGCATGGCACGCGCAATCGATGTGGCGAACGCACAGCCAAACGTTCAGGGCGTGGCGACCGTCAATCCCGTCTTTACCTGGGTAAGGCTGGCGCAGCGCATTCCCGTGCGCATCCTGATCGACGAGAAGCCGAAGGATTTCATGCTGGCAGCGGGCATGACGGCCACCGTGCAGATCGATCAAAAGGCGCCTCGCAAGTCCGAATAGACGGCGGGGATCAATCGGCGTCTGGACGAGCCATGCAGAGCGGGTGAATATCGAAGCAGAACGAATGTTCGCCGGTACGACATTCAGGCCCGCCAAAGATCAGGCACAGGACGCAATGCGATGATGAGCCCCGAGCAGAACGAGCTGATCACCCGGATCGGCCCCGGCACCAAGTGCGGCGCCCTGATGCGTCACTACTGGCATCCCGTGGCTCTCGCCGACGAGCTGCCCGAGGAACGGCCGGCCAAGCCGGTACGCGTGCTGGGACAGGATTTCGTGCTGTTCCGCGACGAGCGTGGCCGGCACGGCCTGCTCGACCGCGATTGCCCGCATCGCGGCGCCGATCTTGCCTTCGGCCGGCTCGAAGACGGCGGCCTGCGTTGCCTGTTCCATGGCTGGCTCTTCGATGTCGACGGCAAATGCCTCGAAACGCCGGCCGAACCCGAGGGCAGCGTCCTCTGCCAGAAGGTCCGGCAGAAGAGCTATCCGGTGGTCGTGAAGAACGGCATCGTCTTCGCCTGGCTCGGCGAGAGCGAAGCCCCTGCCTTCCCCGACTTCGACTGTTTCCTGGCGCCCGGCACGCATGCCTTCGCCTTCAAGGGGCTGATCGAGTGCAACTGGTTGCAGGCGCTGGAGGTCGGCATCGACCCGGCCCACGCCTCCTATCTGCATCGTTTCTACGAGGACGAGGATACCGGCGCGGCCTACGGCAAGCAGTTCCGCTCCGCCTCCTCCGACTCCGACATCCCGATGACGCGCCTGTTGCGCGACTATACGCGGCCGAAGCTCGACGTCGAGGCGACGGACTACGGCCTTCGCCTCTTCGCCCTGCGCAGGCTCAACGAGAAGCACACGCATGTGCGCGTGACCAACCTCGTCTTCCCCTACGCCTTCGTGATCCCGATGAGTTCGGAGATGACGATCACGCAGTGGCATGTGCCGATCGACGATACGACCTGCTACTGGTACGCGATCTTCACCAGCTTCGGTAAGCCCGTGGACCACGCCGCCATGCGCGAGCAGCGCCTGAAGCTCTATCAGCTGCCGGACTACCGCCCCCTGATCGGCCGTCACAACGACTACGGCTACAGCGTCGCCGAACAGAAGAAGCAGACCTTCACCGGCATGGGCTTCGACATCAACGTCCACGACCAGTGGGCGGTGGAGAGCCAGGGCCGCATCCAGGATCGCACGCGCGAGCATCTCGGGACGACCGACAAGGCCATCGTCGCCTATCGCCGCATGCTCCTGTCGGCGATCGGACAGGTTGCAAACGGCGCCAAGCCGCCGATGTGGCTCGACCAGCAGCGCGCCGCCGAGGTCCGCGGCCCCGTCGCCATCGACGGCATGGGGCCAACCGACGGCTGGGATGCCTATTGGAAGGATGTCGACGTACGGCGGCGGCGAGAGTCGAGCTGGGCTGCCGATACCGTCCCGCCGCTGGTCGCATAGTTCCCATGACACTGGTCGAACGCGCGGGCCTCTGGAACGAGGACCGCAAGGCGGCAACGCGCGAAGCCGAGCGCCGCATGAAGGCCGGCGAGATGTCGGTGGTGCGGCTCGCCTTCGCCGACCAGCACGGCATCCTGCGCGGCAAGACGCTGGCCGCCGCCGAAATCGACGCCGCGCTGAAGAACGGCGTCGGCTTCACCACGACGATGTTGCTGAAAGACACGTCGCATCGAACCGTGTTCCCCGTCTGGCAACCGGGCGGGGGCTTCGGGATGAAGGAGCTGGAAGGCGCGGCCGACGTGGTCATGCTGCCCGATCCGTCGACTTTCCGGGCCCTGCCCTGGGCGCCGCATTCCGGCTGGATGCTCTGCGACATCTACTTCGCCGACGGGCGGCCGATGCCGCTCTGCACCCGGCACATCTACCGCAATGCCCTGAAGGTCCTGGGCGAGCGCGGCTACGACTTCATGGCCGGTCTCGAAGTCGAGTTCCATCTCTTCAAGCTCGAGAAGGCAAAGCTCGGAGCCAGCGATGCCGGCCAGCCAGGCGAACCGCCCGACGTGTCCTTGCTGAATCAGGGCTATCAGTACCTGACCGAGCAGCGCTACGACGAGATGGACCCGATCATCGAGATCCTGCGCACCAACCTCGTCGATCTCGGCCTGCCGCTGCGATCCTTCGAGGTCGAATTCGGCCCGAGCCAGCTCGAGTTCACCTTCCGCGCCGCCACCGGCCTGGAGCCTGCCGACACTATGGTGCTGTTCCGCAGCGCCACCAAGCAGATCGCCCAGCGCAACGGCTTCCATGCCACCTTCATGTGCCGGCCGAAGCTGCCCAACGTGATGTCGAGCGGCTGGCACCTGCATCAATCGCTCAAGGACCGCGCGACCCATGCCAATGCCTTCATGGATGCGAACGAGCCGCTGTCGACGATAGGCCGGCACTATATGGCCGGCCTGCTAGAGCATGCGCGCGCCGCCGCGGCGTTCAGTACGCCGACCCTGAACGGCTACAAGCGCTACCGCCCCTTTTCCTTGGCGCCCGACCGGGCGATCTGGGGGCGCGACAATCGCGGAGTCATGGTGCGCCTGCTGGGTGGCCCCGGCGATCCGGCCACCCATCTCGAAAACCGGGTCGGCGAGCCGGCCGCCAACCCCTACCTCTACATGGCAAGCCAGATCGTCTGCGGCCTCGACGGGCTCGACCGCAAGCTCGATCCGGGCCCGTCCGCCGATACACCCTACGAAGCCAAGGCGCCGTTGCTGCCGCGCAGCCTCGGCGATGCCCTCGCCGCCTTGCATGAGGACAAGGCGCTGCGCGCAGGTCTCGGCGACTTCTTTGTCGACTATTATCTCAGGCTGAAGCAGGCGGAGATCGACCGCTTCAACCTCGAGGTCAGTGACTGGGAGCAGCGGGAGTATTTCTCGCTGTTCTAGGAGGTCTGGAATGGCGCTCGGTATCTATATCGAATACACGCCGCGCGACGGTTGCCGCGACACACTCCTCGGCCGCTTGCGCGAGGAGGCCGAGAGCTGCATGCGCGACGACGATGGCTGCCTCCGTATGGAAGTTGCCGTACCGCAGAAGGCCGGGGATCAACGCATCTTCCTGATCGAGTTGTGGCGCGACCGCACGGCGCTCGATGCCCACGGCGCCAAGCCCGGCCATTCGCACGCCTGGCAGGAACCTCTGGTCGAAAGCAAGCGCGTGTCCGTATGCGACGTTGTCGCGTCGCCGGGAACGCCATGATGCGCGCCGCCGTTGTCGCGCTTTTGCTCTTCGCCTTCGCGACAGCCACCGCCCAGGCCCAGACGCGCCTTGTCGTGCCCTATACACCGGGAGCCGCCAACGACACACTGGCCCGCATCCTGGCCCAGCGGCTGAGTTCGACCTCCGGCCAGACCGTCCTGGTCGAAAATCGGCCGGGCGCCGGCGGTCATCTCGGCGCTGAGCTCGTGGTACGCGCCGAGCCGGACGGGCGGACATTGCTGGTCAGCACCAACGGCCTGATCGCCATCGGCCCGCATCTCTGTCGCAAGCTGCCCTACGATCCGAAGAAAGATCTCGCCCCGGTCGTGCGCTTCGCCAACGTGCCCTACGCGCTGGGCGCCTCGCCCGGACTGCCGGCCAGATCGGTCGGCGAGCTGCTGGCACTTGCCCGCAAGCAACCCGACAGGATCCACTACGCCTCTTCCGGCAACGGCTCGGTCCCGCATCTTTGCGGCGAACTGATCAACCTCAACGGCCAGGTGAAGATGGTCCACGTACCCTACAAGGGCGGCGCGCAGGCCATGGCCGATGTCGTTTCGGGCACGGTGCAGCTCTACTGTGGCAGCATCCCTTCGCTTCTGGCCTTTGCGCAGTCCGGCAAGGTCCGCATTCTGGGCGTGACCTCTGCGCAGCGTTCGCCGTTGCTGCCCGACGTGCCGACCTTCCAGGAGCAAGGCCTGTCCGGGGTTGAAGTCGATTCCTGGGTCGGTCTGCATGCGCCAGCCGCCACGCCTCGACCGATCGTCGAACGTGTTGCCGCCGAAGTAACGAAGGTCATGGCTTCCGAGGAAATGCGCCAAGCCTTCCTCACCCAGGGCGCCGAACCCGAAGCCATCGGGCCGGAGGCCTTCGCCAAGGCCATCGACGAGGAAACCGCGCGCTGGGCACCCGTGGTCAAGGCGTCCGGCGCGACGCTCGATTGAGCCGCTACAACAATTCGGGCCCGCTCCCCATATGGGAGCATGTTCGATTTCGATCCTCTTCTCGTCGATGACGAGCGCCCCGGCGCCTCGATACCTGGTACCCACCGCGAAACCGCGGTCGACGACCGGCCGTTGTTCGATGCTTATTCGCAGGCCGTGGTCGATGCCGTCGACCTGGTCGGCCCCTCTGTCGTGCGCGTCGAGACGCCGGCCGATTCGGAAGCCCGGCGGCGCGGCGGCACGGGCTCCGGCGTGGTGATCTCGCCCGACGGGCTGGTCCTGACCAATTCCCATGTCGTGCAGAATGCCTCGACCGTCCGGCTGGCCCTGGCCGATACGCGCACGGTCACCGCGCGCGTGCTGGGCAACGACCCGCATACAGACCTCGCCTTGCTGCGCGTCGTCGCCGACGTCTCGCTGCCGGCGGCACGGCTCGGCAATTCCAAGGACCTCCGTCGCGGCCAGCTCGTGGTCGCTATCGGCAATCCGCTGGGCTTCGAATCGACGGTGACGGCGGGCGTCGTGTCCGCGCTCGGCCGGTCGCTGCGCGCCCAGACCGGGCGACTGATCGACGATGTCGTCCAGACCGACGCCGCACTCAATCCCGGCAATTCCGGCGGCCCCCTCGTCTCCTCGCGCGGCGAGGTGATCGGCATCAACACGGCCGTCATCGCCGGCGCCCAGGGCATCTGCTTTGCCGTCGCCAGCAATACGGCCAGCCATGTCGTGAGCGAGATCGTGCGCCACGGCCGGGTGCGCCGCGCCTTCATCGGCGTTGCGGGCCAGACCGTACCGCTGCCACGGCGACTCGCTCTGGCGCTGGGCCTCGCCCAGCCGCGCGGCGTCGCCATCACGAGTCTGGAACCCGATGGACCGGCGGCTCGGGCCGGTCTCCAGAACGGCAATATCGTGATCGCGCTTGCGGGCGAGCCCGTCACGGGCGCCGACGATCTTGTGAGGTTGCTGGGCGGCGAGCGCATCGGCATAGAGACGGTGCTGACGGTCGTCGCCGGCAGCGACCTGCGCCGCGTCACGGTGATGCCGGCCGAGCGTAACGAGAGACGGGAGACATGACCGCTATCGCCGTCGTCACAACGGTCGCCACTCGCAAGGAAGCGCGCGAACTTGCCCGCGCGCTCGTCGAGGCCAGGCTCGCCGCCTGCGCCCAGATTTCACGCATCGAGAGCGTTTATCCCTGGAAGGGCGCCATCGAGCACGGCAAGGAATACCGCGTGCTGTTCAAGACGATCGACGATCACTACCCGGCCGTCGAGCGGGCGATCCGCGAGCTGCATTCCTACGAGCTGCCGGCGATCCATGCCTTCGCCTTCGAGCATGTGGCTCCGGCCTATGCCGCGTGGATCGAAGAGAACGTGGCCGTATGACCACGCCCTCTTCGCCTCGGACCTGTTCTAGTTCTTGATCAGCGGGCAGCCGCCGTCCTTCAGGGGACGGAAAGCCTGCTCGGCCGGTACGGTGGCGAGCAGCTTGTAGATGTCGTCCTTGCTCTTGGACTCGGCCGGCGTCTTGACCTGGAACAGGTACATGTCGCGCATCAGACGGCCGTCCTCGCGCAGCTTACCGTTCTTGGTCATGACGTCGTTGACCGGCATTTCGCGCATCTTCGCCATGACGGCCTTGGGTTCGTCCGTGCCCGCCGCCTCGACAGCCTTCAGATAGTGCAAGGTGGCGCTGTAGACGCCCGCCGTCGTCATGTTCGGCACCTTGTCCTTGCGCTTGCGGAACTTGGCCGTCCATTCGCGGGTCTGGTCGTTGAGGTCCCAATAGAACGACTCGGTAAGCACCAGACCCTGGGCCGCATTCAGGCCCAGCGCCTGCACGTCGGTGGAGAAGATCAGCAGGCCGGCGAGCTTCTGGCCGGCCTTCGTGATGCCGAACTCACCTGCCTGTTTGATGGTGTTGATGGTGTCCGCGCCGGCATTGGCCAGCCCGATGATCTTGGCCTTCGATGCCTGGGCCTGCAGCAGATAGGATGAAAAATCCTGCGACGAGATCGGATGCTTGATG
>WBZX01003117.1_pt1 | contig 10741 bp, 7 predicted proteins | sample 5204211 | NCBI WGS metagenome assembly WBZX01 (sample SAMN12344362, study PRJNA552823) | activated sludge metagenome | biome: Activated sludge suspended growth; feature: Nitrification reactor; material: Wastewater; isolation source: activated sludge from nitrification reactor of wastewater treatment...
GGGGCGGTTGCCACGGTGGCGTGAGCTGACGACGTGAGGGCGGCATGACCGAGCGCGTACGCGACAAACTCTGCGGCATGTTTGGCCGCTTGGGCTTGTCGCGCGTCTTTGTCTTGCGCTTTGTTGCCGTCGGCCCAGTCGCAGATGGCCTTGACCAGCACCCAGTCGACCTTGGCGTCTTGGCACGCAACATACAGCCCCGCGCCTTCCATTTCTCCACCGATGGCTTCGACTTCCAGCGTGCGGAGCTGGTCGCGATAATCGACGTTGTCGACCAGCTTGTCGCCAGTCAGGATCAGCCCGAAGCGTACCGTGGGTCCGGTCCAGTCCAGCTCGGCGCTCGTCAGGTAGTTGAGCAGCTTCGCCGAGCAGTGAACGCGATCCCCGCGCGGCACAAGCTTCGTCGCCGACACCCGCTGCGCGTCATAGAGCATCAGCTGACGAGACACCAAGATATCGCCCAGCGCCTGCTTTCGGTCATCCACACCGAACGCGATGCCGACCATGATGACTGCCGACGGATGCAGCGCCGCAATCCCCTTTGCGACCGCTTGCAGAGACGACCCAGGCCCCACCGAGCCCATCTCGGACAGGGCCAGAAAGACACGCGCCCCGTTGACGGTTCCCAAGTTCCGGTAGACGTTGCCATCGACAGACAGCGGCTGCGCCTTCTGGCCTGTCGCTGACTCGAACGCAGCCATCACCGCGCGCGTCTCCGTGCGAGTCACCGTCACAATCAAGACATCCGCCTGGGGAATGGTCGACATGGGCGTCCACTATATCCGAGCCAGCGGGCAACCGGAGTCCGCACAACGACCCGCCGCCGTTTCGCTAGACAACCCGCCCGGTCCCGATGAGTATTTGGCGAGCGGTGGAACCCAGACGATGCAAGCGGCAGACTGGCTGAAACGACTGGACGAGCTGAACCCGAAAGTGGCAGTGGCGCTGGGCTGTGGGGCGGGGCTTGGGTTTTTGCTCTTGCCGGGGACCGTGCTTGGGGCGGTGCTGGGACTGCTCGGGATGGGCGGACTGTTTGCGCTGGGGATGTCGGGACGGACTCTGGTGGTGTCCGTCCCTCGTGAACGACCGCAAGCCGCACAGGAAACGCTTGTGCAGCCGCCCAGTGTGCAGCCTCCCATTTTGCTGCCCCTGTTTGAGACCTGGACGGTGGCCGAAGGCGTCGCGTTCACGATGCGACGGCTCGAAGGCGGCGAGTTCTGGATGGGCAGTCGGGACGATGACGAGCAGGCGGATGAAGAGGAAAGACCGCGACATCGGGTGCGCCTGTCGCCGTTTGCGATGATGACGGTGGGGGTGACGCAGCGGCTCTATCGCGCGGTGATGCAGCAAGAGCCCCCGAATGCAGCGGAAGCAGAGCGGCCCGTCACCGATGTGCGCTGGTTCGATGCGGTGGCGTTCTGCAATGCGCTGTCGGAGCTGCGCGGGCTCCGACCGTGTTACCAGCAGACAGCAGATGGCTGGGAGTGGGATCGCAGTGCCGATGGCTTTCGCCTGCCGACGGATGCAGAGCGGGAATATGCCACGCGAGCCGGGTCAGACACCCGATTCTGTTTCGGCGATGACGAAGCGAAGCTTGGGGACTATGCCTGGTTTTTGGGAAATGCAGGCCAGGCGCCTCTTCCAGTCGGACAAAAACAGGCAAATGAATGGGGCCTGCACGACCTGCACGGCAACGTCTGGGAGTGGTGTTGGGATTGGTTCGGACCGTATGCTGGCGTTCCGGTGATCGATCCGATGGGAGTAAGCGGTGGAACCGTGCGCGTGCTTCGCGGGGGCTCATTTTTGGATGGACCCAAGGACCTGCGCTCGGCGTTCCGGTACGGGAGCCGACCCGGGGCCAAGGACAATGTTGTCGGCTTTCGGTGTGTGCGTGGGGTGTCGCAGACGCCTTGATCGGTCATGCTTGGCCGCCGAATCGGGTGTTTGCAGTTGCAAGAGCCGCTCCGGTCACGCCGGATCACCCTTTTCATTTTGAAAACCACGCTCCGGTCACGCCGGATCGCCCTTTTCATTTTGAAAACCACGCTCCGGTTGCGCCGGATCGCCCTTTTCATTTTGAAAACCACGCTCCGGTTGCGCCGGATCGCCTCTTTCAGTTTGAAAGACCCGCTCCGGTCACGCCGGATCGCCCTTTTCAACTTTCAAGACCCAGTCTGGGCCGCCTCGCGGCGTCCGACAGGTCAAAATCCAACCGATCAAGGCGTCTGCGACACCCCACGCACACACCGAAAGCCGAAGTCCGCGTCCCGGAGCCCGGGCGGGCCCCAGCCCCGGTTCGCCGAGCGCAGGACCCTGGGCACATTCAAAAAGGAGCCCCCGCGAAGCACGCGCTCTTTGCAGTCCGCAGTCTCGACGCGAGGACTCACCAGAACAGCATCAGACTGCGGATATTCAGCGAAGCAATCCGCCCCCCATTCCCAGACATTGCCCGCCTGGTTCAGCGTGCCGAACGGACCTTTGCCCTCAGGATGCGAGGTGACGGCCTCCGGTTCCTGGGGATTGTCCTTCGCATCCTTGATTTCAAAGACGGCCAGCTTTCGATTCGGAGCGCCATCACCCCACGGATACTTGCGGCCATCCCGTCCGCGCGCGGCGTATTCCCACTCAGCCTCGGTTGGGAGTCGCCCGCCCTGCGCTTCACAGAACGCTTTGGCATGATGCCAGCTCACACTGTTCACAGGCTGAGCAGCGCTGTCATACAGACTCTTGTGAGCGGGATCGTGCAGACGATACTGTGCATTCGACACCTCGTACTTGCCGATCCAAAACTCATCGAGCCTCACGCGGTGCGCGGGTTTTTCGTCGTTGGATGCTTCTTGGTCTGTGTTCGCCGATCCCATCGTGAACTCGCCGCCGCAGACGCGGACGTAGACGATGCCGTTGTGCGTTTCCTCTTTGTATGGGCACCAGTCGGCGAGGTTGGTTTGCGCCTTTTGCTTCTCCTCGATCCAGCGGATGAAGACACGGCTGCGAGGGGCAGCGTCGATGTGACCTTTGCTGTTCCCTTGCTCGGCGATGACTCGATAGCGGTCGCCGATGGCCTCGGTTCGCCACTTGGGCTCAGCCTGGCTGCTCGGCGGAGGGGCCTGTTGCGTGACCTGCGGTGGCTCGAGTTCTTTGGCTGGCATCCAAGCATGAAACCCCGCAGCCAGTGTGGCGGTGCCGAGCGCGGCGACTGCCAGCGGATAGCGGGCCGGACGCCGCAGACCGACGTGATCTTCGGTCAGTCCGCCGAGTCCCAAGCGCGACAGAAGGAGCCTGGCCTGGGCACTTAGACCCAGCCAGCGCCACGGCAGCGCAATCAGCGGAGGAGACGCGCCGCGTGGACCGTATTCACCGAGCAGTCGCCGGATTTCCTCGGCCAGACCGGTCCCGCTCAGGCGATGCAGCTCAACGGCTGCCTGCTGCGGATCGTCCCACAGGTCGAGGAGCGCCCGATCGAGCTGAAGCCGCCTTTGCGCGGGCGTGTCGTGCCAGGGCTGCGTGGCGTGGGACTTCTCGCGCTCGTGCTCGGTGGCGAAAAGCACGCCTCGCCACAGCACAAGCGCCCGCGCATACAGCGAGCCTTTGCCGATTCCCTCGGCTTGTAGAAGCCACTGGAGCAGCGACGACCGCAGCGGGGGCGCAAACGCAAACCGCACGCCTTGCTGCTTGGCAAGCTGGCGCACTTCCTCGAGCCGCCAGGCAGACACGTTGAGCCGAAGCTGAGTCCGTGCCGCATGGGCCAGCTCGTCATCAACGGGAAATGGCGCCAGCGCCAGCACGGCGGCCCACGCACGCAGGTCGCCGTCCACTGCGCCGTTCGGAACGGGCGCCAGCAGCAGAGCCAGCGCCCCGGTTCCGCCATCGACAAACGCAAGGTGCGGCCAGTGTGACAAGCTTCGCAACAGGGCGGCGGTCGGAAGGTGGCTGTCGGCGTGCTCCATGCGGTGGCCGAGCAAGCGACCATCGGTCAGGATGCAGACCAGGGCAGCAGCACGACGATCTTCGACCTCGGCGGGACAAAACACGCTGCCTTCGCCCGGTCCTTGGCGTTCCAGGTGGTCGGGCAGACCCGAAAACAGCGCAACCTCGACGTGCAGTCCGCCTCGTCGCAAGGCTGTCGATAGCTCGGTGGCCAGACGCCGCAGCGGACTGTCGTCGGCCAGCGAGTCATCCAGCCAAAACCAGACCTCGCGGGTGTGGCGAGCGGGATGAAAGCGAAGCTGCGGCAGCCCACCGGCCCGCACCGTGGCGCGAACCGAGTCCGGCACATCCAGCGTCTTGGTTCGGTCCTCCGATACAAAGCGACCAATGCCCCACACCACCGCTTCGGCCTGCTGCCGGTCGAGCAGACGCGGCACCACACCCGCGCGGGAATCCGGGGCAGAGGGCAAAATGCGCGGCGGACCTTTGGCGAGCGGCGCCTTGAGCACTTCGGGCAGCGTCAAGTCATTCCGGCGTAGTCGGGACAGCGCAAGCGCGGCAGCAACCCCACCAGGCAGAAGCAGAAGCCACAGCCAGCCCGCGAGCGGACGCGGCGGCGGGAGCACGTCAAAGACGGGCCGATACGTCAGATACAGCGTCGGCCCAGTCGTCTCGGTGGGCTTTTTGTCGTCTACCGCAGGCTTGGGTTTGTCCGCTGCGGGCTTGGGCCGATGGAAGTAGCGCCACCCTGCATAGGTGAGGCCCGACATCCCTGCGGACATCACCAACCCGACCACCATCCAGCGCAGCGTTTTCCGCCAGCGTGTGGGGCGCCGCGACGGCTGATTCCCAGCAAGCTGCGAAATCGGCCTGTCCAACAGAGGCGTCGCGGCTGGGTCTGGGATGCGAGGAGCGGCCTCTGTCGCCCAGCGCTCGCAGACTTCACGAACCGTGGCTCGCTCGCGCTCGGACTTGGCCAGGACGGCGGTCAGGGTGTGCGGAAGATCCGTCCCAATGTCCGGCTGCGAGGACAAAAGGAAGTACACGCGGACCTCTTCGGCAACGCCCACGCGCAGCCCTGCCGCACGCAGCTTGGCGAGCAGCAGATCGATTTGGCTGGGGTCCGAGGCGTGGGCGGGCATGGCAGCGGTCAGCGAAGCTGCGTCAGATCATCGTGGTCTTTGACCAGCACCGATAGCTCGGGCAGCGCGTCTAGGGTTCCGCCCAGGCGCTCGGACAGGTTCGCGGCTGTCTGGGGGCTATTCTGCGCGGCCAGCACAATCAGCCAGGCGAGAAGCTCTGCCGTCGCCGGTTTTTTGCGCAGGCTGCGGGTCCGAAGCTCGAAAAAGCGCTCCACGGCCAGGGTCACTTGGGCTTCCGACAGCGCAGCAAACTCCTTGCGGTGGGCGGCTACGGCGTCGCGGACCAGCTCCTCGGTGAACGAAATGTGGTGGAACACGCAGCGGCGCAGAAAGGCTTCGGGCAGGCGGCGTTCGCTGTTGCTGGTGATGATCACGATGGGCGGTGCGGTGCCCGGACTCCGCTCGATGGTCTTTCCTTCGACCACTTGGCCACTTGGGCCGGGCTCGTCCCACTCCGGCACCAAAAAGCGGGACTGATCGAGCGCGGTCAGGATGTCGTTGGGAAAGTCTCGCTGTGCTTTGTCGATCTCGTCGAGCAGCACAATGGCCGGCTTGCCGCCATTTACCGCATCGAGCGCCTGCCACAGCGGCCCGCGCCGGATGAACTTGCGACGATCGCAGCGCTCTCCCGGCTTCTGCGGACCGTTTGATTCGCGGAAGTAGGCCACGGTATCGAATTCGTACAGCAGATCGGCGGCTGTCGTCGTCGAGCGAACATCCAGCGAAAACAGCGGAACATCCCAGTACCACGCCAGGTGATACGCAACCTGGGTCTTGCCGGTGCCAGGCTCGCCGGTCAGCAAAAGGGGTGCGCACAAGTGTAGGGCCGCATTGACCGCAGAGGTCAGCTCCTCGCTGGCAACATAGGAAGGCGCAGCTTCGCGATGGCTGGTCAGGCTGGGAGGAGCCTGGCGCTGGGCCAGCGGTTCCCACCGGTTCTTCTTGTCAGGTGCAGGTGCGCGACGATGGGCCGCAGGATCAAACAGTCGAAAGGGCATGGCTTAGTACGTCTCGTCGTCGTGAGAGGGGGGCGATACCAGACCGTGACGGCGCGAAAGCTCGGTATACAGAGAGCCCCAGCCCGATTGCTCGGCGGTTTCGATGTGGCGGACAGCCTGGTCATAGTTGCCACCGGTGTCGCGATAAATTAGATCCGCGATTTGCGTCGCCAGGCTGGGCGGACAGGTGGTGTTGTCGGGCTCGGTCAGAAACTCGACCAGCTCGCTGTGATCGACCCTTGGCAGCGCGGGCAACAGGAAGGCGCGGAACTGGTCGCTGATCAGTTTCTGTTTGACCAGCTCTAGGTCATCGCGCAGCCGCTTCTGGTTCTTTTCTTCGACGTGCATCGCCAGATAGGAAACGATCCGTACGTCGTGCGGACAGGCGCGGACCAGGGTGTCGAAACCGAAGCGCAGCCACGCGTCTAGCTCGTGCTTTTTCAGCGGCGGCTGTCCGTCTGGTCCACCGAATCGCTTCCAGTCGAGCCACAGCACCCGCGCTGAAGCCTGCCCGCGTGTACGTGGCGCATGCTGAAGCAGAACCGATGGCAGTGGCTTCCCAATCCCATCCAGTTGCAAAAGGAGAGTCTGCTCTAGGCTCCGATGCAAATCGCTGCGCTCGATCGGAAAGTCGAGCTGGACCCGCTTCACTGGGGCCAGACCATTTCGCTCGATGTGATCAACCGCTTGCTCGGCGAAGTGAGACAGAAGGTTGCCAGCGTCTGCGTGCGCAATCAGGGACTCAACCCGCCGGGACTTGCTACGCACAAGGCGAGAGACCTGCTCGATGACCGCAGCGCGCGCGAGGGTTCGGTCGAGGCGAAGGTGCGACCGGGGATTCTTGCGCTGCAACAGGAGAGGACGAACCTCGAAGCTGTCATAGGCGGTGTAGGAAACGAAGGCAGAGCGAGCCACCGCTTCAGGAATCTCAAGCGGTGACGCAAGCTGACTGAGCGCCAGCGCTGGATCTTGCCGCTCACCCAGAAACTGCTTCAGGAATTGAACCGCCAGCATCGGAGCGCAAGGCTGGTAGGGGCCGCCACGCCCAACCACGATAAGTGGAATCTCGGGAAGCAGGCTCCGTGGTGCAGACAGCCACAGGGGCTCCATCTCGTTTGGACCGCCCGATAGGAACAGGACTTGTGGAAAATGTCCCCGCAGCGCTTGTCGCAGCTCGGAAAGACTGAGCGGCTCCCCTCCATCCAGCATCAGCGCGACTTGCCCTTGCTTCATATGTCCGGTCCCCAGGAAATAGACCACATCGGCAGGAAACGACGGCGTCACGCGCAGAAGCTCGCTGCGAGACTGCACGACCTGGAAAAACTCAGGATCGGGATGACCGAGCAGCGCGACAAGATCTGTCAGGTGATGCTGCCGCTCCTCGGCTGACTGCGACTGCGGGGCCATCACGAGGACGCGAACGGGAGACTGGAGCACGGCCCGTTTTTCGGGGAGATCCTGCGTCACCAGCTCGAAGCTCCAGCCGGACTCTGCGAGCGGACGATGGTCCCACGCCGTCAGCGCCCACGGCAGCGCAGAAAGCTCGGAATCTGTCGTCAGGATGCGGACTCGCAGTCGGTCGCGGCTGGGACTTGGATGCGGCTTCCGAAACAGCCGAGTCAAGATTTGATCCTGGACTTCACGGAGAGGAAACAGGATCTGAAACAGCGTGTCGCCGACGCTCGACAGCCAGGGCAAAAGCTCCGACTGCGTGGCACTGGTGAGCGCATAGCGAAGCGCTGGGAGACCGTTTTTTCCCGCCAGCGTTGTCTTCGACCAGATCGATTCCCAATCAATCGGACCAACCTGCACCTGCTTGTCGTCGTCCGGAAGCGAATAACGAACCGTCAGCTTTCCCGCTGTGGTTTTGTCGAAATGGACCGTCAGCGTAGGCCGCTCGGCCGGCGCAACTTGCACCTGCGGTAGCAGCGGTCTGGCGAGGGTCACAGAAGGCACACAGGAGCGCCCGGCCTGCTTTTCTTGCTGCGCTTCGACCGGAAGCAGGTGCTTGTTTCGCTCGAAGGCATCCGCGTAGTCACAGCGAAGTCGAGTCACAATCTCGTCGGGATCACCGTGCGTCAAAAGCAAGCTGACCCGCGCGACGCCGTCCATCTCTGCGGTGAATCGCTTACGGACAGAAGGAAAATGATCGAGGCAAAGCGCGTCCACATCTGCCGGAGTACGCAGAATCGCGTTGATCAGTTTACGCAGCGCCGCAGTGGTAGAAATAGAGGCCATTCGTCCGCCCTATCCTGCCTGATTGCGTTCGATAGCGAGCGAAAGAAGTTGTTGCGATTCCGGTCAACTTGGACTTTTTTCCGGCCCCGAGATTGTAATGGCTGAGCTCAGTTTGGTAGCCAGTCGGCTGCCGTTTTCGCCGCTTCTGTCCTGTCGGGCTCAGGCTCGCTTCTGTCGTCGATGCTTCCGTCGTTACCGCCGTCTCTGTTCGGGATTCCCAACGTGCAGCTCTCTCCGTTCCAGATACCCGTAAGGCCTCACACCCTCGCGCTTGCTCAGCGCGGCATCCAGCTCGACGGAAACGGCCTGGCCCGTCCGCGCAAGCGGGAGCCGATGGTGAACACATACCGACTGTACGCATCGACAAACGACAGTAGGAAGGACTGAAATGCCCTGGTGCACTCACCTGCACAACCGGGATCGACTGTCGACACCAAGTGGGACACGGGAGAATGACGCTAGAAACGGAACCATTGGGAATGAGGGGATGGGTCAAGAAGTCTGTGGGATGAAAGGGGCTGTGTAGGCGCTGTGTAGGCGCTGTGGGAATGCGCGATTTTCCGACGCGGCTGCGTGATTCCGTCATTCGCGCGGGACAATTCCCAACCATGTTCGCGCGCACATCCGTAGGATGAAATGTTGTGAGACTAGGGATGCTAAGCGGCAAGAGCGTCCGGGTGCAGATCGAGGTCGGACAGCGGCTCGGTGTGGAGGGTCGCATGCTGGATGCGCTGGGACTGACCGACGCGCAGCTGTCCGGTCTGGATGCGATGGTTCCGGCGCAGGCGGTCTATCAGCACCTGGAGCTGGTGGTGGCGAGGGCGGATGCAGAGCGTGTGGCGCTGGAGATTGCGACGGCGCACGGGCCTCTGTCGCTCGGTCCGGTGGGCCTGGCGATGCGTGCAGAGACGACGGGGCGACGGGCGATCGGAGTGCTGCTGCGCTATCAGCACTTGATGAACACGCTGGCGCGCATTGATATGACGCAAGCGGACGGCCAGCTCGTGCTGACGGAAGACCGTCCTGGGCCGACGGGACTGGGGTCGCTGATTGCCTCAGAGATTGCGGTGCTGTCGATGCTGCACTGGGGGCGGCAGCTGTTCGGTCACTCTCTGGTGCCGCTTGGAATGACGGTGCCACGACGTGGGCCGTTTGTTCGCTACGCAGCGTGGGCGGGCTGCGACGTGGTGGGCGGTGCGCCGCAGGCGAAGCTGGTGCTGCCCTCGGCGCTGCTGGATGCGCCGGTTGCGACGGCAGATCCAGAGCTGGCGCGGTTTTTCGAAGAGCTACTCGGTCAGCGTGCAGCAGCGGTCGGACGAGGGGAAGGTGATACGCTGCTCTCGGATGTTCGGCGCGCGGTGGCGCAGGCCCTCGCAGAAGGAACACCGTCGCTGAATCAGCTGGCAGGACAGCTTGGAACCAGCCCTCGTACGCTCCAGCGGCGGCTGTTGGATGCTGGAACGAGGTTTTCTCAGGTCATTGATGACGTTCGGCACGATCTGGCGCTGACACATCTGAAAAATCCGACGCTGGGCATCGCAGAGATCGCGTTTATGCTGGGCTTTGATGAGGTGGCGTCGTTTCATCGCGCGTTCCGACGCTGGCAAGGGACGACGCCGGGGGCGTTTCGGAGCGCGGCTCAGAAGCTGGCAGGCGGCAAGTAGAAGCGCAGGGTTGCGGCGAGCGGAGCGAAGGCAGGACCGGACTGGCGACGACGGATGCCCCAAAAGGCAGGGTTTTCTTCGGAAGACAGCGGCAGGGTGAAGCCGGACTCGACGACGACTTCGAATAGATGGGCGCGAAAGACGATCGGCAGTCCGAACGCAAACAGGCTGAGCGCGGGCCTGGGCAGCGTCAAGGCCAGCGTACCGCTCAGGCCGACACCAAGACGGATCGTGCGAGCCAGCCTGGCCTCGAAGCGAAGCTCTTGCCGAAGCGATAAAAAGGTCAAGCTCTGTGCGGTGTCCACGTCGACGCCAAGCTGGGTAAGTCCGCGAAAGGCTGCCGTTTCCGCATCGACGTCGCGCAGTCGATAAGACAGGCTGAGGCCGAGGCCGGGACGCAAGACCTCACGGACGCTCGACGCTGCGCCTTGACCCTCGTAGCGGAGGGTTTCACGCGACCACGCAAAGCGACCCTCAACAGCGACGACAGCGCGCTTGGCTTCCCAGGGCTGGGTTCGTTCGCTTCCGTCTGCGCGAGGGACGGCCCGCACAGACGCAGGACTCGCCAGCGATGCGAGGGTGACGATCCAGCTGACCGCTGCGCGGGTCACGAGCGCACCGCCCAGTCAAGAGGCCGTCGAGGACTGCGCAGTCCGTCTTCCCACGGCACGCCGATTCGAAACAGCATCTGCGCCCGATCGCCGCTATGGTCCCCGAGCAGCTCGGCAATGGCGGCCCGCGCGACCGATGGCAGCCCGAGGATCTCTTCGCG
>WBZX01003118.1_pt1 | contig 10740 bp, 8 predicted proteins | sample 5204211 | NCBI WGS metagenome assembly WBZX01 (sample SAMN12344362, study PRJNA552823) | activated sludge metagenome | biome: Activated sludge suspended growth; feature: Nitrification reactor; material: Wastewater; isolation source: activated sludge from nitrification reactor of wastewater treatment...
CACCCGAGACAGCCACTTGGGCAAATCGACATACGCCAGGAGCTGCTCCTTCGCGTCGCGGATGATGCGCGCCCGCGTCTCCGGATCCCGCATGCGCTCCAGCATCCTGTCCGTCGACCCCTCGAACGCCCACAGCGGCAGGAACATGGCTGTCAGCACCGTGGACCCGGCCGTGTACGGATAAACGTCACTGTGGATCTCGAGCCCCCGCAGATTGGCATCGTCGATCATCCCCAGCGTCGTCTTGACCTTGCCCCAGTTGAAGTTGCCCGCCGCCTTGTGATGCGAGATCTGCACCGAAACGCCGGCCTTCTCCCCGATCTCGATGGCCTCCGCCACCGCCTCCACCAGCCGCGACCCCTCGTTTCGCATGTGCGTCGCGTAAATCCCGCCCTGCGCCGCCACGACCTCGGCCAGCCGGATCATCTCCTCGGTCTTGGCGTACGCGCCCGGCGCGTACGTGAGCCCCGACGACATCCCAAAAGCGCCCTCTTCCAGGCCGTGCGCGACGAGCTCCCGCATCGCCCCGATCTGCGCCTGCGTCGGATCCGCCTCGGACATCCCCATCACCATCGCCCGCACGTTGCCGTGCGCGATCAGCGGCGCCGCGTTCACCGAGATGCCCGTCGACTCCAGCCGAGCACGGTAGTCGCCGAGCGTCCGCGAGCACATCGTCCCCGCCTCGCCAAACACGATGGGCGCGATCCGCAGATACATCTCGTCGACTGCCGTGTTGGCCGGGTGCAGCCCGAGGCCGCAATTGCCAATCACCTCGGTCGTGACTCCCTGCATCACCTTGGCCGCCGCGTCCGGATCGCGCGGGAGCGAGAAGTCCCCGTGCGAGTGCATGTCGATGAACCCCGGCGCCACGACCATCCCGCGCGCGTCGATCACCTCGTCCGGCGGGAGGCTCGTCTCCCCGACCTCCGCGATCCGATCGTCCTCCACGAGGAGATCCCCCTTTCGGCCGGGCATCCCGGTCCCATCGACGAGCAAAGCCCCACGAAGCAAGAAGCGGCGTTTCATCACGCCCGGTTATAGCGTGCGAAACCCGCTACGCACCACCCCGCGCGAAAGAAATGACGCGCCCGTGAGGCGCTCGTCACGTCCACGCGGGCGTGGCGATGATGCACGTCACGTTGTGCTCGCCGCGCGACTGGACGGCCGTGTCGACGATGGCCTTGCACGCGACGCCGGGATCGCCCGCGTCGTAGAGCATCCGCAAGAGCCGCGGAGGCGGCAGGACGGCCGTGACGCCGCGGCTCGCGAGGAGGAGGCCGTCCCCCGGCGCGAAATCGGTCGTGACGAAGTACGGCGGCTGCGGCTGCGGCGCCCCGAGAGGCATCGTCTGGAGCGGCATCGGCGCGCCGGAGCCGGGCATCCCCGCGGGCGCGAGCAGCGTGTCGCCGCGCGACAGCTCCGCGATCACCGGCCCGCGCACCAGGAACGCGCGCGTGTCGCCGGCCTGCATCAGATCGAGCCGCCCCGGCTGCACGCACGCGAACGTCACCGACACGGCCGTGTCCGAGAAGCGCCTGTCCATCGCGGCGTTCTGCACGGACCCCGCCGTTTGCAGGAGGATCGCGTCGAGCCGCGCGCGCATCGCCGTCTCCTCGACGGGCAGCCGCTCCGACGTGAGGCCGCGGAGCAGCGAGTCGGCCGCGACCCACGCGTTCTTGAAGCCTTGTTGCACCGAGCGCTCCGCGACCTGCGGCCCGCGCGACCAGTCGAGCAGGTGCCCCGAGATCACGGCGAGCCCGACCCCCTGCGCGCCCCACACGGGCCCGACGCCCTGGAACGGATCGCGCGCGAGGCACTGCTCGAAGTCGGTGACGAAGTACGCGTCGAGGTTGAACCTGCGCTTCAGACCCTGGTGCGTCGCCGAGGCGACCGTGAGGGCCGTGGGGGGCCGTCCTGTGCGGTACACCCGCCAAGGCTAATTCGGAGGCCAGGACGGTGGCAGATTTTCTTGGGGGCGCGCCCATCCCCCGCGCGGCCCCCGGGAGCCCCCCCAACGCGTCTCCGTAGCCACCCCCCGGACGCGCAGCGCCCCGCGTTCGCGCGGTCACCTCGCGAGCGCTGCGGCCCTCTTGGTGGAGGGGATGTTCTTGGTGGAGTGGACGTTCAGGAAGGCAGGCGCGAGCGCGGAGCGCGGCTCACTGGCCGGCGCCGAAGCTCGCGCTGCCGGAGGCGGAGGCGCCGCCGCTGAACGGGGCGCCCGCGGTGGCCTGGCCGACCTGCACGACGAGCGACAGGAACGCCGCCGGCTTGAGGCCCTCGTCGGGCCCGTTCTCGTTCGTGATGTACTCGAGCCCGATGCCCGCGAGCAGGCCGAGCGACGTCGTGTTCCCGCCGCTGCCGAGCACCGGGATCGTCGGCGCGATGCCGAGGTACCCGAGGAGCCCCACGCGACCGTCGCCGAGCGACTGCACGAAGCCGCCGATCTGCCCGGCGACGGGGAACGCCTTTCGCTGCACGGGATCGTAGCGATCGACCGCGAGCGCGATGCCCACGGCGCTGAGGATGCTGCGCGTGACGATCGGCTTCTCCAGCCACGGCGCGCGCGTGACCTGGATCGTCGCGAGCATCGCGGGCACCGTGACGTAGGCGCGCATGCAGCCGCCCGCGCTGTCGAGCGTCTGGAAATTGGCCTCGCCGCAGAGCGGGACGGAGTGGATCGTCACCGCGCCGATCACGCGCCGCGCGCGCTCGGGCTCGCTGAGGTCGCGCGATCGGAGGGTCGCGGCGACGCGCCCCGCGTCGGAGATGAGGACGACCTGCCCGTTCGGCGAGAGAGGATCCGAGTACACCGTGAGCCGGAGGCGCGAGTCACCGTCGAAGTTCTCGGAGAGCGGCGGGATGTTGAACTCGGCGTTGCTCGGCGTGACGATCCACTTTCCGTCGGGGAGGAGCTCGATCGGCGCGCCGTTCGTGGTCTTGTCGGTCCGCTCCAGCGACACGTAGAGCGAGAGCGGCGCGACGAGGCGGCGCTTGGTCTGGCCGAGCAGGCTGACGCGGCAGTTGCCGAGGCGGAGCGGCTCGGGCGCGATCACCACGCCCTGGTGCGCGAGCGGCTGTGGGCCCGGCTTGGAGGGATCCGGCGGCGGTGACGGCGGTGGGAGGCTGGGCGGCGGCGGCTCCGCGACAGGGCCCTTCGCGTCCGGCTTCGCGCCGGGTGGCGCCGTCGCGGGAGGTGGCTTGGCGCCCGGCGGCGCGTTCGCCGACGCTGTCGCGGGCGGCGCCGGCAGCTTCACCCCGGGAGGCGCAGGAGGCGTCGCGCCGGGCGGCGTGGCCCCCGGAGGCGTCGCGCCGGGCGGCGCCGCACCGGGCTTGGTGCCCTGCATGCCGGGCGGCGGCACGGGGATGCCGCCGACCGTCGTCGCCCTGCGCAGGCCCGGACCGCAGTCGACCTTGAGGTCGTCGAGCAGCGGATCGGGGAAGAGGAGGCGCGCCGGGTTCTGATCGACGAGGTTCTCCAGCGGCGGCACGCTCACGCGGTACGTCGCGTTCACGACGTTGCCCATCGCCGGCTGATCGAGGTTGAACGCCGTCACGCGGACCCAGCCGCCGGAGGGAAAGACGCGGAGCACCTGCCCGTCCGGCGTGCCGCACCCGCCCGAGGCGACGAGGAATACAGGCACCTGGAACGTGCGCTGGAAGGGCTGCACGCGCGCGTTGCCGCAGCTGTCCACGATCGCGACGTACCGGAAGTCGGCGAGCTCGCTCTCCTTGGGCCACTGGAAGCCGAGCGTCAGCTCGCCCGAGTCCGGCGTGGGCATCGCGGGCTTGCCGTCCTTGCACGCGACGACCTTCGCGGGCTTCTTCGCCCCCGTCTTCGCGTCGGTCGAGACCGGCTCGTACGAGCACACGTGCGCGTACGATCGGCGGCCCACGAGCACCGGATCGAAGTCGAGCACGCGCTCGCCGCGGCGGTTGTAGCGGCCCCAGATCGTGAGCGGGAGCGGCAGCGTGGGCGTCTGCAGCTTGATCGAGCGGAGCATGTCGTCGCCGATCTGGCTCTGCCCCGTCTCGCCCGTCGAGGCAGCGCACTGGCCCGTGGAGCACAGCCACTTGCCGCCCTGGCGCGCCGTCTCGATCGGCACGGGATCCACGTCGCGGATCGCGAGCCAGACCTTGCTCGCGTCGGGGAAGATGTCGAGGCTCGGCGAGGTGGCCGTGGCGCTGCCGGGGCCGCGCACGACCTGGAGCGTGCCTCGGAACGGATCCGACGTGCCGAAGGTCGTGCGGATCGAGGGGATCCCGATCGGCGAGTCCGGCTCCGGCTCCGGCTCGGGATCGTCCGGCATGTCCGGGTCCTGCGCGAGCGCGGGGGTCGCGGGGAGCGTGATCGCGAGCACCGCGAACAGGCTCGTGAACAGGTGCAAGAGGACGGCGAGCGCGCCGCCTCGGGGCATCGGAGGGTTGCTCTTGCGCATGAGGTTCTCGGCGATTCCTACGGCGCGGCTTCGTTGACGGTGATGTCGATGGACGCGCAGTCCGGCTGCTTGAAGAGGCGCGGCCTCACGTGGAGCGCGGCCTTGCCGGGGGTGAGGGGCGAGACGAGCACGCTGGTCGGGTCGGACCCTTCCGCGGCGAGCGTCGCCGACGCCGTCACGAGCTGGAGGACCTCCGGATCGGACGACTCGAGATCGACGTCCATCGCGATGCGCTGGAGGTCGGTGTTGAACGCGGTCACCTCGAACAGCGCGGCGCTCTGGAACTGCTCGATCGACGGCGCGATCGCGGCGACGCGAAGCACCCGGGGCTCGGCCTCGACCTGCAGCGCGGGGTTCGGCGCGATCGACATCGCGCCGGAGGTCACCTCGAGCTCGACGGGACCGCCGATGTCGCTGAAGCAGAGGTAGAACTTCGGCGACTCGCCGGTGGGGCCGAGGAGCACGCGGAGGCGCGTGGCGCGATCGGCGTCGGCGCACGCGGGGTCGAGCGACAGGGCCGCCTCCGCGCTCAGCGACTGCACGATCACGGGCGCGTTCTCGACGATCCCCGGCTGCGTGGGCGGCGCGGAGGCGCGCACGAAGGCCTCGCGCGAGCGGATCTTGCCGGGGCGCCACTTCGATCCGAGGTCCGTCGGGAGCGAGTCGATCGTCGTGCACGCCAGCGCGGAGTAGGTCGGGAGGATGCGATCCGAGTTGGCGAGCCCGCTCGCGACGAGCTGGAAGTCCTTCGCGGTGGTCGGCAGCCCGGCGGGGAGCACGTCGATCGGCACCTCCTTGCGCTGATCGGCCCACGTCACGACGACGGTCGCGGTGCCGGACCAGTCGCTCTCCGCCGTCAGCACGAAGCGCGCGATGCCCTCCGCCGTCGCGGTGCAGCGGAACTTGCCGTCCCGCAGCTTGCAGGTGCGCTCCTTCGAGTCCTCACCCTCGTCCGGCGACAGCGAGAGCGCCTTGGCCGGCTCGACGAGGACGTCGACGAAAGCGCCGTTCGCGGCCTGGCTCCCCTCGGTGAGCGTGAGCTGGACGCCTGTCTGGAAGGGGATCTGCCGGGGCGCGACGCCCTTGCCGTTCTCGTCCACGACGTCCGCGGCGAAGAGATCGCTCCCCGTGTCGGCCCGGAGCTCCACGTTCCCGCCGGAGCCCAGCGGGTACCCGCGCTCGATGCACCCGGAGGCCAGGCAGGCGAGCGGGACGACGGCCGCGGCGAGCGCGGTGGCCGCCCAACGACGACCGCTCATTTCTGATAGATCTCCGTGTATTCAGTGCCGAGCGGGTGGCGGTGCCACACGTACGCGCTCTGCGGGAAGCCGGCCTCGTCGGTGAAATCGCACTGGCCGAGCTCCCAGTCGGTGTGCCAGACGCTCGCGCCCGTCGTGGGATCGATCGACGCGGAGTGGACCGAAACGTCGTCGTTTGCGGCCTCCGGACCGTGCGCGGACCGCGCCGCCGGGTCCACCATCGATTCGAGCAGGGCGACGGGCACACGGGCCACGCGACCACCTGGCATCGGAATCAGGAATGCGTCCTCTTTCGAAGATTGCGCCATACCGTCCTCGGGCTGGGCTCCAAAACGGAGCAGGGAACCACACGTCTCGCGCCGCGGCTCGCGTCGAAATCCAGCGCGCGGCGGCGTACTAGACGAGCATACCCGAAGGTTCGATTCCGAGGATCTTTCCCGCGCCCCCGTCCGACTCGTGCTCGCTCAGCCGCGGATGTGCTCGAGGGCGGCGTCGAGCTCGGCGAACGTGGTCACCGTCTTCAGGCCGGGATCGTGGATGCCGAGCCTCGGCGCGGCGTCGCCGCCGGCCCACAGCTCCACCCGGCGCGGCAGCTCGGAGAGCATCCACTTCAGATCGGCGGCGGCGGCGCCGACGTCGCTCGTCGCCGTGATGGTGAGGCCCACCACGTCGGCGCCGAGGGCGCGCGCGGCCTTCACGATCTGGTCGCGCGGCGTGTTCACGCCGAGCAGCCGCGGGGTCGCGCGGCTCGCGGCGAGGTAGAGCGCGACCATCTCCAGGCCGAGGCCGTGCTGCTCGCCGGGCAGCGTCGCGAGGAGAACGACGGGCCGGCCGAGGCCGTCCTCGGACGTCGAGATCAAGAGGCGGATGAGCGTCGAGAGGACCTCGCTCGCCAGGTGCTCGTGCCGCACCTCGAGCTTGCCCTGCTCCCACATCTCTCCGACCTGCGCGACGAAGGGCTGCGCGATCTCCATCACGAACCGCTTGGATCCGAGCCGGAGCGCCGCGCGGCGCAGCTCCGCCGAGAGCGCCACCGTGTCGTCCGCGAGGAGGTGCTGGATGAGGCCGCGCACCGTCGGGAGCGCGCCGTCCACCAGAGGCTCCGGCCGCCCGGGCGCGACCTGCGCGAGGATGTCCTCGAGGTCCACGCGGCTCTTGCCGACGATCTCGCCGGGGCGGTAGCCGGCCTTCATCGCGCGCGAGAGGAGGTGGAGCAGCTCGATGTCCTCCTCCGTGTACGTGCGGCTGCCTCCGCCCGTGCGCTCGGGCCGCGGGAAGCCGTACCGCCTCTCCCACATGCGGAGGGTGTCCGCCGCGATGCCGGTCAAGCGCGATGCGACACGGATGGAAAAGGTCCGCGAGGAGGGGACCGCCGTCGCCTTCCCCTTGACCATCAGCGTGTCCTCTTCTTTGGACAAATGGTTGTCATCTTCTAGCACTGTATCAACGTACGTCTAACCTAGATCCCGTCTCTGCGCAAGGGATCGCCCGGGATGCAGGGCCCATGGTTGGACGAAAAGTTGGACAAACGCAAGTCAGACGGATGGCTCCGGGCCAACCGAATCCGGGGGCGGGATCTGCTAAGGAGCGAGGTGCCATGAGCGACGACGAAGACGAAGACGACCTCACCAAGACCGTCCAGATGCACTCCGCGGCGCACATCGATCCGGCGAACGAGATCGAGACGGTGCTCGGCGAGCTGAACGACCTCCTCAAGAACGGGGATGTCAGCACCGCGCTCGCGGGCAAGGGCATCAACGCGAGCGTCGCCCTCCTCGCGGCGCAGGCGCTCACCTCGTACCTGCGCGGCGAGAAGGAGCAGGCCGCGGAGGACTTCCAGGCGGTCTCCGAGGAGATCAAGGACCGCCTGTCGCTGGCCGCTGCCGCGAAGCCAAAACTGAATTAAGGCTCCACGATGACCGTGACCCCGCCCTGGCATCCGCAAGCCGCGCTCTCCGGCTCGACGTACTCCGCGGCCGAGCTGTCCCACCAGAACGACAGGGTGTTCCTGCTCGAGCAGCGCGAGCTCCCCGTCCACGAGACGTACCACACGTACATGACCGTCAAGGCGGTCGCGGGCGCCATCAAGACGATGGTGGTCCGGGGCGCTCCGGCGATCGGCATCACCGCCGCGTACGGCATGGTGCTCGCCGCGTGCGACGCCGTGCCGCTCGACGCGGGCGGCTACCTGGAGACGATGCGCGACGCGGGCGAGACCCTCAACGCCTCGCGGCCGACCGCCGTGAACCTGGCGTGGGCCGTGAAGAAGTGCATGGCGCTCGCCGACGATCACGCGAAGCTGCCCGGCGCCGAGCGCTGGGAGGCCATGGCCGCGCTCGCCCGGCAGATCCACGTCGAGGACGTCGAGGCGTGCCGGGCGATGGGGCGCATCGGCGGGGCGCGCTTCCCGGACGAGGGGACGGTCCTCACGCACTGCAACGCGGGGGCGCTCGCGACGGGCGGGTACGGCACCGCGCTCGGCGTGATCCGCGGCGCGATCGAGATGGGCAAGCGCATCCGCGTGCTCGCGGACGAGACGCGGCCGTACCTGCAAGGCGCGCGGCTCACCGCGTGGGAGCTGCACAAGGACGGCATCCCCGTCGAGGTGATCGCCGACAACATGGCCGGCTGGTTCATGAAGCGCGGCGAGATCGCGGCGGTCGTCGTCGGCGCGGATCGCATCGCGAAGAACGGGGACGTCGCGAACAAGATCGGCACCTACTCGGTGGCCTGCCTCGCGAAGATGCACGGCATCCCGTTCTACGTGGCGGCCCCGTGGAGCACGGTGGATCTCGCGACGCCCGACGGGTCGATGATCCCGATCGAGGAGCGGAGCCGCGACGAGGTGGCGAAGGTCGGCGGCGCCACGCTCATCCCCGACGGCGTCGGCGCGCGGCACCCGGCCTTCGACGTGACGCCCGCGGAGCTGATCACGGCCATCTTCACCGAGCGCGGCGAATTCAAGCCGTCCGAGATCGCCCGCGGCGGCGCGTAGCCCCGAGATCGCGCGCGCCTCGCGGGCGCCCGTGCTAGGTGCATCAGCTCCAGCGATGACGACGCGCTACGAGCCCAAGCCCGACTGGTTGAAGGTGCGCGCCCCCGGCGGCGACACGTACCACGCGCTCAAGAAGACGTTCCGCGAGCTGGATCTCGCGACCGTCTGCGAGGAGGCGCGCTGCCCCAACGTCGGCGAGTGCTGGCGCGAAGGGACCGCCACCGTGATGCTCCTCGGCGAGGTGTGCACGCGCGGGTGCCGCTTCTGCGCCGTCACGACGGGGGATCCGCGCGGGGCCGTGGACTCGCGGGAGCCGGAGCACACGGCGCGCGCCATCGCGAGGCTCGATCTCCAGTACGTCGTGATGACGATGGTCGATCGCGACGACCTCCTCGACGGCGGCGCGGAGCACGTCGCGCGCACCGTGAGGGCGCTGCGCGCGCTGCGGCCGGACATCCTCGTGGAGACGCTCGTGGGCGATTTCGGCGGGCACCTCGGCTGCGTCGACGCCGTGGTGGACGGCGGGCCGGACGTGTTCGCGCACAACATCGAGGTCGTGAAGCGGCTCCAGCGGCCGATCCGCGACGCGCGGTCGAGCTACGAGCAGTCGATGGCGGTGCTCCGGCGCGCCAAGGAGCGGATCGCGAAGGACGGGAGCACGCGGCGGCTCACGAAGTCGTCGATCATGGTGGGCATCGGCGAGACGAACGACGAGGTGCTGGAGGCGATGGCGGACCTGCGCGAGGCGGGCGTCGACGTGCTCACGATCGGCCAGTACCTCCGCCCCTCGCCGAAGCACGTGGCCGTCGACAGGTACGTGCCGCCGGAGGTCTTCGATCGGTTCGCGGCGGCGGGGGACGCGATGGGGTTCCTCTACACGGCGAGCGGGCCGCTGGTGCGGTCGAGCTACAAGGCCGCGGAGGCGTTCCTTCGCGGCCTGCTCGGCGCGAGGCCGGGCGAGGGCGCGACGCCGTACGGCCACGTGGACGCGGTGCTCCTGGAGCGCCTCGCGACGGCCCGCCGCGAGGCGTCGCGCGTCGCGGGCGAGCTGGGCGAAGAGGCCGGCGCGCTCGCCGGTCGCGCCCCCGCGGAGCGCCTCGTGCCGGCGGAGTCGCTCGTGCGCCGGCCCGCCGAGGGCTGACCGTTCACGGGCGCCGGTGAAGCCGTTCACGGGCGCCGGTGAAGCCGTTTCACGGGCGCCGGTGAAGCCGTTTCACGGGCGCCGGTGAAGCCGTTCACGGGCGCCGGTGAAGCTGTTCACGGGCGCCGGTGAAGCTGTTCACGGGCGCCGGTGAAGCCGTTCACGGGCGTCCGTGAAGTGCTCGGTCTTTGGAGGGGAGGTTTCGGAGACGCGGCGAGGGGGGCCGTGGGCCGCGTGACTTCTGCCGCGCCCCCAGAGAGATTTTCGGTGGGTTACTTCGCTGTCTTCGCGGGGCCGGCGGCGCCCTGGAGGGAGGCCGCCTTCTTCACGAGGGTCACGAGCTCCTGCTGATCGCGCTGGTCGCCGGCGGCCGCGATCGCGACCTTCGAGACGTCGTCGAGCGTGTACTCCTTGGCGGCCGGGCTCTGGCGGAGGACCTCGGCGAAGCCCGTCACAGCCGTCGCGAAGCGGAAGGTCTGCGGCGCCTGATCGAACGTCGCGAACATCGAGGCCGTGTCCATCGCGTAGGTGTTCTCCGTCGCCGGATCGTCCTTCTTCGCGTCGGGGACCTTGTGGCGAAGGCGCACCGTCACGGGGGACGTCGCGGTGCTCTTGAGGACGACGTCGTACATCGCCGTGACGCTGTGGCCCGCGCCGACCTCGCCCGCGTCGACCTTGTCGTTGCGGAAGTCCTTGTCCGCGATGTCGCGGTTCTCGTAGCCGACGAGCCTGTAGGTCTGCACGACGGCCGGATCGAACTCGACCTGGATCTTCACGTCCTTCGCGACGACCTCGAGCATGCCGCCCACCTGCTCGGAGAACACGCGGCGCGCCTGCTCCTCGCTGTCGATGTAGGAGTAGTTGCCGTCGCCCTTGTCGGCGAGCTGCTCCATCATCGTGTCCTTGTAG
>WBZX01003119.1_pt1 | contig 10739 bp, 7 predicted proteins | sample 5204211 | NCBI WGS metagenome assembly WBZX01 (sample SAMN12344362, study PRJNA552823) | activated sludge metagenome | biome: Activated sludge suspended growth; feature: Nitrification reactor; material: Wastewater; isolation source: activated sludge from nitrification reactor of wastewater treatment...
CCACCCGGTCGGCCAGCCAGGCGGGAAACACCTCCGCCGGAAGCGGCGCGCTGAGCAGATAGCCCTGCATTTCGTCGCACCCCATTTCCCGCAGGAACGCTGCCTGCTCCCGGGTTTCCACGCCCTCGGCGACGACCCGGATCTTCAGGCTTGCCGCGAGCCTGACCACGGCGGTGGCAATCGCGCTGTCATCCGCATCGTCCGGCAGATCCCGGATGAAGGAGCGGTCGATCTTGAGGGTGTGGACGTTGAAGCGCTTCAGGTAGGCCAGGGAGGAATGGCCGGTACCGAAATCGTCGATCGCCAGGTGGATACCCATGGCGCCGAGGCGGGAGAGGATCTCGCGGCTCTGCTCGCTGTCCTCCATCAGGATGCTCTCGGTCAGCTCCACCTCGAGATCGGACGGGAGGAGGCCATTTTCCGACAAATGCCCGGCGATCAGGTCCGGAAGGTTGCGCTGGCGGAACTGGTGGGCCGAAACATTGACGGCCAGGCGCAGGGCCGGCAATCCGGCCGCCTTCCAGGCGGCGATCTGGGCACAGGCGGTGCGCAGAACCCAGGTGCCCACCTGGCTGATCAGTCCGATCTCCTCAAGGATCGGAACGAAGCGATCCGGGCCGATGGCCGGCCCCTCGGACGGCGCCCAGCGCAACAGGGCCTCTACACTGGTAATGCGGCCACTGCGCAGGTCGGCCTTGGGCTGGTAATGGAGGCGGAACTCCTGACGCTCCAACGCGTGCCGCAGGCTCGCTTCAAGGGCATGGCGCTCGGCCATGGCAATGTTCAGCTCGTCGTTGTAGAAGAAGTAGGTATTGCGTCCAAGCTCCTTGGCCCGGTACATGGCCATGTCGGCCTGTTTGACCAGCCCGTCCAGGTCTTCCGCCTCGTGGGGGTAAAGCGTGACGCCGATGCTGGTGGAGATGTACAGCCGCTCTCCGTTGATCTCGAAGGGCTGGGCGATGGCGGCGAGGATGCGGGTGGCCACATGGGTCGCCGCGTTGGGATTGATGATGTCCTCCACCAGCACCGTGAACTCATCGCCGCCAAGGCGTGACACGGTGATGCTCTCGGACTCGTCCTCGGCATTGCGGCTCACGGTGTCGGTGCTGCGCAGGTTCGCCGTAAGGGCATTGGCCACATGCTTGAGGAGCTGGTCTCCCACCTCGTGGCCGAGGGTGTCGTTGATGTTCTTGAACCGATCCAGATCGAGGAACATCAGCGCCAGTTGCCGTCCGCTGCGCCGGGTACGATCCATGGCCCGTTCCAGACGCTCGCGGAACAGGCTGCGGTTGGGCAAGCCGGTAAGGCTATCGTAGTTGGCCATGTACGAAAGACGCCGCTCGACCTGCTTGCGTTCGGTGATGTCACGCAGGATGGCAATCAGATGGGGGCGGTCGGCAAGGCGCGTCTCATTGACGCTCATCTCCACCGGAAAGGACTCCCCGCCGGCACGAAACGCGATGGTCTCACCCTGCCCCGGAAGAAGGGCGGCAGCACCGTCGGGGCCGGGAACGGGCCGCAGCAGGTCGGTGATGCGCATGCCCGGCACGGCGTCGATGGGGTAGCGAAACATGTCTGCCAACGCCGGGTTGCAGGACGTGATGAGATGGTTTGGCGTCAGGATCGCAATGCCTTCAACCGCGTTCTGAAACACCACCCGCAGGTGCTCTTCGGCCTCCTCCCGCGCTTTGCTCTCCTCCCGCTGCAATGCCGCCAAGGTGCGCCGCAGGGCACGCAGGGGCAGCACCCGCAGGGAGCCGTAGATGCTCAGGCCCAGGGCCACGCCGAGGAGGGCCACCAGACCGGTCTGGGTGAGGATGGGCTGCAGGGAACGTGCGATGACCACCGCACCCACCGGCCCCTCCGGCCCCGTCACCAGTGCGGCGCGCTCGACCACCGGCCCATGGAGCACGGCGCCTGCGGTTGCCACCACGACATGGGCGGAATCCTCCACGCGCCTTTGCTCCGGCACATCGCTGGGGGCAAGGTCGGTGTCCAGCAGGCCACCCACATCCTGCCGCCAATCATCGGGGCTGGCGCTGACCAGCTGGGTGACGAAGGCTGCATGCAGGCGCGCCGCCATCGCGGCATCGCGCACTTCGGCCTCGCGGGACAGCAGGAAGTAACCGAGCGGTGCCGCCAGCGCCACGATCAGCGCGGTGGTGGTGGCGATCCAGGTAACGACGGTCGCGAGGCGTGACTCGTCCTGCCAGACCCGGGTCTTGACGGTGCCCGGCTTGTTCATGACGCGTTTACCTATCGACCACCTTGATGGTCCGGTCTATCTGGGAGGCGCGGATGTAGCCGATGGCATTGCGGTTGCCAGCCACGATGCGCTTCATCTCGTTGTCCTCCTGGGTGACCCGAGGCGGCATGGCCTTGCCGGTAAAGATGTTCTGGGACCAGATGGCCCGCATGGCCGCGGGGCTCTTTCCAATCACTTTGGCATAGAAGATCTTGCGCAACTCGCTGTCCTGGCCATAGTCGAGAAGGAAGATGGGGGAGCCATCCGGCCATCCCTTGACTGCGCCCGTATACACCTTGATGACGTAGGCGCGGTCGATGGCGTTGGCGTTTTCCAGATTGGTGATGACCACCATCTCCTCCTCGGCGATGGCACCGTGGGCAGCGAGCAGCAACACCAGCGGCGCAAGTGCACGGGGGAGGGCTTTCCGGAGTCGGCAAAGAAGATCGGTGAGGCGCATCAGAACACCCTGTCGTAGCTGACGGTGAATTGGCGGGCATCGCCATGCATGCTGCCGTAGCCCGGTGCGGTCCTGTCTTTCCAGACATCAAGCTGGGCCTTGATGGCACTGTCGTCGGTCAGATCGTAGCGCAGTACCGCCGACCAGGTGCCATGGCGTTCGGGCACGCTGTCGTTGTTGAGCCGCTGCCGATAGATGGCGCGGGACAGCAGCGGTTGCCAGGGACCGTGCCGGTAACCGATGGCCAGCAGGTTGGCGTAGTCCTTGCCGTAGTCGTCGCGGCGGTCGATGTAGAGGAACTCGCCGCGGGCAAACCAGTTGTCGACGTCGGCCCCCAGGGAAAGTCCATGGATGACCTGCCGCTTGCGCTCGGAAAAGCTCGTCTCGCCAAGGGAGACAAGCTTGTTCTGGGTATGGGACTGGATGCGCACGACCCGCGCCGAAAACCACTCCCGGCTGACGCTGAGCTCGGTACCGAGGATATCGGACCAGCGCACATCGGTGCGTGAGCTGCGGCCGTTGTAGATGCGCCAGAAGCCGCTGTCCTTGCGCGTCTCACTGCCGCCAAAGACCTGCACGGTACCGTTCCACTGCGCCCACTGGTCACGCCAGACCAGGCTACCGCCGTCATAGTTGACCACTTCCCAACCATATAGCTGTGGCGGGAGATGGATCCAGGGCAAGGCATAGCCAACATCCTGGGCTTCCGAATAGCTGAACAGTGGAAGTCGCTTGCGGCCAAGCTGGACGGTCAGATTGCCGGACAGCTCCACCGTGGCGTACAACCACTCCAGATTCGCCGCACCGTTGGCGGCCCCGCGGGAAACCGCCTGACCGGTCAAGCTGAATCGACCATCGGCAGCACTGACGCTGCCCTGCAGGCCGAGCTTGGAGTCCGGCCCGGCCTGCCAGTGGCCCGCCTCGTAAACGCCGCGCTGGGCATAATCGGAGATGAAACAAGGGCAATGGAAGCCCTGGTCGACTGCCGCATCGCGGGTACCGCCAAAGACGCGGCCGGCCGCCAGCGTCATGAAGCCAGAACCCGTGAACTCCAGCCCCTGGAGATCGACGGCATGGGACGGGAGGGGGCAGAGCAGGGCGCCAAGGGCAAAAAGGAAAGCTGCGCGCTGGAAGGGCATCACGGACACTCCGGGTTCTTGTTGGTATCTGGGAGCTGCCATGCCGTGGAAATACCCACTTCGCCTGACGCACCGATGTAAAAAGTCTATGGACTTATCGGCCGCCGGCGACATTTCTTTACCCGAATGGCGCACCGGAGTGGCACCCGCCTCTACTCTCCCCTATCCCGCTGACCCGACCGAAGCCTCTGCGCCATCGACCACCGGCCGCACATCAGTCCTGGAAGCGGGTCTTGCGGAGATCGGTGGGCGTGACGCCGAACAGGGCCTTGAACCGGTCGGTGAAACGCGATTGGGAGGCATAGCCGCAGCGCTCGGCAATGCGGCCGATCGGCTCAAGCGTCGTCTGCACGAGGTGCAGGCCAAAGCCCAGCTTTGCCCGGCTGACAATGGTCTTGATGCCGATGCCCTCGGCCTTCAGTTTCCGGCGCAGGGTCGGCTCGCTGATGGCCATCCTGCTGGCGAACCGGCCCATGGTCCAGCTGGCCTGGACATCGTCGATCACCATGTCGTGCAGGCGATGGCTGACGCCGGGGCGCTCGACGATGGCACTCACCTGCTCGTGGCCCAGTAGATACAGAAGCCGGAGCAACTCCTGCTTTCTCGCGCTCCACAAGGCCGGCGGCGCATAGGCCGGAAATTCGATGAACTGCTGCAAGGCCTTCTCGAGTATCCCGTCGATGGCCCCCTGGAAATGAACCGGACGGCCCCCGGAAGACCAGCGCCGAAACTGGTCGAAGTCACTGTGATCGAATTCGACCAGCAAGGCGCAATACTCGCCATCCGGGACATTGCGCATGTCGATATCGGGCGCACTGGACAGGAACAGGAAAGTGCCGCTGGGGCACACGATGTTTCCGTCCTTTCCCAGCTGCTTGACGCCAGCGAGCACGAAGATCAGCAGCGGTTTGATGACCGGCGCATTGGAGATACGCTGCTCCTTGAGTGATGACACGACCGAGTACGGCAGAGGGCTGTGCTCTTCCGCGATTTTCTTTGCAAGATCGATCAGTGCTTTCATGGCCTCTTCATTCAATGCGCCAGCGGGGGCCGCGCCGTCAATCCCGCTTGTACAAGGCCTCGATGGTGCTCGACGCGAGCGCGCTGGCACGCACCATGTAACCGGCCAGGGCGGACGAAGCGTCCTTCGGCAAGTCGAGCTTCCCGGGGAGGGCAAACACGGTGAACTGATAGCGGTGCACACCATGTCCCTTCGGTGGACAGGCGCCACCAAAACCGCTCATGCCATAATCATTCCGTATGCTCAGGCTGCCGGGCGGCGTCACGCCCTTGCCCGCATCGCCCGCACCGGCGGCCAGGCTGGTGACGTCCTTCGGAATATTCACGAGCTGCCAATGCCGCCAGCCGCTGCCGGTCGGTGCGTCGGGATCATAGGCAAACACCGCGAAGGCTTCGGTGCCCTTGGGCGCACCGCGCCAGGAAAGCTGGGGAGACATGTTGCCGCCACTGCAACCGAAGCCCTGGAACTCCTGGGCGTTGCCCATGAACTTGCCATGGGCAATGTCCTTGCTCTCGAGCAGAAAGGATTCCGCCAGGGCCGGGGAGGAGGCGAGCACGGACAAAGGTATCAGGTACTTGATGAATTGGCGCATGGAAGACGCTCCTGTTGGTTGACCACTCATGGCATGACGAGCCTTTCATCATGCTAGGCCGTTCCGGCCGTTTCGATTAGCCGGAAAGCGATCAATTTTTGTCCCCTTGCTGGCTCGTCCCGGCATCCACGGGTCATCGCAATGGGATGAACTCATCGAACGCTTGCTTTACTTCAGTCGATCGACTAACTTAACTCAGTCGTTTGACCCAGACTCCCCGATGGCACAGGGCTCCCCATGACCGTTCCCCCACCCAGCCACACCCCGACCCGCAGCGATGGCGCACTGGCACGCCGGCGCCTGCTGGAGGCGGCACTGCAGCTCTTTGCCGACAAGGGCTACCAGAAGACATCCACCCGCGAGATCGCCGACGCGGCCGGGGTGAATCTGGGCTCCATCAGCTACTACTTCGGCGACAAGCCCGGCCTGTACCGGGCGGTGTTCTGCGAGTCCTTCTGCGACGCCACGGCCGCGCCAGACATCCTGCAGGCGCGGGACTGCCTGCCCGACCCCGCGACCAGCCGGCTCGATCCGGACGCCGCGCTGGCAGCCTTCTTCCTCAATTTCCTGCACCCCCTCAAGCAGGGCGCACTGATCCGTCTGGTGATGCGCCTGCACTTCCGCGAACTGGTGGAACCCAGCGGGGTGATGGGCAGCGAGATGGATGACGATCTGGCCGACCTCTTTCGCAACATGAGCCGACTCATCAGCCAACGGCTGGGCCTCGACACCCCGGACGCCGACACGCTGCGCTTGACCCACGCCGTGCTCGGCATGGCCATGCACTTCTTCGTTGCCCAGGAACTGGTGGACCAGGTCAGCCCTGAACTGGTCGCCCAGCCCGAATCCATTGATGTGCTGGCCGAGCGTCTGGCCGGCTGGGCGTCTGGCGCGATCGATGCCGAAGCGCGCCGACGCAATACGTGTGGAGACACGATCTGATGCGCCCCATTTATCTGCTCAGCCTGTTGCTGACCCTGCCCGCCTGTTCCCTGCTGCCCCGGGTCGGCCCCGACTATCAGCCGCTCCCCCTGGCCACCCCGGTGGGCTGGCACGCCCCGCTACCCCACGGCGGCGAGCTCGGCGCCCTCACCGACTGGTGGAGCCAACTCGGCGACCCCGTGCTGTCCATTCTGATCGACACCGCCGAGCGCGAAAGCGCCACCCTTGCCCAGGCCCGCGCCCGCATCGTGCGGGCCCGTTCCGACGCGGTGGCCGCCGGCGTGGCGGGGCTGCCCACGGTGGACGGCAGCCTTGCCGCCAAGCGTGCCGCCTTCACTTTCGGCAGCCCCACCACTTTTCAGACCACCCGCCAGGCTTCGGTGATGGCCAACTGGGAGATTGATCTCTTTGGCGGCATCGCCCGGGATCAGGAAGCCGCCGAAGCCCGCCTCACCGCCAGCCAGGCGCGCTGGCACGAGGCCCGCGTGTCGGTGGCCGCCGAAACGGCCAATGCCTATCTGCAACTGCGCTACCAGGAACGCCGGCTGGCCCAGACCGAAGCCGATGCGACCTCGCGGGCCGAAACGGCGCGCCTCATCGACACCCTCGGCCGTGCCGGCCTCAGCGCCCCGGCCCAGGTGGCCCTGGCCAGCGCCAGCGCCGCCGATGGCGCTGGCGCCCTGACCGAGCTGCGCGCCGGACGCGACCAGCAGATCAAGGCCCTGGTGGCCCTCACCGGCCTGGACGAGACCGCCCTGCGCAGCCAGTTGAAAGCCGCCGACGGGCGCTTTCCACGCCCGGCAGCCTTCGCCATCAAGGCCCTGCCGGCCGATCTGCTGGGCCAACGCCCCGACGTGGCCGCCGCCGAGCGCGATGTGGCCGCCGCCAGCGCCGCCATCGGCAGCGCCAGGGCCGCCCGCTACCCGCGCCTGAACCTGAGTGGCTTCATCACCCCCTTGCGCCTCAACACCGACGGCGACCGCATGTCGGCCACCACCTGGTCCATTGGCCCGACCCTGTCCATGCCCCTGATCGACGGCGGCCGCATCGGTGCCCGCGTGGACGCCGCCGAGGCCGACTACGCCGCCGCTGCCGCGGCCTACCGCCAGAAAGTGCGCGACGCCGTGGCCGAGGTGGAACAGGCGCTGGTGCGCCTGGACGCCGCCGCCGCCCGGGAAGCCGACGTGCGCCGTGCCGCCCGGGATTACCGGGTGGCCTTCACCGCCACCGAGGCCCGCCAGCGCGCCGGCTTTGCCAGCCTGATGGAACTTGAGGAATCCCGCCGCACCCTGCTCGCCGCCGACACCACCCTGGCCGGCTGGGAGCAGGAACGCGTCGCCGCCTGGGTCGCCCTGTACCGGGCGGTCGGCGGCGGCTGGCCAGGCACCGACCCCACATCTCCCTCCTCCCACGCCCTCCCCGGAGACGCCCGATGATCGCCGCCCGCCACACCCTTATCGCCCTTCTTGGCCTCATCGGCCTGGCCGCCTGCTCATCCGGCGACGAGGCCGCTCCGGCGGCGACCACCGCAACGGCGAGCCCGGCCAAGCCTGCCCTGACCGTCACCGTCGCGACCCCCGAGAGCCGCGACATGGAGCGCAACCTGGCCGCCAATGGCAGCATCGCCGCCTGGCAGGAGGCCTCCCTGGGTGCCGAGTCAGGCGGCCTGCGCCTCATCGACGTGAAGGTGAACGTAGGTGCCCGCGTAAAGCGCGGCGAACTGCTGGCCGAATTCGCCGCCGACATCCCCGTGGCCGACCAGGCCCAGGCCCGTGCCGCCCTGGCCGAGGCCGAGGCCGCCCTGCAGGAGGCCCGAGCCAACGCCGGCCGGGCCCGTAGCGTGGATGGCACCGGCGCCCTGAGCGCCCAGCAGCTCCAGCAATACCTCACCGCCGAGGCCACCGCCGACGCCCGGGTGAAGGCCGCCAGGGCCACTCTGGCCGCCGCCGACCTGCGCCTGCGCCACACCAAGGTACTGGCCAGCGACGACGGTGTGATCTCCTTCCGCGCCCCGGCCGCCACCCTCGGCGCCGTGGTCCCCCAGGGCCAGGAGCTGTTCCGCCTGATCCGCCAGCATCGCCTGGAATGGCGCGCCGACGTGCCCGCCGCCGAACTGGCCCGGGTGCGTGGGGGGCAGAAGGTGCGCATCACCGCGCCCGGTGGCAGCCAGACCACGGGCACCGTGCGCACCGTGGCGCCAACCGTGGACCCGCAAACCCGCAACGCGCTGGTTTACGTCGACCTCCCCGGCGGTGCCGGTGATGGCCCGGACGCCGCCTTCAAGGCCGGCATGTTCGCCCGCGGTGAGTTTGCCCTCGGGAAGTCCCGCGGCCTGACCCTGCCGCGCCAGGCCGTGGCCATGCGCGACGGCTTCAATCACGTCTTCCTGGTCGGCACCGACAACCGCGTCACCCAGACCAAGGTGGAAGTCGGCTATCGGGATGCAGAGCGGGTCGAGATCCTCGCCGGCATCAAGCCCGACGCCCGCGTGGTGGCCAGCGGCGCCGGCTTCCTCAACGACGGCGATCTGGTCCAGCTTGTGCCACCGAGCGTCCAGGCCCTCGCCCCGACCACCCGCTGAGCGCGCCATGAACTTCTCCGCCCTCTCCATCCGCAATCCCATCCCGGCGATCCTGCTCTTCGCCCTGCTCACCCTGGCCGGCCTGCTGGCCTTCCGGGGCGCCGGCATCCAGGATTTCCCGGACATCGAACTGCCGGTGGTCACGGTCAGCGCCAGCCTGCCCGGCGCCGCCCCCGGCACCCTGGAAACCGAGGTCGCCCGCAAGCTGGAGAACAGCATTGCGACCCTGGCCCAGATCAAGAAGATGTACACCACCATCCTCGACGGGGAGGTGACCATCTCCATCGAGTTCGAGCTGGAAAAGAACGCCAACGAGGCCGAGACCGAGGTTCGCGCCGCCGTCAGCCGGGTACGCTCCGATCTCCCCGCCGACGTGCGCGACCCGGTGGTGGCGAAGATTCTCACCGCCGGCCGGCCCCTGGGCGCCTGGACCCTCACCTCCGACACCCTCGACGAGGAGGCCCTGAGCTGGCTGGTGGACGACAGCGTGACCCGCCGCCTGCTGGCGGTGAAGGGCGTGGGCGCCGTCAAGCGCATGGGCGGCCTGACCCGCGAGCTGCGTGTGGAGCTGGACGCCGACCGCATGGCCGCCCTCGGCGTCAGCGCTGCAGACGTGTCCCGCCAGCTACGCAAGGCCCAGCTTGAGGCCCCCGGCGGCCGCGGTGATGTGGGCGGCGGCGAACAGGCCGTGCGCACCATCGCCACCGTCGCCAGTGCCCAGGCCCTGGCGGCCATGGACATTCCCCTGCCCGGCGGGCGCAGCGTGCGCCTGGAGCGCATCGCCACCATCACCGACACCACCGCCGAACGCCGCTCGGTGGCCCTGCTCGACGGCAAGCCGGTGGTGGGCTTCGAGGTCTCGCGCACCCGGGGCGCCAGCGAGATCACGGTGACGGAAGGCGTGGTGAAGGCGGTGGCCGAACTGCAGGCCGCCCACCCGGAGCTGCGCTTCACCCACGCCTACGACAACGTGGCCGCCGTGCAGGAGAACTTCGACGGCTCCATGCAACTGCTCTACGAGGGCGCCCTGCTGGCGGTGCTGGTGGTGTGGTGGTTCCTGCGCGACTGGCGCGCCACCCTCGTCGCTGCCCTGGCCCTGCCCCTGTCGGTGATCCCGACCTTCCTGGGCATGGCCTGGTTCGGCTTCACCCTCAACACCGTCACCCTGTTGTCCCTGGCTCTGGTGGTGGGCATCCTGGTGGATGATGCCATCGTCGAGATCGAAAACATCGCCCGTCACCTGCGCATGGGCAAGACGCCCATGCAGGCGGCCCTGGAAGCGGCCGACGAGATCGGCATGGCCGTCATCGCCACCACCTTTGCCCTGGTGGCGGTGTTCCTGCCCACGGCCTTCATGGCCGGCATTGCCGGCAAATTCTTCAAGCAGTTCGGGTGGACCGCGGTGCTCGCCATCATCGCCTCGCTGGTGGTGGCGCGCCTGCTCACACCCATGATGGCGGCCTATTTCATGCGCCCGGTGGCCCACGGCGAAATGCCGGAAGGCCGCATCATGCGCACCTACATGCGCAGCATGCAGTGGTGCCTGCGCCACCGCTTTGTGACCCTGCTCGGCGCCATTGCCTTCTTTGTCGGCTCGGTGATGCTGATCCCGCTACTGCCCACGGGCTTCGTGCCCCCGGCCGACCGGGCCCAGACCCTGGTGAACGTGGAACTGCCGCCGGGCAGCACCCTGAAGGAAACGTGGGCAGCGGCGGAAACCGCCCGCGCCGCCATCGCCGCGATGCCTGCCGTGAAGGCA
>WBZX01003121.1_pt1 | contig 10739 bp, 7 predicted proteins | sample 5204211 | NCBI WGS metagenome assembly WBZX01 (sample SAMN12344362, study PRJNA552823) | activated sludge metagenome | biome: Activated sludge suspended growth; feature: Nitrification reactor; material: Wastewater; isolation source: activated sludge from nitrification reactor of wastewater treatment...
CGTGAGCGCCAGGTGCGACATCTCGTGGGCGAGCGTGTCCATCCAGCCGTAGCCGTCCGTGCGCGGCGACAGCATCGTGACGCGCCCCCACTTCGCGATGGCGACGGTGCCTGTCGTCTTCGCCGCCTCCTCGGGGAGGCCCGTCATCGCGCAGAGCGTGAACTGGTCGCGCACCAGATCGATGCGCACCGGCGAGGGCAGCGTGACGCCGAGATCCTTCGCCAGCGTCTCCCTCGCGCGCGCCGCCACGTCCACGAGATAAGGCACGAGCGCGCGGTCCTCGTCGTCCTGGAGGCGGATCCACACGCCCTTCGCCTCGTCCTGCACGATCACGGTGCCGGCCGTGCCGCGGGCGCACCCGCGGGCGATCTCGCCGAGGTGCTTGTTCTCGTCGCTCATGGCCAGATCCGACCGCGACAGCACGTCCACGGCCCTGTCGCACTCCCCCTCGTAGATGGCCAGTCGGGCCTTCTCGATGGCGATGGAAGGGGCAGAGTTGTCCTGCTCGTCGAGGATGGAGTGGGCCTTCGCGAGATCCAGCTCCAGGATGGCGCCGCGGGCGATCGCGGCGGTGATCTCCGCGATGGAAGGGACGTGGACCTCGGCCTTGGCGTCCTCTGCGGAGCCGGCGGCGGCCACGGCCAGGAGGGCCGTCGCGGCGAGCGCCGAGGAGGCCTTTTTCACCACGGAGACGCGGAGGGCACCGAGGGGCACGGAGGTCTCTTGTTTGGCCTGAGATTTCATTTCAGGAGGCCCTCGGCGTAGCGCTTGACGGCCTCTTTCAGGGCGGGATCGACGGGGCCGGAGAGGCCGTCCATGACGCGTTTGCGGAAGGCCTCCGGGCCCTTGTACTTGTCCTTGCCGGGGATGTCGGCCTTGCCGCCGGTGGAGCGGGAGTCGGGGGCCTCCTTGTCGCCCTTCTTTTCGCCCTCTTGATCCTTGTTGCCCTGGGCCATCTCCAGCGCGCGCTGCGCCGTGTCCTGGTGTTTCTTGCCCTTCTCGCCGTCGCCCTCTTGCAGGGACTTCTGCGCGTCGCGCATCGCCTTCTCGGCCTCTTTCAGGCGCTCGAGCGTGTCCTCGTCCAGGCTGCGGCCGCCCTTCTGCGCCTTTTGCTGGAGGCTCTTCGCGCGCTCGGCGAGCTTCTCCTCGCTCTTTCCGGAGCGCGAGAGATCGTTCTTCGCGCGCTCCTTGGCCGCTTTTCGCAGCTTGTCGAGCGCCTCCTCGGCCCACTTGAGCTCCTTCTCCAGCGCCTCCGCGGCCTGCCCGGCGCGCTGCCCCGTGCCCTCGTCGAACAGCTCCGTCTCGCCGCCGATGCGCTTCGCTTCCTTCAGCGACTTCAGCGCTTCGCGCCCGCGCTCCACGGCGTCCTTCATGTTCGCGCCGTCGAGCGCGCCCGCCATGCCCTCGGCCTCCTGCCTCCCCGTCGCGGCCTCGGCCTCCGGGGTCTGCGGGCGGCCCTGCTTGGGGAGATCCTTCACGGCCTCGCGGATGCTCTTCGCGTGCTCGCGGGCCGCCTCGCGCAGCTCCTCGCGCTCCTCGCTCTCGGCGCGGTCCATCGCCTCCGAGACCTCGTTCATCTCGGTCGCGTGATCGCGGGCGAGCTCCTCCAGATCCTGCTCGTTCTGCGCCTGCTCCGCGTCCGCGTCCGACGCCTCGCCCGGGTTCACCGACTCGCCCCCTCCGCCGCCCTCGACGCCGCCTCCGCCGGAGAAGCTCGGATCCGGCTTGCGCAGGCGCGCCGCGAGATCCTGCGCGGCGAGCTCCGCGTGCTTCATGTCGTTCGCGGCGCGCGACCTGTCGATGCGCCGGAGATCGTTTGCCACGATCTCCCCGAGATCCAGCCCGAGATCGCCCAGCTTGAGCATCTGCTTGCCGCCCGCGTCGAGCACGCCGATCGACGCGTCGAGCCGCACCTTGGAGCTCGCGATGTCCATCCCGAGGGCGAGCGCGCCCGCCGCGAGCGCCGCCTCGTCCGCGACGTCCGCGAGCCGCTTCGCCACGGCCCGCGTGTCCCGCGTCCCGAGCGCCCGCACGCCGCCGTCGAAGGCGAGGAGCGCGTCCTCCGTGCCGTGGACCAGCTTGTCCCACGTGGCCTGCGAAGGCGCCTTCTTGAAGGCGTCCATCGCCTTGTCGAGCCGGCTCCACTGCCCCTTCGCGAGCGCCGTCATGCGGCTGTTCGGCGTGAGGCCCGCGAACGTCCTCCCGAGCGCCTCCATCGTCGCGTCGCGCACCTCCTTCTGCTTGGCGGCCTCCACCGTCGCGACGTCCTTCGCCGCCTTCGGGTCGAGCTTCACGCCGAGGCGCCGATCCAGCAGATCCGTGAGCAGATCGCGCGCCTTGATCAGCTCCGCGTAGCGCAGCGCCTCGGGCTCGCCGGCCTGCGGCAGCACCACGATGATCGCCTCGCTCTTGCCCCATTTCGGCCCGCTCACCTCGTCGTTGTCGCGCGCCTCCACGCGCGCCTCGACGGGCGCGTACGTCTTGGTGAAGAACGGATCGTTCGCGCTGAGCTGGTAGCTGCCCTTGTCGTGGAGCGCGTCCGTCCCCGGCTTGGAGAGGATGCGCGACTCCTCCCGCGTCCCGGTGCGGAGCGCGAGCACCACCTCGCGCAGCCCGTGATCGTCGGACGCCTCGTACGTGAGCTGGATCGTCGGCTCGTCGAGGATCCGCACGGTGCGCGGCGCGCCCTCCAGCTTCACGCTCGGCCGCTCGTCCGCGATCGACGTCACGAGCTCGATGTCCGCCTGCGGCACGCGCACGTCGCCGAACGCCGCCACGACCCGGAGCCGCGCGTCGTCGGTGAGCGGGAAATGCGCGACGACGCCGTCCGCGCCGTCGTTCACGAAGTCGACCTCGTTGTGCCCGTCGGTGAGCATCAGCCGGCGCCCCGTGTGCACGGTCGTGCCGCGAACGACGATCTTGCTCCCGCGCGGCAGCGCCACGGGAGCGAAGGGCGCCAGCATCTCTTCGGGCTCGTGCAGGTACGCCGGCGGCGTCCCCGTCATCGACACGTCCTCGAGCCACAGGAGCGGGAGCGGAGCCTCGCCGCCCCTCGCCGCGAGCACGTCGACGCCCTCGATGATCCGGAAAGGATCGGCCACCACGACGCCGAGCGCCGCCGTCGCGATCACGATGCTCCCCGCCGACCACCCGATCGCGAGCCGCGCCGCGCGCGCCTTGATCCGATCGAGCGGCGCGCGATCCAGGAGCCTTCGCAGGTGCAGCGCGGCGAGCGCGGGAGAGCCCGCCGTCTCGTCCTGCGCGGTCCGATCGACGAGCGTGAGCGCGCGCAGCGTGGCGGCGCCGAGCGCCGGATCCGTCCGCCCCACGGTGCCCGCGATGATGCGCCGCGTGTCGCCCCGGCGCACGTACGCGAGGACGCTCCGCGCGATCGCCCCCGCCGTGATCAGCGCGAGGATCGCCGCCGCGCCGAGCCGCGCCCGCGGCGTCCCGAGCCGCGCCAGCATCGCGCTCCCCACGAAGGCGAGCGCGAGCAGCGCGAGGACGACGCGGCGAAACGAGGGGGAGAGCTCTCCCTCCCACGCGGCGCGCAGCCGCGCGAGCCACTCGGCCGGGACGCCCGCCGAGGTCGGAGCGAAGGTCTGCGGAGGGGGGAGCGCGGCGCTGCCGGCCTGTGTGGGTCCGTCAGTGGGAGCGGCGGCCATGGGGCCGGAAGCGTAGTCTTCCGCGCGCGCGGGTCCAGCTTCATCGAGGACGAGGCCTCCCGCGAACGAGCGCGCGTCGGCGTCGAGCCGGAGCGCGCTTTGCGCGGAAAAAAGCAGCAGAGAGAGGGGGGGCGCGAGAGGCGTCCCATCGCGAAAGGAGCCTCGCGAACGCGTCTCCGAGGCCCCCTCCTTCCGCACAGGAGGCTAGTCAGGGCAACCGTCGGCGTCCTGGCGACCGTTCTTCGTCTCGGGCTGGTTGGGGCACTGATCGTTCATGTCGTCGATGCCGTCCTTGTCGTTGTCCATCTCGGGGCACCCGTCGGCGTCCTCGAATCCGTCGCGATCCTCCGGCACGTCGGGGCATCGATCGCTGTGGTCGGGGATCCCGTCGGCGTCCAGATCCGGCCCGCCCACGCCGAGCAACGGCGGAGGCGTCGCGGTCCCCGGCGGCGTGAAGCGCTGTGTCGGCTGGACGGTCTGCGCGGCGCCGTTCGGGTCGCCTGTCGCGCCTCCGCTCGAGTCGTCCTTCGCGGCGGGCGCGCCGGCGGCGAGCCCCTCCTGGACGGGAGTCACCTCGACCGCCGCGGGCTGGGCTTCGGGCGGCGCGGCGCCGGAGCACGCGGTCACGACAGGGGCGATGGAGAGGGCGAAGGCGAGGAGGAGGGTTCGCGAGGCGAGGGGAGCACGCATGGACTCTCGATATCGCAGAACGGGCCCGGGCGGTGAAACAAGCGGCCGGTCCCTCGTGCTCGATCGAGGGCAGTCCGGGCCCTGGAACTGGCCACCTCCTCTTGGGGCTCTCGCCGGATCCCGCTGGAGCGGGGCCCGGAGTGTCGCGAAGCGACTGCCCCTCGCGTGTCGCACCCCGCAAAGATCCCCGCCATTTTTCGGCTGGTCCGGCGATTGCCATGGGGCTCGTCCATGTCTTCCAGGTCCCCTGTTCTCCTCGCCGGCCTCGCGGCTGCGGCGCTGTCGGCTCCGGCGCCGGCGCGCGCCGACAACCCCGTTCGCCTCGTCGACGTCGTGTCCTCGCAGTGCCCGCCGGCGGCGTGCTACCGCGACACCTTCCTTCGCGGCACCATCGAAGTCGAGAACCTCGCCTACGAGAAGGTCGTGGGGATCGTCTATCTGCCGACCTATTTCTCCTCCGAATGGCAGACGGCCTACGCCTCGTACGCCGGGCCGTCGACCGCTGGAAAGGAGCTCTGGAAGCTCGACGTCCCCGAGGCGATCCAGAGGTTCGCCGTCTTCTACACCGTGGCCGGCCACACTTACTGGGACAACAACGGCGGCGCCGACTACTCCGTCCAGAAGTACGAGATGGACGCGCTCATGACGTATCCGAACGCCGCCGAGGCGCAGGGGGCGCGCTCGGCCGACGGCGCCTCGCTGACAGGCACTCTCCTGATCAAGAACCTCGGCTACTCCAAGCAGGTGGTCGCCGTGTACACCGACGACGGCTGGGCCACGGTGAAGGAGGCGCCCGCCTCGTGGCTTTACACGTTCCCGTCCGGCGTGGAGTGGTGGACCTTCGAGCTCCCGCTCGCCGCGGGCGCGCCCGACGGGGCGATCCGGATGGCCTTTGAATACACGTTCCCCGGGGGCGTCGACTGGGACAATGACTACGGGCACGACTACCGCGTCTCGGGCGGGGCGATCGTCCGGTAGCGCCCTTCTCGCCGAGCAGCACGCCCATGTGTCCGGCGAGAGCTGCGCCGAGCCGCAGAGGGCCCCTGCGGTCGCGATGGTGTAGGATCGGCGCGAGATGAGCGACGTCGAGGTTTCCCAGGGAGCGTCCGGAGCCTCCGCGCCCGGGGCGGTGCAGGCTCCGGACGCGCGCAACGCGGGGATGGATGTGCTCCGGGGGCTCTCCATCCTGCTCGTCGTGATGCACCACGTCGGCCTGCGCATTCCCCTCAAGAAAGGGGTGCTCGCCACCTTCCTGCCCAAGTGGCTCCTCAGCGGGCTCATCTACAACGGTTACGAGGCCGTCTTCGTCTTCTTCGTCCTCTCCGGCTTCCTCATCACCACGAACGCAGAGGCGCGTTGGGGGAGCCTCGGGACCATCGATCTCCGCGGGTTCTACGTGCGGCGCGCGGCGCGAATCCTGCCGTGCCTCCTCCTCCTCGTGGGCGTGCTCGGCGCGCTCCACCTGGCCGGCGCGGAGGACTACGTCATCAAGCGAGCGGGCCAGTCGCTGCCCCGCGCCGCCCTCGCGGCGCTCGGGCTCCACCTGAACTGGTACGAAGGGCAAACAGGGTATCTGCCCGGGGGCTGGGACGTGCTCTGGTCTCTCTCCATCGAGGAGGTGTTCTACCTCGGGTTCCCGCTGCTCACTCCCTTCCTGTGGCGGCGCCGGCTCCTCGTGCCGGGGCTCGTGCTCCTGGCCGCCTCGCTGCCCGTGACGCGCAAGGCCCTGCAAGGCAACGAGATATGGCAGGAGAAGGCCTACCTGCCCGGCATGGCCGGCATCGCGATGGGGGTGCTCGCGGCCGTCCTCGCGGCGCGCTTCCCCCCGAAGAGAAGGTGGATCGTGCCCTCCTTGTGCGCGGTCGGGACGGCGGGCCTCCTGTCCATCTTCTTCCTGGAGAACGTGCTCTGGCCGCACCTCGGCGACGGCGTGATGCTCGTGCTGACGGGCGCGGCAGCCTGTCTGTGCGTCGCGTTTCACTGGCAAGCGCGCGGGGCGTCCCCCTGGAAGATGCGGGGGTTCGGCTGGCTGCGCTCGTTCGGGCGGCTGAGCTACGAGATCTACCTGACGCACATGTTCGTCGTGTTCTTCGTGGTGGGCCGGTTCAAGTCGCGCGGCGCCGATCTGTGGTGGGGCTTTCTCTGGTACGCGCCGGCGGTGGTCCTCGCGTGGCTGCTGGGCTGGCTCGTGGCGCGGTACGTCTCCACGCCGAGCGAGAAGGCGCTGCGGAGCGTGCTGGCGCGGTGAGGCGTCCCCCGCAGTCCGAGAGAGAGCTCGCCTCGCGCCCTCTCCGGGAGCGCGAGGGCCCGGAGCCGTCCTCTTCAAAAGAGGCGTCGGCCGGGCCAGGCGACTCCCACCTTTTTTATTGGAGAGGCGAACTTTTTGTTGCGAGGAGCATCGAAGAGGTGTACTCAATGAATCCCTCGGTCATGATCCTCCTCACCGCACAGCAGCTCACGTCTTGGTCCTTCGGGATCGGGGCCTTCGCCTGCGCGGCGATCGGCGGCTTCGGGACCGGGCTCGGGACCTGGTTTACGACGATTGGAAGCCCTCCAAGGCGGTGAATTCACACATCTTTCGATGTGATAGAAGGCCGCCTCGGGAAACCCAGGCGGCCTTCGGCATTTGGGGCCTCGTGAGACGCGCGGGCGCACGACGTCCCGCGATTTCAATGAGCCTCGTCCGTTCGTCGAGTCAATGACTCGGCATTGCGATCGTGTGCCGTCGACTCGATGAGTCGGCGAGGGAGAGAGCCTTTTGTCGCCGAACGGAGGCGTTGCCTCCGTGGGGCCGTGATCCGTCTCTGATTGCCGTCGTCGCTCTCGTGGGAGAGCACCCGTTTCGTACTCGGGTCCAGGGTGGTTCGACTCCACTCGGCGGCTCCGTCCGTGTCTCGTCTCGTCTCGTGCTCGAAGCTGACCCGGTGGTAGCGCTGCGCTGAAAACGCAGAGGTGTTGGTTCGACTCCAACCGAGCACACCGCCAGTCCTCCATCCTTGGGAGGCTGGCTTTTTGACTGGCCGTCGCTGCTCTCGTGGGAGAGCGCCTCCATGGTAAGGAGGACAAGGCAGGTTCGACTCCTGTCGGCGGCTCCGTTCTCCCGGTTCGCCGGGAGGAGCGCGGGTGTGCTCGTGGCGAGCAGCCGGCCTTCCAAGCCGTGCCAGGTGAGTCCGACTCTCACCATCCGCTCTCAGCGTGGAAGAGGGAAAGAGGCCCTCTCGCCGCTGCGCGTCTCGGAGACGGCCGGGCCTGATATGCCCGTCCCCGAGGGTTCGACTCCCTCCGCAGCGACCGATCTCACAGGGTGTTGTCGTGGCCGACAGGTGGGACTCCAAATCCCGCCGGGAAGGTTCGATTCCTTCGCACCCTGCCGCCCGGGGGGGCGTGACGCGCCGGGCCGTGGGCGCCCCGATCACGAGGCCCGGTCGTGCGAATTTCGCGCTGGCAGCGGGCGCAGGGGAGGGATAGGGGCCATTCGGAGATATGTCTGCACAGACCTTGCCCAAGCGCGCGCGCGTCGTCGTCATCGGAGGCGGCGTGATCGGCTGCTCCGTCGCCTACCACCTGGCGCACGCCGGATGGAAAGACGTGGTCCTCCTCGAGCGGGACAAGCTCACCTCCGGGACCACGTGGCACGCCGCCGGCCTCATGGTGACGTTCGGCTCGACCTCCGAGACGTCCACCGAGATGCGCAAGTACACGCGCGACCTCTACTCCAAGCTGGAGGCGGAGACGGGCCTCGACACGGGGTTCCGGCCGGTCGGCTTCATCGAGCTCGCCGCCGACGCGGACCGGCTCGAGGAGTACCGGCGCGTCTCGGCCTTCAACAGGTACTGCGGCGTCGACGTGCACGAGATCTCCGGGCGCGAGGTGCGGGACCTCTTCCCGCTGGCGCGCACGGACGACATCCTCGCCGGCTTCTACGTGAAGGAGGACGGCAAGGTCGATCCGGTCAACGTCACGCTCGCGCTCGCGAAGGGCGCGCGGCTGCAAGGCGCCACCCTGCTGGAGAACACGCCCGCGACCGGCATCGTGACGAAGCGGGGCGTCGTGACGGGCGTCGAGACGGCGCTCGGGACGATCGAGGCCGAGTACGTCGTGAACTGCACCGGCATCTGGGCGCGGCAGCTCGGCGCCAGGGCCGGCGTCAACATCCCCCTTCAGGCCGCGGAGCACTACTACCTCATCACCGACAAGGTCCCGGGGATGTCCTCGTCCTTCCCCGTGATCGAGGATCCGGGGTCGTACGGCTACTACCGCGAAGAGGTGGGCGGCCTGATGATCGGCCTCTTCGAGCCCGTGTGCGCGCCCTGGAAGGTCGGGGGCATCCCGGAGGACTTCTCGTTCGGGGAGATCACGCCGGATTGGGACCGGATGGGGCCTTATGTCGAGAGGGCGATGCGGCGCGTGCCCGTGTCGCTGGAGGTCGGTGTCCGCAAGTTCTTCTGCGGGCCGGAGAGCTTCACGCCGGATCTGTTGCCCGTCGTCGGGGAGGCGCCGGAGCTCAAGAACTACTTCGTGGCGGCCGGCCTCAACTCGATTGGCATCCTCACCGGCGGCGGCCTCGGGCGCGTGCTCGCGCACTGGATCATGACGGGGCGGCCGGACGTGGACGTGACGGGGTTCAACATCGACCGACTGCACCCCTACCAGTCGAACCCGGAGTACCGCCGGACACGCACGGTGGAGTCGCTCGGGATGGTGTACCAGTGCCACTATCCCACCCGCTCGATGATGACGGCGCGCGACGCGAAGCGCTCCCCGATCCACGAGCGGCTCGCGTCCGCGGGCGCCTCCTTCAGGGACGTGAGCGGCTGGGAGGGGACGGACTGGTTCGCTCCTCCCGGCGTCACGCCGCAGGCAGAGGCGCTCTCCTGGGGGCGGCAGAGCTGGTTTCCGTACTGGCAGGCAGAGCACCAGGCGACGCGCGAGGGCGTGATCCTCATGGACATGTCCTTCATGTCCAAGTTCTCGGTCCAGGGGCGCGACGCGGGCCGGCTGCTCAACTACCTGTCTGCCAACAACGTCGACGGACAGGCGGGGATGATCACGTACACGCAATGGCTCAACGAGGCGGGGAAGCTGGAGGCGGATCTGACCGTCACCAAGCTCGACGACGATCGCTTCTTCGTGGTCGCGTCCGACAACGCCTACGGCCACGTGAAGACGTGGATGAAGCGGCATTTCCCGGACGACGCGCACGCCTTCGTCACCGACGTGACGGCGGGATACGCCCAGATCAACGTGCAGGGGCCGCGCTCCCGCGAGCTGCTCCAGTCGATCACGAACGCGGATCTGTCGAACGAGGCTTTCCCCTTCCGGACGGCGCGCGAGATCGACATCGGGTTCGCGCGCGCGCTCTGCGTGCGCATCACGTACCTGGGAGAGCTGGGATACGAGCTGTATGTGTCCTCGGAGCAGGCGACGCACGTGTACGATCGCGTCGTTCGAGCGGGCCAGAGCGTCGGGCTCCGGCACGCGGGGCTCAAGGCGCTGGCCAGCCTGCGGATGGAGAAGGGGTATCGGGACTACGGGCACGACATCGACAACACCGACTCGGTGCTGGAGGTGGGGCTCGGGTTCGCCGTCGATCTGAAGAAGCCGGGCGGCTTCCTGGGCAGGGACGCCGTCGTCGCCAAGAAGGCGGCAGGGCCCATGACGCGGCGCCTCGTGCAGGTGCTCGTGAAGGACCCCGAGCCGATGATGTTCCACGCGGAGGTCGTCCGGAGAGACGGCCAGGCCAAAGGCTATGTCCGCGCCGCGTCGTACGGACACACCCTGGGAGGGGCCGTGGGCCTCGTCATGGTCGAGGCCGGGGAGCCTGTGGATCAAGCCTATCTGGACAAGGGCACGTGGGAGGTCGAGATCGCCGGCAAGCTCTACCCCGCGGTCCTGTCACTCAAGCCCTTCTACGACCCCGAGGCGAAGCGTATCAAGATGTGACACGGGTCCTCGGCGGGGCGGGTGGGGGTGCGGAGACGCGGTGAAGTCGCTCCGCGTGCACTGCGACGCCGGGCGCGCCCCCCCATGATCCGAGCGGGGCGCTCACCACTGCCTACAGCACAGATGTTCCGGAAATTCCTTCGGCCGAGTTGGGGCTTGCGCTCCGAAAGCTCGTGATACGTTCGCTACCATGGCGAAGCGTACCCGCTCCTCAGCGCGGAACGAACCCGCGTTGCGTCGAGCGGACGTGAGGAGCGGTGCGACGTCGGGCAACCGCGTCCGCCCGCCCTCCAGCGCCGCTGTGCCCCGGACGGAGAAGAAGCGCTCTTCGGCCGGCCCGGACACCCCTCCTGCGCGCTCCAAGCGCGGAGCCAAGGTCCTTCGCCAGCCCCCCTCGCACCCGTCGGCGCCGCTGCCGCCTCCCCGCATCCCGACGCCGCC
>WBZX01003122.1_pt1 | contig 10738 bp, 8 predicted proteins | sample 5204211 | NCBI WGS metagenome assembly WBZX01 (sample SAMN12344362, study PRJNA552823) | activated sludge metagenome | biome: Activated sludge suspended growth; feature: Nitrification reactor; material: Wastewater; isolation source: activated sludge from nitrification reactor of wastewater treatment...
AGTGGAGCACCTGCCAGTTGTCGGGCGAAAGGAACACGTGATCGATCCGGTCGTAGGTGGTCCGCACGGTATCGAACCCGTTGAAGGTCCCTTCGGATGCGTGTTCCGGAGGAGCGCAGTTCGTGAGGAAACGACCAAGTGCGCTCAGGCTGGCTTGGTCCGGTGTCGCGTTGAAGTCGCCCAGCAGCACCACATGCTGTTTGCGGGCCAGGGCCGGAGCAAGCAGGTCATGCACCATGCGGGCGCTCTGCAAGCGTGCCTGCTTGCCGATGTGGTCCCAGTGCGTGTTCATCACATGGATGCTGTCACCGGATCGGTCGTCGATCAATACCACGTACGTGGCGATGCGTTCGCAGGCCGCGTCCCAGCCTTTGCTCGGCCGGTCGGGTGTTTCGGATAGCCAGATGGTGCGGCCACGAACGAAGGTGAGCACACCAGGGTCATAGAACACGGGGCTGAATTCCCCCTTGGCGATCCCATCCTCCCGCCCAACGCCGAAGTGGCGCATGGCCGGCCACTGCGCTTCCAGGTAGGCGAGTTGGTGGGCCAGCACCTCTTGCAGGCCCACGATGTGCGGATGCTGACGCGATACTTCGGATGCGATGGTGCCGCGTCGCTTTTCCCAGCGGTCCAGGGAATCATGCGCATTGTCGTACCGGATGTTCCAACTCACCACGTTGATGGTGTTGTCCGGGTTGTCCTGTCCTACTGCGGTGAACACGGTGAGCAACAGGGGTAGGAGGAGGGCGCTGCGCATGCTGCCAAACTACGGCTTGCCCCCGTCGGACGTTCGGGAATGATGCGCACCTTCGGCCCGTGCTACCCTTCACCACCCAAACGGACCCTGAGTTCGTGCGCCCCGAGCGCTATTCGTCCTTGGACAAGTTCTTCCTCGGCCTCATTCGCGACGAGCGTGATCTCCCCTTCGTGTACAAGACGTTGGAGGTCACCTTCACCTTGATCCCGTTGGGTGTCGCCTTGTACCTACCATTCGTGCCCACCTGGCTGTGGTGGATCATCGCGGCGGTCTACTTCTACGCCAACAACATCACCTTCAAAGGGCCCTTCGGCCTTATGCTCCATTGCACCACGCACCGCCCCTTCTTCAAGCGGCAGTGGATGAACTATTACCTGCCCTGGGTGCTGGCGCCCTTCTTCGGTCAAAGTCCGGAGACCTACCATGCGCACCACATCGGCATGCACCACACGGAGAACAACCTGGAGCCGGACGAGAGCAGCACCATGCCGTACCAGCGCGATTCGGGCATGGGTTTCCTGCGCTACTTCCTCACCTTCTTCTTCACGGGTATCTACACGCTGGGCGCGTACTTCTTCCACCGCAAACGCAATCGGTTGCTGTTCCGCGTTGTGCGCGGGGAGTTCCTGTTCATCCTCTTTTGCACGGCGCTGTGCTTCGTCAACTGGCAGGCCACGCTCATGGTCTTCATCCTGCCCTTCTTCATCTTCCGCTTGGTGGCCATGGCGGGCAACTGGGTGCAGCATGCCTTCATCAGCCAGGACGATCCTGGCAACCACTTCCAGAACAGCGTCACCTGTATCAATGTGAAGTTCAACCACAAGTGCTGGAACGATGGCTACCACATCAGCCATCACATCGATCCCACCATGCACTGGACGGACCATCCGCGCTACTTCCGGGAACACTTGGACGACTTCGCCCGCGAGCGTGCCGTGGTGTTCGATGGTCTCAACTACCTGGACATCTTCGGCCTGCTGCTGCGCGATCGGTACGATGAACTCGCCAAGCACTTCGTGAACGTGGGCGACGTGTACAAGAGTGACGAGGAAGTGATCGCCTTCCTCCGCAGTCGCACCGCCCCGGTGCCTTTCGTCCCTGGCACCAAGGCGCACGGAGCATTGGGGCTGGCCTAGGCACTTAGGCCGACTGTCTCGATCCGTCCGCTTCGCTAGGGAAGAGGGGAACTTCCATCCCGTGTCTCAATCCGCGAGGAAACCGAATTTGCCCGCCTTGTAATCGTTGATGGCTTCGCGGATCTCTTCCTCCGTGTTCATCACGAAGGGACCGTAGTTGACGTAGGGTTCGTTCAAGGGTTCACCGCTCAGCACCAGCAGCAAGGACTTGCGTTCCGCTTGGACACGGATGGAGCCCGCTTCGTTCTTCAATTGCACGTAGTGGTTCTCCGGTCCGGCCACACCGTTCACCTTCACCGCACCGTCGATCACCACGATGCCTGTGTTGTAATTCCCAGGTACCTCGAAGCTGAAGTCCGCACCGGCGTTCAGGTGCATGTCGTACATGTGGATCGGTGAGTAGGTGCTCGCCACGCCTTTCACGCCTTCGTATTCCCCGGCCACCACGTGCACGGTGCCCATGCCCTTCGGCAGCTTCACGTTGGGCTTCTTGGTGTGGACAATGCTCTGGTATTTCGCCGGCACCATCTTGTGCTTCTTCGGCAGGTTGATCCACAGTTGCAGCATCTCGAACGCACCGCCGCTGCGGTTGAAGGTCTGTTCATGGTATTCCTTGTGCAGCACGCCGCCACCGGCCGTCATCCACTGGATGTCGCCGGGGTGGATGATGCCATGGTTCCCCTTGCTATCGTGGTGCTCCACGCTGCCCTTGTAGGCGAAGGTGATGGTCTCGATGCCGCGATGCGGGTGTACGCCAACGCCCTGAGAGATGTCGCTCGGCGGGAAGTTCACCTCCGCGTTGAAGTCGAGCAGGAAGAAGGGGCTCATGCGCTCTTCGAAGCCCTTTCCGTTCGGGAAGTAGTTCATCACCTTGAAGCCGTTGCCCACCATGTGCGAGTTGGTGGGGGAGAGCACGCCTTCCACGCCGCGCTGTCCGGCGGTGGCAAGGTTCTCCACGGCCTTGGCCGTATTGCTCAGGGCGCCGCCGATCATGGTCAGGGCCGTTCCGAGGATGCCGCGCTGCAGGAATTCCTTGCGTTCCATAAGGTGGATGTTGGTGCGGTGAAATTAGGTGCGCACGAGCCCGAAGCGCTTAACCGAGAAAGCGCTGATAGACCAGGCGCTGGAAGCCGCGCGGGTCGGCTTCGTCCCGTCCAGGTGCCCGCTCGAACAGGAGCCGCTCGTAGAGCCACTGCGCGGCGGTCATCACAGGCCTCGTCCAAAGCACCAGGCCAATGGCGTCCTCCTCCACGGCTTTGTCTATGCACGCTTGAACCAGTGCGGCGCCCGCGCCACTTCCCCGGGCTTCCGCGCTCACGCCAAGCAGCCGGAATTCACGCTCGCCCGGCACGGCGACCTGTTGGAGCGAGCTGCCCACGTTGAGGAATAGGGTGGCGCCGATGACGGCTCCAGCATCGTCCACCGCAATGAACAGCGTCCCTTCGTGGTCGAGCACGTCCCGCCGGAACATGCCGTCCGCACGTTCAGTGCTGGTGTGTCCTTCGCTCACGTACACGTGATGAATGACGTCCATGGCCTGTTGCCATTCGGCATCGGTGGTGGCTATCCTGATCTCCATGCAGCTTGGGTCTATTCCGTTCGGTCCATGTCCACACCATAGGTCTCCCGCAGGCGTAACGCACTGAACAACGCCAGCGTCCATACTAGCATGCCGGTAATGGCCAGCCCCATAGCGGTGCTTAGCGCGAAACGATGTTCCATCCACAGGTGAAAGGGGATGAGCAAGGTGACCGATCCACGCATGAAGTTGGTGACGGTGGCTGTGACCAGCACGCGCAGGTTGGTGCCGAAGTGCTCCGCGGTGGACGTGGCGAAGACGCTGAGGTAGCCACAGCCCAGTCCCATGAAGAAGCACGTGGCATAGTGACGTCCGCTGGAGGCGAAGCCGAGGAAGTAGAACACCGTGGCGATGATGGCCACGCACATGCCGCCCACGATCACCCAGCGGCGCGTTCGAAAGAACTGGCTTAGCAGACCGGTGGAGAGATCGCCCAGGCAGATGCCCACTTGGAACAAGGTGAAGGCCTTTGGAAGCGACCAGTCATCCACGGCGAAGGAGGCGGCCAGTTCGGGGGAGAGCGTGATGAGCAGGCCGACGCTGTACCAGATGGGAACACCAACGGCGATGCATAGGAGGTAGCGCACCGCCCTTCGCCGATCCGCGAAGAGGTGGGCGAAGGAACCGTGGCGGGTGGATGCGCTGCGCGAGCGCTTGAACATGGCCGGTTCCAAACTGCCCACACGGAAGAGCAGGAGCAGCAGCCCTGCACCGCCGGCCACGGCGAAGGCGGTACGCCAAGGCAGGAGGTCCGCAACGAGCCCAGCGCATACCGCCCCGAAGGCGCCCAGCGTGGCCACGATGATGGTGCCGTATCCGCGCCGTTCGGTGGTCATGCTTTCGCCCACGAGGGTGATCCCCGCGCCGAGTTCACCGGCAAGGCCCAGGCCCGCGAGGAAGCGGATCACCGCATACGCTTCCACGCTCTGCACGAACGCGTTCGCGATGTTGGCGAGCGAGTAGAGTACGATGCTGCCGATGAGCACGCTGGCGCGCCCACGTTTGTCGCCGAGCACGCCCGTAAGGATGCCGCCCAGCATCATCCCCGCCATCTGGATGGCGAGCAGCCGTTCGCCCGCCGTGCGGAGCACATCACCCGCAAGGCCCAGTTCCTGCAAGCTGGGAACGCGGTACACGTTGAATAGGAACAGGTCGAACGCGTCCACGAAGAAGCCGAGGCCGGCGGCCAGCACGGCGCGGTTGAGCGGTGAGGAGTGGAGCACGAACACGAAGAAAGGGGAAAGGCGGTAGCACGGGGTCGCTGGAAGTGCCCGTTACCTTTCCGCCATGCTCGTTCTGTTATCTCCCGCCAAGGACCTCGCGAAGGAAACCCCTGCCTTGAAGGACCTCACGCAACCGGTCCTGCTTGATCAAGCGGAAACGTTGGTGGCCAAGCTGAAGACCCTTAGTGCGAAGAAGCTCTCCGACCTCATGGACCTGAGCCCCAAGCTGGGCGAATTGAACCGGGAGCGGTATTCGAACTGGGAACGTCCCTTCACCACGAAGAACGCACGGCCGGCCGCCTTCACCTTCAATGGGGAAGTGTACCGCGGACTGGATGCCCGCACGCTGAGCGCCGACGATCTCCGCTTTGCGCAGCACCACTTGCGCATCCTCAGTGGGCTCTACGGCGTGTTGCGTCCGCTGGACCTCATGCAGGACTATCGCTTGATGATGGGCACGCCATTCGGTGTCGGCAAGGCGAAGAACCTCTACGCCTACTGGGGCGATCGGATCGCGCAGTCATTGAACGCCGACCTCAAGGCAACGAAGTCCGATGTGGTGATCAATTGCGCCAGCAGCGAGTATTTCCGCGCTGTGGATACCAAGGTGCTCAAGGGTCGTGTGATCACACCGGTATTCAAGGACAAGGGCCCACGTGGCTATGCGGTGGTGATGGTCTTCGCCAAACAGCAGCGCGGCGCCATGGCACGCCACATCATCCAACACCGGCTCATCGATCCCGAGCGCCTCAAGAGCTACGATGGCTATGGCTATCGCTTCGCGCCGGAAGAGAGCACCGACAGCGAGTGGGTATTCCTGCGTGACAAGCGCCCTCCCTTGGTGCCGAAGAAGTTGGCCGGAGGAAGGATCCGTTGATCCAACGTTCTGCGCGGTGTTGAGCGCAGCCTTTGCGTCCTTTGTGGTATGCGAGGAGCGCAGGAAGGGACCGTGGAGGTGCGACCCATCAAGGGGGGCGAAGAACTTGCGCGCTTCATCAAGCTGCCTTTCCTCCTGGCCGATCAGCGGCCCAACTGGGTGCCGCCCTTGCTGGCCGATGAACGCGAGTTCCACGATGCACAGAAGAACCCGCAGCTGGACCATTGCGAGGTGGAGCGTTGGATCGCCTGGCGTTCGGGCATGCCCGTCGGGCGCATCATGGGTATCATCCATCGGAGCTACAACGCGGGCCATGGGGAGCGGACGGCACGCTTCTACCAACTCGATTGCTCCTGTGATCCGGCCATCGTACAAGCGCTCATTGGCGCGGTGGAGGCGTGGGCGAAGGACCGAGGAATGAATCGCGTTATCGGTCCCTTCGGCTTCAGCGATAAGGACCCACAGGGGCTGCAGGTGGAAGGCTTCGAGCACGTGCCGGTTATTGCCACTCCGGCCAACGCCGCGTGGATGCCACCCATGCTGGAAGCGTGCGGCTATGTTCCTTACGAGGATATGGTGAGCTATAGCATGGACATCCCGTCAGCGCTTCCGGCCGTCTATCATGCCATCGGCGAACGCTGCCTCCGGAACCACGGGCTGCACCGCGTGGTGTTGCGCTCCAAGCGGGACCTGAAGCCGTGGGTGCTACCCGTGCTCCGGTTGGTGAACGCAACCTACGGCGCCTTGCTGGGTTTTGAACCCATGAGCGAAGCAGAGATGCGCGCCCTGGCGAAGAAGTACATGTTCGTCCTCGATCCGGAACTCGTGCACCTCATCGCCGATGCCAACAACGAGCCCGTCGCCTTCGTCATCGCCAGTGCGGACATGAGCGAAGGCTTCGTGCGCGCCAACGGCCGCCTCTTTCCATTCGGGTTCCTGTACATCCTGCGGGCCATGAAGCGCAGCAAGCAGCTCGATCTCCTGTTGGGTGCCGTGCGGCCCGACCTGCAAGGCAAGGGACTCACTGCTGCGCTGGGCGTTCCGCTGTTCGCGGCGGCGCGTGAGCGTGGCTTCACGCACCTGGACAGTCACCTGGTCATGGAGCGCAACACGCGCATGCGCGCTGAACTGGAGCGCCTCGGTGCCGTTATCTGGAAGCGCTATCGCGTCTATCAGCGGAGCTTGGGGTGACGTGCGCACCGGATCACTCCCGGTACTCCACCATCGTCCGCAAGCGGATGTCCTTGCTCGATCCGCCGATCATCACGCGGAAGGCGCCCGGCTCGGTGACTTCCTGCATCGATTCGTTGAACAGGGTGAGCATGCCCGCATGCAGCTTGAACGATACACGCTTCGACTCGCCGGGCTTCAGCGCCACGCGTTTGAAGCCCTTCAGTTCCTTAACGGGTCGTACGGTGCTCGCGAGTTCGTCGTGCGTGTACAGTTGCACAACTTCTTCCCCCGCTACCGGGCCATCGTTCTTCAGTGTGAAGGAGAGCAGTACGGTGTCCTTTGCCGTGAAGGTGGCGCGGTCCAACTTCAGGTCGCTGTATTCGAAGTGGGTGTAGCTGAGTCCATAACCGAAGGGGAAGAGTGGCTGGCCCGTTCCGTCCACATAATCATCGCCGCGACCAGTGGGGTAGTGGTTGTAGTTGAGCGGTAGCTGTCCCTCGTTGCGGGGAAAGGTGATCGGCAATCTGCCGCTGGGGTTGCGCTTGCCGAGCAATAGGTCGGCGATAGCGAGACCACCCGCTTCGCCGGGGTACCAGGCCATGAGCACGGCATCCACGCTATCGATCCACGCGTCCATCGTCACGGCGCTACCGCCCACGATCACCACCACCGTGGGTTTACCCGTCGCCGCCGTTCGGAGTATCAACTCCTCTTGTCGCCCTGGAAGGCGCAAGCTGCTGCGGTCCCGGAACTCGCCTTCCTCAAGGCCGACCACCACGATGGCGGCATCGCTGGAACTGGCCAGTTGCACAGCTGCTTGCATACGTCGCTCACTGGCGGCTACGGAGTTGTTCCTATCCCACACCAGTTTGAAACGTGCATTGCCCGAGCGTTCGCGATACTCCAAACGCAAGGTCGTTGGTTCGTTCAGGCTGAAGGTGTTGGGCACGAGCGTGGTCGAATAACCCTGTTCGTCCCAACGATCGATGACCAATTTCCCGTCCAGCCAGAGCCGATACCCTTCGTTCCCTTCAACACCGATCGGCCACGTCAGACCTTGTCGCGGCGTGATCAAGCCTTCCCAGCGCACGGCGAAGTGGTCGCTCGCTATGCGCGGGTCCGGACCGAACAAGGTCCATTGGAAGTCGATGTGCTCATCCACACGGGTGAACGTCGGGGGCACGCTCATGTCTATTCCATTGTAATACGTGCCGTGCAAGCCAGCTTTCACAACGTCGCCTTCGCGGTGCGTTAGCACGTTGGCAGGCACCACCTCATACGCTGGTTCGGTGCGTGTGCAGCCCACGGCATGCTGCGATGCCGTGGTCTGGGGAAGCCGGGCATGGAGCCCATCCAGGATGCTCGTGGGAGCGACGCCCGGTCCGCTGTATCCACCTAGCCGCGCGTCGATGGCATCTGCACCGATCACGGCGATCCGCTTCAGATCGGACATAAGAGGCAGCGTGGCGTTGCGGTTGCGCAAAAGCACGGCACCCTTCACCGCCATCTCATAGGCGAGTTCACCGTGGGCTTCCATATCGATACCGCCCAGTAGTGATGTTGCTGCGTAGGGTTCATCAAACAACCCCAGTTCGAACTTCATCCGGAGCACGTTCGCAACAGCGCTATCGATGGCGCTCTGCCGAACCGTTCCATCCAGGAAGGGCTTCTTGAACAACTCGTAGTGCGCGATGTCCGTTTGGAAGATCACGTCCTGGCCGTTCTCCACGCTCTGCTTTCCGGCATCCTCGTAATCGCGTGCAGTGAAGTGCAGCACGTTCGCGCCGCCGGTGGCCGCAGCATCGCTGATCACGAAGCCGCGGAAGCCCCAATCGGTGCGCAGCACATCGTTCAGTAGCCAGCTGTTCGCGCTGCACGGACGACCATCCAACGAGTTGTAAGCCGTCATGATGGAGCGCGCGCCGCCCTGCTGCACACACGCCTTGAACGGCTTGAAGTAGATCTCGCGCAGCAAACGCTCACTGACGAACGCTGGATAACTGTCGCGACCGCCGTCGCCATGGTTCACCGCGAAGTGCTTGGGCGTGGTGATGATGCCGCGGCTTTCCATCGCTTTCACATACGTCGCGCCCATCCACGAGGCCAGCAAAGGATCCTCGCCATAGGTCTCTTCCACGCGACCCCAGCGCACGTCAGTGGCCAGGTTCACCACGGGGCTAAGCACCATGCGGATGCCGCGCGCCTTCGTCTCGTTGGCGATCGCCACGCTCACCTGCGCCATCAAGGTCGTGTCGAAGCTTGCCGCCATGGCGATGCTCTGCGGGAAAGTGGTCGCACCACTGCGCACCAGTCCATGCAAGGCTTCATCGAAGGGCAGCATCGGGATCTTCAGCCGCGTGTGCTCGATGAAGTAGCGCTGCGTGGCGTTCACCTTTTCCAGTGTGCGTTTCGCATCCGGACCAGCCCCGTAGGAGAGGAGCTGACCGGTGGCATCGCCGCCTTGCGAAGTGGCGTGCAACTGGAAACCGAAGATGCCATTGGCGAAGCGCGTACTGTCCGTTCCCAGGTCACCCGCCACCATGAAGAGCTGATGGAACTTCTCGTCGGGCGTCATCCGGCCCAGTAGGTCCGCTACCCGCACCGGCGTAGGTAGTGCAGGGTTTTGGTAGGGGAGTTGGGCCGCTGTGTTGCAGGCGAACAGCAGCGTGAAGACTATCGGTAGGTAGCGCACGCGGTGAAGGTATCAGCCTGCCTTCCTATCACCCACCTTCGCACCATGAAGGAGAAGCCACCACCCAAGGCCCCCTCCACCATGCTGGCCGGTGGCATCCGCTTCGCCAATGCGCAGGAGTTGCTCGACTTCCTCCCCGCCGACGAACGCGCCCTCATGGAGCAACTGCGCGAATTCATCATCAGCGAGGCGCCGGACCTGAAGGAGCGCCTTTCGTTCAACATCCTCACCTACAAAGCGCGTCGTGATGTCTGTTTCATCTGGCCGGCCTCCGTGCTCTGGGGCGGTAGGAAGACCTATGAGGGCGTGCGCTTCGGCTTCTCGCATGCCGACCTGCTCGATGATCCTTCCGGCTACCTCCACCGAGGTTCGCGCAAGCAGGTCTACTGGCGAGACCTCACGCTCTTCGCCAAGACCGACGAGCGCATGCTCCGGCAATTGCTGGCGCAGGCGGTGCAACGCGACCAAGAGCGCCTCGCCGGCCTGCGCTAGCGATCCTAGCCGATCAAGCGGCTCGCCTAGAGCTGATGCCTTCCTTCTGCCAAACCATCATATTTCTCTTCCCGTTTCGCAGGCTGGTGCCGTAGCGATCCAGCTCCGGGGGGAATAAGTGTGTACGCCTCTCTCGCGGCGGCCGCGAGCGCACCTGACCTCATCCAACCGTTTCAGCTGTTCACACCGCTGCGCTACGGTGTCCACCAGTGTCCACCTCACTACCCCCAACCCACCCAGCGCGAGCCCAACTAAGCCACCCCACCGCCACCGATCATGCCGCTCAGCTCCAGGTGCCGCAGCACCAGCGTATCGCGCATCACCTCCAGTTGCGCATCCACCTTAGCCTCCGTCAGGTCGTGTGCACGCTCCTTGCGTGCCTGCTCCGCATGCCGCTCGCGCATGTCGGCTATTTGGTCCATCAGCAGGGTGATGCCCGCGCGGTCGGGCACCTTCTCGGCCCACGTCAACCCATCGGCACGCACGGTGGTCAGCTGCGTGCACAGGTACTCCATCCACTTGATCTTGTTCGCCATGCCATGCGGCATCAGGTTCACGAATTCGGTCTGGCACACCGTGCAGCGCACGTAGTCGTTGGTGATCCCCGCCTCCTTGTGGTCTGCCTCACCGATGATGTGTACATCGCGTTCCGCACCACAGGTTGCGCATTCCGCCTTCAACCGGCGCATGAACTCGTGCCCTTGCTCGTTCTCCCGCTCCTGGTCATCCAGCCCGCGTCGGCGCGCTATGGAGTTCACCTGGTCCGCCACGCGCTCCAGTTCCGCTAGCTGCTCGGCGTCCTCGGCGGG
>WBZX01003123.1_pt1 | contig 10736 bp, 6 predicted proteins | sample 5204211 | NCBI WGS metagenome assembly WBZX01 (sample SAMN12344362, study PRJNA552823) | activated sludge metagenome | biome: Activated sludge suspended growth; feature: Nitrification reactor; material: Wastewater; isolation source: activated sludge from nitrification reactor of wastewater treatment...
GGATCACGTGCGCGTACGTCCGCCCCGCGCGCACGGAGCCGCGCTGCGCGGCCGGCAGCCGGTAGCCGTGGATGCGGGAGTGCGTCTTGTCGAAGACGAAGTACTCACCGACGCCGAGCCGCGCGTACCTCTCGACGTTGCCTGTCAGATCCTTCGCCAGGTGGCCGGCCACGTGGACCTCCAGCACGAAGTCGAGGCCGCGACCTTCGGCCTGCACCACCCAGCTCCTCCGCGCGTGCGCCTCCGCGTCGAGCACCGCGAAGATGTCGGGCGCGAAGCGCGGCTCGTCGGGGTAGAAGACGCTCATGTCGGACGACAGGTAGATCCGCCGTCCCGTCGTGCGAAAGAACCGCCCGAGCGCATCGATCGCCTGCGCGCGCGCCTCGCGGTGCTCGTCGCCCTCGGGCGGCAAGAGCTCCCACGGCACCTCGGCTGGCAGCGAAGCCACGACGCGGCGGCGCTCGCTCTCCGACAGGTGGGCCCAGACGGAGTCGGCAGGGGCGCGCGGATCCGCCGGGTCGACGACGTAGCGGGGCTGCTCGGCGAGAAGCATGCGGCGAGCATAGCGCGCCCCTGGTGCGTCCAACATCCGGAGCCGGCCCTTTGCTGGACACCGGGAACCTTTGCGGAGGGCCGGTGGTCTTGGCCTGGATGCCCCTCCGCCATTCCCTTCGTCCCTCGGCGGCTCTCCTCGGCGCGGCGCTCGTCGTCGCGGGTGTGGCAGGGCCGGCTCGACAGGCCTCCGCGTGCATGAACGCCGTGTCGGCCCTGAACGAGAGCGTGCTCACGCTCGTTCAGGCGGAGGACGACCTGGCTCACGGAAAACCGGGGGCCGCCATTCAGCGGACGCTCCAGGATTTCCCGGACCTCAAGACGGCCAAGGACGGTGATCGCTTGATGACGCGGGCGCAGCGGGTCGCCGCCACCGCCGTCGTTCGCATGGACGGGCTCCTGGCCGTGCGCGCCTTCGAGGCGTCGACGTGCGCCGAACGGCGCGCGAACCTCGAGTGGGCGGTGGCCACGCTGCGCGTCGTCGACAGCAAGGACAAAGGGAGGCCCATCCTCCAGGCGGAGCTCGCAGAGGCCCTGTCGGCGCTCCCCGAGCACCAGCAAGAGGCCTTCGACATCCTGGAGGGCCTCGCGGCCCGGGACGTGATGCCGAGCCCGTATGCGTACCGCGCGCTGGCCCGACTCCGCGCGCTGGCCGGTGACGGGGCCGGCCAGCGGGCCGCGCTGCTCGGGGCGCAGCGGCTGAGTCGACCGCCGCCGCCGGACGACCCCGTGGCGTGGGGCTTCGAGAACTGAGCCCCCCTCCGCCCGACAAGACCCCCCCGACAAGGCCTCACGACAGGGCCTCACGACAAGGCGCTAGGGCGCGGGCGTGAACGTGGAGGTGAGGGTGAACGCGCCGCCCGGCGACGAGAAGCCGCTCACGATCACCGTCACGAGCTGGTCCTTCGCGAGGGTGGCAGTCGTCGCCTCCGTGCCGCCGTCGAAGGACGAGTTCGCGCACGCCAGGTAGTCGTCTCCCGTGACGGGGCCACACCCGTCCTGGACGTACACGACCAGATCGACCCCCTTCTCGTCCACCACCACCTGGAGCTCTCCGTCGCTCGGCGCCACGAAGCGGAAGGCCCGGCTGTCTTCGGCCTTGTACGCGCAGATCCCGTCCAGGGCGTAGATCGGCGGTCCCCCGACGGTGGTCCCGTCGAAAGGCCCCTCCGGCAACAAGGGCAGTCCCGCGCAGACTTCGGGCCACTCCACCGCCAGGCAATCCGCGGAGCACCCGTCGCCTGCGGCGGTGTTCCCGTCGTCGCACGCCTCCGGCCCCAGGACCTTTCCGTCCCCGCACACCGCCTCTTCGTACGTGGCGACGAGCAGGAAGGGGCCCTCCTGGAGCGGAGTCTGCCCGCGCACGACGACGAGGAGGGGCTTCGCCGGCACCGCCGCGACGTCGAGCTCGAGGTGGGTGGTGCCCTTCGCGCCCGCACAGGCCAGGTGGGAGCCCGGATCGGCGCAGTCACCGAGGACGCTGACGCCGAGATCCGCCGCCGCCGACAGCTCCAGCGTCAGCCTCCCGGGGGCCTGCGGCGTGTACGAGAACGTGGCTGTCCGGGTCGCGACGTAGGGATCGCAATCGGAGCTGTACCCGCTCGGGCCGTTCGACGTGTCGCCGGACAGCATCGTCCCGAGGAGGAGGGGAGCGGCCTGTCCGCAGAGGAACGGGAAATCCGCCGCGAGGCAGTCCGAGCTGCACGCGTCCCCCGACATCGTGTTCCCGTCGTCGCAGAGCTCGCCGCCCACCACGTCCAGCTCGCCGTCGCCGCAGACAGGGGTCTTGCGGCAAACGCCCACCTCGACGTTGGAGAAGACGCCCAGGCAACTCTGCCCCTCCGGGCACGCGGGCGCCGCCGTCCGGCAGAGGCGCTCGCACGTGAGGGACGTCTCCTCCAGGAAGAATTTCATGCAGATTCCCCGGAAAGCGTCCCCCTCGACGCCGCACTCCGCGAGCTCAGGGGAGTCCGCGGCGCACGTCTCGTCGATCTTCGCGGCGTCGCCGGCAGAAGCGGGCTTGCACAGGTTCGAGATCGTGCAGAAGCGGTCGTCGGGGCAGGCGGCCACTTCGGTCAAGTAGGCGCACGTCTTCTCGCACTCTCCCGGCTCGCCCCAGCACACGGCGCCCGGAGCGCACTCGGTGGAGTTGTCGCGGGGCGTGCAGGCGTCCCCGACCATGGCCGTCCCCGCCTGCATGCAGACGCCGAATCCCTGGGTGGGGCCGAGCGCGCGGCAGACGGCGCCGGCCCCGCAACTCCCGTCCTCGCCGGGGGTGCACGTCGCGTAACAGGCCCCCAGCGCGGGGCCGCTCGGCGTGGCGTCCGGGTCGAAGAGCTGGGACAGGCACACCTCGCCCGCGTCGCAGAAGGGGGGATCGCCGAGCAGGTTGCACTCGGGCGGCGCGCACGTGCCTGTCCGAGGAGAGCAGACCTGCGCCCCCTCGTTGGGGCACTGCTCGGCCGACTGGCAGCTTCCGCCGTCGATGGGGCGCGTGTCGAACGCCCAGCTCTCCACGTAATAGCACGCGTCCCCGGGCAGGAACTCCCACGAGAGGTCCGGGTTCTGCGTGACCTCGTAGAGCTCGGCGCCGTCGATTCGCCCCTTGAACACGGTCCAGTCGTCCGGGGAAAACTCGTCCAGCGTGAGCGTCCCGTCCTTGGGATAGAAGGCTCGCAGCGGCTGTCCCGTCTTGTCGAACCCGACGAGGAGCGCGCAGTGCTGGCACGTCCCGTAGTTGTCGTCCGGGGGCGTCGCGAAGGGGAAGGTCCCTGTCGCGAGCGGGGGCAACGTGCCAGTCCCGTCGTCCTCGTAGAGCTCCATGGTGAGCCGGGTCTTCGCGACGCCGGAGAGAGGCGGCGTCACGGGGACGATGGCGCCCCGCGCGACGCTGTCGAAGTAGACCGACGTGTCCCCCAGGGTCAGCGGAACGCAAGGGCCCGTGTACGTGGAGCCCCCGGTGCCGCCGGTGCCCCCCGTTCCGCCGCCTGCGCCGCCTCCGCCGCGGCCGCCGGTGGGCAAGGAGGTCTCTTCATCGCTGCACGCGGAGACCACCGGGAGGAGCGCTGTCGCAAGAGCCGCAAAAAGAAAGCGTCGCCACATCCCGCCACTCTAGGCCCGAGCCTGCCGGCGACAACCCGCGACCTCCCGCGGGCGCGCCCGGAGGGACGCGGCGCCGCACCGTCGCTCGCAGCTACCCCTTCACGAGGAGCGCCTCGACCTCTTCGGCCGCCATCCCGAACGCCTCGCCGGCCTGCGCCAGGAACGCCTTCTCCTCCGCCGCGAGCGAGCCGTCCGCGTGCGCGACGCTCGCTGCCAGCGCGAGCACCGCGTGGCGCACCTTCGCGTCCGGGAGCTTCTTCGCGATCTCCGTGAGGCGCGTCCCGCGATCCTCCTTCTTCGCCGTGATCTCGAAGTGGTTGAGGACCGCCCGGATCACCTCCGGCCGGAGCTGCCCGTGCGTCGCCGCCACGGCGTTCTTCTCGAAGATCGCGCGCTCCGAAGGATCGATCGTCCCGTCGGCGTACGCGGCGAAGAACATCAGCTCCACCACCGCCTCCAGCTTGTCGAGCTCCAGCGAGGCGAGGGACAGCTCCGTCGTGTCGTTGCCCATCCCCCCTGGATACCACGCTGGCGGACACGAAAACGAGCCTTCCGCGCCTGGGCTCGCGCGCCGCCTTTCTCCCCCGCGCGGTCGCGGGACGTCGCGCGGGAACGATTTCCGGACGCCGCGCGGCCCGTGGTAACGTCCGCGCGTGGCGGTACCTCCGCATCTTGCCAGCGAGAGCTCGGTCGCCGGTCCCCTGGGATCGCTGGCCCTCTCGCTCATCCGTCCGGCCGCCAGCATGATGACCCTCCGCGCCGTCAAGTGGCACCAGGGCCTGGAGCGCCTCGGCGTCACGCTGCCGTTCGCGCTCGTCCACGACATCGGGACGCTCTTCGCCTCGCCGCGCGAGCAGTACGAGGTCGGGCCGCGCGCCGAGATCGGCGTGATCGCGGGGCGCATCCGCGAGGCCGATCGCCTCGTCGGGAGCTACAAGCGCCTCGTCGACGAGCTGCTCACGAGCGAGGCCGTCCGCCGCGCGCCCGACCTCAAGATGACGGACGATCTCGTCACCGTCGTGCTGTCGCGCCTCCTCGGGAGCGTCGCCGCGCGCGTCTCCGCCGTGCCCGCGTACAAGTCCGCCGTCCCGATGGACGCCGCGCTCTTCGACGGCCTCGACGGGCAGCTCCCCGTGCTCTTCGCGGCCGCGCGCCGCGAGTTCGAGGCGCGCACCTTCGAGGCCCTGGACGCAGCGCGCCTCTTCGTCCTGACCATGGCCGACGCGCTCGATCTCGACACGCTCCGCCTCTTCGGCATGCTCGGCTCCGAGGCCTCCGCGGGCGCGCTCGCGCAGGTCGACATGCTCGCCGCGATGGAGTCGCCCGAGGCGAACGACATCGTGAACTTCTCGCTGGAGATCCTCCCGAGCGTCCTCGAGACCAAGACGCGCCCCGCCGCCGGATCGACGGCCGCGCACGGCTACTCCGGCATCGGCACGCGCGGCTCCATCGACAGCCTCGTGCTCACGGAGCTCGCGTGGGACGACCAGGAGCTCGCGCGCCGCCTCATGGACAACGAGGTGCTCTACTTCGCCCGCGAGCAGAGCAAGGACGAGCAGAAGCGCATCCACTACCTGCTCATCGACGCGTCGGCCTCGATGCGCGGCGACCGCCAGACGTTCGCGCGCGGCATGGCGATCGCCACGGGAAAGAAGCTCCTCCTCGAAGGCGAAGAGGTCGCCTTCCGCTTCTTCGACTCGCGCCTCTACGAGCTGCAGCGCGCGCGCAACGGCGCCATCCCCACGGCGTACCTGCTCTCGTTCAAGGGCGAGCACGGCCGCAACCCGGCGCGCGTCTTCGCCGAGCTGGCGACGGACATCGATCTCCTCCGCCGCCGCGACGCGCGCTCGCCGATCATCCACCTCTTCACGCACGCGGCGCTCTACATCCCGCGCGAGATGGTCCAGGCGGTGCGCGCCCACGCGCAGATCGCGGGCGTCTTCATCCTCCCCTCCGGCAACAAGAAGCTCGACCTCGACTACCTGGATCTCCTCAACGCGCACTGGGTCGTCGACCACGCGACGCTCGCGAGCGGCGCCGCCCGCGCCGACGCGGCCAAATCGATCCTCGGCGACCCCACGCAAAAGGCCCTCGCGACCGACGCGCCCCCCGCGAGCGTCCACGCCGGCGGCCCCGCGAGCGTGCGCGGCGGCGCCCCCGTGAGCGTCCGCAGCGGCCCCGCGAGCGTCCGCCCCCCGCCGGGAGGCAGCGCTTCATGAGCCAATCCATGCGCCCGCTGCACGAGCTGCGCGAGGAGGCGCGCGTCGCGTACGGCCGCGGCGACGCCGAGCGCGCCAAGAACGCCCTCTGGCAGGCCCTCCAGCACACGATCGCGCGCGAGGAGGACTACGTCGTCATCACGAACGACATGCGGGAGCTCCTCCTCGCGACGGGCGACGCGCGGGGCGCCCTCACGCTCGACTGGTACGCCGGCACCGAGCGCACGCAGCGCGCCCTCCTCCCGCGCGTCCCCCCGATCGATCGCGCCCGCACGCTGCTCGCCTGGGCCGATCGCTCGTCGGATCGCGAGCGCGCCAAATCGATCTACGGCAAGGCCGCCGACGAGTACGAGGCCGCCGGGCTCGTCGCGCAGGCCGCGATCGCCCGCGAGCGCGGCGAGGACTTCCACCGCGCGCGCGCCCTTTGGTCCCGCCTCTCGCAGGTCCTCGGCGCCAACACGACCGACCTCTACGCGGCCGGCCTCGCGCGCTTCAACCTCGCGCGCACGTCGCTCCGCACCGGCGATGCCGGGGCCGCCCGCGAGGCCGTCGTCGCGTCCGTCCACCTGCTGGAGGAGGCCGCCGACCGCTACGAGACCATCGGCCAGCGCGAGCGCGCCTTCGACTGCTACCAGGTCCTCATCGCGATCGGCCGCGAGAGCGGCGAGTTCGAGCACGTCCTCGAAGGCTACGTGAACGTCAATCGCATCCTGCGCGAGGATCACCTCCGCTACTACGCCCTCCAGTCCTACGAAGAGGCCGTTCAGGCCGCGGAGAAGCAGGGCGAGATGTCCGCCGCCGCCACCCTCGCGCGGGAGATGGCCGCCTACGCCCGCAAGGAGGGCCTCCCGAGCGTCGCCAACTTCGCGATGATCGCGCAGGCCCGCCTCTGGCAAGCCGTCGCCGAGGCCGCCCAGCGCCGCGGCGTCCCCCCGCAGATCGCGGAGAACGGCCTCCTCGCGGCCGTCATCGCCTGCGGCGAGACTGGCCAGTACCGCAAGGTGGGAGAGCTCTATGGCCTCCTGTCCAACTTGCCCCTGGAGGAGTCCCGAAAGGCCCACTACGCCCGCGCCCGCGAGCGCTACAACGACGCGCAGAACCTCCCGATCGACGCCTCTCCGCTGCCGCCGCACCTCCGCCACGAGGTGGGCTTTCCGGAGGTCTGGCACGTCGATCTCGTGGAGTGGGAACAGCAGGGCAGCGCCGCCCAGGCCGCCGGCGACATCGTCCTCGATCCTGCCCAGTGGTCGGATGTGACGCGCCGCCGCGCCATGCTCGCCCGCCTCTCCGCGCTGGCCCTCGAGTCCATCGACGAGTCGCAACCTCCGCGCCGTTTCCCGGCCGCCAACTACATCGCTCTGGCCGACCAGCTCGCCCTTGTCGAGCTCTACACCATCCTCTCGCCGCTGGAGCGCCTGTTCGGACATCCGGAGTCGAGCGTGCGTGTCGCCGTGGTGAAGGCCCTCTCCCGGTTCCTCTACAAGCGCACCTTCATCACCCTCCGAGCGGCGCTCGGCGACGGCGAGCCCACGGTCGTCCACGAGGCCGGCCGCGCGCTGGAGGAGCTTCGTTTCCCGCACGCCTTCGATCCTCTGGCCCGCATCTACCGCGAGTCCCAGAACAAGGAAGTCCGCGCCTCCGCGCTCCGCGCCCTCGCCAAGATTGACACTTTCGAGGCGGCCGAGATGCTCCTCGGCGTCCTCCAGCACGACGGCGACACCGATCGAGCGGCCGCCGTCGACGCCCTCCGCCGCTCCCGAGGCATGAAGTTCACCGACTTCGCCCGTTCCAGCTTCTCCGAGCTCGCCTCCCCGGTGCAGGGCATGGTCCGGGAGATCCTCCAGGCCCGCGGCGTCTACGTCTGATCGAGCTCCGCGCGACCTCGACGAGATCAGGGGCTCGAGGGCTGGACCCGCCGAGGGAAGGAGCCGAGCAGCAGAGTCTGGGGGCGCGAAAGAGGTCCCCTCACACCGTGGGCCCCGCGGGCGCGTCTCCGCGGGCGCCCACCGCGGACGTTGCTTCGAATCGGCTGCGCCATGTACGTTCGAGCGAAAGTCCATGCGCGCCCCCCGAACCCGACGAACGTCCCTTGGCCTCGCCCTTCGCTCTCTCCTTCCGGCCACGCTGGCGATCCCTCTCCTCGCCGCCGGCGGGCTCCTCTCCGGCTGCGGAGGCGGGGAGTCCACTTCCGGTGGGACGACGACGACCACCACCACCGCCGGCACCGGCGGGGCGGGCGGCTCCACGACGACGACAACGCCCATCCCGGCTTGCGTCCGGCCCACCGCGTTGACGCCGCCGCCCGCGTGCGGGAGCGGCGACTACGCCTGGAGCAGCCTCCTGCCCGACCCGAAGTCCCCCGACTTCGACGCCGCCCTCGAAAAGAAGGCCACCCGCATCGACAGGCAGTTTCACGCCCTGAACGGCTTCGCCACGGGCCTCAACAGCGACGTGACCGTCCCGCTCGACGCCGCGGCCGCGCGCGATCAGATCGCGGCGTTCCTCGCGGACGACGATGGGTGGGACTTCGAGGCGTACTCCGGCGCTCCCGTGCCGTCCGCGATCGGCGGATGGGCCCAGTCGCCGGGCGCCTACGGCGGTCCCGGGGCCGCGGCCGACGCCTTCCGGTATGGCACGCTCCGCGATCAAGGGGCCGACTGCGCCGCCGTCGACGTCGCGAAGACACACCTCCTCGCGGACCTCGACGCGCTCCACCTCGCGACGGCGATCACGGGCGTCCCCGGGGTGATCGCGCGCGGCATCGCCAGGAAGGACCTGCCCGGCGACGGCGCCTCGCCGACGACTCCGCTCTTCGACGCCGACGGAAAGCCGCTCCCGCCCGAGAAGGACAACGGCACCTGGCGCGAGGACAACTCCGGCGGTCAATTCCCGGACTACATCTGGATCGACTCGTGCAGCCGCGACATGCTCGTCGGCTGGGCCGTGGGCTACGCCGCTGTCTGGGAGGTGATCCGCCTCGATCCGGCGTTCCCGGACGACAAGAAGCAGCGCCTCCAGGCCGACGCCGAGGCGATCGTCCGGTCGCTGATGAAGGTCGGCGACAAGGGGTATGACCTGGAGATCCATGACGCGGACGGCCGGTTGACGTATTTCCCGTACCTCAACGAGAACGCCATCGACACATCGTACCTGGCCGGCGCGAACAACGGATCGCTGGCGATGATGGCGCTCGGCATCGTGGGCGCGCTCGCGTACGTGGCAGAGAAGACCGACATCGACGAGTACCTCTACGGGCAGCTCGTCGGGGAGCGAAAGCTCGGCGAGCTGGCCAAGACCAACGCGATTGGCCTCTCGCTCGGCACCAAGTCCAACTACTCCAACTACAACATGGCCTTCGACTCGGCCTGGCTCGCGCACCGCTACCTCTGCGACGACGCCTCGCGCGCCGTCGTCCGCGACGCGGAGGAGACAGCCCTCTACGCGCGCCCCGGTGACAAACGCCAGCCCGTCGAGCAGAAGCAGACCTTCTACGACTTCGTCCACGTCGCCACCGCCGGGGGCGCCACGCCGGAGGCGGGAATGGGAGTCGTGGACGAGTCAGCAATCAAAAATGGCCTGGAAACGCTGGGTGAATTCGCTGACGCGCCGCTCTGGGAGGTCGCCCGCCAGAACTGCGATCAGGCCGAGATCGACTCCGCCCTTTGCGTCGCCGAGGACGGCACGACGCTGCACCTGCTCGGCTACGTCGGCCGCAACGGGACGCTCGTGTCCGACGAGCCCGTCCCCATGCGAACACGGCCCTTCAGCAACTACTTCTGGCGGACGGACCCGTACCTCGTGAACGGCGACGCCGACGGGACTCGGCTGCTCCCGTCCGCGGACTTCCGGGTGGCGTACTGGATGGGACGGTGGGTGAGGCGCTGAGCCGCCCGGGTCAGCCCGCGAAGGCCAGCTCGAGCTCCCGCTTGTCTCTCGTCTTGGCGCCCTGCGCCTTCTCGCGGGCGGCGCGGCGCTTCAGCTCCGCGGCCCGGAGATCGGTGCCCGGCGGCACGACACGGAACGTCACGAGGACGTCCTTCGAGTCCCCGCAGAGGCGCTCGATGAGGTTCTTGTGCTGCACGAGGCGGCGGCGCACGTCGTCGGACTTGCCCACGGAGAACGACATGAGCTTCTTGCCGTTTCGCCGGCTGAGCGTGTAGAGGCCCGGATCTTTCGACGTGGTCGGGAGACTGGCAATCGCGTTGTCGAGGAGCATCGCCCCCTCGCTCTCCCACTCCAGCTCGCCCGGCATCTCCAGCTCGCCGAGGCCGTCGAGCCAGCTCTGGAGCCGCGCGATCTCGGACTTCGCGCTCGCGCCGTTGCGGATCGCGCGGAGCGCCGAGTTGAGGATGTCGCGCGCCTTCCGGGCGATCCCCTCTTCGTGCTTGCCCTTCGTGCTGGAGCCGCGGCCGCCCCTGTGCGCGATCTTGCGGGCGATCTGGTTCGCGAGCGAGCGGAGCTTGGCCAGGTCCGACTTGCTGATCTCGCTCTCGCCCTCGAGCTCCCCGCGGACGCCCGCGGCCGGGAGGATGCGCTTTCCGGAGCTCGTGATCGCCGCCTTGACGATCGCCCGGATCGTGGCCGCGTCCACGGGGCGCCCCGCGGAGATGCGCCGTTGCAGGGCGCCTGCCGCGCGCGTCGCCGCGTCCTCGGCGAGCCGCACGAACCACACGGCCGTCTCCAGCTCGGCCTCGGCAGGCGTCATCTCGCCAAGCTCGCCGAAGAGCGACCCCACGATGCCGCCGAGGAACCCTTCCAGCTCCTGCTCGCCGAAGAGGCCACCCACGATGTCGCCGAGGAACTGTTCGTTCTCGTTTTCGTTCTCGTTCTCGCCGAAGAGGCCACCGACGATGTCGCCGAGGA
>WBZX01002696.1_pt1 | contig 10735 bp, 9 predicted proteins | sample 5204211 | NCBI WGS metagenome assembly WBZX01 (sample SAMN12344362, study PRJNA552823) | activated sludge metagenome | biome: Activated sludge suspended growth; feature: Nitrification reactor; material: Wastewater; isolation source: activated sludge from nitrification reactor of wastewater treatment...
GGAGGAGGATCCGGTCCGGCACGCATCGGGGGGTCGCTCCTCCAGCGGGCCCGCGCCCCGCTGAGCTCGGCCATCGCCGACACGAGGGTCGAGATCGGCGCGAGCTTCCTCCGCGGCCACTCGCTCGTCGTGACCGATCGACTCCACGGCCACGTGATGGCCACGCTGCTCGGGATCCCGAGCATCGTCCTGGACAACCGCGACGGAAAGGTGCATCGATTCGTGGCGACCTGGACCGCTGACATCCCCTCCGTCCGCATGGCGGCGTCGCTCGAAGAGGCCGTGTCGGAGGCCTCCCGATGAGCGATCGGCCCGACGCTCCGAGCCGAGCCGAGTGGGCGGTGCTCGTCGGCTACGGATCCATCGGGCGCGTCCACCTCCGTTGCCTCGCACGTCGGTTCGATCACACGGTCGTGGTCGATCGGTCCCCGTCTGCTCGGGAGCAGGCGATCGCCGACCACCCCACCGTCGAGGTCACCGGTTCGTTGGCGGAGATCGAACCCCCATCTCCGTGGTCGTCCTGCCTCGCCGTCATCGCGACCTGGGGACCGAGTCACCGCGCCGTCTTCGACGAGCTGGTCGCGCTCGGCGCCAGGATGGTCGTCTGCGAGAAGCCGCTGGCCAGCTCGATCGCCGACGGCCAGGCGATGATCGACACCGCTCGACGCGAGCAGGTCGACCTCGCGGTGAACTACACGCGTCGCTACATGCGGCAGCACGACGCCGTCCGCGACCTGGCGGCCGCCCACGCGCTCGGGGAGCCCGTCGCCGTCGTCGTCCACGGGGGCGCCCGGGGCCTCGTGACGAACGGCATCCACATCGTGGAGCTCGCGTGCGCGATGTTCGGCGAGGCGCCCGTTCGCACCATCTCGACCGCCCGGGGCGAGCCCATCAACCCACGGTCGCCCGACCTGCGCTTCTTCGGAGGGACGGCCGTGTGGACCTTCCCCTCGGGCCGCGAGCTCTCGATGACGCTGTCCCTCTCGTCCTCGCTCAAGGAGACGATCGACGTCTACTTCCGTGACGGGATCATCGAGCTGGTCGACCAGCGACGAGCCGTCGTGAAGGCGCGATCGGCGCCGTCCGGTGACGGCCCCGGCGCGACCGTGCACGCGAGCGCAGCCTCCGAGGTTCCCTACGACGGTCCCCTGCCGGGTGTCCTCACCGCCGACGACGCCATCGATGCGCTCCTCGCGGCCGTCGACGCCGGCGACCGGGACGTGATCGAGCCCTCGTCGCACCTCCGATCCCTCGACGCCTGCGTCGGTGCGCTGCTCGCTGGCGAGCGGCACTCGGAGGTCCTGCTCCCCATCGCGTCCGGCTCGGCCGACGGCGAGCGCGGGTGGCCGATCTCGTGACCGCGTCCCACGTGCGCGTCGCCCTCGTCGGATGCGGCCGCATCGCCCCCGCGCACCTCGCCGCCCTCCGGTCGGCCGGGTGCGTCGTGACGGCGCTGGCCGGCAGCCCGGGGTCGGTCCGCGCCCGGGCCTTCGCCGAGGCGAACGCCATCCCGACGACGTTCGACACGCTCGACGACCTCGCCGCATCCGAGCTGTGGGACGCCGCCGTGGTCGCGACGAGCGTCGAGACCACCGTCGAGGTCACCCGATCCCTCGCGGCGAGCGGACGCCCACTGCTCGTCGAGAAGCCGATCGGGCTGCGAGCGGCGGTCCTCGAACCGCTCCACGCCGTCGCCGACCAGGTGATCGTCGGCTACAACCGACGGTTCTACCGCTCCGTCGAGGCCGCCCGCGAGTTCGTCGACTCCCACGCTCCCGTGCTCGCCGAGGTGGTCATCCCGGAGACCCTCCCCGCGCCGGTCCCCGGGTCCGACCCGCTGCGTCCGTTCTTCGCCAACAGCGTCCACGTCCTCGACCTCGTCCGCTTCCTGTTCCCCGGCATCGACGTCGTCCGCACCCGGCAGGCACGAGGGGACGGCGGGACGGTGGTCGGGTTGGGGGCGCTGCTGGAGTCGGTGCGTGGTGACCTCGTGATGCTCACCGCCAACTGGAACGCCCCCGACAACTTCCGCATCACCCTCTCCTCCGGCGACGAGCGATTCGAGCTCCGCCCGCTCGAGGTGGGCCAGCGCTACCGGGGCATGACCGTGCGTCCTCCCGACGCGGGGGCGGGGCGAACCGTGAAGGAGTACCAGCCGACACCTGTGGACCCGCCGGTCTCGGACGACACCGGCGGCAAGCCCGGGTTCGATGCGCAGGCCGCCGCGTTCGCGCGCTTCGTCACCGGGGGCGACCCGGGTCCCGCGGCGCGGCTCGGCGACGCCGTCGCGGTGCTCCGGCTGGCCGAGGATCTCGCAGGCATCGACCACGGAGGAGAGAGGTAGCGATGAACGAGACCATCGGGAAGTGGGCCCGGCGCGGTCAGCGGCGGGTGCGGCGTTGGCGGGTGAGCCGCGACGTCGACGGGAGGTCGTTCAAGGGCACCAGCGAGGCAGCCCTCGCCCAGGGCGCCGACAGCTCCGACCTCGGGCGCATCTTCTTCGATCACGACGGGCGGCTCGTCGACAAGTGGACCCACTACCTCCCCGCCTACGACGAGCAGTTCGCTCCCTACCGCGAGGGCTTCCCCCTCGCCGATGGCACGACACGTCCCGTGCGGATCCTGGAGATGGGGATCTCGCAGGGCGGCTCGCTCCAGATGTGGCGGAGGTACTTCGGGCCCGAGGCCGTGATCTGGGGGATCGACATCAACCCAGAGGTGCTCGGCATCGACGACCCCGACCTCGAGGTGCGGGTCGGCTCGCAGGCCGACCCCGACTTCCTCAGGGGGATCGTGGAGGAGATGGGCGGGGTCGACATCGTGCTCGACGACGGGAGCCACGTCGCGAGCCACCAGCGTGAGAGCCTGCGGGTGCTCTTCCCGCTCCTCGAGGATGGAGGGCTCTACGTCGTCGAAGACCTGCACACCTCGTACTGGTACGAGTTCGAGGGCGGGTACCGCCGATCGGGCGCATTCCTCGAGGTCGTGAAGGACCTCATCGACGACATGCACGCCTGGTACCACAAGAAGCCGGCCCGGAGCCCGATCGACGCCGTTGGGAACGTGCCGCGGATCACCATCTACGACAGCGTCGTGTTCCTCCGCAAGGCGAGCCGCACGCGGCCCATGTACGTCCGCCGCGGTGAACCGCTCTCCGGCGGCAGCTGAGCACCGGCCCTGCCGTCAAGGGCGCGCCGGCGCCGTCGCGAGCGCCTCGACGACCTTTCGGGCGATGAAGACCTCGACCCGCTCGAGGCTCTCATAGGTGTTCCCGCCGATGTGCGGGGTGAGCACGAGGTTGTCGTGCTCCCGCGCGTGCTCGACGAGCGGGTTGGCCCCGATGTCGGGCTCGCCGTGCAGCACGTCGAGCGCTGCCCCGGCGAGGTGGCTGCTTCGGAGGGCAGCGAGGAGCGCAGCGTCGTCGACCACACCTCCCCGGGAGGTGTTGACGAGGTACGCGCCGGCGGGCAGCAGCGCCAACTCGGCGGCGCCGACCGCGGGGCGGTCACCCGGTGCATAGGGGATGTGAACGGTCAGGACCGAGCTGCGCCGGAGCAGGTCGCCGACGTCGGGCGCACGGTCGACCCCGGGGACAGCCCAGTCGGAGCGCACGTCGTACCCCACGACGTTCGCCCCCATGGCCACGAGCACCTCGGCCACGATCGTCCCCAGCCGACCCATGCCCAGCACGCCGATCGATCGGCCCGAGATCTCCCGGCCGCGGAACTCGTCGCGCGCCCAGCGCCCATCGAGGACGGAGCGGGTCGCCGGCACGAGGTTCCTCAGCAGCGCGAGGACCAGGGAGATCGTGTGCTCGGCGGTCGCCCGGATCGTCCGGAGGAACTCGACCTCACCACGGAGCGAGACGACAGCGATCCCGCGTGCAGCGCACGCCTCGAGGTCGATGTGATCGAGCCCGGTCGTCGGGACGCCGAGCACCCGGCAGCGCGGGTCGTCGCCCAGGAGGTCGGCGTCGATCCTGGTCGCGAGGCGCACCAGCACGCCGTCGAACTCGGCGAACGCCGCTCGCAGCGCCGGACCCGACACGTCGCCCAGCACGACCTCACCGGCAGACGCGAGGATCTCGACCGCCTCGGCGGGGAAGTCCCCCGTCTCGGCGACGAGGACGCGCTGCGTCATCCGCCGTGGTAGTCGAGCCGCTTCACGACGGTGAGAGGCATCTCGGCGATGGCCTGTGCGACGCGGGGACCGGCGAGCCCGTCGCCGTAGAGGTGGTCGGCGGCATAGGTTCCGTGGCCCAACTGCTTCTCGATGGCGGCGCGGATGAGCGACCGGTCGTACTCGGTGTCGAGCACGTTCGCGCCGCGCTCCCGCCCGTGTTGCCGCGTGCCGATGTTGACCACGGGCACACCCAGGTAGGCCGACTCGCGGATGCCGACGCTCGAGTTGCCGACCAAACAGGCGCAATTGGCGATCAGCCGGAGGAAGTCGGTGGGCGCCATGTTCTTGAAGAAGTGCATGTGCGAGGCGTCGTCGAACTCCCGGAAGGCCCGGATGCCCTTCGACGTGCCGTCGGCGCCCGCGTCGACGTTGGGCCAGAACCAGAGCACCGGCATGCCCAGGTCGGCAACCGCGTGGAGCGTCTCCTCGACGTGCGCCCTCGACGCCTCGTACTCGGTGGTGACGGGGTGCTGCATCACGACGATGTAGCCGTCGTCGAGCAGCACCAGGTCGCCGACGCCTCCGTACTTCGTGAACGGATCGAAGTCGCGCGCCCGGTCGTCGGCGACCTCCGCAGCGAGGTCGACGGACGGGCAGCCCGTCACGATGATCGAGTCGGGCCGCTCACCCATGCGCCGCACGTACTCGGCGGCCTGGTCCGTGGACACCAGGTGGACGTCCGCGAGCTTGGTGATGGCGTGCCGGACCTTCTCGTCGATGGACCCGGTGATCTCACCTCCCTGCACGTGGACGAGAGGGATGTTCATGTAGGCAGCCGCGATCGCCGTGGCGATGGTCTCGTAGCGATCGGCCACGGTCACCACGACATCGGGGCGGAGGTTCGCGAACACCGTCGACAGCTCCATGAGGCCGATCCCGGTGGTCTTGGCCATCGACACGGGGTTCTCACCCTCGAGCACCATGAAGACCTCGGCGTCGGGCACGAAGCCGTCGTTGCGGATCTCTTCGAAGACCTTGCCGTACCGATCGAGCAGCGCCGATGCCGCGACGACGAACTGGAGCTCGAGGTCGGGGTGATCGGCGATCGCCCTCAGCGCGGTCTTGATGCGGCTGTAGCTCGGCCGGGCGGTGACGACGACGCAGACCTTGCGCGGCGTCCCGTCGGCGCCCGGGCGATGGTCGGTGACGGGTTCAGACATGGGCGTCGAGGTCCTCCGGGGCGAGCAGGGTGTCGACCGCGACGTCCCGCCCCAGTCGCCGGCCGATCACCTCCGCGAGCCGCGCGGCGGGGATCCCCGTGCCCGGCTTCTTGGCCACGAGGTCGCCGGGTGCGAGCTGCTCCCCCGCACGCAGGTCGCGGGCGGCCACGATGCTCTTCGTGAACAGGCGCCGCATGTCACCCATGGCGTCGGCCTCGTCGTCCTTGTCGACGGGGTTCGCGAGCGCGGTCTCGAGGAAGCGGACGCCCCGCACGAGATCGGCGAGCTCGTCGCCCGTGAGCGAGGCGGGGACGTCGGGGCCGAAGCACGACCGGCTGAACGTCACGTGCACCTCGAGCATGGAGGCGCCCAGCGCCACCGCTGCGAGCCCGGGATAGATCGTCCCGGAGTGGTCGGAGAGCCCCGCCGGGCAGCCGAGTCGCCGGGTGATCTCGCCCAGCACGTTGAGCCCGATCTTCTCGGGCGGGCACGGGTACGCGCTGTTGCACTGCAGCACCGTCACCGGGGCGCCGACACGCGTGCACAGGTCGACGGCGTCGGCGACCTCCTGCCACGGGCTCATGCCGCTGCTCAGGATCACCCGCTGTCCCGTCGATGCCATCCGCTCGAGAAGGTCGGTGCTCGCAACCTCGCCCGATGCCACCTTCCACGCGGCGACACCGACTCGCTCGAGGAGATCGACCGCCTGGAGGGAGAACGCGGAGCTGAGGAAGGCCAGGCCCCGTTCGTCGGCGTGCTCGCGGAGCCCCACCCACTGCGGCTCGGTGAACTCCATCCGCTCCCAGTACTCGTAGCGCGTGTCGTCCTGGGGGGAGAACCTCACCCGCCAGGGCTCACCCGGGGTGCTCTCGGCCGCGGCGATGTGGGTCTGGAACTTGACGGCATCGGCGCCGGCGTCGGCCACGAGATCGATGTACGAGTGCGCCGTGCCGAGGCTCCCGTCGTGCCCCTGGGCCACCTCGGCCACCACGAAGCACCTCGAGCCGGCCGCGGACGCCACGAGCCGTGGGTCCTCTGAGGTGCTTGCGGGCATCGGGCCGAGACTACTGTGCGAAGGCGCAGACGCCGCGACCCGCCCGCGACCGACGATGACCACCCTGGAGCCCATCGAGACATGGCGGACACCCGCGAACCCCAGACACGACTCCAGCGGCTCCAGGAGTCGTGGCAGGAGACCCGGCCGTTCCTCGCGGCGAAGCCGTGGCGCCTCGCAGCGGTCGCGATCCTGTCGCTGGCGTCCGGGTTCCTCGAGGCCGGGGTGCTCGTCCTTGTGGTCCAGATCGGGGTGACGATCTCGGCCGGCGACGACGTCGCCGATCTCTCGCTGCCGTTCGTCGGCGACGTCGAGGCCTCGGTGACCTCGCTCTTCGCCGTCACGCTGGCGCTTGCGCTCATCCGCCTCTCGCTGGTGTTCCCGGAGGCGTACCTGCCGGCCCGGATGACCTCCGACGCCCAGCTCAGCATGCAGAACGGCAACTTCGGTGCGTACCTCGCGACCGATTGGGCGACGAAGGCGAAGGAGGACGAGGGCCAGCTCGTCACGCTGCTGTCGGGGCACATCCAGCGGGCGTCCAACGCGGTCCTCCAGATGTCGACCGTGCTGTCGTCGGCGCTCAGCCTCTTCGCTCTCATCATCACGGCCGTGATCGTCCAGCCCACGGCGGCCGTCGTGATCATGCTCGTCGTCGGGGTCCTCGGCTTCGCCTTCCGTCCCCTGTCGTTGGTCGCCCGCCGGTCGGCCAGGCGCCAGGTGGTGAGCGCCACGGACTACAACAAGGTGATCAGCGAAGCCGTCCGCATGGCCGAGGACGTCGAGGTGCTCGGCGGGGACGCGATGATGTCCGAGCGGGTGGCAGAGGTCGCCCTCGACGTCGAGCGGACCGGGTTCAAGCTCCGCTACTACGGCCAGCTCGTACCGGGGCTCTACCGCAGCCTCGCGATCACCCTCGTGGTGGTGGGGCTCGGTGTCGTCTCCCTCATCGCCGACTCGGAGCTGGGGACGCTCGGGGCGATCGTGCTCCTCCTCCTGCGGTCGCTCAACTACGCCCAGGCGATGCAGGGCGGCATCCATCGCTTGTCCGACCTGCGGCCCTTCATGGCACGGGTGAGCGACGCGCGGGCCACCTACGAGCTCGGGCGCGTCCCCGACGGCTCGGAGCCGCTCGACTCCGTGCAGCACCTCGAGCTGGCCGACGTCACGTTCTCGTACCGCGACGACGTCCCCGTCCTCCGCGACGTCAGCTTCCAGATCCCGCACGGCACGATGCTCGGCATCGTCGGACCGTCGGGCGCCGGGAAGTCGTCCCTCGCCCAGATCGTCCTGGGCCTGCGCCTCCCCGACCAGGGCGAGTACCTCATCAACGGGCGCCGGGCGGGGGACTTCCTCCGGCACGACTGGCACCGGCAGGTCTCCTTCGTCCCTCAGGACACCAAGGTGTTCTCCGGGACCGTCCGGGAGAACATCGCCTTCTTCCGGCCCGACATCAGCGACGAGGACGTCGAGGAGGCCGCCCGCCTCGCGCACATCCACGACGAGATCCTCCGGCTGCCCGAAGGGTACGCGACCAACATCGGCCAGCGAGCCGATGCGCTCTCAGGCGGCCAGCGCCAGCGAGTCGCCATCGCCCGGGCGCTCGTGTCACGCCCCTCGCTGATCCTCCTCGACGAGCCCACGAGCGCGTTGGACGCCACGAGCGAGGCCGCAGTGAACGCGACGCTCGACGCCCTCCGGGGCACGGTGACGCTGCTCATCGTCGCGCACCGCATGTCGACCATCGAGAAGTGCGACCTGATCTTGGTGCTCGAGGACGGCGAGCTCCAGGCGTTCGGACCGCCCGACGTCGTCGAACGCCAGTCGCCGCACTTCACCCGCTCGCTCGTCACCGGCTGAGCCCCCGTCAGGGACCTGTCGCGTCGACGTCCGCGGCTCAGGTCCAGGATGCCTCCGACGCGACCTTGCGCGCCGGCGCCCCCGCGACGACCGTGCCGGGCTCCACGTCGCGGGTCACCACGCTCCGGGCCGCGACGACGGCACCGTCGCCGATCGTCACGCCGGGAAGGATGAGGCTGCCGTTCCCGACGAGCACGCGCTCGCCGATGACGACGGGCGCCACCTTCCGCCCCTCGGGTGACCGATCGGACGTCACCTCGTGGAGGTGGCTGTCCATGATCGTCACCCCCCACGAGATCGCGGAGCCCGCACCGATCTGGACCGACTCCGCGACGAGCACGAGGCCGTTCGCGTTCAGGTGGGCCCCGTCGCCGAGGGCGAAGGACGCGCCGACGCCCACGCGGACCTTCGTCCCGGAACCGATCTGCACACGCCCCTCCACCAGCAGGCGCGAGGCGGGGCGCATCACCAGCGCGGCACAGCTCCGATCGGCCTGGAGCACACCCATCGCCCCGCCGAACCCGAGCAGCAGCCGACCGCCGTCGGCCATCTCGATCCGGGCGTCGGACGCGAGCCGGACCCGGGTCGGCCCGTTCACGATGACAGCGCGCGAGCCGCGGCCCACGGCCCGTGCACGCACCCGCAGCGTGTTCGGCACGGCCATCGGCGAGGGCGAGAAGCCGCTGCGCGAGATCCGTCCCAGCGTCGTGGTGATCTTCGTCGTGTTCACGGAGCGACGGTAGCCATCGCCGGGGCGGCGGGATCACGATCGACCCCGGGTGCCCCGTCCACGGTGGCCCGGTGGGAGCGCAGGCGTACCCCGGCGCACACGGTACGATCACGGCCTCTGCCTACCGACGACCACGACGTCACGACCGTCCTCATCCCTGCCGCCGGGCGAGTGCCCGAGCAGGTGCTCGCGTTCTCGAACGTGAGCTGCACCGCGATGATCCCGGTCGCCGGTCGACCCGTCGTCCACTGGACGCTGCGCTACCTCAACGGCCTGGGGTGCAAGCGGTTCCGGGTCGCCGTGCCGGCCCCTGACCTCTTCGTCGAGGAGTACGTGCGCACGGTCTTCGGTCAGACGGGCGATGTCGACTTCACCGTGCCGCCGCCAGGGGGCCTCGCCCTGACGGTGGCCGAGCTCGCGGACGCGGCGCCCACCGGGTCCGCGCTCGTCGTGCTCGGGGACACGAACTTCGAGTTCGCCGACCCCTCCACGCTGGGCTCGCCCGACGTCACGGTCCTCGTCGACAGCGTCGACGAGTCCTACCGCTGGTGCATCGCCGAGCACGACGACGGCGTCCTCACCGCGCTCCGCGACAAGGTGCCGGGCCTCGACGCACCGCTCGACGCGCTCATCGGCGTGTACTGGTTCCCGGATGTCGCGCTGCTCCGGCGCGCAGCCCACGCTGCGCTCGACGGCATCGGCCCCGGCGCCACCATGGCCGACGTCCTCGAACGGGTCCAGGCGGAGGTGCCCATCCGGGTCGAGCGCGCCGGGCAGTGGCTCGACTGCGGCAACCCCGACCGCCAGGCGGCGTCCCAGCGCACCCTCCTCCAGGAGAGGGCCTTCAACGAGCTCTCGGTCGACGAGACGCTCGGCACCATCACCAAGCGGAGCACGCGACCCGAGAAGTTCATCGACGAGATCAACTACCTGCGGTTGCTCCCCGCCGACCTCTCGGTCCTGTTCCCGCGGCTCATCGACTTCTCCACCACGTGGGACGACCCGTTCGTCACCATGGAGTTCTACGGGTACCCGACCCTGTCGGAGCTGTTCGTCTTCGAGAACGTCGACCCGTCCGTGTGGCACCGCGTCTTCCTCCACCTCGACTCGATCGTGCGCGACCGCCTGATGCGCCACCGCCGCCCCATCGACCCCGCCGACGTCACCCAGATGTTCCTCGGGAAGGTGCTCACCCGCGCCGACGAGGTCAGCGGGCCCCCGGAGCTCGTCGAGCTCATGGCGCTCGACGGCGACATCGTGCTCAACGGCCGCACCCTGCCTGGTCTGGTGGCGGTGCGCGCCGCCGTCGAGCAGCGCGTCGACCAGCTCGCGAAGCGCGTCGACGGGTCGGTCATCCACGGCGATCTCTGCTTCTCCAACATCCTCTACGACCTCCGGGCGGGCATCGCCAAGCTGCTCGACCCCCGGGGCAGCTTCGGCAAGGCGGGCATCTACGGCGACCCGCGCTACGACATCGCGAAGCTCCACCACTCGGTGCACGGCGACTACGACTTCATCACCGCCGACCTGTTCGACGTGTCGATCGACGGCCGCCAGGCGGCGCTCCGGGTGCACCGGCGCGCGTACCACGACGAGATCGCCGCACGGTTCGACGAGGTCTTCTACGGGTCGTTCGACCGCTCGGAGATCACGCTCATCTGCGGCCTCATCTTCCTCGGTCTCCCCGCACTGCACTACGACGCGCCACGCCGGCAGATCGCGTTCTACCTCCGTGGGCTCGAGCTCATCGAC
>WBZX01002437.1_pt1 | contig 10732 bp, 6 predicted proteins | sample 5204211 | NCBI WGS metagenome assembly WBZX01 (sample SAMN12344362, study PRJNA552823) | activated sludge metagenome | biome: Activated sludge suspended growth; feature: Nitrification reactor; material: Wastewater; isolation source: activated sludge from nitrification reactor of wastewater treatment...
CCGCGACCACCGCGATGAGGAAAGGCTGCCAGTAGGTGTTCTTGAAGATGGAGATGAGAAGGGCGAGAATGAAACAGGGCAGCAGGATGCCGAAGGACCAGAGCGCTGGCAGGAAGAAGAAGTAGCTGCCGCTCTTGGCCCGGGCGATACGCGTTATCTGCGTGTGGCAGGCGAGCAGCGCGGTGGTGGAGCTTTCGCGGCGGGCGAATTCGGCGGCCACACTGTCGGCGCCGATGGCTCGCACACGGCGGGAGTAGATGCGGCCCACGGCCAGTGCCCGGTCGATGGCGTCGCGGTCCATGGGCGTGTGGGCGAAGTAGGCGCGCAGGTAGGCTTCTTCCCGCAGGCTGTCGGCATCCGTGGGGTGTGCGAAGTAGGACGGGGTGAAGGCGCCGCTGTTCACGTAGAGCAAGGGGAAGTTGCGCTCCACGGAATCGGCCTTGGCGAAGTAGTAGGCGGCGGAATCGAGGTCGTAGTGCGCGCTATCGGTGTCGTCCTGCGCGGTGTTGCCGTTGTTGATGTAACTGGTGTACAGTTGGTGCAGCGGAAGCACCTCGTTGTAGATGTCCTCTTCCGCCGCATCGCGTTCGCGGTACTCGCGTGCATCGCGGAAGAAGCGGTGCGTTCCGGAGCCCTGCGGACTGCGCGGTTGAACGCTGTGGTGTAGCGCTTCCAGGTCGGCTTCTATGGCGGCCGCCGCTGCCATGGCCCGTTCCGCCTGCATGGCGACCGTCTCCAACTCCTCTTCGTAGTCGTCGTAGCCGTAGCGGTCGTATTCCCAATGGTCCTGCAAGCCGTAGAACCACGGCGCCTGCTGGTTCAAGAGCTCCACCTGTTCATCGAACTCCGCATCGCCCACGAGCACGCTGATGCGCCAGGTGACGGTGCAGGCCACCGTGTAGGGGATGGTCATGATGAGCACGAGGCTCGCGAGGTGCACCAGGAATTCACCCACCTCGGCGTATGGACGCCGGATGCCGAAGCGCTTCTCCACCGTGAAGCGCACCACGCGGTACACCCAGAAAGCGAAGTAGGCCACGGCCGGCACCATCATGTAGGCGAAGAGCTCCTCCGGGTCGGGGCAGCGCAGGGTGCTCACCGGCAGCAGCATGCCCAGGCCGAAGGCGAGCACGTTGACGAGCAGCAGGAACCAGAGGTGGTAGTGCACCCGCGTGGCCCATAGGCGCGGCATGCGCTGGAGCAGGTACAGGTCCCACTGCACCAGGAAGGGCGGTATGAGCTTGCGCAGGAGGTTCATGTGTCCTGGTGGAAGAGCTTGCGCGTGCTGGTGCTGATGTCGCGGAAGTAGCTGACGTCGCAGTCCGCTTGGGCGAGGGCCTTCCACACGTGGCGGGCGGTGACGTTGCGCGGGGTGGTGAGGCGGAGGATGAGGCCGGTATCATCCAACGCCACGATGTTGTGCTGACCCAGCGCGGCGGTGAGGCCGCTGCGGTCCAGGGCACCCTTGATCTCGAACACGTTGTGGTCGCGTTCCTCATCGAAGCCCTTGGTGGGCCCGTTGTACACGGCCCTGCCATCCTTGAGGAAGATGATGCGGTCGGCGATGGCCTCTATCTCATGCAACTGCTGGGAGCTGAGGATGACGCTGATGGGGTTGCGCTGGGAGGAGGCAAGGTGGCGCAGGTCCTGCAGGAAGAGCTGTTGCGCCTGCAGGTCGAGGTTGGCGATGGGTTCGTCCAGGACCAGGATGCGCGGGTGCCAGACCACCATGCGCGCCAGTTCGAAGCGGAGCTTGTAGCCGCTGGAGAGCTGGTTCCAGGTGAGGTCCTTGAAGCGGGTGAGGCCGAGGCGGTGGAGGGTGTAGAGCACACGGTCCTCGTTGGCCGCACCGGTGATGCCGTGCACTGCGGCGGTGAAGCGCAGGTTCTGCAAGAGGGTGCCGTACCACCGTTGGCTGCGCTGGGGTATCCAGGCGATGGTGGCGCGGCGACCGTAGGGGGTGTCCGGTGCTTCGGGGTAGGTGGCGGTGCCCGCGTCGTGGTCCAACAGGCCGGCTATCTGGCGTAGGAGGGTGGTCTTGCCGTTGCCATTCTCGCCCACCACGCCGGTGATCTCGCCGGTGCGCAATTCCACATCGAGGGGGCCGAGCGCGAAGCGGTGCCCGCCACTGCTGAAGTGCTTGGTGACGCCCTGCGAAGTGTACACCACGCGCGGCGCCACCGGTGCAGCATCCGGAGCACCCTGTGCTGTGCGCTCGCTGATGGTGTGGACGATGGCGCGGAGCCGTTCGGCCAGGGCCTGGGCGCTGGCACCGGTGAGCTCACTGGCGCCGAGCTCGCGGCCCAGGTTGTAATCGGCGCGCACCTGCATGGCGGCGGTGCGCAGGTCCCACAGGTCCGGGTGCTCATCGCACAGGTCCATGAGGCGCCGGGTGGCGAGGCTGAGGTCCGTGCCCGCAGCCAGGGAGGCGAGTTCGTGGATGCGCTGCAGGCGGACGGACATGGGGTGCGGGCCGATGGAGAACGGAAGAAGGACAAGAATAGCGTGTGGCGCGGAAGCGAGGACGGCGGATGAATGGGAAAAGAGGGCTGCGAACTGCCATTATTTCGTCGGAAGGTCTCCGTACCCGTTGGGAAGTCTTCCGTAACGACCGGGAAGTTCTCCGTAAGCGCCCGGCACCCGTCACTATTTCAGCGGAAGCTCTTCATAGCCGCTCGGCACCTGCCATTATCTCGTCGGAAGGTCTCCGTAAGCGTTGGGAAGTTCCCCGTAACGACCGGGAAGGTCTCCATAAGCACCCGGAACGTGCCACTATTTCAGGTGAAGGTGTCCGGAACCGGTCGGAACCTTCCCTTAACCGGTCGGAAGGTGTGGGGAAGCGCTCGGAAGCATTCTAGTGTGGGTGCGCATGCCAACCGAAGCGGCGGTGTGCCCTTTGGGTGGATGCGTGAGCGACTTAGAACCCGTGTGCGACGAAGATGACCGCCCGCCGCTTGGACCGGTGTGCAGGTGCCGCGCGCTGCAACGACGTGCAGGGATGCTGTGCAACTGCACCGGTGATGATCGCGATGGTGAAGCGGGACCGACCCTTGCTGGAGCGGGAACGACCGTTGCCGTATCGGGCCGCAATAGCGCCGCTGGGCGGGCGTTGCCCTAGCGAAGCGCACCGACGAAGCGATGGACCGCAGGCGTGCACTTCCTCCTCCGGCAGGGGTGTTGCCGTAAAACTTGAATGCCATGAAACAGTTTTGGGAGAACCGCATCAGCATGTTCTATGCGGTGAAGCAGGCGTGTGAGACGCACGTGGCCACGTGGACCCCGCTGGTGCCGTACGCCACGGCGCATGCGGAGTTCCTGGCGAACCTGGCCTTGATAGAGGACAACACGGAGAAGCAGGAACTGCAATTGGACGGTATCGCCACCAACAAGCGCGAGCGGCGCGATGTGATGGTGGAGCTTACCGTGGCGGTGGCACAGGCGGCGTACGCACTGGCCACGGACACGGACGACCCCGCGTTGAAGGCGAAGATGAACTATAGCCGGAGCGACCTGGTGGCGGGGCGCGATGCGGTGATAGGGCAGCGTTGCCAAGGGGTACACACGGAAGCGAACGCGGTGGCCGGTTCGCTGGTGGCGTACGGCGTGGCGGCGGGCGACCTGGCGGCGTTGCAAACGGCGATCGACAAGTACGTGGGTGTGTTGAGCGCACCGCGCACGGCGATCACGATCCGCAAGGGTGCCACGGCGGCCATTGAGGCGCTGACGCGTGCGAACCTGGACATCCTGAACGAGCGGATGGACAAGTTGATGGTGGGGTTCAAGGCGACGGCGCCGGACTTCCACCAAGAGTACTTCGACGCACGGATCATCATCGATCTGGGCGGGAAGGAGGAGCCGGAGGCACCTGTGCCGCCGACGCCGTGAGCATGGTTGGGAGGTAGGTAGCGCGCGGCAGAGCGCGTGGGGAAGGCTCCGGAAGGGGCCTTCCCTCGTTGACGGGGTAGCAGCAAGGGAGCGGAGGTGGTCGGACGTGTATATCGGCTTTCCACATTTTCTCCACCACGAGCACCAAACCGGTCAGGGGGCCTTTAGCTTCCCACAACCAAACCCCTTGTCCATGCGTGTACCCTCACTCATTCGGGCTGCTGCCAGCGTGCTGGTAGCGGCCCTCGCGCCATGTAGTGTCTTAGCGCAAGCGCTCTCGGCAACGCTAACCGCCAGCGACTACAATGGGTACCACATCAGTTGCTTCGGCAAACAGGATGGGAGCATAACGGCAGCGGGCACGGGAGGTACTCCGCCATACAGTTACGAATGGACCACAGGGGACATGGTGGCGACCATCAGTGGGCTGGATGTGGGCTATTACCGGGTGGCGGTGAAGGATGCGACCGGGGAGGTAGTGGAAGTGGATATCACTTTGGTGCAACCCACGCTCATGAAGGTGGAGGCCCATCCGCATGTCTATCCCAATGGCTACAACATCAGCCTGTACAACGTGTACAACGGTAGCATCGATGTGGTGGTGGCCCACGGTGTGGCGCCCTACAGCTACACGTGGTCCGATGGTGCGACCACGCAAGACCGCACGGGCTTGGGCGATGGCACCTATGAGGTGACGGTGGCCGATGCGAATGGCTGCGAGAGCATCAACACCAGCGTGTACCTGACGCAGCCCGAGCGCAGCGACTGGACCATGAGCGGCAACACGGGTTCCACACCGGGTACGCACTACATCGGTACGGCGGATGCGAAGGATGTGGTGTTCAAGAGCAATGGGGTAGAGCGCTTGCGGTTGAAGAGCAACGGGGATATCAGCTTGCTTGGGAACTTTCCCGGTGAGGGACCACTGTTCCGGATGGAGGATGGCACCTTGCGTGGAGGCGGTGCACTGGTGGATTACCCCGAACTGCCGCCTAACCGTTGCCGCACTTTGGCCTCCTTCCCGTATTGGGAAACACGGGGCAACGCCTTCTCACAACTATGCGTTGGTGAAGATCCCGTGCTGGGCACGCTCAACAATATGCCACTCAAGATCGTGACCAATGGCGTGCAACAGATCCACGTGGCTGTCAGTGGTCGCGTTGGCATAGGCACGGTGCCGCCGGTAGGCACGGTCACCGGATACCGCCTCTTCGTAGAAGACGGTATCGCCACCCGCGATGTACTCGTGAAACTAGGAGCCTGGCCGGACTACGTGTTCAAGGACGACTACCACTTGCTATCGCTCACTGAACTGAAGGACTACCTGCACACGAACCAGCACCTGCCCGGCATACCCAGCGCGGCGGAGGTGGCGGACAAGGGTGGCGTGGAAGTGGGCGACCTGCAACGACGCATGCTGGAGACCATCGAACAGCAGGCGCTCTACATCCTCCAGTTGGAGGAGCGCATGAAGGGAATGGAGCAGCGCATGGTCACCCTTGAAGCGTCCAAGTGATGCATGCAGCTCGTTCGTGCATCGCTGCGCTAACGGCGCTGCTGGCACTCTCCTCCATGGGGCAGGTGACCTTTCCGGATTGCTACATCCAGAATGTGAACTGGACGGAAGGCGCACACCACATAGTGATGCCTCAAGCCATTTATTCACCCGGCGATGACGGCGAGCCCGCGTCCACCACCGCCGCGGCGAATACCGAGTTCGTATCGGGCACACAGGTGCGGTTGATGCCGGGTTTCCATGCCGGTGACCTGACCAGTGAAGGGCGCTTTCGTGCGTACATCAACACCGAGGTTGGCAGCCCGAACGACTTAGTGGTCATCTCCACGACGCCTACCACCGAGGTGGTCGATAACGTGGTGCATGTGAAGAAGTGGGAGAAATTCGAGTTGGGGTATAAGTTGCCGCAGGAGTATCAGGATGCCATCGAACACTTCTTCGATGCATACTATCCTGGAAGAAACAACTTGCCCGTACCCGACTATACCGCACATCCTACGGCCCCAGATGAATTGCACGATCTGAATCCATATGCGGACGATTCCTTGCAATTGGTGATGACGTTGATAGACCCCAGCGGCGATGCTCGGATGAAATGGGGATTTTATATGAAGGAAGGCGGTTGGACCAGCGAGGCCGATGATGGAAATCTGGCTCCTGCCGACCCTGCCGCGAACACGCTCATCCCGTTCAATGTGCGCTTCCGCTTTGCGCCGGACGAAGAAGGTGCATGGCAATTCTCGCTTTCCATCAAAGCCCCGCATACGCTCACGGCAGCCAATGCACCCATGCCGGAGGTCTTCCATTCCGGGTACGGCTTCGTGTGCGATCCACCGTTGCCCGACAACCATGGACCGTTGAGCGTAAACGAAGTCAATCGGCGTGTGCTTGAATTCAAGGGCGATGAAACGATGGAGGACGATGATAGCCCCTTCATGGGTCTTGGTGTGAATATGGCCGATGTGCATTGCAAGTTTTGGCCAAATGCCCCAGAGCATAACGGTGGGCGGATCTACAAGCGTGATTTCGAGATCATGAAGACCAGCATGACCCAATTGCACACGGTAGGAGGCAACTTCCTTCGCATGTATTCTATGCGGAACATCTTCGCGCCCGAGTGGGTCAACTTGGGCGTGTATGATGCGTTCAAGACGCCGCAGGTCTGCGACATGGGTTTCAATAGTCCTCTTGCTTGTGACAATGGTGGTTGGCAAACCGATTTGGCTGGTAACTGCCAATACCAGGCTTGGGCTTTCGACCAAATGCTCGATCATGCTCGAGCGAATAATATCTACATACAGCTCTGTATCGACCCCTATCCGCCGGTCATCGAATATGAGCGCTTCCTTTGGGGGGCACATCCATATGTGATCCACTTTCTCGAACCTAAGCGGAAGACTACCGGTAACCCACTCGACATAAAGCGCTTCTTCTACTCGTTCGAAGACCCAGATGATACGGAAAGCGCCAGGCTCTATGAGGAGGGCGCCTTCTACTATTGGAAGCGCAAGTACAAGTACATCATGAGCCGATGGGGTTACTCGGTGAACTTGCCGATCATCGAGCCTTTCAACGAGATCGACCAGATGCTCACCTACGTGGACAAGAACATGGTGCATACCGGCGCCGAGGGTCAACCAACCGACCCGTGCAAGTTCTTCGGTGGCGTGTGTTTGGAGAACCGCGTGGATTGGGATGCAGATCCCTTGCTCCGCAGTACCATCAGTGATTGGTTCTCCGATATAACAGATTTTGTTCGTGGTGAACCGAACTGGAATGACCCGGTCCATTCTCCTTTGGGGGAGTCCAAGAAGCTCTTCTTGGCCAGCTATGCAGGGGGCAGTGCCACAGAGGCAGGTGCTAGCTCTTATTACATACCTTTCCTCAACCCCGATGTGGACCTGATAGATGCGCACAAGGGCATGCACAACCCATGGGACATGCAGGGCTTCAGCGCCAATGTGGAGGATTATCGCAGCACGTTCACCAGCGGCGGGGTAAAGAAGCCATTCAATAGTGGGGAGTTCACCCACTACGTCAAGCGAATGCTCGGTGAGGAGGAGTATGACCTAACACCCTTCTTCCACAACTACGAAATAGCTTTCCACAACGAATTATGGGCTAGCGCGTTCAGCGGAAGATTCTCTGCAGGTTGCACTTGGGCTTGGCCAAGGGTCTTTTGGTGGGCTTATGCGCAGGATACGCCACCGTCAGATGATGAGAATGAAATTGATTCAGACCCCCTTTCTCCGAATCAATTCACTGCTGACCCAGACGGAGAGAACCACATACTGGTAAATGGCGAATACTATCCAATAAAGAATAGATCAGCCCATCACAATTTCAAGCCGCTCTCTGACTTGCTGAACCATCCGAGCTGGTTAGCCTATGACTTCTTCAGTGGCGACTACAAGGTTCGCCAGTGGTCCGTGATCAACGGGTCACCTATCAATGACCTGGAGGCGTACTACCTTCAGAATGGGGCGCCCAATGAACTGTCGACTGTCGCCATTGGTTGGGTACGCAATCGCAACTCATCCATCTTCAACAGTTACTATTTGACGAGCGCGGAGCAGGAATTCCTCAGTTGTGGTCCGCCCGACCCCGCCAACAACGATGCTATCTACTTGACCGACTTCGTTCCGGGTACCTACCATGTGAGTTGGTTCCCTACGCGCTGGAATAGCACAATACACCCGCCGGATGTGGAAGTGAATACGGTAATGTCCAGCACGCTGCTCCCGCTTGACCTGGAGGGCCAATTCGGTAGCATCGCCAACGACTATCTTGATACTCTGCAAGGTGACTATGCGTTCATCGTTACCCCTGCTCCGTTTGCGAAGAGCCGCAAGCCGGAGGCTGTTCACGTAGACTCCAACATGGGATGGGACTTCGCGGTTTATCCCAATCCGACGCGAGAGGGCATCACGCTCCAATTCGAGGACGACGTACCGAAGACTGTAACGCTACTCGACCTCTCTGGAAGGGCTGTGCTGCGGCAAACGGGTGTGACCGGCTCTCAACTCGTCTTTCCTGAACTTGGTCTTGCGCAAGGAGCATATTGGATACGTGTAACGGATGGTGAGCATCAACGGGTGAAGAAGGTGATCATACAATAGCAGATGAGAACAACGGCCTTTACTTTCCTTTGGGTTGTATGCTGGCTTGGTGCGTGCGCCCAACCAACCTTCACACGCATGCATTACGCCTCTCCTAGCTACAGTTTCAACATGGTGGAACTACCCGGGCACAACATTCTCGCTGGCCTGGCCGAGACCCACTTGTTGACTCCCGAGGGGTACAATGTTCAGGTTAGTGTCTATTTGAACGGCGGCACGAACCTGACCCAATCGTTGAAGCAGGTTGATGAAAACGTATTCTTCTTTTCGACCAGCACAGCGTTGTCCCCATGCCCTGCCGGTACTGGCTTAGGTGACCGACGCCCCGTATTGGGCAAGATGGATTCCCTTGCCAATGTGTTGAACATGCATTCTTATGAACTCAGCACTGGCCCGTGTTCAAATAGCCCCGCAGGCTTAGAAGTTATGGGGGATGCGGGAGTGATTACCTGGGGTAGGCAGCATAACTTCTTCGCGTTGCGCGCTGGGGCGGATTTGTCTTTGATCTGGTGCAAGCGGGTCAACCGCAGTGGCACGTTCAATTTCATCAAGGAACTGCCTGATGGCGACCTGTTGGCTGGTATCACGATGGATACTGCCGGAGTTGTGCTAGCACGCCTGAATGCGGATGGTAATTTCATTTGGGCCAAGAGCTACATGCGACCCAAGGGTATTGTTCATGACGCACTAATCGAGCCCGATGGATCGCTCATCGTCACCGGCTTTACCGATAGCACTGAGACCACCGGAGTTTTCGGTCCACCTCCTCCAGCATCGTTCCAACCCAAACTCTTCATGATGAAATTGGATGGCGCTGGAGAGGTACAATGGTGCAAAGGCTGGAAAAGCCCCACTAACCTGTGGTATACTCGGCGGAAAAGTCGTATCGAGCGATCATTGGACGGGAAGTATGTTGTGATGGCGAACTTGGGTGGTGTAGGAGATCACAACCGCTTTCGCCCCTTCTTGATGAAAACGACCCCCAACGGTGACACCCTATGGACACGCACGGTGGGTCGGGAGGATTATTTGTACAGCACCCAAGACCTTTTGCCCTATTCCGATGGTGGCTTCCTTCTTAGCGGGATTATCTACGGTGATATGCCGAACGGAGAGAACGGTCTGATGTACATCTACAAGGCCGACTCTCTGGGACACTTCCCGTGTTGGGAGCATGTTCATTCCGTGGAGACCTTCGATCTGTTCCCGGTCGACAGCAGCCTTACGCTTACCGCGATCGATGTCCCAACGACGGTGGCACCGGTCTTCGTTAACGACAGCATTCTTGATCCAAGCATTTTCACCACGTACGATGGCTGCACGTTCACTACGGGCATCGACTACACTGTACACAAAGGCCAGAGCATACGCGTACGCCCCAACCCCAACACCGGCCGCTTTACCGTTGCCTTCGCCGACCCCCTCATGGCCGAGAGCTACTACAGCGTGTACGATGGCCTGGGTAAATTGCTTTACCAACGGCCACTGCCAGCGGGCGCCACCACCGCCGAGGTGGACCTGAGCCGCTACGGCCCGGGCACCTACGTGATAAAGTGTACGGACAAGGACGGGGTGAGCTACGAGCGCGTGGTGGTGGAGTAGCTTGCAGTATGTCGCTCGTTCAGCCGAGGCGCAGGGTCGCCGAAGACGGGATGTTAGCTTCCCCGAAGTTCGGCCGGGTGAAGGCCCGATCCCTAGTCACTCACTTCTGGCTGTACACCACGCTCCTGCCGCCTCCGGCGGCGGTGAGGCGTTGTGCGCGCACGGCCTCCTGGAGATCGCGGGTGGCGGTGGCGGTGGAGAGCCTGGGGTGGAAGGCGAGGTAGTCCTTGCGGCGGAAGGGGGCGTGTTGGGCACCGTGGTGTGCGCGGTGGTGGAGGAAGAGATCCAGGCGATCGCCGGCGAGGCGGACGGGGTCTGCGGCAGCGAGCAATTCGGCGAGTGCCTCGTGCATGCGTTCCAGGAGGTAGTTGATGAAGCCGCCGCAATCGCCGCGGCGGTCGGCGAACTCGAGTGCGGCGTGGTAGGCGGGTTCGGCGCGGTGGATGAAGGCTTCCACGGGCAGGTAGGCGAAGACGGGCCAGTGGCGCTGGAGCACGGCACGCTGCCAGAGGCGTGCGAGGCGGCCGTTGCCGGCGGTGAAGGGGCGGAGGTAGACCATGCCGAAGTGGAGGACGCAGCTGGTGATAAGGTGCGGGAAGTCGTCCTCTTC
>WBZX01003125.1_pt1 | contig 10726 bp, 10 predicted proteins | sample 5204211 | NCBI WGS metagenome assembly WBZX01 (sample SAMN12344362, study PRJNA552823) | activated sludge metagenome | biome: Activated sludge suspended growth; feature: Nitrification reactor; material: Wastewater; isolation source: activated sludge from nitrification reactor of wastewater...
CGTACTCGTAGGTGGTCGACTGGTGGGCGCTGGTCTGGTTGTCGCCGACCATGGTGCGCTGCGAGATCAGCATCCAGCCGGTGGCGGCGAAGCTGAGGTCGGAGACGGGGTTGGAGAAGTTGGGGTTGTTGTCGGTGCCGAGCACGGAGATCTCGAGCTTCTTGGTGCTCGGGTCGGGGATGCCCTTGTCGTCGCTGTAGGCGACCGACCAGATCTCGTTGGCGTTGCTGCCCGACTGCCGGCCGGAGTCCTCCCACCACACGCTGTAGTAGAGGCGACCGGCGTGCGACTGCACGGCCCACACGCGCTCGCCGAGCGGGGCGAACTGGCCGTCGGGCTCGCCGGGGTCGGCGGCGGGGCCCATCGTGACCTCGCCCTTGGCGTGGTGGTAGGTGCTGACGATCTTGCCCTGCATGTCGAACTGGTAGATGCGGCCGTCCTCGTGGTTGCTGGCGCGCAGGGTCTGGCTGACGCAGTCGTAGTTGATGTTGCCGACGGCGGGGCCGACGTTGGGCAGGCTGGCGAAGTCGGTGATCTGGCCGGTGAGGATCGCCTGGATGGTGAACTGGCGATAGACGGGCGCGAACACCCGGCACACCTTCGAGAGCCGGGCCATCTGCTGGACGGCGATCTCCCTCACTTCGGGGTCGACGGTGAGGTCGGCGTTCGGCGTGCTCTGCCAGCTGACCGTCGGATAGGCGTAGAAGCAGTCGACCGGGCGTTTCCGGTTCCGTGCCGAAGCGACCGGTGCCGTCGAGCCGTCCGGCTTGATCGAAACCGTGCTGATGTTGCCCATGCAGGGATCGTTCGCCAGGCCCGGCTTGCAAAGCCAGGTCGTCGAAGCTCCCGCCGGGCCGGCAGCGGCCGCGAGACCGATGAATGCCGCGGCCAGCACCAGTCCTGCGACTGCCCTTCTCAAGTGATCGCTCCCAGCGAGGCCGAGCTGACCGCTTTCGAGTACTTGGCCATGACTCCCCGTTCGAACAGGGGCTCCGGGATCTTGTATTCGTTGATGCGGCGATCGATCTCCTCGACCGTCAGGTCCACGGAGAGCTCGCGGTTGTCGATGTCGACGGTGACGATGTCACCGTTTCGGACCGCGCCGATCGGGCCGCCCTTGACGGCCTCGGGTGCGACGTGGCCAACCATCAGGCCGCGGGTGGCGCCGGAGAACCGTCCGTCGGTCAGCAGGGCGACATGCTCGCCCATGCCTTCGCCCACCAGTGCGGCGGTGACCTGGAGCATCTCGCGCATGCCGGGTCCGCCGGCGGGGCCTTCGTTCCTGATGACGATCACGTCACCCTTCTCGATCTTGCCCTTCTTGACGTCGGCGAAGCAGTCTTCCTCACGCTCGTAGACACGCGCCGGACCGGTGTGGCTGCGGCGCTCGGTGCCGGCGACCTTGACCACGGAGCCTTCCGGGGCGAGGTTGCCGCGCAGGATGGCGAGTCCGCCCTGGGCCTTGAGTGGCGCGTCGGCGGGCAGGACGACCTTCTGGCCGGGCGTCTCGACGGCCTTGTCGGCCTCGTCGCCGATGGTCTCGCCGGTGACCGTCATCTCGTCTTCGTGGAGCAGGCCGCCGTCCTTGAGGTGCTTGAGGATCAGCGGCACCCCGCCGGCGGCGTATAGGTCGGTGGCAACGTAGTTGCCGCCGGGCTTCAGGTCGGCCAGCAGTGGCGTGCGACGCGAGACGGTCTCGAAGTCGTCGATCTCGAGTTCGATGCCGGCCTCACGGGCGACCGCGAGGAGGTTGCGGCGTCTGTGGTCAAGCAACTCAGTCTCGACGAGTTCCACGCGCAGCTGCTGCCGGGCAAGGACGGTGGCGGTACCGGCATCCTCCCCGCCAACAACTTCGTGCGTTCGGTCGAGCCCGGCTCGCCGGCGGCGCACGCAGGCATGCGCGCGGGCGACCGCGTGCTGTCCGTCGACGGCACGGCGACGGCTCAGTGGGAGCTGCTCGCCGATACCATCGGGCAGCGACGCGAGGAGCCGATGCAGCTCGAGATCCAGAGCCCGGGCGAGGCGCCGCGCACGATCACGCTGCAGCTCGAGACCCGCACGTGGCGCGACATCTACCAGCAGGACCGCCAGCAGCTGTGGTTCGGCGCGCATCCGTTCGCGAAGCTGTACACCTCGGAGCCGGAGCCGATCCGCGGCCGCTTCACCTACGCACTGGGCTCGGCGGTCGAAGAGACCGGCGCGGTCATCTCGATGATGTGGACCACGCTCGTGCAGATGGTGACCTTCGAGCGCGGCGTGGAGGACCTCTCGAGCGTGGTCGGCCTGTTCAAGGTCGCCGGCACCGCCGCCGAGCAGGGGCCGGGTCAGTTCCTGCTGCTGGTCGCACTGCTCAGCGTGAACCTCGGCTTCGTGAACCTGTTGCCGATCCCGATCCTCGACGGCGGTCACCTGCTGTTCTTCACGATCGAAGCCGTGCGACGCCGGCCGCTGGGCCAGCGCGCCCGCGAGATCGCCAGCGCCGTGGGGCTGGTGGTCATCCTGTTGCTGCTGCTGGTGGCAGCGCGCAACGACATCCTGCGGTACTGGATGTGACGGTGACCAGCGACTCGCCGTGGCTGCTGGCGCTCGACGCCTCGACCTCGCACTCGGTGCTCGTGCTCGGCCGCCGTAGTGAGGGCGCTGACGCGGCACTGCTCGCCGATGTGCACGACGACCGCGCTGGCTCGGCGTCGACGCGCCTGCACGAGCGCATCGCCGCGCTGCTGGTTGCCGCAGGCCTCGACGACGCGCGAGCGCTGGGTACGCTCGCGTGCGGACGCGGCCCCGGGACCTTCACGGGCACGCGGGTCGCGGTCGCGACCGCCAAGGGGCTCGCGCTGGGCCTCGACCTCGGCGTGGTGCCGTGCTCGACGCTCGCGGCGATCGCCGCCACGCACGACACCGACGACGAGGTGCTCGCCGTGATGGACGCGCGGCGTGGCGATGTCTATGCGGCGCGCTACCGGCTCCACGGTGGCTTGCCGCACGCGCTCACCGAGGAGTGCTGCGTCGCCGCGGCCGAGCTCGCGCCGCTGTCGGAGGGCGTGGCGATCGCGGCGGGACCAGGACTCGTGGCCGCCACGGCCGGCCTGCCCGACGCGTTGCCGCGCCTGTCGGTGGCGGGCCCTTCACCGCGGGGTCTGTGGCGGGCAGCGCTCGCCGCCGGAGCGCCGCGGCCGGCCGGCGAGCTGCAGGCGGTGTACCTGCGCGAGAGCTACGCCGAGCTCGGGCTCAACACCCCGCGGCGGCCGCCGTTTCGCAACCCGCTGCTGCCGCCCGCGGACACGGGTTCGACATGAGCGTCCGCAGCGAGCGCAGGGGCGCGGTCACGACCGTCGTGCTCTCGCGGCCGGCGGTACGCAACGCCGTCGACCGCGAGACCGCCGACGCGCTCGCCGACGCGTTCCGTGCGTTCGAGGCCGACGACGACGCCCATGTTGCGGTGTTGTGGGGCGAGCACGGCCACTTCTGTGCCGGCGCCGACCTGCACGCGATCGCCGAGGGTCGCGGCAACCGGCTCGATCCCAGCGGCGACGGGCCGATGGGTCCCTCGCGCATGGTGCTGCGCAAGCCGGTGGTGGCGGCGATCGCCGGCCATGCGGTCGCGGGCGGACTCGAGCTGGCGGCGTGGTGCGATCTGCGGGTGGCCGAGCGCGACGCGACGCTCGGCGTGTTCTGTCGCCGTTTCGGCGTGCCGCTCATCGACGGCGGCACCGTGCGACTGCCCCGCATCATCGGGCTCGGACGCGCGCTCGACCTCGTGCTCACCGGCCGGCCCATCGGCGCTGCCGAGGCCCTCGCGATCGGGCTGGTCGATCGCGTGGTCGAGCCAGGCTGCGCCCGCACGGCCGCGGAGGCGCTCGCCGCGGAGATCGCCATCCTGCCGCAGGCATGCCTGCGCAGCGATCGCGACAGCGTGTACGAGGGGCTGGACCTCTCGCTGTCGCAGGCGTTGGCGCGGGAGTTCGAGCTCGGCCGCGCGACGCTCGAGCGCGCCGAGTTTCTCGACGGCCCACGGCGCTTCCACGGCGGCGCCGGTCGACACGGCGAACCCACCTGACGTCGGCGAGCGTCGTCACCGGCGCGCGTAACTTCGCCGAGCTCCACCGTCAGCCGCGCCAGCGCGCCGTCAGCACGTCGAGCTCGAGCCAAGGTCCGAAATCATCGTCGTCGAACGACAGCAAGCGGTCGAGGCGGTGGCCGGCGCCGATGGCGGGCCACGGCGGCGGCGGCTGCAGCCACGTGCCGTCGGGTGCTCGCATGTGCCGTCGGTCCGAGGCGAACTCGCGCCGGTAGAACTCGGCGGGGATGCAGCGAAGGCGCGGCGCAGGCACCCCCGGCAGGGCGCGCAGCGTGGCGCGGGCCCACGCCGATGCGGCACACGGGAACGCCAGCGTGGTGTCGAGATCCCAGATCCAGTGCGCGCCTTCGGCATCGCGGGAGCTGACCAGCACATGGTAGTCCCACAGCACCGGGCGAGAGGGCGCGCTCGCAGCACGCTGGTGCCACAACGCGACGCAGCGATCGGGGTTGCTGATCACCACGACCGCGCAGGCGTGCCCGTCGAGGCGCGCGTCGGCGCAGAAGTGCCAGGCGTTCTCCTCGCACCAAAACGGCGCGTCGTGGGCAGCGCGCGGGCTCACGCGCCGCCGAGGTGCTCCGCGATCGCGGCCGCGACCGGCTCGGGGTGCTCGAGGTGCAGATGGTGGCGGCCCGGCAACGTGACCATGCGGAGCCCGCTCACCAGCGCCGCGCGACGATCGACGCGTTCCCCGTCGGGGAAGAAGCCCGATGCGCCGCGCACGAAGAGCGTCGGTGCAATGATGGCTCGCAGCAGCGACTCGACCTGAGCTTCGACCAGCCGCAGCCGCGATTGCCAGCGCAGCCGTGGATCGGCCCGCCACGTCACGCCACCTTCGACCTCGATCAGACCGCGCTCGCACAGCACCACCGCGGCCTCGCGCGACAAGCCCATCACGCCGGCGACCAGGCGCTCGATCGCCTCGTCGCGCGTGGCGTACACCGGCGCGCGACGGCCTCGCTTCTCGCGAGCCTCGGCGAGTGCGCGGCCGAGGGTCGCGGCGGCCTGCTCGGGCGCGTCGGTGAGCGGGCCGAGGCCTTCGACGAGCACCAGCGACGACACCAGCCCGGGCTGCGCGCCAGCGAGCGCCAGCGCGAGCGCGGCGCCCAGCGAGTGGCCGATGACCGCCACGCGCGACCACGATTGCGCATCGCAGGCCGCGGCGACGTCGGCGACCGCGTCGATGAAGGCGTAGCCGAAGCCCTCGCCGCGGTGCGCCGAGTGGCCGTGGCCGGGCAGATCGAGCGCGACGAAGCGGTGCTGCGGCAGCCGCTGGGCCAGCGCCGGCACCACGGTCGCGAAGCTCGCCGCGTTGTCGAGCCAGCCGTGCAGGCACAGCACCGGCGCGCCGTCCTCGGGGCCGAAGGCCCGCGCGGCCAGCCGCAAGCCGGGGATGTCGATGCTCAGCTCGCGCCAGCCCATCTCGCAGGCCCGAGCATGCCCGCCCCGCCGCGGCGCTGCAAAGCCCGCGATTCCCCAGGGTCGCGAGGGCCAGGGTTGGTGTCCTCGCGTCCCGGCGCTTCACTTCGGGCTGTTCGAGGCGCGCTCCGGCGCGGACGACGACGCCGCGGCCGCGCGGGGCAGTCGCACCACGAAGCGCGCGCCGCCGAGCGGACTCGATGCAACCCACACCTCGCCGCCGTGATCGAGCACGACCTTCTTCACGATCGCCAGGCCCAGCCCGGTGCCCTGCGCGCGCGTGGTCTGGTAGGGCTCGAACACCCGCTCGCGGAGCTCGTCGGGCACGCCGGGGCCGTTGTCGTCGACGCGGATCTCGACGTGTTCGGCGGCGACCCCCACCGTCAGCTCGACGCGGACCGGATCACGACCCGCCTCGCGTGCCGACAGCACCGCGTTCTCGACCAGGTTGACCAGCACCTGCTTGAGCAGCTGCCGATCGGCGAGCACGATCACCGCGGGCTCGGGTGCGACCACCACCAACACGTCGTCGGCGCGCTCGGTGAGGTGGCCGTAGGCCCGCTCGAACTCCTCGATCACCCGCGCGAGCTCGACCGCGGCGGTGCGCACCTCGGGGACCTTCGCGAACTGCGAGAAGCTGGTGACCATCCGCCGCAGCGCCTCGATCTCGTCCTCGACGATCTCGACCGCGCTGCGCAGGGTCTTCGTGAACGCCGGCGACAGGCCCGGATCCTTGTCGCGCAGCTGCTGCACCGCCAGCTGGATCGGCGTCAGCGGGTTCTTGATCTCGTGCGCGATCCGGCGCGCCATCTCCTGCCACGCGCCGATGCGCTGCAGGTACGCCACCCGCAGCTGCGCGTGGGCGAGCTCGTCGAGCATGCGGTTGAACGCCGCGGCCAGCCGTGCGATCTCGTCGTTGCCGTGCACGCCGGCGCGGGCCTCGAGCTGCCCGCCGGCGACACGCGTCATCACGCCCGAGAGCTGACCGAGCTTGCGCGTGATCGTGCGCGCCAACAGCAGGCCCAGCGTCAACGCCACCAGCAGCACCAGCACCGAGGCGATGCCGATGACGCGGATCACCGCCGACTCGACCTCCTGGGTGTCGCGGCGCTCGCGATCGATCTCGCGACGACGGACGCCGACGTCTTGGTACCGGGCGTCGATCTCCGGATCGATGCGATAGATCGCGCGCAGCTGGCCGCGGTCTTCGCTGGCGCGGATCGACAGCGGCGCGGTGACATCGAACCACTCGAAGCGATCCTCCGGGAACTCCTCGCTGCGATCGACCTCGGTGGCACCGCCGCCCGGCCGTACCAACGACAGCCCCACGAGGTCGGGCTGCGCCGCGAGCATCGCGTCGAGGCGCGCGCGATCGTCGAGGCCGTCGCGCTCGCGATCGCCGAGTGCCAGCGCGAGGGCGTCGGCGCGGGTGCGGGCCTGGTACTCGCCGATCTTGGCCGCCACCAGCTGGCGATGGAATTCGCCGGCGTGGGCGGTGCCCTCGTGGGCGCGGGCCAGGGCGTCGCCCCAGCGGCCGTCGAAGTACGCCACGGTGAGCTGCACGAGGTACGCCGAGCTACCCACGCACAGGGTGCCGATCAGCACCAGCGCCGCGATCACCCGCGATTCCAGCCGGCCCCACCACGGCAACCGTCGCACCGGCGTGCTCATCGCGACACCAGGTAGAACGCGTTGGTGCGCACGTGCACGGTCTCCTCGGCCTCGGGGCGCTCGCCGGCCAGCACGTTCACGAGCTGCCCGAACCACTCGAGGTCGCGGCCCTGCGGCCGCGTGGCGCCGCCGAAGTCGGCCGGCGGATCCAGTGGGTTGCGCAGCGCCAGCACGGTCACGAAGTAGTAGGGCCCGTCCTCGCCGCGGGCGAGCTCCGCAGCCGCGGCCACCCGCACGCGGTCGAGCTTCACGGCCGCTGCCACGGCGGCATCGCGCTCGCTGAAGGTGCGCTTCGACCAGCGACCGTCCTCGCGGGTCGCCACCACGTAGCGCTGCTTCCACGGGTCCCAACGGATGCGGACCAACAGCTCGCGGGTGCCGATCAGCTTGCGGGTGCCGTGCTGCCACAGCTTGAGGGTGAAGTGCAGCGAGGTGTCGAAGCCGGAGTCGATCGACTCGAGCGCGTCGCGATCGTAGCGTCGGATGAGCGCCGGGAGGTTGAGGCTCATCAACACCGCGTCACCGACCTCCTCGAAGCTGGCGCGCTTGATCGGCAGCGCGTCGGGTCGCACGCTCATCGCGACCGGCAGCACCACCGCCCCGCGCAGGAACTCGCGGCGCCTCACAGCGGGGTCCTCCGCAGCAGGTTGCCGATCGAGAGGTTGAAGGTGCCGGCGGCGGTGTCGATGCGCAGACCGAGGTTGGCGGCGAAGCCCGCGGGCGCGACCTGCTCGCGCGCCGCACGGTGCTCGCGGCGCTCGGCGGCATCACCCACCAGCGTGAACACGCCCGCGTTGATGAACAGATCGCCGCCGTAGATGCCACGCGTTCGCAGGCGACGGAACAGCGGGATGGCGTACTCGAGATCGAAGCGGCCGAACAGCGTGCCGTAGGTTCGGGTGTCGATACCGGTGCCGAAGACGTCGATGGGGTTGCGCGTGGAGTAGCGGACGCCGAGCTCGCGACCGGGGGTCCACGGGCTCAGATCCCCGCTGTAGAAGCGCTCGAAGACCGGCGCACGGCCAGCGATCTGCCCGCCGCTGGCGCTGGGCGTGAGCCAGTGCCGCCACGGCAGGCGGAAGCTGTAGCCGCCCGCGATCGTGAGCTTGACGTACTCGTACTGCGAACCGGTCGCGGGTGACGACAGCTGGAGATCGAACGCCACGCGGGCGCCCTTGCCGGCGAGGATGACCTCGTCGCGGGCATCCCACACCAGGCCGAAGTGCGCCGAGGTCAGCCGCCGCTGGCCGTCGACCAAGCCGAGCGCCACCGGCTTGGCGACACCGTCGGGCCGCACCCACGTCGGCGCGCTCGAGACCACCGCATCGACGCGCTCGAAGCGATAGTCGACGCCGAGTGTGAGGGTCGGCAGCACCGGGAACACCAGCCCGACCGCACCGCCGATGCGGCCGACGTCGATCGCACGGAAGTTGGCGGGATCGGGATCGTCGGCGGCCCCCGACGCGCGGTAGGGCTCGGCGGCCGAGATGACGTAGCCCGACGCGCGCACGCCGAGCGGCGCACTGCCCAGTCGCGGCGCCTCGACGAAGACCTGATACGCCTGCTGGCGGCGGCTCTGCTCGATGCGCGGCAGCGTGCCCCACACCAGCGCGCCGCCGAGATGGATCGCGCGACCGAGGAAGTTGCGCTCGGCCACCGCGAAGCCGCCGTGGAACGGCGTCATGCGCGAACTGCCGGCGTAGAGCTCGGTCAAGGTCAGCGAGCTGCGCTCGACCAGCTTGAGCTCGAGCGCGACGGCATCGTCGCGATCGGCCAGCGGTACCACCCGCACGCTCACCGACTTGAAGTATCCGGTCGCCCGTAGTCGATCGCGGGCCCGCGCGATGCGGACATCGGAGGGCCACAGCACGTCGGCGCCCGCGATGAGGCCCTCGCCGCGGAGGATCGCGTCGATCTGGCGCGCCGAGACCTGCTCGCGACCGATGATCCGCACCGAGGCGATCTGCAGTGCGCGGGCCTCGGTCGGCTCCACCTCGTCGTCGGCCGGGCGCGGTGCGGCACGGGCGGCGGGGGTCGCCAGCGGCGGCGGCACGCGATGCCGCACCGGGCGCGCGACCGCCGGTGTCGCATCACCCCGGACCCGCGGCCGCGCCTGGGCGCTCGACGTCGTGCCCGTGAGCGACCCGGCAAGCGGGAGCACGACCGGGAGCACGGCCCAGAGCACGGCCCAGAGCACGGCTCGGTGCAGCGCACACCTGCGATGACGAACGAAGGACACGGGTGGGGTTGCATGGCCGCTGCGGCGGCCCCCGAAGTGTACCGTCTCCGCTGCGCCGCCCCACCCGCGTGCACGCAGGGGCGCTCGCGGGCCCCGGCCCCCTCGTCCGCTGCCGCACCGCCTGGGCCGGCGTCGTGGACCGCGGCTCGCCGCGCGGGTACTCTGCTTGCGCTCCGGAGATGACGCGCACGCGCATCCTCTACGTCGAAGACAATGCCGCCAACCTCGCTTTGGTGCGCAAGGTGCTGGAGCACGGCGGACGCCACGAGGTCATCGGCGTCGCGACCGGCGAAGAGGGCCTGCAGTCGGCGCGGCGCGAGCCGCCGGCGCTCGCTCTCGTCGATCTGGATCTGCCGGGGATCGACGGATTCGAGTTCGCGCGGCAGATGCAGGCCGATCCGCAGCTCGCCGCGATCCCGCTGGTCGCGATCAGTGCCAGCGTGATGAAGCACGAGCGCGAGGCCGCGATCGCGGCTGGCTGCGCACGCTTCATCGAGAAGCCGTTCGACATCGCGGAGCTGCGCGCGGTGGTCGAGCAGATGCTGCAGCGGGCGCCCTGACGGCCGCGCGAGCGCTTCAGCGCCCGAGCGCGATCGCCTCGAGTGCGCTCAGCTCCTCCGGCGTGTTGATGCCGGCGGCCTCGTGCTCGGGAATGGCGACGGTGGCCAGCCCGCGACCAGCGAGCGCCGCAATCACGTCGGTCAGGTAGATCTCGCCCTGCACGTTGTTGCTGCCGACCCGCGGCAGCGTCTCGCGCAGCACCGCGGCGTCGAAGCAGTAGAGCCCGGCGTTGCACTCGCGGATCGCGAGCTCCCGGGCATCCGCATCGCGATGCTCGCGGATCGCCTGCACGCGGCCGGCGGGGTCGCGCACGATGCGGCCATAGCCGCTGGGGTCGGCGGGCGTGAACACGCCGAGCGCGACCGTGCCCGACGCGAGGCAGCCGTCGACCAGCGCTTGCAACCGTTCGGGGGTCACCAGCGGCACGTCACCGGAGCACACCAATACCGGTCCGTGCACGTCGTCCATGCACGACAGCGCGCACAGCACCGCGTGGCCGGTGCCGCGCTGCTCGGCCTGCACCGCGAAGCGCAGCTCGGGATCACCGTCGCGCCCGTGCGCCCGCACGGCCTGCTCGACCGCCTGTGCGCCGTGACCGACGACCACCACCACGAGCGTCGCGCCGGCGCGACGCACCGCCCGCAGCGGATGCAGCAGCAGCGGCTCGCCGCGGAACGGATGCAGCACCTTGGGCAGCGTCGAGCGCATGCGCGTGCCCTTGCCGGCGGCGAGGAGGATGGCGGCGGTTGCTGTCA
>WBZX01003126.1_pt1 | contig 10726 bp, 10 predicted proteins | sample 5204211 | NCBI WGS metagenome assembly WBZX01 (sample SAMN12344362, study PRJNA552823) | activated sludge metagenome | biome: Activated sludge suspended growth; feature: Nitrification reactor; material: Wastewater; isolation source: activated sludge from nitrification reactor of wastewater...
GAAACAGCCGGCGCGCGCGATGATCGCCGCCAGCCCTTCAATCAGCAAAAAGGCCGCGCCAGGTGCGCGGCCTTTTTGCGTCCGGGCCTGGTCTATGGCGCGGTTCAGGGGTGCTCCCGAGGATGCACTTCATCAACAAGCCCGGCCGAGCTTTCTGGTAACCAACTGGAATGATGCAATTTATCCGCAAAGACGCCCGACAGGACAATCAGGCTCTTTCAAACAAACCACCCGCCAGATGCGCCCGGATGGGCCCAAGGTGCCCCAAACCGGTCGCAAATGCGGCAATCCGGTTTGCTCAATCCACAAACGGATCGCGCACCAGGATCGTATCCTCGCGTTCGGGGCTGGTCGAAACCAGCGCCACCGGGGTTTCGATCAGTTCCTCGATCCGGCGGATGTACTTGATCGCCTGGGCGGGCAGTTCGGCCCAGCTGCGGGCGCCGGCGGTGGTGCCGCTCCAGCCTTCCATCTCTTCATAGACCGGCTCAACCGCGGCCTGATCGGCGGCGTGGCTGGGGAAATAGTCGATGTCCTGTCCGCGCAGCCTGTAGCCCACACAGATCTTCACCGTCTCAAACCCGTCGAGCACATCGACCTTGGTCAGGGCGATCCCGGTAACCCCGCTGATCGCGCAGCTCTGGCGGGTCAGCACGGCATCGAACCAGCCGCAGCGGCGCTTGCGCCCGGTGACGGTGCCGAATTCGTGGCCGCGTTCGCCCAGCCGCTGGCCGGTATCGTCTTCCAGCTCGGTCGGGAACGGACCCGAACCGACGCGGGTGGTATAGGCCTTGACGATCCCCAGCACGAACCCGGCCTGACTGGGCCCCAGCCCCGAGCCGCTGGCTGCGGTGCCGCTGACCGTGTTCGAGCTGGTGACAAAGGGATAGGTGCCGTGATCGACATCGAGCAGCACGCCCTGCGCGCCTTCGAACAGGATCCGCTTGCCGCGCTTGCGCGCTTCGTTGAGCGTGCGCCAGACCGGCTTGGCGAAGGGCAGGATGAAGGCGGCAATATCCCACAGATCATCCAGCAGTCGCTGGCGATCGATCGGCGGCTGGCCGAACCCGGCGCGCAGCGCATCGTGGTGGGCGCAGATCCGGTCAAGCTGGGGGCCAAGGTCATCGAGGTGCGCCAGATCGCAAACCCGAATCGCGCGGCGGCCGACCTTGTCTTCATAGGCCGGGCCGATCCCGCGCCGGGTGGTGCCGATCTTGCCCGCGCCGCTGGCGTCTTCGCGCAGGCCATCAAGATCGCGGTGGAACGGCAGGATCAGCGGGGTGTTTTCGGCCACCTGCAGGTTCTGCGGATTGACGTCCACGCCCTGATCCTTGAGCTTGGCCACTTCATCGCGGAAGTGCCAGGGATCCAGCACCACGCCGTTGCCGATCAGCGAAAGCGTGCCGGTGACGATGCCCGATGGCAGCAGGCTGAGCTTGTAGACCTTGTCGCCCACCACCAGGGTATGCCCGGCGTTATGCCCGCCCTGGAACCGCACCACGGCATCGGCGCGACTGGCCAGCCAGTCAACGATCTTGCCCTTGCCTTCATCGCCCCACTGGGCACCGATCACGGTTACATTGGCCACGGTTCAGGGCGCTCCTTTTGTGCTGCGCTGCGGGAAACCGTGCCGCGCCCTAGGGGAAGGAACCGATCAGGGCAAGCCAAGGCAGCTTCCTTGCCGCGACAATCCGCGACAATTTGCGGCTGGTCCGGCAAGCTTTGGGCAATAGTCCTTCCGGCAAAAGGAGTTTCATGATGAAAAGAGCCCTGATCCTGACCCTGGCCGGCACCGCACTGATCGCCGGAACCCTGGCCCAGGCCCGCCCCGGCGACCGGCTGCGCGAACGCATGGCCGCCCGCCAGAGCGGCCCGCAGGCCCCGCAGGCCCCGGCCAAGCAGACCCTGTCCTATGGAACGGACCGCCTGCAGGTCCTCGATTTCTATCCCTCGGCCAATGGCAACAAGCGCGCACCGCTGGTGCTGTTTGTTCACGGTGGCGGGTGGAAGCGGGGCAGCAAGGACAATGGCGACGGCAGCTGGAAAGCGCCGCACTATACCCAGGCCGGCTATGCCTATGCCTCAATCAATTACCGGCTGGTCCCCGCCAACACGGTGGAAGATGAAGCGTCGGACGTCGCCGCGGCGCTGCGCTATCTGATCGACAATGCGGCGCGGCTGGGCTTCGATCCATCGCGGATCGTGATCATGGGTCACAGCGCCGGAGCGCATCTGGTTGCGCTGGTCGGCACCGACGAGCAATACCTCAGGAAGGCCGGGCTAAGCTTTGCCAGCATCGATGGCGTGCTGCCGATCGATGGCGCAGCCTATGACGTACCCCGGCAGATCACCGATGGCGGCAATTTCATGCACGATACCTATGTGCAGGCCTTCGGAACCGACCCGGTGCGGCAGCGCGCCCTGTCTCCAACCTTTCAGGCTGCCACGCCCAATGCCCCGGATTTCCTGCTGATCCACGTGATGCGCAAGGATGGGGTGGCGCAGAACAAGGAACTGGAAGCGGCGCTGCGCAAGGCTGGCACCCGGGCCGAGCGGCGCGAGTTCGAAGGCACCGGCCTCAAGGGGCATGGCGAAATCAATCGTCAGCTTGGCAACCCGGACTATGCCGCAACCCCGGTGGTCGATGCCTGGCTGAAGCGGCTGTTCGGCGGTTAGAGTCTGACCGCCTCGCCGCCTTCAAGCCGGTGGGTGCAGCCCAGCGCGCCGGGGTCGCAGCAGTCGCCCAGCGCGGCCACGGTGCGCCAGCCGATCGCGCGCAGGCGCTCGGCATGAACCGGATCGTGACCCAGCGGCAGGAACAGCGTATCGCGCGCCTGCTCCTGCCCGGCGAGCGTATCGATCAGATCGTCGGGGTAGAGCGAGAAACCGATCGCCGGCTCGTCCGCCTTGCCGCTGGCGTTGCTCTTGATGGTGTAGCTGCCGCCCCGCCCCACGAGGCCCGCGATCCCGTCGGCATAGATCGTGAAGCCGAACCAGGTCTGGTATTCGAAGCCGTGGCGCTCGCTGGGATCCAGCGTCAGGCGGGCCTTGCCGCCGATCCGCGCCGCGACCTGCCGCAAGGCCGCAATCCGGCTGGCGAGCGCTCCGCCCGTATCGAACCGGGCCAGCCGCTCGATCGCCGCGTCGAACGGACCGATCGCTTCGAGCAGCGGCAGGTAGGCTGCCCCGCCCGCTGCGACCAGCGCGCCGGCGTTCTTGGCATCGAGTTCGGCCCGCACCGCCTCGATCTGGCCGGGTTCGAGCGGCAGGGCCTTGGCGGCCAGGGTATCGACCAGGTCCGGCAGGGTGAAATCGACCGAAAGCCCGGTCGCGCCGGCAGCGGCCAGCGCCTCGATCGCCACGGCCACCACCTCGCCCGCCGCAGCCACGCTGTCGAGCCCGATCAGTTCGGCGCCCAGTTGCAACCGTTCGCGGGTCGGATCCAGCCCGTCGCCCTTGATCATGACGACCTGGCCGGCATAGCACAGCCTGAGCGGCCGCGCGGCTGCGGCCAGACTGGTCGAGGCGATCCGGCCCAGCTGCGGGGTCATGTCGCTGCGCAGCGCCAGGGTGCGCAGGCTTGCCGGATCGACAAAGCGGAACATCCGGCGCAGGCTGATCCCGGCCATCCGGCTGGCAAGCGAGTTCTCGAACTCGATCATCGGCGGCTGGACCCGGTCATAGCCATGGCCATCAAGCGCATCGAGCACCGCCCGCGTCAGGCGCGCAGCGGTGGCGGCACTGCCGGGCAGGCGGTCTTCAAGGCCTTCGGGCAACAGGTCGCGGTCGGTCTCTTGCATCACGCATGCCCCGTTGCCCGAATTGGCCTCAAAATGCCAGCGCCATGACCCGCTTCACGCCAGGCAGCTTGCGCGCCTGGTCAAGCAGGTCGGTGCTGACCGAACTGTCGACGCTGAGCAGCAGCACCGCTTCCCCGCCCGCCTCGCGGCGGCCCAGATTGAAGGTACCAATGTTGATCCCGTTTTCACCCAGTAGAGTGCCGATCCGGCCGATGAAGCCCGGCGCGTCCTCGTTGACGATGTACATCATGTGCCCGTCCAGCTCGGCCTCGACCTTGATCCCGAACAGTTCCACCAGTCGCGGTTCGCTGTTGGAGAACAGCGTGCCGGCCACCGACCGCTCGCCCGCATCGGTCTTGACCGAGACGCGCACCAGCGTGTGGTAATCTCCTTCCTTCTCGCTGCGGATCTCGCGCACTTCGATCCCGCGCTCCTTGGCCAGGAACGGCGCGTTGACCATGTTGACCGTGGCCGACTGGACCCGCAGGAACCCGGCGAGCACGGCGGCGACGATCGGCTTGGGGTTCAGCTCGGCCGCAGCGCCTTCGACGTGGATCGAAATCCGCGGGATCGATCCGGTGGTGAGCTGGCCGACCAGGCTGCCCAGCCGTTCGGCCAGCGCCATGTAGGGCTTGAGCTTAGGCGCTTCCTCGGCCGAAAGGCTCGGCATGTTGAGTGCGTTGGTGACGCCGCCGCTGACCAGATAGTCGGCCATCTGTTCGGCCACCTGCAGCGCGACGTTGACCTGGGCTTCGTTGGTGCTGGCGCCGAGGTGCGGGGTGCAGATGAAGTTCGGGGTGCCGAACAGCGGCGATTCCTTGGCCGGTTCGGTCTGGAACACGTCAAGCGCGGCCCCTGCGACATGGCCGCTGTCGAGCGCATCCTTGAGCGCCGCCTCGTCGATCAGCCCACCGCGCGCGCAGTTGATGATCCGCACGCCGGGCTTGGTCTTGGCCAGATTCTCGCGGCTGAGGATGTTGCGGGTCTGGTCGGTCAGCGGGGTGTGCAGCGTGATGAAGTCAGCGCGGCCCAGCAGGCTGTCGAGTTCAACCTTCTCGACCCCCATTTCCACCGCGCGCTCGGGGGTCAGGAACGGATCGAAGGCCACGACCTTCATCTTGAGACCCAGCGCCCGGCTGGCAACGATCGAGCCGATATTGCCGGCCCCGATCAGGCCCAGCGTCTTGCCGGTCACCTCAACGCCCATGAAGTCGTTCTTCGGCCATTTGCCAGCCTGGGTTTGGGCATTGGCTTCGGGAATCTGGCGGGCCAGCGCAAACATCAGCGCGATCGCGTGTTCTGCGGTGGTGATCGAGTTGCCGAACGGGGTGTTCATCACCACGACGCCCTGGGCCGAAGCCGCCGGTATATCGACATTGTCAACGCCGATCCCGGCGCGGCCAACCACCTTGAGGTTCTTGGCCGCAGCCAGGACCGCCGGGGTCACCTTGGTCGAACTGCGGATCGCCAGACCATCATAGTCGCCGATCCGGGCGATCAGCTGTTCGGGCGTCTCGCCGGTGATTTCATCGACCTCGCAGCCGCGCTCACGAAAGATCGCGGCGGCGTTGGGGTCCATCTTGTCGGAAATGAGTACGCGAGGCTTGGTCATTGTGGATTCCAATCGGGAGAATTCTTGCTTCCCCTTCCCCGTCACCCCGGACTTGATCCGGGGTCCCGCTATCTTTGGCGGTGTTGGGAAAGGAGCGGGGCCCCGGGTCAAGCCCGGGGCGACGAAGGTGGTTCAGGCGGACTTGGTGGCGGCGTAGGCCCAATCGAGCCAGGGCCCGAGCGCTTCGATATCGGCGGTCTCAACCGTTGCGCCGCACCAGATCCGCAGGCCCGGCGGGGCATCGCGGTAACCGGCGATATCGTAGGCCGCGCCTTCCTTTTCGAGCAGGCCGGTCATCGCCTTGATGAAGTCCGCATCCGCACCCTCGACCGAGAGGCAGACCGAAGTCTTCGAGCGGATCCCGCTGTCGAGCGCAAGATGGCCGAGCCAATCGCGTTCGGCGACGATCTTGTCGAGCGCATGGGCATTGGCATTGCTGCGCGCCATCAGCCCTTCAAGCCCGCCCAGCCCCTTGGCCCATTCCAGCGCGAAGATCGCGTCTTCGACCGCCAGCATCGAGGGGGTGTTGATCGTCTCGCCCTTGAATACGCCTTCGGCAAGCTTGCCCTTCGAAGTGAGGCGAAACACCTTGGGAAGCGGCCAGGCGGGAGTGTACTCTTCCAGACGCTCGACCGCTCGCGGACCCAGGATCAGCACACCGTGGCCGCCTTCGCCGCCCAGCACCTTCTGCCACGAGAATGTCGCGACATCGATCTTGGCCCAGGGGATGTCATAAGCGAAGACCGCGCTGGTCGCGTCGGCAAAGGTCAGCCCTTCGCGCTCGTCAGGGATCCATTCGCCATCGGGTACGCGCACGCCGCTGGTGGTGCCGTTCCAGGTGAACAGCACGTCATCGGCGAAATCGACCTTCGAAAGATCGGGCAGCTGGCCATAGTCGGCACGGTGCACCTTGGGTTCGAGCTTGAGCTGCTTGACCGCATCGGTGACCCAACCTTCACCAAAGCTTTCCCAGGCCAGCGCGGTGACACCCCGCGCGCCCAGCATGGTCCACATCGCCATTTCGAAGGCGCCGGTGTCCGAACCTGGAACGATGCCGATCCGGTGCGTATCGGGCAGCTGCAGCACTTCGCGCATCAGATCGATGCAATAGGCGAGGCGCGACTTGCCGATCTTGGCGCGGTGCGAGCGGCCCAGCGATTCGGTGGCGAGTTTGGCGGGAGAATAGCCCGGCGGCTTGGCGCAGGGACCGGAAGAGAAGAACGGCCGTGCGGGCAGCGCCGCAGGCTTTACAGCATCAGTCATGTAGACTCTCCTTACAGAGAGCTCGCGCGGCGTTGGGACCGCGTGGCCCGGAGCCGCGTTTAGTGTTGCACCGCAGCAAGTCAAGGCAATCTGCGCACGCTTCGTCGCGTTCGCATAGCTGTGCGGGCAATGCTTAGGATTTGTTAACCATAATTGGCGCAATCTTGTTGCATGCGCACGAGGCTAGCCATCCTTGTTCCCGCCCTGCTCACCAGCGCCTGCACGCTGGTTCCCGAGCAGCAGGGGCGGCGCCAGGCAACGGTTTCGCGGCCGGCAGCGGTGATCGCGGTCACCCCCGAAGCGCAGGCTTGCATGACCGGGCTGGGTGAACGGGCCGCAGCCTTCACCCCCCTGCCCGATGCCTATTATGGCGCGGGTTGCTCGGCAGTCAGTGCGGTCAAGCTTGCCAGCCTGCGCGGTGACAATTCCCGGCTCAAACTGTCAAACCTGGGCCCGATGACCTGCAGTCTGGCCGATACATTTGCCGGCTGGGCCCGTTTCGGCGTCGATCGCGCGGCACAGCAGATCCTGGGCAGTCGGCTGATCAAGATCGAGACCATGGGTACCTACAATTGCCGCAACATCGCCGGTTCCGGCCGGCGCAGCGGCCATGCCAGCGCCAATGCGATCGACGTATCGGGTTTCGTGCTGGCCGATGGTCGCCGGATCACCGTAGAGGGCAATTGGGAGGACAAGTCGCCCGAAGTGCGCCGCTTCTTCAACGCGATCCATGCCAGCGCCTGCAAGCGCTTTGGCATGGTACTGGGTCCCAACTACAACCCCGCCCACCACAACCACCTGCACCTGGAAGTCGGCGGACGCCGGGCCTGCAGGTGAACCGCAGGCAACCGTCCCGTTCAGCTTGCGCTCAAACGAGCTTGCGATAAGGCAGCAGAACGACAATCCTCCGGGTCGCACGACACATGGAGGGGACGATGACCAATCGCATCATGTCTGCCGGCGCAGCCTTGCTCGCCGCAATGTTTGCCAGCCCTGCCACCGCGCAAGTTGTCGGTGAATGGCAATACGAGATCCTGCCCGACGTACCTTCGTCGTTCCGGATCACCCGCGATGCAGCGCATCCCAACCGAATGATCGCCACCGGTGACCTGGGTGGTCACCTGATGGTCTTCGTTGGCGATTTTCGCAATCTCAAGTGGTACGGCACCTGGTACTGGTACGGACCGGGTTCGGTCCGCCTGCCGGGCCTTCGGACCTGTTCAAGCGCGATCGCCCCGCGCCCGGGCACGCCTGGCTACGGACGGCGGACCATGCATTCGGGTGGGTTCGAGTTCACGCTCAACGCCGCAGAAAACCGGATGACCGGCTCGTGGAAATCAGCGTGTTCAGGCGACGATGGCCATTTCGAAAGCGGTCGGCCCCAGAATTTCACCGCATCGCGGATGAACACCTACACTGCTGTAACCCCAACGGTGCCGTATTCCCCGGCACCCAGTTCCCCGCCTTCAGGCGATCCGGCTCCCAAGCCTCGACTGGTGGGCGAGGACCGCGGACCCGACGACCGCCCCTGCGCAGAGATCGCCCAGTTCCGGATTTCGCCATCGGGCAGCAGTGCTGCGCCGGTTACGGCATTCTCATCGCGTTATCGCCTGCGCCCCTGCCTGACCAGTGCGGGCCGCAAGATCCAGCTCGACATGCCCAATCCCGAAGGCAAGCGGCCGATCCGACTGGTGTTCGAAGGTCTGCGAGTCCACCAGCAGACCTCCGTTGCAGCACCTGTGGTGTCCGCGTCTAAGACCGGCATGACCCACCAGCAGGGACTTCCCTTCATCGGCGAACCGCGCGCCGGACAGGCGATCATGAACATCGTCCTGCCGGGCCGGATCTGTTCTGCGCCGATGTGGCTGGCCTGGCTCGACTTCTCCGACGGCACCCGCAGCCGCGAACCGATCGGGGTGGTGGTATCAACTTGCGGGATCCAGGCCCATCCCGAGCTCTATCCCGACAGCCTGCGCGGTGGATCGGGCGTGGAAGGCGTTCCGGTCACCGAAAAGCTCACGCCCGCGGGAAGCTAGGCCAAGGCCTTGACTGCTGACTTCAGCAGGGCCCGCGAATACCTGCGGTGAAAGCCCAGCAGCAGGCGGAATATCGGATCGCCCGGCTTGACCACAGCCGAGCCGAAATAGACCCGCGTGCCCTGCGCAATGGGCCGGACCATCAACCACGAACGGGTCCGGCCCTGAAAATCGCACAGCAGGATCTGGTGGTCCTGCCGTGCTTCGACCGTCCAGGCCGAGAAGCGGTCAACTTCGGCGCTGGCAAGCCTGGTCACGTCGGTATTGCTGGCTGTCTTGCCCAGCAGTGCGCCCAGCAACCAGCGTTCAAACCGGAATGCGCGGCTGTTGTAGAAGGCCGTGATCAACTGGCCGAGCGTAACCGTACCCGCCACGTCCGCCGCGAAGCAGTCAACATAGGCCTGCTGCAGGGCATAGCCATCTAGCAAGGACCCTGCGGGCAAGGTCGCCGGGGCAACGACAGGCAGCATGGCGGTTCGACTCACACTTGCAGTGGCTGGACCGGACAGCTCCTGGCATAACCCAGACCGCGCTTGAAGGCCGGGTGTGCCCGCGCGGTCGCCGCAGCGACGGTCAGCTCGATCCGCACCGCACGGCCATGGGCGGCCTCGATCGCGTCGCCCAGGCCATCGACCGAAGCGTCGCCGCGTGCGATTGCCTGAGCGAAGTCGAACGCGTCGCGCTCTGCCCCCGAGGGCAGCTGGCCCAGCAGCGCGGCATTGATCCGCTCGCGCGGCAGGCCGGCGGCAAGTGCGCTGCGGGCGGTGATCTCAACGCAAGGCCCGCAATCCTCGGCCATGACCGCACCCATCCGGGCCATTGCCAGCATTGCTGGACTGGCCGCGTGGCCGTGGAGCGCGAACGGCATGAAATGCGCGAATTTCTCCAGTAGGCCGCCAGGCGCTGCGGCAAAGTCATCCAGATTGGGCGAGAGGTTCCAGGTGTTGCGGTGAAACGCGGCCAGCAGTTGCCGCTTCGGCAATGGCCAGGCGATGATCCTGAGCCGCGCCAACTGGATCGCAATCCCCGCCAGCGCCAGCAACGGCGGCCCCAGCGTGCCGGGTGCTTCCTTCCAGAAGATGCCGGCGCTGCACAGTCCGCGCGCGACCTCCCAAATGTGGAGCCCGCCATGCAGCGCCATCCAGGCCGCCCCGGCCAGCGCCGCGCCCCAGCGCATCGGCAGGTTCGCCGCGCCATAGCCCAGCAGCACCGCGCAGGTCAGGTAAGCCAGGCCAATGTCGCGAATGAAGTGGCCGTTGGCCGGCCCGGTGGCCTTGACCGTCCCGACCCATTCGTACCAGCCGAACGGATCGGCCAGCATGATCAGCCCGTTGCCCACGGCGACCAGCGCGGCGAGGGTGACAAGGACTTGCGCCAGGCGGTCCAGCGCGTCAGGTTTGCCCCACATGCACGAGCTCCTTTCCATTTCGACTCAATTCGGATATTTATTATCCGCAATAAGAGGAACAAGCAAGCCATGCGACTAGGCCAGGGAGTCGAATGGGCAGCGCATGCCTGCACGCTGCTGGCTGCGGCGGGAGAAGGTCGCGGCCTGAGCCTGGCGGCGCTGGCCGAGTACCACGGCTTGCCCGCGCCCTACATGGCCAAGCAGATGCAGGCGCTGAGCAAGGCCGGACTGGTCCGCGCCAATCGCGGCAAAACCGGCGGCTATGCCCTGGCGAAGTCGGCCGATCAGATCACGCTGTGGGATGTGACCCGCGCGCTCAACGGGTCCGCCCCGCTGTTTCAGTGCACCGAAATTCGCCAGCAGGGCCCCTGCGGCGCCCCGCGAGCCGAATGCAAACGTCCCTGCCACATCGCTGCCGCCTTTGCTCAGGCCGAAACGGCCTGGCGCGAGGCGCTGCAAGGCGTGACCATCGCCGATATCGCGGCGGGCGTGGGCCGCGATTCATCGCCGCAGCACATCACCGAAGCCATGCACTGGCTGGGTTCCAACCTGACCGATCTGCCGACCCGTTAGCGGCTACTTGGCGTAGACCCGGCCTGATTGTGCC
>WBZX01003127.1_pt1 | contig 10724 bp, 9 predicted proteins | sample 5204211 | NCBI WGS metagenome assembly WBZX01 (sample SAMN12344362, study PRJNA552823) | activated sludge metagenome | biome: Activated sludge suspended growth; feature: Nitrification reactor; material: Wastewater; isolation source: activated sludge from nitrification reactor of wastewater treatment...
ATGCTAACGAGGAGGTTATTCGTCAGTATGTACAAAATCAACTCAAAGTGATGGATGAAATGGAAGAGAGGTTTGGGCAACTACCCCTCTTCTAAAACTCGGTCGCTTGCGGCCGAGTTCTTTATAAATGGTCAAGCATAGGTGTTGACAATACCGTTATGTCTACTTGTTAAAACAGTGGTTGCGATTTGACCGGTACTCTCCGTTCTCGTGCCAATCATAGGGGTGTCGCCTTTTGACGAATGAGATGTTTCTTGCTGCTGTTTATTTTCTTGCTGGAATGAATCGGCCCCTACCATTACATTGCCCAGTTGAATGCCATTCTCAGCCATCATCTCTCTTAATCTGGGTAAAGCTGCTTCAATGGCTTCGCGTACCGCTAAATGCGGAGATGAGAATTGTGCAGTAGCCTGATCCTGCATAATACTTAATGTAACTTCGACAGGGCCCAGATGCGCTGGATTTAAATGAATCTCGGCGACCTGGTTCTGTTGCGATGTTAACCAGACAATTTTTTGCGCAAACTCACCGCCCCATTTGGGTTGTCCCACCGGAAGATCGACTTGAACATTCTGTGGTGTCGTATTCAGAGGAGTAGCGGAAGAGGCGTTGCTTAAGCCGAATGACTGTGGCGCAATGGGTTCATTAGGTGCTGAGAATATTGACTCGCCTGTATTGACTTGCATGGCTTCATTCATCTCTGAGGAGAATGGTAAAAATCTGCCATAAGCGGCAGAATCTGCCATGTCTAATGATTGCCAGAGATTATCAGATGAATAGGTCAAATTGTTTGTGACCGAAGTTGTCTGTGTGAATCTTTGTTGCAGCATTTGACTCACAAGAAGTGCCGGGCCTGTGGCTTGTTTGTTATCTTGTGTCATCAAAGGATTCTGAGTCAATGTGGATGATGCCCCTGATAATATTGATGTTGCCGTTAACGTATCCAAGTTTGCTGTAGGATCAAACGGGAGTAATGATTGATCCGCTGCATAGGTGCCTGTAGCCTCAGTAGCTTCCATAAATAAGCTATGGATTAGATTGTCTGTGCTCGGTATATTCGATGTATCCGTTGTATCAGGTATACCCGGTGTATCCGTTGTTGCAGCCGAAGCTGCCTCGCCATTTTCCGATGAGGCTGTATTTTCCGCAGATTCTGATGTTGAAGCAGCGTTATTTGTTTCGCGTTTGTTTGCTGTTTCGGATATTTTACGTTGCAGAACTTTGGCGAATTCCTCCGTCGCAGGCTCTTGTTTATTGCCAGATCCGGAACCGCTGAGGACTATTGGATTATCGGTTGAAGATTTGATTTGGGAGGCGGCAGATATATTTAACATACGCTTTAGATCTCATAGAGTTGTTGTTACATTAATAATAAAACAAGCAATCTTTATGCCATTTTCAGCTATTACGATAGACTGTTAACTATCCTTCACAGGAGATGCGTTGCGGCTAAAAGCATTTGAGGCAAACTCATCCTGCAATTTTTGTTCACGTTTTGTTTGTCGCTGATTTTCCGCATCTTGTTGACGCTGTGACAGCGTGTCGTAAGATTTTAATTTGCGTTGATGGGACAGAAATTCATTGTTTCCTGCAATTCGTGTACTCTGGGCATGCAAGACTGCCTGACGCTGTTCGGCGATAGCGGTATCGAGTTTTTTCATGAAGGCGGTGAAATTAAGCCATTCCATGTGATCAATGCCCTGTGCGATAGAATTTTGCAGATGCGATTGATAATTTTGGCGATATTGCAAAAGTAAATTTAATTTCTTCTCTGCTTCTTGTTGTTGGAAGCTCAACTTTCCCAGTTTTTTTACTGAAGAATCCGTTTGCTGTTGCGCCAACTTCAGGAGTAGTTTGAGCGATGATGCGGACATAATATTGTTTGGTATTGATTACCGGATTGCTTAGTTATTAAATAATTCTGTTAATCTCTCAAGACTATTGGCAAAATTCTCTTGTTGAGACATATTTTGATTTAAAAATTTCTCAAACGCAGGATAAAGCCTAATTGCCCGATCCAGTTCCGGATCTGTGCCAGCAACATATGCACCCACACTGATCAAATCATGACTGCGTTGATAACGTGAATACAGGCTTTTAAATTGCCTGGCCATATCGATTTGTCTTTGCGAGACCACACTGGTCATGATGCGGCTGATCGACGCTTCGATATCAATGGCGGGATAATGCCCTGATTCGGCTAATCGACGCGATAGCACGATATGTCCATCGAGAATGGCGCGAGCGCTATCAGCGATGGGGTCATTCTGATCATCTCCTTCGGTCAATACCGTATAAAAAGCTGTAATTGAGCCATTCTCCTGATTGCCATTACCGGCGCGTTCCACCAATTGTGGTAGTTTGGCAAATACAGATGGCGGATAGCCTTTGGTGGCTGGAGGTTCACCGATAGCCAGGGATATTTCCCGTTGCGCCATGGCATAGCGGGTCAATGAATCCATAATCAGTAAAACATGCTTGCCACTATCGCGAAAATATTCGGCAATGGCGGTCGCATAAGCTGCGCCTTGCAAACGTAACAACGGTGAAGTGTCGGCAGGTGCGGCGACAACGACAGAGCGTGCAAGTCCTTCCTCGCCCAGAATATTTTCTATAAATTCCTTAACCTCACGCCCCCGTTCTCCGATTAAGCCGACGACAATCACATCAGCGTCGGTATAACGTGCCATCATGCCGAGCAATACGCTCTTGCCCACACCGCTACCGGCGAATAATCCCATCCGTTGTCCTCGCCCGACAGTCAGCAGCGTGTTAATCGCACGTACCCCGACATCCAATGGTTTAGTCACGGGAATTCGTTCTAGCGGATTATAAGGACGGCTGTATAACGGTACGCTGTGTTCCGTGTGAGTGGGGCCAAGGCGATCAAGCGGCTCACCCAGTCCATTTAAAACACGACCAAGTAATTCCGGTCCAACGCTAACATGTTTAGCGCGATCTGCTGCACGTCTACGTGGATGTTGAAAGCTATCAATTCGGGGAGATTCACCAGCAAGTTCCGTAGGAATGACTTTCGCACCCGGTGACAATCCATATACATCGCTGGATGGCATCAGAAACAGCCGATCTCCGGAGAATCCGACAACTTCGGCTGAAACATGATGACCATTGGATAGAAAAATAGTACAACTGCTTCCAACAGGCATTCTGAGTCCTACCGCTTCCATCACGAGTCCCGCAACACGTGTAATGGTGCCGCTTAATAAAAATGGATTGGAAGGAGTAATCAATTGGGTGCAATTCTTTAAGAAGCCACTCCATTGTGTATGACGATTCATATCAGTCTCTTTTCTCGAACCAACTGTCGTTCTGACCAATGGCAGATAATATTCTTTGCCAGCGTATTTCCAGACTGGCATCAATTTCACTGCCATTGGCTTCGATGCGGCAACCGCCTCTGGCTAATTGTGCATCTTCACGAATAGACCAATTATCTTGCGTCAGTTGATCATCCAAATGTAGATGCACTATTTTTGCGTCGTCCGGGTGCAAATAAAGCCGTGGATGCTGCATGACATTGGGTAAATTTCGAATCGCTTCTTGTACGATAGGTACGATGAGTTCAGGCTTTAGTTTGAGTGCTTGGGTCACCATTTTTTTGGTCAGCACAATGACCAGATCTAATAAATCGTCCGCGACGTGTTGATCAATCTTATGCAGATCTTGGACTAGATTGGATAGAAGTGTCTGGAGCTGAACCAATTCGGTTTTGACTTCAATTTCAGCGGCTTTCTTGCCTTCTGCATATCCAGCTGTGCTACCTTCTTGATAGCCTGCCGCATACCCTTCTTGTTTGGCATGCTGAAGAGTTGACGCAATTTCCTGATTGGTCGGTAAAGTGATCTCGTTTTGTTCGTGTTCGTTTATTTGAGTGCTATTTTGAGTTCCGGTTTGTTGTTTTTGCTTGGTGAAGTCCTGTGTTTCAAAAGAGTCCATTTCCCATCGCTGATAGGCATTCAATTCTTCTTTTGGAATAAAATTACTGGTAATCATTTGTAAGCCTTGGTTGCAATAATGAATAGTCGACGATACTTATTGCCGCAGTGGATTGAGTTGGTATGACTATTAAGTAATTGATTAAATAAAATTATCATCACCTTTGCCGCCGAGAACAATCTGTCCGTCATCAGCCAGCTGCCGTAGAATCTTTAGAATTTCTTTTTGTTCAGCTTCGACTTCAGATACCCGTACCGGGCCTTTGCTTTCAAGATCTTCTTTTAATGCTTCACCAGCGCGTTGTGACATATTTTTGAAAATTTTCTTGCGCAATTCTTCTTGTGCACCTTTCAAGGCGACAATCAGAGATTCCGATTGGACTTCTCTGAGGAGCAACTGGATACCATGGTCATCAATATCAATCAAATTATCGAATACAAACATTTCATCCATGATTTTTTGTGCCAATTCTTCGTCGTATTGTTTGATGTTATCAATGACACTGGTTTCTTGAGTGGTTGGAACAAAGTTGAGAATCTCAGCAGCGGCGCGCACACCGCCCATCGCGGTTTTACGGATGTTATTGCTGCCCGATAGCAATTTTGTCAGCACATCATTGAGTTCGCGCAATGCATCCGGTTGGATACTATCCAAGGTGGCAATGCGTAATAATGTATCGTTACGTAACCGCTCGGTGAATAAACTCAAAATTTCACTGGCTTGGTCACGTTCCAAATGAACCAGAATAGTTGCAATAATCTGCGGATGTTCATTTTTGATGAGCTCGGCCACTGATGGCGCATCCATCCACTTTAATCCTTCAATGCCGCTGGTATCGCCACCATGTAGAATACGATCAATGAGATTGGCCGCTTTTTCATCGCCTAATGCACTGGTCAAAACTTTCCGGATGTAGTCAGCTGAATTCTGACCTAAGGTAGTCCTGCCTTCGGCTTCGTCGCAGAACTCTTTGAATATGTTTTCAATTTCAGCGCGCGTGATATTTTGCAGGCTGGACATCGTTTCACCCAGTTTCTGCACTTCCTTGGGACCTAATAGCTTAATGACGGATGCCGCTTCTTGTTCACCCAATGTCATGAGCAAAATTGCGCTTTTTTTGATTCCTTCGTCATCCATTTTTGGATACCCATTCTTTGACAACATTGGCAACTATTGCGGGCTCATCAATAGCCAGTTGTTTGGCTTTCTTAAGATTTTCGTCAAATATGGATTTCTGGATTGCTTGGAGGGCTGTCCCATCCATTTGCCCTGGTAATTGAGCTAATGTTGCTTCACTAGATACCTTTTCCGTTAGTGCGGGAGCCGGTGGTGGTGCTAAGCTTTTTAAGAATGGTCGTAGAATTTTTAACAAGAAAAATAATACAACGGTCGCAATTAACAGTTGTTTGCCAATATCTTTTGCCAGCATAAGGATGTCGGGGTCTTTCCAGAATGCGGCATCCAATATTGTTTCACTTTCAGTAGTAAACAAACTATTGGTTACGGTCAATGAATCTCCGCGTTTTTCGCTGTAGCCCATCGCTTCTTTGACAAGATTATTGATTTCCTTAATTTCATCGGCTGTTAACGGCTCATAGGTCACTTCTCCGTTTTCATCTATTTTCTTACGATAATTCACGACAACGGCGGCAGTGAGTCGTTTGATGTTGCCGGTAGATTGCTGTGTATGCTGTACCGTCTTGTCTACTTCATAGTTGATCGTGGATTCTTTTTTCTTGTCAGTTGGTAATGATGGTATTTTGTTAGCTGCTTCTTCCCCATTAGCGTTTTCTTCACTGGCTTTCTTGGCACCAGTCTCAATCGGTGCAATAGCAGGCTCAGGTGGACGGTTTGTCAGTGCGCCGGGGATTCCTCCGTCAATTTTTGAACCGGTGGAAATCGCTTCGAGTGTTTGTTGACTACGGATAGCGGCGGCATCCGATTCGGTATTATTCGGTCGATAGATTTCTTCAGCGCGTTCAATACGGGAAAAATCTAAATTTGCAGTAACCTGAGCACGTACATTGGCAGCACCGATGATTGGTGCCAGTATGGTTTCAATGCGACGAATATAATTTTCTTCCAGTTCCTGGATGTATTGTAATTGCTTGGCGTCAAATCCCGTATCTTGTTTGTTTTCATGTTGTGTACTGAGTAAATTGCCATTTTGATCCACTACAGTCACATTTTTTATCGATAAATTAGGTACGCTGCTAGACATCAGATGTACGATTGCACTAACTTGCTCAACACTCAGTACTCTACCTGGGTACAAATTGAGTAAAACAGAAACGCTGGGTTGTTGTTTCTCTCTTGAGAACACGGATGGCTTGGCGATTGCCAAGTGTACACGTGCGCTTTGCACGGCTGCTAATGATTGCACCGATCGTGCCAATTCACCTTCTAATGCGCGCTGATAATTGACTTGTTCGAGAAATTGACTGGAGCCGAATTTCTGGTTTTCCATTAACTCAAATCCAGGCAGATTGCCTTTGGGCAACCCTTGGCCCGCTAAGCGCAACCGTACTTCATGTACTTGTTTCTCAGGAATCAGAATAGTGCCGCCGCTGTTGGAAAACTTGTACGGTACGTTACTTTGTTGCAGAGCACTAATGATAGCTGCACCATCTTGGTCCGATACATTATTATAGAGTGCACGATAATCCGGTGTCTGACTCCACATCAAGGCACCTGCCAGTAAAGCAATGATGGCTGCTGCAGCTAGGATCAGACCGAGCTTTTTTTGATTCGATAGCTGGCTGAGATGCACAAATCGAAATGCTTGAGCGGGTGTTGTCGTATTGGATTCGCTAGGTACTGTTGCCACGTACTATTCTCCTGCTTAAATCTCACTGGTTAAGTTCATCAATGTTGGGTATGTGTTCGTTCTATTGTGTGGAATAGACTTTTACTGATGCGATGATTATCGATATATTTATAAAATACGAATGCTCAAATAGAATCAATTTGCCCACTTTATTCGGATCATTAACAAGACTGGTGGCAATGTTAAGCTACCGGCAATTTCTAATAATTGTCATGCAAGCCAGTGCAAACAAATAAAATCATCGAAGTTAAAACGGTATCGGCAGATCAGGAACAACTGCAGCTTGCGTTTGCGGCTTTTAATGAAGCATCTGAGCAGCTTTCCGGTGTGTATCAAGAATTACAGCACCAGGTGACCCAGTTAACTCGGGAACTTGCGCTTGCCAATGGTGAACTACACAGGCAATTGATTGCAAAGGAAGATCTTTCCAGGCAATTAAGTTTCTTGTTGAATGCGTTACCCGGTGGGGTTCTGGCACTCAATGCCGATGAGCGTATCGAGCAAGTGAATCCAGCCGCGCTTGCAATATTTGGGGAGCCCTTGCTTGGATTGATCTGGCATCAGGTGATTGAGGAACGTTTATCATCAACGACGGTTGCTAACGAGTGGTATTTCAAGGCAGCGCAAACAATGAAACAGCGTCGTATCCGTGTTGAGAGTAGTGCGGCGGATTCAACGGGCAGACGAATCTTGCTGGTAAACGATATTACTGAGGCTTATGCAATCCAGGAACAAATCAGACGTAATCAGCGCTTGACTGCCATGGGTGAAATGGCGGCAAATCTTGCTCATCAGATACGTACCCCACTTTCAACCGCATTGCTCTACGCCAACCATCTTGGCAGTGATGCGCTGACACCCAGTGAACGCCAGAAGTTCGCAACCAAAACCATTGAGCGTTTGCATCACTTGGAACATTTAACAAAGGATATGCTGCGTTTTGTAAAAGGTGAAACAACGCAGCTTGAAAATGTCGTTATCAGTGATTTGTTAGCAGAATTGCGGCAAGTTATTGAGCCTCAAATGATTCCGCTTAATTTGCATTTGATTGTGCGTGATTATAGTCAGGCAGAGAGTTTGATGACTAATCACCAAGCATTGTGTGGGGCGATGATTAATTTACTTGAGAATGCGTTGCAAGCCTCTTCTTCAGGAGGTCGGATCATTTTAACGGGGAGCGTGGAAGCGGAAAGCATTATTCTGAGCGTTCATGATGATGGGCCGGGTATTGATGCAGCACTGCAAGAGAGGTTGTTCGAGCCCTTTTTTACCACGCGATCAGAAGGCACTGGTTTGGGTTTGGCCATTGTTCGTGGGGTAATTCAGTCGATGGGTGGTAGTGTGCAAATTAATTCATTTCCTAATTCCGGGAGTGAGTTTGTGATACGTCTGCCAAAGAACAAAGGAGATTGATACGATGAAGACATTGCCTGTTTTGGTGGTGGAGGATGACCAGGATTTACTCGAGGCAATTTGCGCCACAATGAAGCTAGCCGGCTATCAGGCATTGGCGGCATCAAATGGTCATGATGCAATGGCGGTATTACAGGAATGTCAGGTCGGCATCGTGGTGAGTGACGTGCAGATGAAGCCTATGGATGGGCTTACGCTGTTAAAAAAAATTAAAGCATTGAGTCCGGAATTACCGGTGTTATTGATGACAGCCTATAGAGAAATTGATAAAGCTGTTGTCGCAATGCGATCAGGTGCTTGTGATTATTTACTGAAACCATTTGATCCGGACAGTTTGCTGGCGCATGTCGAACGATATGTGCTGTCTAAGTCTGAACAGGATGAACAGATTATTGCTAGAGATCCTCAGACACGAGCATTATTATCGCTTGCCAAGCGGGTGGCGCAATCACCCGCGACGGTGATGCTGACCGGTGAAAGTGGGTGCGGTAAGGAGGTAATTGCTCGTTTTATTCATCAGCATTCATTACGCGCTTCCAAACCATTTATTGCCATTAATTGTGCAGCAATTCCGGAGAATTTGCTGGAAGCAACGCTGTTTGGCTATGAGAAAGGCGCTTTTACCGGTGCAACGCAAACCCAGCCAGGAAAGTTTGAACAAGCGGAAGGCGGCACATTGCTGTTGGACGAAATTTCAGAAATGCCTTTGGAGCTACAAGCAAAATTGCTGCGCGTATTGCAAGAAAGGGAAGTTGAAAGAGTCGGCGGACATAAAACAATCAAACTGGATATTCGCGTTCTGGCGACTTCTAATCGTGACATGATGGCCATGGTTAAAAGTGGTCAATTCCGTGAAGATCTGTATTACCGGCTTAATGTGTTTCCGATAAAGATTCCGTCATTGCGTGAACGGCCATTGGATATTGAGCCTCTGGTGCAGCGAGTTTTGGAAACAGCAATGAGTGCCTCAGGGAAGTTGCCCGGCAAAATGACAAGAGAAGCAATAAACAAATTAACTCAATATGCTTGGCCAGGTAATGTCAGGGAGCTGGAAAATGTAATGCAGCGCGCCATGATTCTGGCAACCGATCATATGATCGGAGCTGAGCATATTCATCTGCCAGAAATTGATTCCGATCAAGAAGTTGATGAGAGAAGTGCAGAATCATCTTCACAAGATATTAAGGCGCTGGAACGTAAACATATTTTGGAAACGCTCGCGGCGGTTAATGGTTCCCGCAAACTCGCCGTTAAAAGACTGGGAATTTCCGAACGGACTTTACGTTATAAGTTGCAGCAATATCGTATGACAAGTTGAGAAATACTTACTATGTTCATATGGGGCTAATTGGATGATGTTATTTTAGGTTTCTGAATTTCTATTAGATGCCTAACAACTAATTATGTTGGAGTAGATCATGGATACACCCGGAATTGATAATATTTTGCAGCAACTGCAGGCAGCATCGTCACTTGCTTCCAGCAGCAAAAAACAAGCGGGCGTTGACGAAATTACGAGTGTTGATTTTAGCGAAAAGCTTAAAGCGGCTGTCGATCAGGTAAATAATGTTCAGCAGACAGCGGATAAACTGAGCATGCAATTTGTCAGCGGTGAATCTAATGTCGATTTGCATGAAGTGATGATTTCACTGCAGAAAGCCAATGTGTCGTTTCAATCGATGATACAAGTTCGCAACAAGCTGGTTACGGCTTATCAGGAAATTATGAATATGCAGGTTTAAGGTGTGCTTTGATCTGATCGACAGTAGCTGGGATTGTAAGTGTCTTCCTGATTGCTGATCAGAATCATATGGTTGTAGTGGTTCAGACCTGATCTGACATTAGGATCTTGCCAAGAGGTGGGATTACCCGGTTTGATAGAGGTGAGAAACTTTATCAACCAAGCGCGCAAGCGCAAAGGAGTAATCCCATGAGTAGTGTTTACCAGAAAGTCATCAAACACAAGATTGGCTTGCTTAATCTAGCAGCCGAGCTTGGCAATGTATCCCGCGCCTGCAAGGTGATGGGTTTTTCACGCGATACTTTCTATCGCTATCAGGCAGCGGTGGAAACCGGCGGCGTTGAGGCATTGATTGATGCAAACCGTCGTAAACCCAACATCAAGAATCGTGTAGAAGAAGCGACGGAAACAGCGGTCACTGCTTTTGCGCTGGAGCAACCGGTTTTTGGCCAAGTGCGGGTTTCCAACGAACTGCGCAAGCGCGGAATCTTTGTTTCCTCATCCGGCGTTCGTTCAGTGTGGCTGCGGCGGAATCTGGAGTCGTTCAAGAAGCGCCTATCAGCCTTGGAGAAGCATATCGCCGAAACTGGGGTAGTACTGACCGAGGCACAGGTGCAACTGGAAAAGAAACAGGAAGATGACGTGGCTCATGGCGAGATCAAGACCGCTCATCCCGGATATCTCGGTAGTCAGGATACCTTTTATGTCGGCACCCTGAAGGGCGTGGGACGAATTTACCAGCAACCCTTCGTCGACACCTATTCCAAGTGGGCGGCAGCCAAGTTG
>WBZX01003128.1_pt1 | contig 10723 bp, 9 predicted proteins | sample 5204211 | NCBI WGS metagenome assembly WBZX01 (sample SAMN12344362, study PRJNA552823) | activated sludge metagenome | biome: Activated sludge suspended growth; feature: Nitrification reactor; material: Wastewater; isolation source: activated sludge from nitrification reactor of wastewater treatment...
GCGCTGCTGATGGAGCTGCGCGCGGCGGGCCGCGAGGGCTACGTGGCCGCGCTGAGCGATCTCGAGGCCGACGTCCGCAAAGGGTGAAACGGGCCCGGGGCTGGACATCGTTCTCCCCGCCCGCGTAGTCTCGCAGCGAGGGTTTCCATGGCGGTGATCAAGCGGTTCCTGGACGGCGTCGTGAGGGGCGCGGGGGTGGGCCTCGGGTGGCAGGCCGGCAAGCGCGCCGGCAACGACGCCTACGAATGGGTCAAGTCCGGCGAGGCCGGCGACGCCATCGAGCGCCTCGGACAGAAGACGATCGCCGCCGCGCGCGTGGCGAAGGACAAGCTCGTGGACGCCTCGGGGAGCGCGGGCGGCGCGCTGAAGAAGGGCGTCCGCGAGGTGCGGGCGCGGCTCGACGGCGAGGAGAGCGACGAGCGCGAGGAGCGCCCCGAGGGCGGCGCGGAGGCCCGCGAGGCCGCCGCCGAAGAGGAGCTCTCCGAGGACGATCGCGCCGCGGCGCAGGCCCGGAAGCAGGCCGCCGTCAGCGGGATCGTGGTCCACTGCACGCACTGCGACGCGCCCGTGCGGGTCGCGGCGGACGCGGAGCTCGCGCGCTGCACGGCCTGCAACCAGCGATTCTGGATCGACGCGGCCGACCGCGACTGAGCCTCCCCGTTTCAGAATACGGCATGTGCTCACCGACGCCGCCGGACACGGATGTCAGGCCCCGCCGGTGCGCGCGGCCCCCCGGGCGCGGAGACGGGTCGCCGTAACCCTTGTTTTGATGCTCGAAATCGGCGACGGTCGCGGGTGGCGCGCAGCTTGCCAAGGAGACCGCCCATGAGATTGACAGCCCTGTTCGCGACGCTCGGAGCCCTCTTCGTCTCGGTGATCGCCGGCTGCGGCGGCAACGTCAAGGTCGACCCCTCGGGCACCGGCGGCGACGGCGGCGGAGGCACGGGCGGCGGCACCAGCTCCAGCACGTCCATCACGACGAGCCCCACCACCACCGTCACGGACCCCAAGTCGTACTGCGAGGAGCTCTGCACCACGTTCCAGCAGTCCGGCTGTCTGGACGGCGACGTCGCGGGCTGCGTCCAGGGCTGTTCGCAGCTCTTCAGCGAGTATCCGGAGTGCAACGCGGAGATCAAGGATCTCTACGACTGCTTCGGCGCCGCGCTCGCGTCCCAGGGCTGCAACCTCGACCCCGACACGTGCAAGTCGCAGAACGACATCGCGGGCGTGTGCATCAACGGCGGCATGGCGACGTGCGGCACCAACGGGTGCTCCGCCAGCGGCAACAACGACTGTTCGTGCACCGGCGACTGCAACGGCTACGCGCTCCAGGCCGACTGCAAGGGCACGCCCGGCGCCGTCGAGTGCAGCTGCCTCGTGGACGGCCAGTACGCCGGGAGCTGCAAGGACAGCGACCTCACGTGCGACCTCTTCGTCGGGTGCTGCGCCCAGTACTTCCCCCTCTGATCGTGCTCCGTCGCAGACGGGCGGGTCGCGCCGGCCCGAGCCGTGGTAGCGTCGGGGCGTGCGCCGCTTCGCCGCTCCCTTTGCCTGCCTCGCGCTGCTCGCCGCGCCGGCCCTCGGCTGCGCCGCGCAGGTCGTCTCGCTCGGCGAGGGCCCGCGCGAGTACGTCGCGACCGACTACGAGGCCGTGCTCCGCCAGTGGACCCGCACCGAGCGCCTCTTCGCGCTGAGCGAGCTCGACAACTTCCTCACCGCCACCGCGACCTTCGAGTCGTGGGACTTCCGCTGGGCGTACACCGTCCGCTTCGTGCAGGACTACCGCCTCACGATCGACGAGCGCAAGAAGCTCATGGAAAAGGCGCTCGAGGAGACGCACAAGCGCCACCAGTTCTTCGTCGCGCTCTACGGCGGCAACTACCGCTACAACGACCTCACCAAGCCCGACAGCGCGTGGATCGTCCGGCTCATCGACGACACCGGCAACGAGACGGCGCCGGAGGAGATCGTCGCGATCCGCAAGCCCAACGTGATCGAGCGCGTCTACTTCCCGTACAACACGGTGTATCGCCGCGCCTTCCGCATCCACTTCCCGCGGACGACGGTCGACGGCCGCCCGACGATCTCGACCAAGGCGAAGTGGTTCGGCCTTCGTTTCGCGGGCGCGCAGGGCAACACGCAGCTCATCTGGCAGCTCGACGAGACCGCGACGGACGCCCCCTCGGAGATCCCCAAGGACACGCCGGTGCTGACGCCGGGGCAGGCCGCCACAGCGGCGGCCAAGGCCCCGTAACTTTCGCTGGAGACTTTTTTTCCAGGGTGCGGCACGCTCGCGGGCCCATGCTGAGCACCCGCCGTCTCGCTTCGCTCGCGCCCCTCTTCCTCGTCTCCCTCGCGTGCTCGGCGTCGCCGAACAGCTCGAGCGTCACGGGGGGCGGCGGGACAGGCGGCGCGGCGGGCGGGCAAGGCGGCGTCGGCGGCGAGGCCCCCGTCTGCGATTTTTGCAGCGACGCCGGCTACACGCCCTGCAACGGCGACGGCACGCCGGGCACCCCGGTCCCCTGCCCCGAGGCGTGCGCGCCCGGGAAAGGCTGCGTCGCGTGCGTCCCCGGCGCCAAGACGTGCGTCGGCAACGACGTCCACGAGTGCACCGCGGACGGCCAGCCGGGCGGCGTCGTCGAGACCTGCGACGTCGGCAACGGGATCACTTGCTCGAACGGCGAGTGCAAGAACGCCTGCGTCGTCGCGGCGGAGCAGCCGAGCAACGTCGGGTGCGAGTTCTGGGCGGTCGACCTCGACCAACAGGACGGCTTCGGCGACCCGGCGAGCGCGCCGTGGGGAGTGGCCCTCTCCAACGCGGGGCAGTCCAAGGCCAACGTCACCATCGAGATCAACGACGCCGCGCCGGGGCAGCCGCTCGCGCTCTCGACGGTGCAGCAGGTGTCGGTGGACGCGGGCGCGCTGCTGGCCGTCGTCCTGCCGACACGGGAGCTGGACTGCGGGGTGAAGCCGAACGACTACGCCTCTCCCGGGACGTGCCTGTCGTCGCGGGCGTTCCGCATCACGTCGAGCTCGCCGCTCATCGTGTACCAGTTCAACGTCTTCGAGAACGCGTATTCCAACGACGCCTCGCTCCTCCTGCCGACGAACGCGCTCGGGAGCTACTACCGAGTCCTCGGGTGGGGCGCGGGGCACCCCGTCAAGCTGCCCGGCTTCAACATCCTGGACAGGTCCTACGTGACCATCGTCGGGACGGTGCCCAACACGATCCTCAAGGTCAAGCCGAGCTGGCGGATCAAGGGCAATCCCCCCGTCGCCGCGACGGCGGCCGGCGGTGAGATCAACGTGACGATCGGGCCGTTCGACGTGCTCAATTTGGAGACGGACGACGGCACCTTCCAGGACGACCCCAAGACCATCGCGGATCTGAGCGGGACGCTGGTGACGTCGAGCGCGCCCGTGGCCGTCTTCTCGGGCACGGAGAGCACCGGCGCCCCGGGCGGCGTCGTCGACATCCCCAAGCCGCCGGGCTGGGCCGACGGCGACACATGCTGTCTGGACCACCTCGAAGACCAGATGTTCCCTGTGGAGTCCATCGGGTCGAACTACGTGATCCCGCGGAGCCCCATCCGCTCGACGGGGTCGTTCCACGAGCCGGACGTGCTCCGCTTCGTGGGCGCCGCGGAGCCCGCGACCGTCACGACGACGCTGCCCGCGCCCTTCGACTCGTTCACGCTCCAGCCCGGCGAGGTCAAGACGACGTGGACGCAGGAGGACATCGTCGTCCAGTCGGACAAGCCGGTGATGGTCAGTCAGATCCTGATCTCGAACCAGTACTGCGACGGGGCGTACATCGGCGATCCGTCGCTCACGGTGTACCCGCCCGTGGAGCAGTTCCGCACGGAATACATCGTGTTGACGCCCGGCTCCTGGGACAAGAACTACATCGTCATCGAGGCCGAGCAGGGGACGTCCGTGTCCATCGACGGGCAGTCCCCGGGCAACTGCGTCATCACGCCCTCGGGCACGCTGAACGGCAAATCGTACGAGTCGCGGAGGTGCCCCGTGAACGAGGGGGCGCACGCGATGACAGGCGACAAGCCCTATGGCGTCGTCGTGTACGGCTACGGGAGCGCCGGGTCCTACGCCTTCGTGGGCGGCGCGGACGTGAAGAAGATCTACGAGCCGCCGATCCCGGAGTGACGCGCAGCATGGCTGTCCCGAGGCGCCTCCGGGTTGCGGCTCTCGTGGCCGGGGGCGCGCTCGCGTTCGGGGCGGCGGAGGGCGGCGCGCGGGCCTGCGCCGTGTGCCAGAGCGGGGCGCCGCCCGCCGCGGCGGCCGGGGACGGCGCGGGAAAGGGCCTGTCGTTCGGGCTCGACGCGCGGGTCGGGGCCGCGGAGGTGGGGCGGTACCGCGTGGACGAGCGGCGCCTGGAGCTCCTCGCGAGCTACGATTTCCTGGAGCGGTACGGCGTCGACCTCGGCGTGCCGGGGCTCTATCGGACGGCGTCGGTGACGGGGCGGCCCGCCTTCGCGGAGACTGTCAGTCTGGGGGACGTGGAGACTCGCTTTCGGTACCTCGCGTGGCGCCGCCACGAGGCCGCGATGTCCCTCTTTCTGGGGGTGAAATGGCCGACAGCCCCCATCACCGAGGACGCCTCGGGGGCGGCTCTCCCGGCGGCGCTCCAGCCCGGGTGCAGCTCGGTGGCGCCCTTCGCCGGGGCGTTCGCGACGTGGGTGTCGGAGGCGTGGACGTTCAGCGGGATTGGCCAGGTCCTGCTGCCCTTCGCGGTCCGCGACGCGCCCCACACGGGGGACTCGATCCGCCTCGCGGGCACGGTGGAGCGCGAGCTCGCGGGCTGGGTGTCGACGCGAGCGTCCCTGTCGCTCCGGCTGGAGACGGGGGGCACGCTCGCGGGGGACGTGCCGGATCCAGATTCAGGGGGTGCTGTCGCGTACCTGGGCACCGAGGCGGTCTTTCGGCCCTCGGGGCGGCTCTGGGCGGTCGTGGGTGCCAGTTTCCCCGTGGTGCAAGGGTGGTTCGGGCGGCGGCGCGAGACACCCGTGCTGGCCGTGTCCCTGTTGCTCCGGCTGTGACCCGGGACGCGGGCCGCCGCGGGCGCCGTGTGGTAGGAGGCTCCATGGTCCGGAAGTCCCCCCTTCGCGCATCGTGTGGTGCGCCCTTCCTGGCGGTGGGGTTCCTCGGCCTCGGGGTGTGCACTGCCCTCTTCGCGGCCGCCGTCGGGCGATGGCCGGCCCTCGTGCTCGCGTGGCCGGCGATCGACTTCCTCGTCCTCGGCGCGGACTACGCCTTCGGGGCCCCCCGGCTGACGTTCGCGAAGGACCCCTCGACGGGCCGACTGGCCCTCTGGTCGCGGCTGCTCATGTTCCCGTACCTCGCTGTCGCCGCGGTGCTCTGGCACGCGATGCGGTGGCTGTCGCGGGAGCCGGCGCACGCGCTCCTCTCCCCCGGGATCCACATCGGCCGGCGGCTCCTTCGATCGGAGTACCCGCCCGGGATTCGCGCCGTCGTGGACCTGACCGTCGAGCTCGACGAGGCCATGCCGCCGGGGACGGACCACCAGTATCTCAACGCTCCCTTGCTCGACGGGGCGGCGATCTCGCCGGAGGCGCTGCGGGCCCTGGCCGGCGCGATCGCGGCGCTCCCGCGGCCCCTCTACCTGCACTGCGCCGCGGGACACGGCAGGACGTCCATGGTCGCGGCGGCCGTCCTGCTCGCGCTGGGCCGCGCCCGGTCCCCCGCGGAGGCGCTCGAGCAGATCGCCGCCTGTCGCCCGCGCGCGCGGCCGAAGCGCCTCCAGCGGGAGGCCGTGCTCGCCCTGGGCGCCCCGCCCTGAAGCGGAGAACGGCGCCGCGGGCCTCGGCGTCCGCGGGGAGCACGACGGAGGGTGCGAGCGGTCACCGTCCGTGTTACGCCGCCTCCGCGCCCCTCGCGCGGCCCCGCTGCGCTTCGCCACCGAGGTTTCCATGGTCCACGAGCACGTCGACGTTCTCATCATCGGCGCCGGTCTCTCCGGCGTCGGGACGGCCTGTCACCTCCAGCTCCGCTGTCCGTCCAAGACGTTCGCGATCCTCGAAGCGCGGGAGAGCATGGGGGGCACCTGGGACCTCTTCCGCTATCCCGGCATCCGGTCCGACTCGGACATGTTCACGCTCGGCTACTCCTTCCGTCCGTGGACCGAGGCGAAGGCGATCGCGGACGGCCCGGCGATCCTCAAGTACATAAAGGACACGGCGCGCGACCACGGGGTCGACGGCAAGATTCGGTATCACCACCGCGTCGTGCGGGCCTCGTGGTCCACGGCCGACGCGCGCTGGGCGGTGGAGGCGCGGCGGACCGACACGGGGGAGACGGTCCACTTCACCTGTCACTTCCTCTTCGGGGCGACAGGCTATTACCGATACGACGAGGGGTACACCCCGCAGTTCAAGGGGACCGACCAGTTCAAGGGGCGTATCGTCCACCCGCAACACTGGCCCGCGGACCTGGACTACACGGGCAAGCGCGTCGTCGTGATCGGCAGCGGCGCCACGGCCGTGACGCTCGTCCCGGCGATGGCGGACCGCGCGGCGCACGTGACGATGCTCCAGCGGTCCCCGACGTACGTGCTCTCCCTCCCGGCGCGCGACGCGATCGCGGACGCGCTGCGGCGGCGGCTGCCCGCGAAGATGGCTTATCCGCTCGTTCGGTGGAAGAACGTGCTCCTGGGGACAGCCATGTACCAGGTCAGCCGGCGCGCCCCGGGCTTCATGAAGAAGCTGCTCCGGCGCGGCGTCGCGGAGAGGCTGCCTGCCGGGTACGACCTCGACAAGCACTTCAAGCCCACGTACGAGCCGTGGGATCAGCGCCTCTGCTTCGTCCCCGACGGCGACCTCTTCGAGGCGGTGTCGAGCGGCAAGGCGTCCGTCGTCACGGATCGCATCGAGACGTTCACGGAGAAGGGCCTGCGGCTCGCGTCCGGCGCCGAGCTCGAGGCGGACATCGTCATCACGGCGACGGGCCTCAACCTGCTCGCGCTCGGCGGGATGTCCGTCGTGGTGGACGGCCGCGAAATCAAGCTCTCCGAGACGGTGGGGTACAAGGGGATGATGCTCAGCGGCGTGCCGAACCTGGCGCTGGCGCTCGGCTACACCAACGCTTCGTGGACGCTCAAGTGCGACCTCGTCGCGCAGTACGTCTGCCGCCTGCTGAACCACATGGACGAGCACGGCTATCGGATCGCGACGCCCCGGCCCCCCCCGCCGGATCTGCCGCTGGAGCCTTTTCTGGACCTCAAGTCGGGGTACGTGCAGCGCGCGCTGGACGCGCTCCCGAAGCAGGGCTCCCGCGCGCCGTGGCGCCTCCACCAGAACTACATGCGTGACGTGGGCATGTTCCGGCGCGCGCCGATCGAGGACGGAGCGATGGATTTCTCCCGCGGGCGATAGCTCGGCATCCGTCAGGCCGCGGTGAACCCGTGACTGCCCGTTTCGCCGCGGCCTTCGAAGAAGCGGCGCGCCGCCTCGGCGTGCAGCGGAAACGCGAAGACGGACTCCAGATCTCCTGGACCGAAGACGAGCCCTCGCTCGGAGACTTCGGCGTTCGGCGTGAAGGGTAACAGGGCCTCTCCCGGCATTTCCGGGGCGACGGAGAACAGGAGCACGCGGTTCGGCCGGGGGGCTGTGGACGTGAACCACAGCGGCGTCAGCGCGCTCGCGGGGACGACAACGCCGGTCTCCTCGCGCACCTCGCGCGCCCCGCCTTCTTGCCATGTCTCGTGCTCTTCGAGGAAGCCGCCCGCGAGCCCCAGGAGGCCCTTTCGAGGCTCGATGGCGCGGCGCCCGACGAGGAGCCCCACCCGCCCCCGGAGCCGCACAGGCACGAGCACGACGGACACGGGGATGGGATTGGCCCACACCACGGTCTTACACGCGGCGCACGTGCGGGGATAACCGAGCGGCGCCGTGTAAGCGGCGCCGCAGAACGAACAGAAGGTGTCACGGGCGAGGGGCATGAGGAATGGCAGTAGAGCACGAAAGATCAATGGCAAGGGCTCGGCGAGCGCCGGCGTTGCGCCGCGCATGCACGTAGACCGGGAGGATCCAGACGATGACATCGTCCCCCCAGAATACTATTGTGCTCCGGCCATCGTTGGCGTAATGACCGACCCTCTTGGGAGGCGAATGGAACCGCTCCACTTCACTGGTCATGCTCTCATCGACGTCGGGCTTGCCGGGCTGTGTGCGTTCGCCAAGCGCGCGGAGCCGAAGGATCTGACGGCCGAGGATCTCGACTTGGCCGGCGACTTCATGGCCGAGCATTACTACTCGGGCGCGCTTACCACGTATCTCTCGTGCGTGTTCATGAACTCGTCGTTCGTCCAGCCCAACGAGGGCGACGACAAGAAACAGACGTTCGTCTCGCAATACCTCCGCGCCCACCGCGCGCCGCCGCACCCCTCCGTCGTGGGCCTGTCGTGCGCCTTCACCGGCGAGGCGGCCACATCCCCGCTCGTGCGGACCCACCTCCCCATGTTCTCCGGGGAGGGCGTCATGAACTTCCGGCCGAACGGGACGACCTTCGTGCCCGCCGCAGGCCCCTACGTGGTCGCGCTGATGTTCCTCCCCCTCGCGAGCCGTCGCGCCGAAGGCCGCCTCCTGGCCGTCCATGCCGACGATCCCGCGCTTACCCTCCAGTTCGCGCGCCGCTACCTCGAGGACAATCGAAGGCTCCTGGCCCTTGCTCTCCCCACCGAGCGCGCGCCCACGCACCCACACTACGATCGCGAACAGCCCATGTGGGACGCCGCCAAGAAGCGGCACAAGTTCGCCGACGTCAAAGGGCCCCGCTCGCTGGTGATCGACGACATGACGCAGATCGCTGGCAGCTCCCTTCCCTCCGACGCACGGCCCAAACCCACCGCCGTCACGGCGTATCTGCTCTCCAGCTCCGGACAGGGCCCTTCACTCGAAATCTTCCAGGTCCCCTCCGGCGTGGTGACGTTTGTGGCAAGGGCCGCCCGCGCCTCCACGGCGAAGGCGTGGCAAGCCATTGCCTCCCGCTACTGGCCTGTCTCCGGCCAGGACGAGGGCACGGAGGATGGCGGCCCGCGCAAAAAGAAGAAGACCGCCTCCCGACCGATCCCGGGGCGCGCCGGCTGGACGCGAAACCCTGCGTTCGAAGAGCTGTGCGCCATCTTCGAGGCAGGGTTCACGGATCGCGGCGCCGCCGGGCGGTGGCTGAGGCGCCACATCCTGGCGCGGCTCGACCGCGAGAACGAGGCCGCTTCCTACCGGGACGGGAGCGCGCGGAGCTGGGCGCTGGCGGATCTGTTCTTGAGAGAGGTGCTGGGTATGAAAGAGGGTCGAATCAAGGCGATCCGCACGTTCGCGGACAAGCTGGCGGACTGGATCTTCACGAAGACGGACAAGAAGCTCTACAACGCGCTCATGTTCGTGCCAAAGCTGGGCGATCTCCAGCACACGCTGCAGCGCGTGCAGCAAGAGAGCGCGCGCGGAGCGCTCCTCTTCGGCCTGGACGAATACCGCGACGTCTGGCTGCACGACGACGGCGACGCCTACCTCGTGCGCGATCTCATCTGCATCCGGGTCGTCGAGAGGCTCCACGACCTCGGCTATTTCAAACAACACCCCGAGGACGCGATGGAGTCGCGCGAGTCGGCGGAAGGGTCCGAAGGACAAGAGGGAGCAACGCCATGAGCCACATGACAGGACTGCTGGTGATCGACGCGCCCGCGAGCGCGCTCAACAACGCGGGCAAAGACGAAGAGGCGCGCACCGACAACGCCGTCGCGGTGAAGGTCATCCGCACGCCCCAAGGTCGCTTTCCCTACGTGAGCGCGCAGGCCGTCCGCTACTGGCTGCGCACGCAGCTCGCGCAGGAAAAGGGCTGGTCCGCCTCCCCCGTCTTCCGCGAATCCAAGGTCGCCTACACCGACGCGGAGCCCACCGCCTACGCCGAAGACGACCTGTTCGGCTACATGCGGGCCGCCTCCAAGTCGACCGACGAGAAGAAGGCGGCCAAGCGAGCGGAGATCGCGGCGAAGTCCACACCTGTCGATGCCGACATCGGCGAGGTCACGCGCGTCTCGCCCCTCCGCGTGGGCACGCTCGTCTCGACGACGCCGGTTCGCGTCACCGCCGACTTCGGCACGATGGCACGGGCCGACGGCGATCCGGTCCCGCACGAGCACCAGTTCTACCGGGCGCAGCTCAAGGCCCCCATCGGCATCGATCTCACGGCCGCCGGTACCTTCTTCGACACCAAGCGCGTCGGCTACAAGAACCTCGACAAGAACCGCATCGAGACCGCCAAAAAGGCGGGCGCCACCGAGGCGAGCGTGCGCGGCCTCTCCGCTCTGCGGCTCCCTCTCGCGACGCGGCGCGCGCGTGTCGCCATGCTCGTCCGAGCGATCGGCAAGCTCGAAGGCGGCGCCAAACAATCCCTCCACCTCACCGACACCTCGCCTTCGGTGCTCGTGCTCGCGGTCCTCAAACACGGCAACCAGCCTTTCCTCCGCCTCTTCGCCGAGGGTGACAGCGGCACCACGGTCTTCCGCGCGGACGTGCTCGAAGAAGCGTTGCGCGTCTTCGGAGACGACCTCGTCTCCGACCTCTACATCGGCTGGGCCAAGGGCTTCCTCGACAGCGAGCGAGCCAAGCTGGACGCGTTGCTCGCGGATCCGACGCGCACGCACGGCAAGACGGTGCACGTCGGCCACCCGCGAGAGACAGCCGAGTCT
>WBZX01003129.1_pt1 | contig 10718 bp, 10 predicted proteins | sample 5204211 | NCBI WGS metagenome assembly WBZX01 (sample SAMN12344362, study PRJNA552823) | activated sludge metagenome | biome: Activated sludge suspended growth; feature: Nitrification reactor; material: Wastewater; isolation source: activated sludge from nitrification reactor of wastewater...
GTGTTCCTGCTGGGCGCGCCCTACACCTTCCTGCGCAACGAGCATGTGCGGATCGATGTGGTTGCCGGGCGCTTCTCGCACCGCACCCAGGCCTGGATCGACATTTTCGGGATCCTTTTCTTCCTGCTGCCGATGGCGCTGATGGTGCTGTGGCTGTCGTGGCCGGTGTTCGTGCTGTCGTTCGAAACGAAGGAAATGTCGAGCAACGCCGGCGGCCTCATCGTGTGGCCGGCGCGCCTGCTGATTCCGGTGGGCTTCGGCTTGCTGGTGCTGCAGGGTTTGTCCGAACTGATCAAACGCTTCGGCTTCCTGAAGGGCCTGACGCCGAACCCCTTCGTCAAGGAGGAGGGTGCCAAGAGCGCCGAGGAAGAGTTGGCGGAAGCGATCCGCAAGCGCGCCGAAAAGCAGGGGGACAACTAAATGGATTTCCTGATCAACAACATGGCGCCGATCATCTTCATTTCGATGGTCGCCTTTCTGCTTCTCGGTTTTCCGGTGGCCTTCGCGCTGGGCGCCTGCGGCGTTTTCTTCGGACTCGTGGGTATCGAGCTGGGTCTGCTCACTCCGGCCTTGTTCCAGGCGATGCCGGACCGGATCTGGGGGGTGATGAACAACGACACGCTGCTGGCGATTCCGTTCTTCACCTTCATGGGCCTGATTCTGGAACGATCAGGCATGGCCGAAGATCTGCTCGATACTATCGGCCAATTGTTCGGGCCGATCCGCGGCGGTCTGGCCTACGCGGTGATCTTCGTCGGCGCGATGCTGGCCGCGACAACCGGGGTGGTGGCGGCGTCGGTGATCTCGATGGGCCTGATCTCGCTGCCGATCATGTTGCGCTACGGCTACGACAAGCGCCTGGCGTCGGGGGTCATCGCGGCCTCGGGCACGCTGGCGCAGATCATCCCGCCGTCGCTGGTGCTGATCATCATGGCCGACCAGCTCGGCAAGTCGGTCGGCGACATGTACAAGGGGGCTTTCATCCCCGGTTTCGTTCTTACCGGTCTGTACATTCTTTACATCATCCTGGTGAGCTTCGTGAGGCCGCAGTGGGTGCCGGCGCTGCCGACCGAGGCGCGCACGATCAAGGAGGATGACGGTTCGGCCGGCCTGCGCTCGCTGGGCATTCTGACCCTGCTGTCGGTCGGCGCGGCGGTTGCCTACGCCAAGCTGCAGATTCCGGCGGACACGCCGACCGACGAGATGGTCGTGGTCTCGATGTCGGTCGGTATCGGCGTGGCCTTCGCTCTGGCGGTGCTCAACAAGCTGTTCCGGACCAACATGCTGTCGCGCATGGCGGAGCGGGTCACCTTCGTGCTGATCCCGCCGCTGGCGCTGATCTTCCTGGTTCTCGGCACGATCTTCCTCGGCATCGCGACGCCGACCGAAGGCGGCGCGATGGGCGCCTTGGGGGCCTTGATCATGGCGCTGCTCCGCAAGCGGCTCGACTTGAAGCTGCTGCGCCAGGCGATGGAGACGACCGCCAAGCTGACCGCCTTCGTGGTGTTCATCCTTGTCGGCGCACGGGTTTTCTCGCTGACCTTTTACGGCGTCGAAGGCCATCTGTGGGTGGAGCATCTGCTGAGCGATCTGCCGGGTGGGCAGGTCGGCTTCCTGATCGTGGTGAACCTGCTGATCTTCGTGCTGGCCTTCTTCCTCGATTTCTTCGAGCTGTCCTTCATCGTCGTGCCGCTGCTGGCACCGGCGGCCGAGAAGCTGGGGATCGACCTGATCTGGTTCGGCGTGCTGCTGGGTGTGAACATGCAGACCTCGTTCATGCACCCGCCGTTCGGCTTCGCCTTGTTCTATCTGCGCTCGGTGGCGCCGCCGTCGGTCAGGACCACCCAGATCTACTGGGGGGCCGTGCCCTTCGTGATCATCCAGATCATCATGGTGGCGATCATCATCGGCTTCCCGCAGCTCGTGACGATGGGGCTCGACACCCAGGAAAAGGTCGATACCGAATCGGTGGAAATCGTCGTCCCGGACAGCGAGACGCCGGCGGAGGATGCCCCGGTGCAGTTCGACGAGCCGAAGGACGGCGCGGCGCCGCCGGCGGCGGAAGGCGCCGGCAAGGATGCGGCGTCCGCCGAGGATGACGCCGCCAAGGCGCTCGAGAAAGCGCTGCAGCAGGGCGACAAGAAGCAGTAGCCGGCGCCCGGCCGATGGCATGACGAAGAAGGCCCGAAACCGGAGTTTCGGGCCTTCTTCCATGTGCTGCCGCAGTGTGTGTTACGCCTGGCAGACCCGGTTGCGGCCGGCGTCCTTGGCCCGGTAGAGCGCCTGATCGGCGCGTTCGACCAGCGCTTCGGCGCTTTCTCCGGCCAGCCGGCTGGCCACACCGATCGACGCGGTGATGTTGGTCAGGCGTTCCCCGTTGCGGTTGTCCTTGAGCACCAGCCGCTCGATGGACAGCCTCAGGCTTTCGGCGAACTGGCCCGCCTGCTGGGCGGTGCCGCCGCAGAAGATCAGCGCGAACTCCTCGCCGCCGTAGCGATAGACCGACACGCCGACCCGGGTTGCCGCAGCAAGCTGGCGGCCGACCAGACTCAGCACCCGGTCGCCGACCTGATGGCCGAAGCGGTCGTTGAATTGCTTGAAATGGTCGATGTCGAGCAGCGCCAGGTGGATCGCCGGTCCGCGTTCGCCCTGACCGATAAACTGGCCGAGTTCCAGATCGAAGGCGCGGCGGTTGAACACGCCGGTCAGCTCGTCGTTCATGGCGTCCTGGCGCAGGGTTTCCAGTTCGCTGCGCAGGCGGCGGATTTCGGCGTTGGCGGCACTCAGCCGCTGTTCGAAGCGGGAGGTGTTCTGCTGCATCGCCGTCGAGCCCTGGAGCAGCTTGTCGAGGGTGCCGAAGATGTCATCGACGCTGGCTTTGTCGTGGCCGGAATTGCGCAGATCGCGGTTGCATTCGTCGAGCAGCGTGCTGAACGACTGGGTGTCGGCGATCGTCGCATGCAGGTCGCGGTCGATACCCTGCACCATCTGCTGCAGGTTGTCCTTGGCGCGGAGCAGGGCGGTTTCGTAGTTGCCGGAGGGGGAAACGTGTTCGCGGAACAGGTCTTCGGCGGTCGTGACGGGGATCATGCCGTAGGCCGATACGACTTCGTCGATGCGCTGGTTGAGGGTTGGATCCTCGTGGGAAACGTAGGTGTACCAGAGTGCGTAGTTGAGCGGTGTGACTGGGATGCTGTGCTTCACCATGATGGGCACGGCCTTGCGGAGTCGTTCCGCCGCCTGCTCGACTGAACCGCTGATCACTCGTTATCTCCAGTGTGTGTGGGCGCGAACCCCGGGATTAACATTTAACGGCCGCGCTGCCAAAAACTTCATGGCGATGGGCAAAAAAACGGCGCCATCGGGCGCCGTGACCGCAGCAGGAGGAGTAAAGCGCGGCCGTCAGGTGGCGGCGGCGTACATCAGCGAGCCCTCGACCAGCGTGTAGTGCACCTTGCCGGGCAGTTCGAGGCCGAGGAAGGGCGTGTTCTTGCCCTGGCTCTTGAGCATGCTGCGCTCGATGAGCTGGTGGGTGTCCGGATCAAAGATGCAGATGTCGGCGCGGGCACCCACCGACAGGTGGCCACCCTTGGCGATGCCGGCGATTTTCGCCGCTTCGGAGGTGACGCGGGCGACGGCGTCGAGGAGCGGCAGCTTGTGCTCGGCAGCCCACTTCAGCGTGAGCGGGAGCAGCAGTTCGAGGCCGGTGGTGCCGGGTTCGGATTCGCTGAACGGGGCCTGCTTGGCGTCGTCGTCGACCGGCGTGTGGTCCGAGCAGATGGCGTTGATGCGGCCGTCGGCCAGCGCCTTCGAAAGCGCGATGCGGTCGCGCTGGCTGCGCAGCGGCGGGATGACGTGGCAGTGTGGGTTGAAGTAGCCGATGTCCATGTCGCACAGGTGCAGGTGGTGGGCGGCCACGTCGCAGGTGACGTCGACGCCGTCCTGGCGGGCGCGCTCGATGAGGTCGAGGCTTTCGGCGGAGGACAGGCGGGTGATGTGCAGGCGGGCGCCGGTCTGCCGCGCGAGGCGCAGGTAGGTGTAGAGGGCGACGATCTCGGCGCTGGCCGGAATGCCGGGCAGGCCGAGGCGGGAGGCGACCTCGCCGTCGTGGGCGACGCCGCCCCGCGACAGGTAGGGATCGAGCGGCTGCAGCCAGACGCGGAAACCGAAGGTGGCGGCGTACTGCATCGCGCGGGCCAGCACGCGAGTGTCGAGGATGGGCACATTGGCCTGGCTGAAGGCGACGCAGCCGGCTTCGACCAGTTCGGCCATTTCGGAGAGCTGCTCGCCTTTCAGGCCGATGGTCAGCGCACCAACCGGGTAAACGTGGGCACGGTTGAGTTTCTTGGCGCGGTAGCAGAGCATTTCGACGAGGCCGGGCTCGTCGAGCACCGGATCGGTGTCGGGCGGGATGGCGAGGCTGGTGACGCCGCCGGCCATCGCCGCGTCCATTTCGGATTCGAGGGTGGCTTTGTATTCGAAGCCGGGCTCGCGCAGGCGCGCGGCCAGATCGATGAGGCCGGGGGCGACGACCAGGCCGGTGGCGTCGATGGTGCGGGCGGCGGTGAAGCCGTCGGGGGCGTGGGCGACGCCGACGATCTTGCCGTCGGCGATGAAGAGATCGCCCTGGGCGTCGAGTCGGTTGGCCGGGTCGATGAGGCGGCCGTTGGTAATGTGGATGTTCATCGTCGAAAACCTGTCGTTCAGTGGCTGCCCAGCATGCTCATGACAGCCATGCGCACGGCGATGCCGAAGGTGACCTGGGGAAGGATCACGGCCTGGTTGCCGTCGGCCACCGCCGAGTCGATCTCGACGCCGCGGTTCATGGGGCCGGGGTGCATCACGATGGCGTCGGGCTTGGCAAGGGCGAGTTTGTCGGCGGTGAGGCCCCACACCTTGAAGAATTCCTGCGGGCTGGGCAGCAGGGCGCCGTTCATGCGCTCGTTCTGCAGGCGCAGCATCATCACCACGTCCACATCTTTGAGGCCTTCCTGCATCGTCGGGCAGTAGCGCACGCCCATCCTTTCGACGTCGGTGGGGACCAGCGTTTTCGGCGCGATGACGCGCACTTCGGGGACGCCGAGGGTGGTCAGGGCGGCGATCTGCGAGCGGGCGACGCGGGAGTGGAGCACGTCGCCGACGATGGCGACGGTGAGGTTGTGGAATTCCTTTTTGTAGTGACGGATGGTGTACATGTCCAGCAGCCCCTGGGTCGGGTGGGCATGGCGGCCGTCGCCGGCGTTGACCACGTGGATGTGGTCGCGGCCGGTGTTCTGCAGGTGCTGGGCGATCAGGTGCGGGGCGCCGCTGGATTCGTGGCGCACGACGAACATGTCGGCCTGCATCGCGCAGAGGTTGTCCACGGTGTCGAGCAGGGTTTCGCCCTTCTTGGTGGACGAGGTCGACACGTTGAGGTTGATGACGTCGGCCGACAGGCGCTTGGCCGCGATCTCGAAGGTGGTGCGGGTGCGCGTGCTGTTCTCGAAGAACAGGTTGAAAACGCTCTTGCCGCGCAGCAGTGGCAGCTTCTTGACTTCCCGTTCGGCCACTTCGGTGAACGGTGCGGCGGTGTCGAGGATCTGCGTGATGATGCTGCGCGGCAGGCCGTCGAGGGTCAGCAGGTGTTGCAGCTCGCCGTGCTGGTTGAGTTGGGGGTTACGCATGGATCAGCCTCAGGGTGAGGGCGCCGGAGTCGTCGCGCTCGAGTTGCAGGTTTTGCCCGGCGGGCAGCGCCTCGGGCAGGGTGAGGGCGCAGAAGCGGGCGGCGACGGGCAGCTCGCGCCCGCCACGGTCGATCAGCACGGCCAGGTCGACCCGCGCCGGCCGGCCGTAATCGAAGAGTTCGTTGAGGGCCGCGCGGGTGGTGCGGCCGGTGTACAGCACGTCGTCGACGATGACGATGTGGGCGCCTTCGACGTCGAAGGGAATCTCGGATTTCTGCGGCGTCGGATGCAGCCCCTTGGCGCCGTAGTCGTCGCGGTAGAAGCTGACGTCCACCGAGCCGAGGGGCTGCGACAGGCCGAGCAGCGCGTGCAGCCGGTGGGCCAGCCACACGCCGCCGGTGTGGATGCCGACCAGCGCGGTGTTGGGGGTGACGTGGGGACGCATGTCGGCGGCCAGCCGGGCGATGAGTTGTTCGGCGTCAGGAAGCTGCATGGTGGGCGCTTTCGAAATACTGGAGCAGGATGATCTGGGCGGCGGCGGAGTCGAGCCGCGGCTTTTGCTTGCGCCAGCCGTGGTGGCCGGCTTCGGCAAGACGCTCTTCGGCCTCGGCCGACGACAGGCGTTCGTCCACCAGCGTCACCGGCAGGCCGTAGCGGCCGTGGAGCTGGTTGGCGAAACGGCGGCAGCGGACGGTCATGGCGTGCTCGGTGCCATCGAGGTGGGTGGGCAGGCCGACGACCAGCGCGACCGGCTTCCATTCGGCGAGCAGTTTTTCGATGGCGGCGAAGCGCGCCGCGTTGGCCTCTTCGGCAATCACGGCGAGCGGGTGGGCGTGGCCGGTTTCGGTTTCGCCGACCGCCACACCGATTCGGGCCAGGCCGAAATCGAACGCCAGGACTGTGCCCACTCAGGCGTGTCCGGCGACGTCGGACAGCTTCGCGAAGTCGATACCGAGAAGCTGCATGGCCGCGGCGAGGCGTTCTTCCGGCGGCAGGTCGAAGACGATGGTGAGGTCGGCCGGGACGGTGAGCCAGGCGTTCTGGGCGAGTTCGTGCTCGAGCTGGCCGGCCGACCAACCGGCGTAGCCGAGGGCCACCAGCACTTCGGCCGGCTCGCCGGCGCTGGCCAGATTCTGTAGCACGTCACGCGAGCTGGTGAGGCCGATGCTGTCGCTGACCTTGAGTGTCGAATGCCAGTTGCCGCACGGACGGTGCAGCACGAAACCGCGGTCGGCCTGCACCGGGCCGCCGAAGTAGACCGGCAGATCGGCGAAGTCGGGTTGCTCGAAGGGGATGTCGATGCGCTCGAAAAGCGTGGCGAGGCGCATGTCGGTCGGCCGATTGACGATGACCCCCATCGCGCCGTTTTCGTTGTGCTCGGCGATGTAGGTGAGGGTGCGCGCAAAGTTGGGATCGGCCATGGCGGGCATGGCGATCAGGAAGTGGTCGGTGAGATTGATGGTCGTCGTAGTCACGGGCGCTATTTTAAGCCGAGGTCGGACGATTGTAGCGGCAAGTTTTCGGGCATGCTTGCGCCACCTTCCGCAAAGCCCGATTCGATGTCGTCAGCCCTTGTCTGGTTTCGTCGCGACCTGCGCGATTTCGATCATGCGGCGCTTTTCCAGGCGCTCAAGCAGCACCGGCGGGTGTTCTGCGCATTCGTTTTCGACACCGGGATTCTCGATGCCTTGGCGCAGCGTGCCGACCGCCGCGTGGAGTTCATCCACGCCAGCCTCGTTGAACTGGACGCGGCGCTGCGGGCGCGCGGCGGCGGGCTGATCGTCCGCCATGGCGCGGCGCAGGAGCGGGTGCCGGCGCTGGCCGCCGGGCTCGGCGTGGACGCGGTGCTGGCCAACCACGATTACGAGCCGGCGGCGGTCGCGCGGGATGCCGAGGTGGCCGCGCGGCTGCGGCTGATGGGCATCGGCTTCGAGACGTTCAAGGATCAGGTGATATTCGAAAAAAACGAAGTATTGACGAAGAATTCTTCGCCATTTTCGGTATTCACGCCTTACCGGCGGGCGTGGCTGGCGGCCTTGTCGGATTTCCAGCTGAAAGCGTATCCGGTGGCGAAATACGCGGCCCGGCTGGCAGCGCCGCCGCCCGGCGAATCGATCCCGAGCCTCGCCGACATCGGCTTCGCGCCGACCGGCCTGGCCACGCTGGGCATCGTGCCGGGCATGGCCGGCGGACGGCAGCTGGTCGACGATTTCCTCGGGCGGATCGGGCGCTACAAGGCCCGGCGCGATTTTCCGGCGCAGAAGGCGGTGTCGTATCTGTCGGTGCACCTGCGCTTCGGTACGGTGTCGATCCGCGAGCTGGCGCGCGCCGCGGTGACGACCGGCGGTGAAGGTGCCGACTGCTGGCTGTCGGAACTGATCTGGCGCGATTTCTACTTCCAGATCCTGTGGCACCACCCGCGGGTCGTCGGCGCGAGCTTCCGCGCCGAGTACGACCGCGTCGTCTGGGACGCGGCGCCGGAGTACTTCGCGGCGTGGTGCGCGGGCCGCACCGGCTACCCGATCGTCGACGCGGCGATGCGCCAGATCAATCACAGCGGCTACATGCACAACCGCCTGCGGATGATCGTTGCGTCGTTTCTGACCAAGGATCTGGGCATCGACTGGCGGCGCGGCGAGCAGTACTTCGCCGACCGGCTCAACGATTTCGACCTGGCGGCCAACAACGGCGGCTGGCAGTGGGCGGCCTCCACCGGCTGCGATGCGCAGCCGTATTTCCGCATCTTCAACCCGGTGACGCAGTCGGAACGATTCGACCCGGATGGCGCCTTCATCCGCCGCTACCTGCCGGAGCTGGCGCGGGTGCCGGACAGCTTCATCCACGCGCCGTGGACCATGCCGCCGGTCGAGCAGCAACGTGCCGGTTGCGTGATCGGCCGCGACTATCCGGCCCCCATCGTCGATCACGCGCAGGCGCGGGCGCGCACGCTGGCGCGTTTCGGGGTGGTCAAGGCGGCGGACTAAGCCCGGGCGCTGGCGATCAGCACGGTGCTGTCGATGGTGTAGCCGTCGCCGTCGCGGTACGCGGCGAGCTCGGTGGCGACTTCGCCGCGCAGCCTGACCTGCATCTCGGCGGGCAGGCGGGCGAGGGATTCGGCGGCGCCGCCGGCGAGGTCGAGGAAAGCCTGCCAGTAGTCGTCGGCGCGCGCGAAGCGGCAGCGCAGGCGATGCGGCGTAAGCGCCACCCCGGCAAATCCGGCGCCGCCGAGCAGCGCGGCCAGGGCCTCGGCGTCGCCGAAGCGGAACACCGACGGGCGCGCCACCTTGGGTGCCGGCAACAGGCGTGCGATGCAGTCCTGGGCGCAGGCGATCAGCGGCACGGCGTCGCGCGCGCCCCACACCGACAGCGCGATGCGGCCGCCGGGGCGCAGTACGCGGCGCAGCTCGGCGAGGGCGTTGGCGGGGTGCGGAAAGATGAACAGGCCGAGGCCGATCAGCGCCACGTCGAAGCGGGCGTCGCCGAAAGCGAGGTGCTCGGCGTCGCAGGCCGCGGCGAGGAGATCGGGCAGGCCTTCGCCAGCGGCGCGGCACCGGCCCTCGGCGAGCATGGCTTCGGCGATGTCGCTGGCCACCACCCAACCGCCGGGCAGCACGCGGCGCGCGGCGGCGCGGGCGAGCAGGCCGGGGCCGGCGGCAAGGTCGAGGACGTGCTCGCCCGGCTGCAGCGCGGCGGCGTCGAGGAGTGCGTTCTGCAGGCTGGCCCGCAGCGGCGCGCCGTCGGCGTAGCGGGCGGCGATGCGGTTAAAACCGCTGCGCTCCAGCGCCTTGAAGCGGCGGGCGTCGAAATCGGCGCTCATTTGAGCAGGCCGGCGAAGTGCAGGATCGGGTCGAGGTAGTCGTCCCAGCGGGTGAAGCTGTGGTCGCCGCCCTCGAGCACGGTTTGCCGGGCGCCGGCGTAGCGTTCGACGGCGTGGCGGTAGTCGAGGACTTCGTCGCCGGTTTCGACCATCAGCCAGTAGCGCTCGGGCCGCGTGATCGCCGGGACGTCGATGGCGCGCAGTTGCTCGACGTGGTCGGCGCTGAAGTCGAAGGACTCGCCGGTGTACATGTGGGTCTGGGTGCCGATGTACGGCGTCAGCGACAGCGGCGCGAGCACGGCGGGGTTCACCAGCACCGCCTGGAGTCCGTGTTTTTCGGCCAGCCAGGTGGCGTAGTAGCCACCGAGCGAGCTGCCGACGAGGGTCGGCGGTGCGTCGGCTTGGGCGCTGCGGCAGCGGGCGATCTGCGCTTCGGCGAGCCGGATTGCGTCGCCCGCGGCGATCGGCAGCTGCTCGCACCAGAAGGCGTGGCCGAGGCCGAGTTCGTCCATGCGCGCCGCGAGGCGGCGGGATTTCCAGCTTTGCGGGCCGGAGCGGAAGCCGTGGAGGTAGATGATCATTTGTGTTCGAAGCGGTCGTCGGGCCGCAGACGGGCGGGGAAGTCGGCCACCAGCCAGCGCCCGGCGGCGGACTCGCCGGCCAGATGGGCGAGCCAGAAGGCGGTGCTGGCGGCAAGCAGCGGCGCACGGAAGGCGGCGGGTTGGCGCCGGATGCGGAACACGACGCCCTCCGCATCGCTCGCTTCGCCGGCGAAATCGAGGTGGTTGCCGCCGGCGAAGACGAGGAGATATTTGCGGCCGTCCGCCGGCATGTGGCGATGGGGCAGTTCGCGGTTGGCGGCGGTGATGTCGGACAGCCCCATGCCGTCGTCGCGGCTGCCGGTGATGCTCAAGAAGGGCAGGCGGACCTGGCCGAAGCGGTGGTCGAGGCCCGGCCCGCTGTCGGCCTGGCGGGCCGACGGGCTGAAGGCGAGGACGGCGCGCACGCGGGGGTCGATGGGCGGAGCCGGCTGGGTCGGGCGGCGCTCGCCGGCCAGCAGCTGCACGGTGACGGCGCCGAAGGAATGGCCGGCGAGGCCGATGGCGTCGGCGGCGTTGATGGCGTCCGGCAGCGCCGGGTCGCGACCGATGCGCCCGAGGACGAAGCGGAAGTCGTCGATGCGCGCGGTGAGCTCCTGCGGGTTCATCGCCGCCTTGAAGGCGCTGCGCAGGGCCTGC
>WBZX01003131.1_pt1 | contig 10717 bp, 10 predicted proteins | sample 5204211 | NCBI WGS metagenome assembly WBZX01 (sample SAMN12344362, study PRJNA552823) | activated sludge metagenome | biome: Activated sludge suspended growth; feature: Nitrification reactor; material: Wastewater; isolation source: activated sludge from nitrification reactor of wastewater...
GCTGCTGGGTATCAATCCTGCAGCACGTACCACAACAGTCAAGCCATCCGGCAATGCATCCGTAATCTTAAAGACAGCATCTGGCATACATCCTGAGCATAGCAAGCGCTACTTCCGGATCATGCAACTCAACAAAGAAAGCGAGACCGCAAAATACCTGCAGGAGCACTATCCTGAAATGCTGGAAGAATCATTGTGGTCCAATACCCAGTCTGACTGGGTTGTCTATGTACCATGTGAAAACCATGACAACGTCATCATCAAGGATGAAATGCATGGGGTCAAGCACCTCAAGCTGATCGAACTCGTACAGGATGCATGGGTTAAGACCGGTAAAAACGAAGAGCTCTGCTATAACAAACTGACCAATCACAATGTCAGCAATACGGTCATCATCGATGACATGAAAGAAGTGGTTGATTACATCTACAGCCACCAGGACCATTTTACAGCGGTCTCTTTCATCTCCCAGTTTGGCGACAAGGATTATGCCCAAGCACCGTTTACTTCTGTGCTCAACACTGAAGAAATTGTACACAAATATGGCGATGCGTCCATCTTCATGTCAGGGCTGATCGTCGATGGCCTGCACTATTTCAACAATGACCTGTGGAGTGCTGTCAAGCTGGTGCAGGATCATAAGCTTCCTGTGACCGGTACGCGTTCAGAAGTACTGTTGAAAAAAGACTGGTTGCGTCGTGTCAAGCAATTCAGCCACAACTATTTCCATGGCGACCTGGCCAATACGATCTACTGCATGAAGGATGTACACCTCTGGCACAAATGGGTCAAGATCAAGCGGGATTTCAGGCTGGTGGACTTTGTGACTTTGCTCAAGGCACCTGAATATCAGGATGTCACCACGACCAGTGCGATTGCATGTGCGGGTGGGGTGTGTGAAATCTAGATTGCGTTGCCACGAAGGCTTTCTTTACTTTTTTTACCGGAAAAAAAGTAACAAAAAACCTCGTGACCCAAAAAACTCGCTTCTTCATTCGGGCTTTTTTTTCGCTTCCTGTTGTGCTGCGCTTCTCGCTATTTCACATTCCTATTTCTTGTCAATGACCTTTGCCAAATAGAGACTTGAATATGCATGAAATAGGTCACAGTTTTGCTCAAACAGTTTTGGGTCACAGTCCTGTGCCTATTCGAGATGAATTTTTACCCCCTTTAGGGGGCTAGGGGGAAAAGCGACAGGTTGGTTACCTATTCGAGGAAATTTTTTTAATGAGGCCTGCGGCCTCATTAAAAAAAGAAACGTTGGGCGTTGGTTGCACCTACGCCCGCGTACGTTAGATCAAAAAAAGCATGTTGCAGGTAAAATCATTGTTGCCGTTTTTAACGGCAGGTAACTTTGCACGCTCTATGCGCTATGCTCTATGCCCTATGCTCTTACCTACGCCCGCGTACGTTAGATCAAAAAAAGCATGTTGCAGGTAAAATCATTGTTGCCGTTTTTCTTCGGGTGCCGAAGCCATTTCGAGAAGGCATCCAACGGCAGGCAACCAACTTTTCGCAAGTTAAAACTTGCAGTCGCACAAGCGTAAGTAAACTTACGCTTAACGAAGAGCATTATTGAGACACAATTACCTTATGGTATACAGCCTGTCCATCCGCCGTTTCAAGCCGTATCAAATACATGCCTGAAGGCAAATCCTGTGCAACAGCCTCCTGGTTGTAACATCCTGTCTTACTGAAAACCTTTTGGCCATGCAGGCCAAAAATACTCAATTCAAAATGCTGGTCAGGCAGCGTTACGGTAAAATGACCTGAGGAAGGATTGGGGTATACTTGCATGGATGTTGAGGCGGATAGTGCTGTGGTTGCGGTAGTGCCGCAGTCGAGCTCATTGATATACTCCCATATCTTATCATTGAGTGCCACAGGGACTTCGCTGCCATCTGGCGCATTGCCCATGCGGATGAGGACGAGATTCTGGCTGGGGACGATGTTGATGTATTGGCCGTTTTTGCCGAGTGCGGAGAACATATCATCTGGAGCATTGGGCATGAGGCTGCCAGGGAAAACAATCTGGAGGGTGGGCAACATATAGGATGCCTTGCCATTGAGCCACCAGAGATAACCGTAGGAGAGATTGAGGGCCTGGGAAGTATTGACCATCGCATTGAAAAAGGAGGTGTCGGTCAATATCTGCGTGCCATCCCAATTACCCTTGTTGAGGATCATCAGGCCAAAGCGGGCCATGCTCCGTGGCTTGCTCCAGAAGATATTGTTGTACCCCGAAGGGAGAAATATCCCGTTGATCCCTGTCGCAACTCTGATCTTCTGTTGAAACCAAGCATTGAGACTCTGCCCTGTTGCTGCTTCGACGACACCATCCAACAAGGTGTATGGTGCATTATGATAAGCCCACCTGGTGCCTGCATCGGATTTGTACAGCAGGCAGGTATCAAGTGTGCAGTAGTTTTCAGGCACTTTATCATCAAGCCCTGTGGTCATCGTGAGTTGATGGCGAATTGTGATCTTGTCTTCCTGAGCCGGTGTGCAGGCGGTCCACCCTTGTCCAAGGTACTCGCTCGTGGTATCTGAAAGGCTGAGATAGCCTTCCTGCGCTGCAATGCCTACCAGGCATGAAGTCAGGCTCTTGCCTGCCGATGCCCAATACCAGATACTATCCTGCCTGAAGGTGCCAAAATATTTTTCGAGGACGATCTTCCCATCCTTGAGGATGATAAACGCCTTCGTATTGTTTTCATCCAGTAAATCATACAAGGAATCGATGCGGTCCTGGCACCATCCCAGTTCGGAAGGCGACATGGTCTCCCATTCATTTCCGACGACGGGAGGGAAGTATAGGTTTTGGGCCCTGAGGGGATATGCGAAGCTGCATAAAGCCATCAGGAGGATTGTTTTGGACAAGGTCATGGTGTTTAGATGCAGGTGAAGGTAAAAGGTTTAATGTGTGAGTTGTGAATTGTGAATTGTGAATTGTGAGTAAAAAATTGCCCCGACTTTCAAGCAGGGGATATTTGGGACAGTCATTGGGGCCTTTAGCCCATATCTCAAAGATTTTACCTGCCGTTAAAAACGGCTACAATGATATTACCTTGTATATGATCTCTTTGATCTCACGTACGCGGGCGCAGGTACAACCAACGCCCAACAGCACTTTTCTTTATGAGGCCTGCGGCCTCATATTACACCTGGCGGCTGATAGCTTATTTCAGATTATACTGTATATCCTTCAGGTTAAACTTTCCATACACAAACTCTCCCTCGGGGTAATGCCATATCGCCTCTCCATAGGAGGGGACATTGAAGCCGCGGATATTGGTGTATGCACTCATCGGGGTGGAGAATCGGAGCTTGAGCGGGCTCGGTCCGGAAATATCATAACGGTCATCTGAGACAAAATTGATGAGCTGTCCTTCCTCATTAAAATAGAGCATTGCAGAAATCGTGATCCCCTTGCAGGTGAAGATACCCTTGACGGATTGGCTGTCTACTTCCTCCCACCCTATCCGGGGATCAACAAGCGAAGCAGGGGCCATGATGCACATGTCGTTGAATACGGTGACGGTTTCCGCCCTGTCCATCTCCTCGCCTTTGTTGTTGGCTACTGTAAAAAGGGAGAACAGCTTAACGATCATGGAGGCAGTACCTTCCTTATAGGCATGATACCCCGGCATCATAAAGCCTTTCATATTGGCACGCATGAAAAACAAGCGATAGGGCTTGTCAAAGGTGTTGAATTGCTCGGACTGAAACGGAAACCAGTCCTTTCCCTTGCCTCTCATCTCTCCGTCAAATTGTATCCTCACATTCCTGAGACGGGGTGTATTGACAACGCCGACATACCTGAGGTATTTCTGCAACAGGAGTGGCAACCTATCGAGATCTGTATCCCTGATCAGATCACCATCAAAAGGAACAGCCCTGGTTAGTGATTCATGCACATCGAGGAGGTAGCTCCTGTAAAATTTCCATTCGGCATAGCCTATCACTGCAGCACCGAGGATGAGGATGTTGAGGAAGGTGCCAAACTTAGCATCCTGCCAGTGCCCGATGATCAGGATCTGTGAAAGGATGACTGCAAGGACAGCAAGCATCCACCACCAGCTTTTCTTCATCAGCATACCTGCAGCAACAAAGAGAAAAAGCAATGCGGCCTGGAACCAAAAGATTCCCCCGGGCCTGGAAACAGGCTGAGTCAGTTCTGTGACAGTCAGTAGATTGAAGGCAGTGGCAAATCCAAGGAGGTGGACCAGGCCATGGATGACAGTGGCAAAAACGAGGGCTAGTCTCATGACAATAAAAGTACCACCCTTATTTCAATCAGCGGAGATTCTCCTTCTCGGCCATTACCCTAAAAAGGTTATTTTTACCCACCTGAAATCTTATCCCTCAAATCACACCATGGCACATTCAGATAGCATTGACTGGAAGAGGATATTTTCGATACCGTCCATATTGTTTACGGCGATGGGAGTGTTGTCCGCCGTATTTGCCCTCAAGGGCTTTATGCTCCCCAACCACTTTATCGATGGCGGGATTACCGGTCTGTCGATCCTCTTTAGCCATGGCTCGGAAGAGTATATCGGGGCCTACCTGATTGCATTCAATATCCCGTTTGTCATCATTGGTTACAAGAAGATCGGAAAGACCTTTGCCGTACAGACTACGATTTCAATCCTGCTGCTCGCGCTGGCGCTACTCGTCATTCCTGTACCCGAATTGCACTATGACAATATCCTGATCGCCGTATTCGGTGGCTTCTTTATAGGTCTCGGTATAGGCCTCGTCATCAAAGGTGGCGGTGTGCTGGATGGACTCGAAGTCATTGCGGCCTATACCAACAGGAAGTTTGGGTTTTCGACCAGCGAAATCGTCATGATGTTCAACACCTGTGTGATCCTGGGGGCCGTGTATGTGTATAATGTGGAGACTGCCTTGTACTCAATCCTGACCTATTTCACGGCCATGAAAATTTCTGACTATGTAGTCGATGGCTTTGAAGAGTATACCGCGCTGACGGTGATCTCCGGCAAGGATGAGCTCATCAAGAGCCTTATCGTCAAGGACTTTAATAAAGCGATCTCAGTCTTCAAGGGCGAGCGTGGTTACCTGCCGGCCAGCTTTGATATCAAGCATGATTGTGATATCATCATGACCATTGTCACGAGGCTCGAAATCCACAGGATCAGGATGGCGATCCTGCAGGCAGACCCACATGCCTTTGTCTTTATCCAAAGCATCAAGGAGGTGACCGGCGGAGTGATCAAGCAAAAAGTAAAGCACTGATCTATGCGGATATACCAGGAGCTTTATGATGATGTATTCGATATATTGCGTGCTCAACTACCTGCTTATCTCACTTACCATACACCCGAACACACAGCGCATGTGATCGAAAAAGCGGAACTGATCGCCCACGAGGAAAATGTCAATGGCAGGCATCTCTACCTGATCAAGATCGCTGCGCTCTTTCACGATATCGGCTTTATCCGCCAGGCAAAGAACCATGAAGAGATTGGTTGTGAAATCTGTTCGCTCAAGCTGGTGCGCTATGACTTTCCGACCGAAGAAATCCAGGATATCTGTGACATGATTATGGCTACTAAAATCCCGCAGCAGCCCAGGACCCTGTATGAGAAAATCGTGGCGGATGCCGACCTCGAATACCTGGGCACCGATCAGTTTCACGCGATCAGCCACAACCTCTTCCTCGAATTCCGTCACTACGATCCGCACCTGACCCTGAAACGTTTCAATGAGCTACAGGTCAATTTTATGCGCAGGCATCACTACCATACCGATTTTTGCAAGCAGCACAGGGAGGCGAGGAAGCAGGAGCATATACGTGAACTGTTGGAAATAGGCGGATAGCCCCCTAGCCCCCTGAAGGGGGAAGAATAAATAATTACGATGTGAGTTGTGAATTGTGAGTTGTGAATTGTGAGTTGTGAGACGTGAATCGTGAGATGTGAGACGTGAGAAAGTATTATTGGTAACCATTTAATGTCATGATGGACCTTCCCTTTACCTGTGCCTCTTAAGCCTCTTTCGCCTCTTTCGCCTCCTTTGGATGCCGTAGCTATTTCGCGAAGGCATCTTCAGCAGTTCCGCCTTTCCTATTTTCTGATGAGTGTCAGCGTCTCCGACTGCCCTCCCCTGTTCATAATAAACACCAGGCTGTCCTGCGTGAGCTTCTGCACCTTGACCATCATCTTGATCCCTCCTGAGGGCGTGGTAAACAACTCATTGTTGGACATGAAGTAGGTTCCAGATTCAACGGCATCGTTGTAGGCATAGGTGTACTTGCCGTCAGGTTCGAACGTGAAGACCGCCGTCGAGGCATCTATCTGATCAGATTGCCCTTCTACGATCCATTGGGCACCCTGCCATCGGCCTTGCAACAATTTCTCATCAAATGAAGAAGGCATGCAAGCGATAAAAGTGCAGGCCACGAGCGTGGTAAGAGATAATGAACTGAGTGCATTCATGGATGAGTAAGGTTTTATTACTGCATGAAGGTAATAAGAATACATCAGGGCACAGCCCATCAGCGTCCCATGCTTTGCATGAATGAATTCCAGATAAAGGGACTCGTAGAGATCAGAACACCTTTTTTCCTTTGCCGGTAGTAATCAGGCTGTATAAACTTCCCTGTACCAGCTTGGTCCAAGCATTGGAACAAGCATCGTAGCACTCAATATCCGGCAACAATCCTTCGTGCGTAAATCGCAGTTGTGTCTTAGCTCCTTTATCTTCGATTTCAAAGGATATGCGCGTGCCATTCCATTCGCTCTTGTCGCTGATAAAATTAAGCTGGCTTTCTGTGACCAGCCATACGACCTTCTTATCCTGGACGACCTCTACCACAATTTAAATCGTCTCTGAAAAATCGCTTGGACTCAATGGGTCACCACTACCTTTCGTGTCCAAAACTCATGCCCACTGACAACACGCACTGTGTAAATTCCGGATGGCAGATCGGGTAGATCTATAGCGTAGTTGATATCCCCGGCAGATAGGATGACTTCAGGCAAAGTGAGGATGGCTTGACCCATGCCATTGATAACCGATATTGTGAGTGGCATCGTGTGTTTTGATTCAAAACTCAGATTCAATGTTCCATCCAATGGATTGGGATAGACCAGGAAGCCATCGAAGGTGGATACCGGTTGCGTGGAAACTGTTGTCGGATCAACTTCAATCAGCACTTCCTCCTCTGCAAAGGGAATAGAATACGTATACTCCTTGCTATAGATCAGCTTGCCTGTCTTCTTCTCTGTAAACGTTACATACGCTCCTGAATACATGCCATTGCCATAGCTGTCAACGAGTAAAAATGAATAGCAATCATGGATATCCGGCAATTGAAAGTCAACTTTCACCAAAGCCCCAAGTGAATACGCTCCAGGATCGGCGGAGGTAGCATTCTTCAAACCACCACCATCAGGACCTACATTTGTATTGCCACCTGAATACAAAACATCTCCTGAGGAATTTGTCAGTTGCCAATAATTCTCATAGGCCCAGGGATCAAGCTTGATCTTCATCGAGATCACATCATCTGCCGACGTATGGTGTGGCAGATCGATGGCCCATTCGTTTTGATAGGTATACGCATCGGCCGATCCATTGATAGATGCGATTCGGATGACTATATCATCACCGGCATCAAACGTAAGGGCAGGGAAGGCAATGTTGGCTTGTTCTCCAGGCTGGATGTCACCAGACCATGGGACCGAGGACACCAGTTGATTGCTCTCCAATATTTCGATTTCTGCATTTGTGATATTTGCTTCGCCCAGGTTGAGCAGGTCAATGGAAAATGGGTATGCCTGTTGGCTGCAAAATGCATCAGGCAATCCATGCACTTTGTTGATCGCCCCATTGTTGGGGATCGGCTGGCTGGCCTGTTGGATATTAAATAGTTCGTGTCCATAATAAGGACCAGGTTCACCTATCGCAATCAATTCTCCCGACACACCAGTGATCTTATAATAGGCCACGCCTGCATTCATTCCATTGATATCATAGATTGAAAACGCATAGCATCCATCACCCGGCAATGGAATCGGAATGGTATAGACAGTATTACTACCCGTATAGGTGCCGCCATCGTCTTCCTTGCCTATGACGGTCGCATTGCCACCTTTGTACAAGACAGCACTATCGCTATTCGTCACTTCCCAATACACACCTTCAGGTAAGGTATTAGTTTTCAATTCCAGTTGCATCCTGTTTTGCGTCCTGGCAGGAGCTGGGATAAACTGTGCGGATACCTTATTATCAGCCATGTGATCATCGATGACACCATTCACGCTGTCGATACGGACGAGGACATTGGCTGCTTCGCTGATCGTGATCTCCGGAAACGCAAGGGTGAACGTGTCAAATGGAATGACCTGTCCTTCCCATCTAATTGTGGACTGAAGTAGTCCATTGATATAGCACGTAGCCGTCGCATGCGCTATGGATTGATGACCCTGGTTTGTCACTTCAATAGCAGGTGAAGTTGAAATGGAATGGCAAAAATCACCTGAATAGCTGGTGAACGCTTCAATTGAGGCATTATGTTCTCCGACAGGTTCAGCGCAACTGTCCAGGAAATAGTCGATCGTTTCAAGACTTGGCTCGTTCGTATTATGGATCAGCTTGTATGGACAGATGTGAAATTGAGTGGGCCAGCCCTGGATCTTATAGGCATCGGCGATGAAATCATCATTGATGATCGGATATAATGTTCCGGCCGTCCAGTCACCCTTTGTCGTATAAGAGCAGCCCGGCAGATTGTATAGACAGTCCACATTGGTCTGGTCATCTCCTTCTATCATGAAGATCATCAATTCATCCGTACCCTCCGGGCCATAGAGGGTATAGGCTTCATTGAGGACACCTGTCTCGTGGTACCACCAGCATGGCGCGCACCAGGTGGCGGAAAAATCAAGGATGACATGCTTGCCCGCTTCCAGCAGCTCATACAAGTGCCAGGTGTTGCCATTCAGGTCCTGCAGCTCAAAATCCGGGGCGAAAGATCCGTCTTTCAATTGAGCGCTTGCACAGAATGGCACACATAAGAGGAGGGCCTGGAGCAGGAATGAACGCATAGGGTTATCGTTTTGACATCACTTATTGTTTATACGAGTAGTTCCTGTTAAAGGTTGGGTGGTGTATGCAGAAAATCAGGGAATGGGAGAGGATTACTTTGTAACGTTTGTGTTTGAGCAGTGAGGGTTTATCGAAGCCGTGTTCTTTCCACGTTGGCACACTTTATAAATTAAATACAACTACATACCTTGATGTTCCATCACCTTTTCGCAAACATACTATTGGTAGCCGGGCAAATCACTCATTCTATGGTTATTGCATTGAATATACAACTGTAATTCCATCTGATTTACTCAGACGGGCCTGGTCTCCAAAACTTGTATATAAGTAAATGTCCAATTCCCTTTGATAAAAGTATTCCTTCGATTTTTCAAATATTGTTTTGAAGTCTGTAGTATTCATCTTGTACAGAAATCCAATTGAATGATTATCTGGCTCCCAATGGCTTACAGGTCGCTGTCCATTTTCATCAACGGCCAAATGTCTATATGGGTAATCGGGTACGGTGGTTTGATCAAGTCCTAAATCAGTTAAATAGTCAAGAAAATTCTCCGTATCGTTTGTATTGCCCGAGCCCTTATAAACAATTGTGCCAAATAATAAATTAGGTGGTATTGGATAAACAGTTTTAGTTGAAGATTCTAAAAATGAATTTGTCGGAATGGCCAAGGAAGACTTTTCGCTTGACACGGTCAGGGTAGAAGTTATTTCAAAGGATGGCATAATAATTTTTAACGCATAAGCTCCAGTGTCTAATTCTTTGTCGGATAGATAAAATTCCCCGGAAGCGTTGCACTTGTTTGGGTCATTGTCACCTCCAATTGGCATTATGAAAAACGGGCATTTACCGTTGTCAATACTTTTTATCAGGCTTACTGTTATGGTCTTATTTACCATAGATGTATTGAACGCTAAGTCATATTCGTTGTCGAATTTATTCGTTGTCGTGGCTTCAAATCTTAATCTTCTCCCTTCGTCACCGAAAACTTCATGGTCCCAATAAAGTGATAGTCCATCAATTGTCGGAATGAATAAATTTTCACCATTGTCGCAACTGAAAATTGATATTATTAGCAATACCAGTCCTAGAGTCGTTCTTGTTTTCATCTTTATCAATTAGATGCATTTTTCTGTCAATACGTTGCACGTATCTCAATATTTCACTCCGCCTTGCCACCAACTTTTTGCAGATTTGCGATAGGCGGGCTTTCCAGCACAAATGTTCATTCTAAGAACTGAACTTTCGACTACTACAAACTGTCTGCGGAGCAAGAAACTCCGCCTATTGCAAATGTGCTGTTAGCTGGTTGTGTTAGGTCGTTAGTTAAGTTCTCCATTTTTCCAATAGTCTTCTGCAATGTCGAGTTTTGATAATACGTCTTTACAAACTTTTTTATAAATGTCACATAACCCAAATAAAGGTTTGTTGTCGTAACGAAACCAGTCCTCAGTCAAACTACTTTCTGTATTCATATTTGATTGGATTCGTTTTCTTTTATCCATGTCGTGTGCAGTCAACTTGTTGGGCTTAATCTCAAGTCCCCAAGAAGTCGTAAAACCATCTAGTTTACAGTTTGCAATTTCAATTACGAAGCCACCACCACTTCTGTCAAACTGAAATGTCAAAAGATTTATTCGT
>WBZX01003133.1_pt1 | contig 10712 bp, 10 predicted proteins | sample 5204211 | NCBI WGS metagenome assembly WBZX01 (sample SAMN12344362, study PRJNA552823) | activated sludge metagenome | biome: Activated sludge suspended growth; feature: Nitrification reactor; material: Wastewater; isolation source: activated sludge from nitrification reactor of wastewater...
CAGGCGCGTGAATCGCGTGCGATCGCCGCGCAAAATTTACGTTTGCGCGATGAGCCGCTGCACCACGGCGCCGGCGAGCATGAGGCCGAACAATGGCGGCATGTAGCTGATGGTGCCGTTGACGGCGCGGGCTCGGCCGCGGCCTTCGACCGGTTGCGGCGGCAGCGGGTCGCGCCCGGCTTCGTCGGAAAACACGGTGAGCACGCCCTTGGCGATGCCGCGTTTCCTGAGGCGTTTGCGCATCACCGCAGCGAGCGGGCACATGCTGGTCTTCGAGATGTCGGCGAGCTTGATCCGCGCGGGGTCGAGCTTGTTGCCGGCGCCCATGCTGGAGGCGACCCGGAGGCCGCGCTGCACGCTGCTGGCGACGAGCGCGACCTTGCAGTTGAGCGAGTCGATGCAGTCGACGACGAAATCGACGTCGTCCGGCACGATGTCGGCGACGGTTTCCGGCACGAGGAATTCGCGCAATACGACCAGTTTGCAGTCCGGGTTGATGTCGCGGATGCGCGCGGCCATGACTTCCGCCTTGGGCTGGCCCACGGTGGAGAGCAGCGCCGGCAGCTGACGATTGATGTTGGATTGCGCCACCACGTCGTGGTCGATGAGCGTGAGCCGGCCGACGCCTGCGCGCGCGAGCGCTTCGGCACAGTAGGAACCGACGCCGCCGAGGCCGGCGACGAGGACATGCGCCCGTGCGAGTTTCGCCTGTTCGTCGGCGTCGAGCAGGATGCGGGTACGTTCGAATTGCGGCGGCAGGGCTTCTTCCATCGGCTAGAATCGCGGCATGTTGAAATGGCTGATCACGCTCGTCGCGGCGCTGCTGGTACTGGGCCTGCTCACGCCCTGGCTGCAGCGCCTGGGCTGGGGCCGGCTGCCCGGCGACGTGCGCATCAAGCATAAACGCGGCCTATTTTACTTCCCCTTCGCCAGCGTCGTGCTCGGCTCGCTGCTGCTGTCGCTGATCGCCTGGCTGCTGGGGCGCTGAGACACGTTCATGAACAAAGCTTTCGTCAAGGAATCCGACGCGGCCGACGACGACGAAGACGACGTCGGCGCGCCCGCGCTGCCCGCCGGCAGCAAGAACTACATGACGCCCGCCGGCTACGCGCGACTGGATGCCGAGTTCAATCAGCTGTGGAAGGTGGAGCGCCCGAAGCTGGTGGAGACCATCGCCTGGGCGGCGAGCAACGGCGACCGTTCGGAAAACGGCGACTACCTCTACGGCAAGAAGCGCCTGCGCGAGGTCGACCGCCGCATCCGCTTCCTGTCGAAGCGCCTCGAATACGCCGAGGTGGTCGATCCCGCCACGCGCGAAGCCACCGACCAGGTGTTCTTCGGAGCCACCGTCACCGTGGCAGACACCGACGGCAGCGAATCCACCTACGCCATCGTCGGCATCGACGAAGCCGACGCGTCGCGCGGCCGCATCGCCTGGATCTCGCCGATGGCGCGCGCCCTGCTCAAGGCGCGCGAGGGCGACACCGTCTTCGTACAGACGCCGGAGGGCCGGCGCGAGGTGGAGATCGTCGAGGTGCGTTACGTTGCGCTGGAATAGCCTGTTCAGGGGCAGGATCTGGTACGGGTGGAATGTTGTGCGGCTGCGCCGGCCCAGAAATTCATGAAACGCGACGCAGCCGCACAATCCCCCAGCAGCTAGCCCCCAGCCCAAAATATGACAGAATCATGACAACCGCGGCCGCGCCGCCCTGCGTTCCTTCGAAGAGGTTGTCATGCACGTTTTGCCCCGCCTGTCCGTTCTGACTGTCTGCGTCCTGCTCGCCGCCTGCGGCGACGGCAAGCACGCTGAGTCTGCCAAGCACGCCGCAGAAAACGCGCTGCCCGATCCCATGGACGTGATCTATGCGCTGCCGCCCGCGGCGCAGCCCTACGGACTCGACGTATACACCGCACATTGCGCCAGCTGCCACGGCGACCTGGGCAAGGGCGTGGACGGCAACCCGCCGCTCAAGGGCCTGTCGGCCGCCGCGATGATGCAGCGCCTGAAGGATTACCGTGCGGGCTCGGTACAGGGCGAGAAGGCCGCGACCATGGCCAGGGCCGTGGCCCAGCTCAGCGACGCGGAACTCGCCGCGGTATCGCGCTACGCAGGCGACTGACCAGGGCCGAACTCAGTTGAGCGCGCTGGCGAGCATGCGCCGGTAGCGGCTTACCAGTTCGCCGCCGCCCAGCAGGTTGAATACCGACAGCAGGGTCTTGCGCCCGACGTCATCCTGAAAGGCGCGGTCGCGCCGTACGATTTCCAGCAGCTGTTCCATGCCGGCTTCGTGGTCGCCGGAAGCCACCAGCAGGTTGGCCAGCTTGAGCCGCGCGTCGAGATCGTTGCCGTCGGCCTCAACCCGCGCGCGCAGGGCTGCGGCATCCTCGCCCGCCGCAGCGGAAAACTGCAGCCGCGCCTTCAGCTGTGCAACGCGCGGGTCGACGTCGTCCGGCACGCTGCCGATCAGGCGCTGCGCCTCGTCGGTTTCGCCGAGGTCGAGCATGATCTCGGCCGCGTCCAGGCGCACGCCCAGGTTCTGCGGATCGAACCGGGACGCTTCCGCCAGCAGCTGCAGCGCGCCGGTCGGGTCGCCCGCCATGCGCGCATCCATCGCCTGCGCACGCAGTGCGTCGGCCGGGCCGGGAACGAGGCGGTCGAGGAAGGCGCGCACTTCGCCTTCCGGCAGCGCACCGGAAAACTCGTCGACCATTTCTCCGTTGATGAAGGCCTTGACGCTGGGAATGCCGCGCACGGCATAGCGCGCCGCGAGTTCCTGGTTGTCGTCGGAATTGACCTTGGCGAGCAGGAACTTGCCACCGTATTCCGCCGCCAGTTTTTCCAGGACCGGCTTCAGCGATTTGCAGGGGCCGCACCACGGCGCCCAGAAATCGACGACCACCGGCCGGCTGCGCGACTCTTCGAGGACATACTGGTTGAAGTCGGCCAGGCCGACGTCGAGGGCATGTTCGGACATCGGTGACTCCGCTCAGATCTGGCGCGCGAGCTCCGCCGCCATGCCGGTGTAGGAAGCCGGCGTCATCGCTTTCAGGCGGGCCTTCTCGGCCTCGGGAATGGTCAGGCCGTCGATGAAGGCGTGCAGGCTCTCGCGCGTGATGCCGCCCTTGCCGCGCGTCAATTCCTTCAATTGTTCGTAGGGATTGGCGACGCCGTAGCGGCGCATCACGGTCTGGATCGGCTCGGCGAGCACGTCCCAGTTGGCGTCGAGGTCGGCGGCAAGCGCAGCCGGGTTGGCTTCCAGCTTGCCGAGTCCGCGCAGGCAGGATTCGTAGGCGAGCAGGCTGTAGCCGAAGCCGACGCCCATGTTGCGCAGCACGGTGGAATCGGTGAGGTCGCGCTGCCAGCGCGAGATCGGCAGCTTCTCGGACAGATGGCGCAACACGGCGTTGGCGATGCCGAGATTGCCTTCGCTGTTTTCGAAGTCGATGGGATTGACCTTGTGCGGCATCGTCGACGAACCGACTTCGCCTGCGCGGGTCTTCTGCTTGAAATAACCCTGCGAGATGTAGCCCCAGACGTCGCGGTCGAGGTCGATGAGCACGGTGTTGGTGCGCGCGATGGCGTCGTACAGCTCGGCCATGGCGTCATGCGGCTCGATCTGGATGGTGTAGGGATTGAAGCTCAGGCCCAGGTGGCCGACGAAGTCGCGCGCAAAGCTTTCCCAGTCGAAGTCGGGGTAGGCTGAAAGATGCGCGTTGTAGTTGCCGACCGCGCCGTTGATCTTGCCCATCAGTTCGACCGCGCCGACGACGTCCCACGCGCGGCGCAGGCGGTAGACGACGTTGGCGAGTTCCTTGCCGACGGTGGTGGGCGAGGCCGGCTGGCCGTGGGTGCGCGACAGCATCGGCAGGTCGGCAAGCGCATGTGCGAGATCGGTGAGGCGGACGATCACCTTCTCCAGCGCGGGCAGCAGCACGGCGTCGCGCGCGCCCTTCAGCATCAGCGCATGCGAGAGATTGTTGATGTCTTCGGAGGTGCAGGCGAAGTGGAAGAACTCGGACACCGCCGCGATCTCGGGATTCGACTGCGTCTTCTCCTTGAGGAAATACTCGACCGCCTTCACGTCGTGGTTGGTCGTCGCCTCGATGGCCTTCACGCGCTCGGCGTCGGCCACCGAGAAATGGTCGGCGATGCCGTCGAGCAATGCGATGGCTTCGGCGGAGAACGCCGGCACCTCGGCGATGGCGGACTCGGCAGCCAGCGCCTTCAGCCATTCGATCTCGACGATGACGCGGTACTTGATCAGCGCGTATTCGCTGAAAAAATCGCGGAGTGCCGCCGTCTTGCTGCCGTAGCGGCCGTCGAGGGGGGACAGGGCGGTGAGTGCGGTCAGTTCCATGCTTGATTACCGATCAGTTCAACAGGGTTATTGTCACAAGACGGGTGCGCGGCGCGCAAAGTCAAAACATACCGGATTCACGGGTCTCATCGTGCCGGCCAGCACGCCTCACACGGCCCGCCGGTCGCGTACGGCCTGCGCCAGGGTGCCGCTGTCGACGTATTCCAGCTCGCCGCCGACCGGCACACCGCGCGCCAGCCGGCTGACTTTCAGGCCGCGCGCCTTGAGCAGTTCGCCGACGGTATGCGCGGTGGCTTCGCCTTCCGGCGTGAAGTTGGTGGCGAGAATCACCTCCTCCACCGTGCCGTCGAGTGCCCGGCTGATGAGGCGGTCGAGGTGGATTTCGCGCGGGCCGATGCCATCCAGCGGCGAAAGCCGTCCCATCAATACGAAGTAGAGGCCGTCGTAGCTCTGCGTGGCTTCCAGCATGTTGAAGTCGGCCGGCATCTCGACCACGGCGAGCTTGCGTTTGTCGCGGCGCGGGCTTGCGCATACCTCGCACACGTCCGCCTCGGAAAAATTGTTGCACAGCCGGCAGTGCACCAGATGCTTGAGCGCATGGTCGAGCGCGCCGGCCAGCGCCTCGGCGCCGCGGCGGTCGCGCTGCATCAGATGGTAGGCCATGCGCGCGGCCGACTTGGGCCCGACCCCCGGCAACACGCGCAGGGCGGCGATCAGATGGTCGAGCGCAGCGGGCTGCATCGCGGCGGAAATGCGCTCAGAACGGCAGCTTCATGCCGGGCGGGATCGGCAGGCCGGCAGTCACGCCGGCCATCTTTTCCTGCACCGTGGATTCGACCTTGCGCACGGCGTCGTTCACCGCCGCGGCCACCAGGTCTTCCAGCATTTCCTTGTCGTCGCCCATCAGGCTGGGATCGATCTCGACGCGGCGCACGTCGTACTTGCAGGTCATGACGACCTTGACCATGCCGGCGCCGCTGGCGCCCTCGATTTCCATCTCGGCCAGCTTGGCCTGCATCTTGGCCATGTTCTCCTGCACCTGCTGGACCTGCTTCATCATGTTGCCGATGCCGCCCTTCATCATGGGTGTTCTCCTGATTCGTTCAATGGCTGTATGGTGGATGCGTCGATCTGGCCGCCGAAGCGGTCGACCAGTTCGCGCACGAAAGGATCGGACTCGATCGCCGCAACGGCTTCCGCCTGGCGTGCTTCCCTGATGCGGGTGCGCACCTGCTGCGGCGTCTGCTCCGCGGCCGCGCCGATCTCGAACTGTACGTTCTGCGCCGCACCGTATTTTTCGCGCAGCGCGGCGACCAGCTTGTCCTTGTACCCTGCGTCAAGCAGATGCTTGTGGGCCGCGCCGACGCGCAGCGTCACCGCGGCGCCGTCCTGCGCGACCAGTTCGCAATGGTCGGCCAGCATTTTCGCCATGCCGCCCAGGCGCAGCCCCGACACGACATCGAGCCAGTTCCATGCGCTGCCGGGTGCCGGTTCCTGCGCGACAGCCCCCGACGACGGCACAGGGTCGCGCTGCGCGAGCGGCGATGCAGCCTCGACATGGCGTAACGGGGGTACGGCGGCCTCGGCCTGGCGCACCCGGCCGGGCGAGGCGGCGCGCTGCGGCGCTGCCTCCTCTGCCGCCGGCTGGCGCGACGGTGCGACGCCAGTCACGTGGCGTTCCGGACTCGCGCCGCCCGGCGCGCCACGCTCCAAACTCGCGCCGCCCGGCGCGCCTGGCTTCAAACTCGCGCCGCCCGGCGCGAACGCCAGCATGCGCAGCAGGGTCATGCAGAAGCCGGAATACTCGTCCGGTGCAAACGGCAGGTCGCGCCGGCCGGCCAGCGCGATCTGGTAGTAGAGCTGCACGGTCTCGGGATCGAGGCGGGCGGCGGCGATCTCCAGGCGCGCCTGGTCGGGCCCGGCATCGAGCGCGCCGGGCGCATGCAGCAACATCGCCAGCTGGGCGAGCAGGCTGCCCATGTCCTGCAGCGCGGCGTCGAAGGCGATGCCGCGCTCGGACAGCTGGCGCGCCTGGTCGAGCAACGCGTCGCCGTCCTGCGCTGCCAGCGCATCGAGCAGGTCGAACAGATAGTCGCGACGCACGCTGCCGAGCATGGCCTCGACGGCCCCCGCCTCGATCTTGCCGCCGCCGTAGGCGATGGCCTGGTCGGTCAGCGAGAGCGCGTCGCGCATCGAACCGGCCGCCGCGCGGGCCAGCAGGTTGAGCGCGGCGGGTTCGGCGGCGACGTTTTCCTGCTGCAGCACTTCGCCCAGGTGCTGCGCCACCAGCGCGGGCGTCATGGGCTTGAGGTTGAACTGCAGGCAGCGCGAAAGCACCGTGACCGGGATCTTCTGCGGATCGGTGGTGGCAAGGATGAACTTAACGTGCGCCGGCGGCTCTTCCAGCGTCTTCAGCATGGAGTTGAACGCCGGCTTCGACAGCATGTGCACTTCGTCGATGATGTAGACCTTGTAGCGGCCGACGGTCGGCGCGTACTGCGCGTTGTCGAGCACCTCGCGCATGTTGTCGACGCCGGTGTTGGACGCCGCGTCGAGTTCGAGCAGGTCGACGAAGCGGCCGGCGTCGATCTGCTGGCACGCGGAACAGGCGCCGCAGGGCGTGGCGGTGACGCCGGTTTCGCAATTGAGGCACTTGGCGAGGATGCGCGCCAGCGTGGTCTTGCCGACGCCGCGTGTGCCGGTGAGCAGGTAGGCGTGGTGCAGCCGCCCCTGCGTCAGCGCGTTCGACAGCGCCTGGACGACGTGTTCCTGGCCCTTGAGGTCGGCGAACGCGCGGGGCCGCCACTTGCGCGCCAGCGCAAGTGCGGGGGATGCGGAATCACCGAAGAGGTCAGTCATGGTCTGAGGGGCCAGGGGCCAGGATTGAGGGGCTAGGGAATGAAGGCCGCACCGTGCTCCAGAATTCATGAAACGCGGCGCAGCCGCACAAAACGCCCTGATCCCCGATTCCTGGCCCCAGAAATTAGTGGCGAGCCGGAGCCCCGGCACTGACAGCGACCCACTGTGGCTGCTTCCTTCCGGACCTGACCAGGTTCGCGGAGCTGTCATGCGGGGAGGCCCGCCATCCGGGATTTTACCCCGGAAGTGCAGCCTCCGGCTGCTACTCTTCGTCGGCCGGGACGGTCAGGCGGCGTTTTTTGACTGCGCTGGCCAGCTGGCGCAGCAGCGGATCGGTATCGTCCCAGCCGATGCAGGCGTCGGTGATCGACTTGGCGTATTCCAGCGTCTGCCCGGGTACCAGGTCCTGCCGACCCGGATTGAGGTGGGATTCGATCATGGCGCCGATGATGCGGCTGTCGCCACCGGCGACCTGCGCCGCCACGTCGGCCCCGACGTCGAGCTGGCGCTGGAACTGCTTGCTCGAGTTGGCGTGCGAGAAATCGATCATCAGGTGCTGGCGCAGGCCGGCTGACGCCAGTTCCTTGCAGGCGGCCTCGACGCTCGCCGCATCGTAGTTGGGCGCCTTGCCGCCACGCAGGATGACGTGGGTATCCTCGTTGCCCGAGGTGCTGAACACGCCGACGTGACCGGATTTGGTGATGGAGATGAAGTGGTGGCGCGCGCTGGCGGCTTTGATCGCGTCCACCGCGATCCGCAGGCTGCCGTCGGTGCCGTTCTTGAACCCAACCGGACACGACAGTCCCGAGGCCAGCTGGCGATGCGACTGCGATTCGGTGGTGCGCGCGCCGATGGCCCCCCAGCTGACCAGGTCGGCGATATATTGCGGCGAGATCAGGTCGAGGAACTCGGTCGCGCAGGGCAGGCCGATCTCGTTGATTTCCAGCAGCAGCTTGCGCGCCAGCCGCAGGCCTTCGTTGATGTCGAAGCTCTCGTCCAGATGCGGGTCGTTGATGAGTCCCTTCCAGCCCACGGTGGTGCGCGGCTTCTCGAAGTACACGCGCATGATGACGACGAGTTCGTGGCTGAGCTCGTCCGCCAGCGGCTTCAGCTTGCGCGCATAGTCCAGCGCGGCGGCCGGATCGTGGATCGAACAGGGGCCGACGACGATGAACAGGCGGTCGTCGGCGCCGCGCAGCACGTCGTGGATGGCGTTGCGCGCGTGCGCGACATGGGCGAGCACGCTTTCGCTGGCGCGCAGCTCGCGCATGATCTGCATGGGGGCGAGCAGTTCGCCGCTTTGCTCGATGCGGGTGTCGTCGGTACGGGTGGCGGTCATGGTCTGGCTCCGGTCAGGTTATGCGACCCGCGACGGCACAAACAAAAAACCGCCAGCGGGCTGGCGGTTTCGTTAGGCTCGTGCTGTTCGACTCAGCGCCTCCCGACCGCCTGCGGCGTGGGATAAAAGCAGCTGAAGAAAAACATCGGGATCGAGTACATGCGCGCCAGTCTACCAAAAGCGCCGCCCGCCGGCCAGCCGCCGCCGGAAGCGGTGATGATTCGGGGTGGCAAACCCCTATAATCAGTACCAAAGACAAGGGATTCAGGGTGGGAACCATGGATAACGATACGGACAATCAGCACGCCGGCCAGGATCTGCGGCGCGACCGGCGGTTTCAGGTTTCGCAGTCGGCCATCATCACGCAGCCTGGCCATACCGAGATCGCCTGCGAAATCCGCGATTTCTGCTTCGGCGGCCTGTTCCTGCGCTTCACCAACCCCGAGGCGGCGATCGCATCGCTCGCCAAGCGCGCCGACGCCGAGGTCGAGATCGTCTTCACGCCGGCGGCGACCGTACCGCCCCAGACCTTCCGCGTGCCCGCACGTCTCAAGCGCCTGAGCCCGCTGGGCGTCGGCGTCGCCTTCGTGCGCCAGCCGACCGATGCGCTGCGGGCCCTGCAGAAACTGCGCATGGCCGGCCACCGGCAGAAGCTCGCCGCCCTGCCGGTCTCCGCCGCGCATCCCCAGTTGCGCGAGGCGAGCAGCACGCTGCTCGGCGAAACCCTGCAACAGGTGCACGACCAGATGATGCGTCTGATCGGCGACAAGCTGAATGCCGCCGCCGTGCAGGCCATCGGCATCGCCGAGCACAGTGGCCTCCTGTCCGCGGTACACGAATTCGGCCACCAGTCCGCCAACGTGCAGAACCGATTCGTCCAGCAGGTGCTGGACGCGCTGAAACAGCAGAATCCGGTGCAGACGCAGGCCACCGGCGACGGCGGTGGCGGCCTCGCGCTCGTCGACGAACTCGATTTCGAGGACTGGCTCGCCACTTCGTCCGAAGTCAACAAGCTGGAGGAACACTTCCGCGAACAGCTGGCCGATCTCGAACCGCGCATCGGCCAGCTGTTCGGGTTTGCCTGCGATCACAGCAACAACCCCTTCGGACCGGCCGTCATCAGCCACGCCTACCGCAACGCGCTGGAGAACCTGCAGGTGCCGGCACGCGCGCGCCAGGTGGCCTACGCCACGCTGCGCGATGTCCTCGCCGACCAGCTGGCGCCCCTCTACGCCGAACTGCTGGCGCTGCTTCCCGTGGCCGAAGCGACCCCGATCTCTCCCGGCACGTCCCAGCCTGCGGCCGCACCGGAAAGCGCAGCGCCCGCACCGGAAGGTGTGCCCCCGGCGGGAACATCGCCCGGCCCCGCCCGCCCCGTTTCGCAGCAGAGCGCGCTCGGTCGCATGGCCGGCTCCCTGCTGGATTTCTTCCGCGGCCAGTCCGCATCCCCGGCGACGGCGGGCGCCGCTGCGCCCGCACCCGGCGGCGTGGCTGGCGCGGCCGGGATGCCGGCCGCCCCCGCATCGCGCGGCGCCCCCGGCGGCATGCCGGCAGGCGGACAGGCCTCGCCGCAGGCACTCGCCCTCGGCGTTGCGCACTCGCCGGTGCTGCAGCGCCTGGCGGCGGCCGGCGCGTTGCCGCCCGCGGTCACCCACGAGATGCAGCGCTCGGTGGACATGTTCGGCGCACTGTTCGACACCATGCACGCCGAGAAGTCGGTCACCGAGGGCATGAAGCCCTTCTTCCACCAGCTGGAAACCAGCCTCATCAAGCTGGCGATGTCGGACCCGGCTTTCCTCGCCTCGCCGGTGCACCCGGCGCACAAGGTGCTGAACACGCTCGATCGCATCAGCATGGTGGCGGGCGACGACGGCAAGATCGCCGACCAGCGCCTGCTGCGCCTGATGAACCGCTGGACCGATCGCATCAACGCCGAGGCCGAGAAGAATCCGGGCGTGTTCGAGGAAGCGCGTACCCAGCTCGAGCGGGTGGTGAAGCCGCTGCTGAACGAACGCGCCGCGCGCGTGTTCCGCCTGCAGGAAATGTGCGAGGGCCGGCAGAGCGCCGAAGTCTCCAAGCAGCGCATCCTGCGCGACCTGCTCGGCCGCCTCGACGAACGCCCCGTCCCCAACGCGGTGATCGAGCTGCTGAACGGCGGCTGGCGCAACGTGCTGCTGATCGCCGAGATGCGCCAC
>WBZX01003134.1_pt1 | contig 10709 bp, 5 predicted proteins | sample 5204211 | NCBI WGS metagenome assembly WBZX01 (sample SAMN12344362, study PRJNA552823) | activated sludge metagenome | biome: Activated sludge suspended growth; feature: Nitrification reactor; material: Wastewater; isolation source: activated sludge from nitrification reactor of wastewater treatment...
CCCCCGCATCACCGGGCTTGGCGTACTCCGGCAGCGGGAGTTCGGGATCGAGTCGACGCACGGGCACCTGGAGCACGCAGCGAGGATAGCGGCCGCCGGGTTCGGGTTCGGCGGGTCCTGCCCGTAGCCTGTGCCCGTGCTCGCTTGGATGGATCTCGAGATGACCGGCCTGGATGCGACCCGCGACGTGATCGTGGAGATCGCCACGCTGATCACCGACGACGAGCTCGAGATCATCGCCGAGGGCCCGGACCTGGTGGTCCACGCGACCGAGGAGCAGCTCGCCGGCATGGACCAGGTCGTGGTCGACATGCACACGTCGAGCGGGCTGCTCGAGGAGATCCGCTCGTCCACGGTCACGCTGGCCGAGGCCGGCGACGCGACGCTCGAGTTCCTGCGCACCCACATCCCCGAGCCGCGCACGGTGCCACTGTGCGGCAACTCCATCGGCATGGACCGGCGGTTCCTGACCGCCTACCTGCCCGAGATCGAGGAGTACCTGCACTACCGCTCGGTCGACGTGTCGACCATCAAGGAGCTGGCGCGGCGCTGGTACCCGGCCGACCTGGCCGAGTTCCGCAAGTCCACCTCGGCCCACCGGGCGATGGACGACATCCGCCAGTCGGTCGCCGAGCTGCGGTTCTGGCGCGAGCGCGTGTTCCGCCCCGTCGAGCCGACGGCCGCCGTCGACCCGGCCGGCTCCGACCTCGGATGAAGCAGGAGCAGCTCCCGGCCGAGGACGACGCGGTCGAGGTCGCGCCGGGTGTGGTGCGGGTGCAGCTGCCGATCATGCTGCCCGGGCTGGGGCACGTGAACTGCTACGTGCTCGAGGACGAGCACGGGGTCACGTTGGTCGATCCCGGCCTGCCCGGCCCCGAGGCCCACGCAGAGCTGGCGCGACGCCTCGGGCGAGCGGGCTACCCCGTCGAGCACGTGCACACGGTCCTGGTGACGCACTCGCACCCCGACCACTTCGGGGGCGCCGGTCGGCTCAAGGTCGAGCAGCACTGCGACGTGGTCGCGCACGAGGTGTTCTCGACACCCTTCGACCGGGCCCACGCCGCCAACGCAGCAGCGGCCGCCGCCGCGGCGCTCGCGGACGGCGACCTGGACGAGCTGGTCGACGTGGGCAGCGAGGACACGGCCCGCCCGACGACGCTGCGCGAGGTGCTCTTCGGCGAGGGCGAGCTGCCAGAGGTGCCGCCGCGGGTCACCCCGTGGGGCGGCGAGGGCTTCCGCCCGAGCGAGGCCGAGCTGGCCCACATGCGCAGCTGGGACCGGCTCTCCAAGGAGGGGCTGCTCTCGCTGGACCCGACCGTGCGCGTCGCCGACGACCAGGTCGTGACGCTGGGCCGGGGCGAGTGGATCGTGGTGCACACCCCCGGCCACACCGGCGACCACATCTGCCTGTTCGACCCGGTGCACGGCACCCTGCTGTCGGGCGACCACGTGCTGCCGTCGATCACGCCGCACATCTCCGGGTTGACCCCGGAGCCCGACTCGCTCGCGCAGTTCTTCGACGGCCTGCACCGCGTCGCCGCGATCGACGGCGTCACCACGGTGCTGCCCGCCCACGGCCTGCCCTTCACGGACCTGGCCGGCAGGGTGGACGCGATCGTCGAGCACCACGAGGAGCGCCTCGCACTGCTGCTCGGCATCGCGGACGACCTGGGCGACGCGGACGTGACGAGCTACTCGCATCGGCTCTTCCGGGAGCGGTCGTGGGGCCCGATGGCCGAGTCCGAGACTTACGCCCACCTGGAGCACTTGCGGTTGCAGGGCCGCATGACCACCCGCCGCGACGACGCCGGCCAGCTGCGCTACCGCCCGGTCGCACCACTCGCGGCGAAGTCCAGCTAGTGCGCTGAGCGCCGCCGCCGTCTCGTGGCGGGGGGCCACCCCACGAACAGCAGGCCCAGCGCGATCATCACCAGCCCGATCACGGCGATGCTGCGTGGATCGGTTCCCGTGCGTGCGAGGTCCCCTGCCTCGCCGACCCGTGTCGGCCCGGAACCCGGCGTCGCGGGCGTCGAGCTCACCCCTTCGACGAGCACGGGGAGCGCCGTGGGCACGGGCGTGCGAGGCACCGCCGTCGTGGGTGGAGCCGAGGGAGGCGGGGGGGCGGTCGCCGGAGGTGCGGTCGTCGTCGTCGGCGGCGCCTGCACCGGCTGTCGTGAGGTCACGACGATCAGCTCGCCTGCCTCGTGAGCGTGCTGGAGCGGCGCGTCGATGATGATCGACCCGAACGCCACGATCGTGTGCGTCTCGGCCGCCTCGGTCCCCGCGCCGATCGTGACGACATCGCCGACCTGGAGCCCGTCGCCGGCGGACGCGAGCCAAGGGTCCCCCTCGGGGATCTCGATCTCGGTCGCGCCGACCTCGGCGCGCTCGGTCAGCCCCGTCACCGGCTTGACGGTGCGCTCGATCGGCGGCCCCTCGCCGAAGCACTCCTGGTGCAGCGGGGAGTCGACGAAGCCCTTGCCGTCGTTGCCGAGGGTCTTGACCTTGCCCTGTACGTCCATGACGGCACTCGCGGCATCGACGGTCGCGGAGAAGGTGATCCTGCACCGGCCGAAGTTCGGCTCGGCGGTGACCGCCTTGGGGATCGCCCGCACCTTGGTCGGGAGCGGCTCGGTGACGGGCGGAAGGGCGAGTGCCGGCGCGGGGATCGCTCCCTTCGGCACGTAGCTGCCCGAGTAGACGAACCCGCCCTTCCAGCGCAGGTGGTAGTCGAACGGGCTGTTCCAGACGCTGCGGCCGGGGTCGGTGTCCAGGCGCACCACACGCGGCCGGTGGCCGCCGGGAGCGATCTGCAAGCCCGGCTCGTTCGGCTTGAACTGCGACTGGATGAAGTCGACGCCGCCCTTGGTGAACGTGGCCGACTCACCGTGCTGGGCCTGCAGCAGCGGGTTCTTCGCGAGCGCGTCGAGCAGTGCCGCGTGCTCCGCCATCGTCAGTGGCGATCCGTCCAGGTGGGTGAAGGCGATCGGGTCGATGTCGCCGGTGATGGGCACGAAGCGGCCGGTCTTCGGGTTCATCATCTCCAGCACGTACTGGTTCGGGCCGGTGGGGCGTAGCCGGAACCCGACGTACTTGCCGGACTCGAGTGGTGCGACGCCGAGCGCGGAGCGGGCCTTCTTGATCGGATCGGTGATCGCGTTGCCCTCGTAGTTCATCGAGACGTCGATCCAGCCCTGGGCGTCCCAGCGCTTGTAGTACTTCTCCCACTTCCTCCACTCGCCGGCGCGCAGCATCGTGCGGCTGACCGCCTTCTGCCACTCGACCGACCCCGGCTCGAAGCCCTTCGAGGTGACGAACCTGTTGACCAGTTCACCCAGGTCGCCCTCGCCGGCGTCGAACGCCGTGAGCACCTCGGGCTTGCGGAACACGAGCGAGCCGATGTCGTCCTTGTCGTAGCCGAGGATCGCGACGTCGTAGTCCGAGACCGTCTTGATCTTGAGGGTCTCGGGCTTGAGCATCGCCTGTGCCTCTTCGATCCACTTGATCGACGACGCGTGCCGCGACCTCACCGTGAGCAGCAGGTCGAACTGGTCCGCCAGCTTCTGCAGCTCGGTCAGCTCCTCCGGCGTGATCCCGTACAGGGTGGCGAGCTGCTCGGGCAGCAGCTCCGTGCCGGACTCGAGCGCGTCGAGGATCGGGCCCAGCTCCTGGATCCGCTCGGCCGTGAGCACCTTCGACAGCACTGGGCTCATCCGCGTCTGGATCGCTTCCTGTGCCCGTGCCAGGGCCCTGACCGCCGCGGGGCTCTTGGCGAGCTTGCCCAGCGCCACGGGCACGACGACCTGTGTGAGCGCGTTGGCTCCGTAGCTGGTCCAGAGGCGAGTGGTGTCGGTGTAGTCGCCGGTCTCCCAGGTGTTCGCCATCTCGGTCATCGACCTCAGCGTCGTGTCCTTGGCGAGCTGGAACAGCTGCTCGGCACCCAACTTGCCGTTCTCCAGGTTCCTGGCGAGCACTGCGGCGGCCATGAGCGCGGTGTCGTTCGCGAACGCCTCGCGCTCCTCCTCGGTGAAGGAGTCCCAGACCTGCTGCTGCATCGCTGCGGTTCCAGCCACGACGGTGTACGGCAGCCGAGCCAGGTCGTAGACCGACATGATCACCGCGGCGGTGCCGCCCCAGATCCCTTCGGCTGCGCCGTACATGATCGCTCCGCCGAACGCGACGGGGTCGAACGACGGGATGGTGATCGAGTCGTCGATCGAGACTCGGTGGGCCAGGTCGCCGTCGGTGGCATCGATCCTGGCCGGGGTGACGTCGACGGTGGATCCGTCCTCCAGGGTTGCGACGCCCCACGGGGTGAACGTCGCGGTCGCCTGGATGCCCCCCGACCGGCGGTGGCTCTCGTCGGCGGCCCGCGGGTCGCTCCAGGTCGTGAGGAACCGGACGGCGAAGGAGCGTGACTCACCCGGCCCGAGTGTGACGTTGCCGGTGGGGACCATGTCCTTGGGGTCGGTGCCGGTGGCGCTCCACGCGAAGCTCATCGCACCGGCGTTGCCGGCCAGTGTGGGATACAGCGGGCCGACGTCGATCGTCGCGGTGTTCGACAGGTTCTTGACCGTGCCCGAGATGCGGACGAGCTCGCCGGCGGGGAGCATCGAGTCGTTCGGGGGGCTGGTCACCTCGGTGCGGACCCGGAGCAGCTTGTCGGGCTTGACCGACCAACGCTGGCGTCCCGCGCCGATCTCGGTTCGGCCGTCGACCAGATGCCCGGTGGCCAGCGCGGAGAACTCGACCTCGGCGTCGTCGGTCGCCCGGAACGTCGCGGTGACCTCCTTGGTCTCGCCTGCCGCGAGCGTGCCGATGGACAGCCCGTCCTCACCTGGATCGGCACCGCCCGTCTGGGTGACCGCGAGCAACTGGCCGGCGGCAGTCCGGTCGACCCGCAGCGAGGTCAGGACCACCTCGTCCATCTCCACCGCCGTCGTGTTCGTGAAGCTGATCGTGGCGGTGACGTCGACCGGCTCAGGTCCGTCGGGTCCCTCGACCTGGTCGGCGAACGGTGGGTCGAGCGTGATCGAGACGGCCAGGGCGCTGCCGATCTCGCCGGGTGACGACGCATCCGCGGTCTGACGCGTGCCGCCGTCGTCGGTGCCGGTCACCTGCGAGCTGATCGTGTAGCGGCCGACGATCTGGGGCTCGATCTGCACGTCGAAGGTCGCCTGCTCGCCAGGTGCCAGGTCGAAGCCCTCCGTGGGAACTGCAGGGGTGGGGCCGTCGGTGATCAGGAACGCATCGCCGGGGTCGACCTTGAGCAGTGCCCCGTCGGTGAAGCGGATGCCGCGCACCGAACCGACCCCGTCGGATGAGGCCGACACGGTGACTCGGGCGTTCACCGGTGCGTCGGGATCGAGCGGAGGGGTCGCGCCGCCGAGCAGGTCGATCGACAGCGCCAGCTTCGGGGCCTTGACCGTGGCCGTCCTGGAGATCGTCGAGGACCGACCGGACAGGTTCGTGCTGGTGAGCTTCACCGTGTAGTCGCCGGGGCGGGTGTAGCCGTGGGCGACGAAGCCTCCCTCGGCGCTCGCGCCATCGCCGAAGTCCCAGCGGTGCAGCAGCGGAGACCCGGTCGGGTCGGTGCTGGTGGCCAGGAACGTCATCGGGTCGTCCTGGCTACCCAGTCCCCCGGTGATCTCGAACGACGCCGTCGGGTCCGACGTCGCGGAACCCGTGATCGACGTCGTGAACTCGTAGCCGATCGACTCGCTCGTCCCGTTCGGGCGGACGACGGTCGTGCCGACCCCGACGATGAGCGGAACGGTGCCGACCACCGCAGCGGGGTCGTAGACGGCCAGGACCGTGCAGGTCGCGTTGCTCGTGAAGGCGCACCAGTTGGACGGAGTGCCGTCGCTCTGGTCCTGACGCAGCTCGATGCCGTAGTTCCGAGTGTCACCCGGGAGGTCGCGGCCCGGCTGGTACACCCAGGACGTCACCGCGATCCCGGTGCGGGTGCAGGGCGTCGCGCCGGTCGGGATCGGGTCGCCGGGGCACACGGCGCCGACCCTCGCCGCGGTGACAGTGATCGGCACCGCGACCCTGAGGTCGTCGTAGGCCCGCGCTGCACCGATGGTCGGACCTCCCGGCCGGGACGTGCCCGGGAGGTAGTCGTCGGCCAGGCAGTTGTTGGCCGTGAACGGGCCCTTGTCCGGCCCACACCGCGGCACCTCGACGTCCGCCGCCGCCGGGGCTGCAGTTCCGACACCGATGGCCGGGATGGCGACGAGCGAGGCGACCACCGCAACGACGCAGAGCACGGCGGTCCGGTGCACCCCACGGCGGTGACGCGACGGCAGCGCCCGCTGCCCACCGCCGCGTCCGGCCTTCACTCGCTCGCCCACGTCTCGCCTCCTGCTCAGCCCGTCCGGTGCCTCGGAACGTACGGACGGAGCGCGAACGGAGCGCGAACGGCGAGAGCTCGGTGAAGGCGGACGACGGGTCAGCAACGGGTCACGTCCGCGGCATACTCGACACGCCGGCGCTCCCGCCGGCACGGAAGTGCACGCGATGGCTCCTGCAACGATCCAGCTCCTCGGCGACGTCGCCATCACCGACGATGCCGGCGAACACCGTGTGCTCGCGCGGCGCCAGCCCAGGACCGTCCTGGCCTTCCTGGTCATGGAGCGGCACCGCTCGGTGATGCGGTCGGAGCTCGCTGACCTCCTGTGGGAGGCGGCGCTTCCCGACCACTGGGCGGGAGCGGTTCGCGGCGTCGTGTCGAAGGTCCGTGCGTTCATCGACGAAGCCGGCGACGCCGAGTGGCTGCACAGCACGGCCGACGGGCTCCGCTTCGTCATCCCACCGGAGGTCACCGTCGACGTCGAGGTGCACCGGTCGACCGTCGACGCTGCCGACGCCGCGCTGCGGGAAGGGCTCGGCAGCTCGGAGCCGTCCGAGCGCACCGACCCGGTCGCGCCTGCCGGGCTCGTCGACCGACTCGACTCGGCGACCCGTCACCTCGGAGCGGAGCTCGCGCCGGGCGCCACGGGAAGGTGGATCGACGACGCCCGCGAGGACGTCCTCCGGCTTCGTCGGCGCGGGCTGAGCGCGCTCGTCCAGATCGCCGGGGTCGATGGGCGTGGCGATGTTGCGGTCGGTGCAGCTCGGGACCTCGTCGAGGCCGACCCGTACTCGGACGCGTCAGCCCGCGCGTTGATCGGCGCCCTCGCCGCGACCGGGGACCGCGCCGGCGCGCTCGTGGCATTCGACGAGTTCGATCGGCGGCTCCGGGATGAGCTGGACGTCGCCCCCGCCGCGGAGACCCAGGCCCTCGCCGCGTCGATCCGGGGTGCTGGGCGCCGGGCCGCGACGGCGCCCACCGCGGACCGCGGGCCGATCGTGGGTCGCGGTGCCGAGCTGGATCTGCTGACCACGTGCTGGAACGCGACCAGCACCGGGGGCGCCCGAGCGGTCCTCCTCCTCGGCGAGGCGGGAGCCGGCAAGACGCGCCTCGCCGCGGAGGCGACCCGTCTCGTCGACCGGGGCCGTGTGCTGTGGGGCCGCTGCAGTTCGGACCGCCGGGTCAGCTTCGAGCCGGTGATCGAGTCGCTCGCTGCGGTCGTGGAGCAGGAGCCGGGAGCACTCGATGCACTCGGACCGCTGAGCAGCGAGCTCGCGGTGATCCTGCCCGAGCTCCGCGGTGGCCTCGGCGACGGTGGGTCGAGCGCCGGGAGCGACCAGACGGCCGCGAGGTCCTCCGGCTCGGAGGCCCTCGAACGCTCCCAGCTGTTCCGTTCGGTCACTGCTGCGTTCCGACTGCTCGTCGACCAGCCCAGCGTCCTCGTGGTCGACGACCTGCAGTGGGCGAACGACGACTCCCTGGCACTGCTGTCGCACATCATGGGGTCCGTTGCCGACCTCGAGCTGCTCGTCGTCTTCACGAGCCGCGGCCACGGGGCGGATGCCGCATCGATGCTCGAGGCGACCGCTCGGGCGATTCCACTGCAGACCGTGCGGCTGCCCGCCCTGGACAGCGCAGCGGTGACCGACCTCCTCGACCACGCCGGGGTGGTGGATGCCGAGTCGGTGGGTGAGGCCGTACGTGAGCGGACCGGTGGGAATCCCTTCTTCATCGGGGAGCTCCTGCAGTCCGTCGACGACGCAGGTCGGCTCGACCCGGCGCTCCTGCCACGCACCTTGCGATCCTGGATCGAGCAGCGGATCGCCGCGCTGGACCAGCCCCAACGGCAGTTGGTCGAGGCTGCCGCGGTGCTCGGCGAGCAGCTGGACCTCGGCGTGTTGGCGGCGCTCACCGAGGCACCGCCAGCGGACGTCGTGCTGCGGACGTCGGAGCTGCTCGACGCCGGGCTGCTCGTGGAGCGAACCGACGGCCAGCTCGCCTTCGCCCACGCCCTGACCCGCGAGGCCGTGTACGACGGACTGGGCGCCACCCAGCGCCGGTACCTGCATCGGCTGGCCGCTGACGCACTCGCCGCAGGCGCCCGGCAGGGCTCCGGCGACGGCGTCTCCCTGATCGCAGCGCACCTGCCGGCGGCTGGCCCCGGCGCCGAGGAGGACGCGATCGCAGCGATGTTCCGTGCCGGCGCCGCTGCGCTCGCCACGACCGCGTGGGTATCCGCCGACGACTGGTTCAACGAGATCCTCGCCCGTCGTTCGGACCTGACCGTCGACAGGGTCCGTGCACTCATCGGCGCCGGCGTGGCGCTTCGTGCGTGCGGCCGCCGGGAGGAGGCGCGGACGCGACTGTCCGAGGCCCTCGCCGGCGCCAGGTCGCTCGCCGAGCCGAGGCTCGTTGCGGAGGCGACACTGGCGCTCGTCGGCGGTGGCGCCCGGGGTGTCTCCGACACGATGCCGGATGTGCAGCGCGCCAGCCTGCTGCGTGACGCGATCGACGGGCTGAGCGAGGCCGACGACGACCTGTCGATCCCACTCCAACTGGAGCTCGCGCTGGCACTGCTCCTGACCGAGCACATCGACGAGCGCGACGAGCTGGCGCTGGACGCCCTCCGGCGTGCTCGTGCGCTCGGTCGGGACGACCTGCTCGCCAACGCGCTGCTCGGGTCCCGCGTCGCCCACCACGGCCCGGAGCACGTCGAGGCACGCTTGGCGGAGATCGACGAGATCCTGGCGCTGCCGGCGGGTGCCCGACCGTTCGCCGTGACGATCGGTGCGCTCGTGGCTCGGCACGAGGACTCGCTGCTGCAAGGTGATCGCGCGGCGGCGTCAGCAGCGCTGATCGAGGCCTCGAAGCTCGCCGACGACGTCGACCATCCGTACTGGCGATGGGTGGTGGCGACGTGGCGCGTGCTCGATCAGATCATCGACGGCCGACTCGATGCCGCCGAAGAGCTCGCGTTCGAAGCCGCCACCTGGCAGGCGGACCACCCAGAGGCGATGGCATGCCTCGGTGTGCAGCTCGTCGACATCCGACTCTTCCAAGGGCGGTCGGCAGAGGTCGTGGACCTGCTGCGTGGCGCAGCGGACGACAACCCGCAGATACCCTGCTACCGGGCCGTGCTGGCCCTGTGCCTCGCAGCAGCAGGACGGTTGGACGACGCGTCCGTCGAGTACCGGCACTTCGCCGACTCGGACTTCGTCGTGCCGGCGGACACGAACCGCTTGCTCACGCTCGCCGTCCTCGCCGACGTCGCCGCCGCCATCGAGGACGTCGACGGTGCAGCGGTGCTGCTCGAGCTGCTCGCGCCGCACCAGCACCGACAGGTCGTCCTCAACTGCTTCGCCGGTGGCGGCGCGTACTGGGGGCCGGTCGCAGGGCAGCTGGCCCGACTCGCCGCGCTCATCGGTGATGGTCGAGCCGAGCGGTGGCGGGTCTCGGCGATCAGCGCCGCCGACTCGTTCGGCGCTCCGCTCGCGGCGGCACGCCACCGACAGGACGAGACCTCCGTCTAGCCGTGTTCTGCGTTAATCGCTTGACGAGCACCGGGGCGGGTGATTCCCTCTACCGAACGGCATCCCCGCCGCCCGAGGAGCACACCGGCCCGATGGACACCATGACGCTGACCGAGCAGACCGCCATGTGGCGCTCTGCCGCGCGTCTGCGTTCCCGTGCCCTCGCCACCACCTCGCTGGTGGACGGCCGCATCGACGGGAACCACGGCACCAAGCCGTCCACCTCCACGGTGAACTTCCCGGCCATTGCGCCGACCCGACGGGGAGCCCCTCCGCTGTAGCCACGCAGCTCAGCGCAGGATCGGACTCCAGCAGCCGTCGGGTGACCACCCGGCGGCTGTCGTGCTTTTCGGCTGCAGCCGTCCGACCGGGCACCGCTGAGACCGGGTCCCCGGATCCGTCCCACCCAGGACCGCCCGCCGAGCCGACGCCCCGCCACCCAGCGACCTGCCTCCACCGCCCGCCGACCCACCACCTGCCGACCCACCGACCCGAGGAGCCACCATGACCACGATCGACCGCATCGACCCCACTCCGACCGACCAGCTGGCCACCGACCTCGGCCTCACCCCGATCGACGCCTGGATGGCCGACGCCGGCTGCCGTGACCTGGACACCACGCTGTTCTTCTCGGACGAGCTCGACGACATCGCCGAGGCGAAAAGGGCGTGCCTGGCCTGTCCGGTCAGGACCCGATGTCTGGACGCCGCGGTCGACCGCGGCGAGCAGTACGGCGTGTGGGGAGGACACCTGTTCGTCGCCGGCCGCATCGTCCTGTCGAAGCGTCGGCGCGGCCGTCCTCCCAAGACCCCCCGGCCCGGCGACAC
>WBZX01003135.1_pt1 | contig 10708 bp, 5 predicted proteins | sample 5204211 | NCBI WGS metagenome assembly WBZX01 (sample SAMN12344362, study PRJNA552823) | activated sludge metagenome | biome: Activated sludge suspended growth; feature: Nitrification reactor; material: Wastewater; isolation source: activated sludge from nitrification reactor of wastewater treatment...
TCGATCGCACGGTGGCGTCGCTGCTCGAGCAACCGGGCGCGCTGCGGACCAATCTCGGCTTCGTGGTCGGTGGCACCGCGATGGTGCTGGCGTGGCCCGGCGCGATCGCGGCAGCGGTGTGGCTGTACCGGCAGGACAACCTCGCGGCGCTGCGGGTGTTGGCGCTGCTGGTGTTTCCGCTGGCGCTCATCGCCGGTCTGTTCGTGCTGCTGCGGGCGACGCTGGTCGATCGCGTGGCGCTGCGCTTGCTGACGCTCGACTTCGGGGCCCGTGACCCACGGCGGCCGGGTGATCCCTTCGGCTGCCGTGCGTGCGGCGGGCCGCTGCCGCCGGTCGAGCAGGCGGTGCTGGTGCGCTGCGTCTACTGCGATGCCGACAACGTGCTCGGGCTCGACCTGCGGGCCCGAGCCGGTCGCAGCGACGCCACCGCATCCTCGCTCGACGACGCGATCGCGGCGCGGGCGCGCGAGCGTCGACGCTGGCGCTGGCGGCTGCTGCCCGCGGTGGTGATGACCGCCGCTGGCGCGTGGTTGTCGTGGGTAGCCGTGCGACCGCTGCCGCGCAGCCACACGCTGACGGCGGTGAGCGCCGAGGGTGAGCTGGTGCGTGTGACGACGTCGGCGATCGACGAGCACGAGCCCGAGCTGTCCCCCGATGGTACGCGGGTGGCGTTGCTCGAGGGGCACGACCCGGTGGTGGTCGCGACCGTCGATCGTGACGGCGGCGGCGCGCGGCTTCGCAGCGGTGGCGGCGATGCGGTGGTGTGGGCGGCCGATGGCGCGCTGATCGTGCTGCACGACGAGGGGCTGTCGCGACGCGAGCAGGGCCACGCCGAGGGTGAGGCGTCGGGCAGCGACTTCGCGACCCGGGTCGGTCGCCCGCTGCAACAGATCGCGGGCGCGGACCCATACGCGGTCACGCTGGTGGGCACGCCGACCCTGGTCGGTCGCGCCGACTGGGCCGCGCTCGGCACCCGCGAGGTGCCGCCGCGCTTCGACGGTGTGGTTCCCGGCCGCGACGCCAGCCTCTCACCCGACGGCACCCAGCTCGCATGGCTGCGCAGCGGTGTCGAGGGCGACGCGCTCGTGACGACGGTGGTCGGCGGCGCCGAGGTCACGGTGTGGCTCGACGATCCGCGACCGAAGTCGAGCCCGCGGTTTTCACCCGACGGTGCGCGGGTGGTGCTGGCGATCGACGAGGGGAGCGCCGAGGCGCCGCGCCGAAACCTGTGGTTGGTCGACCTGCGCGATGGCGCCACGGCAGCGCTGACCTCGGGCGACGCGGACGCGTGCGAGCCGTCGTGGGGCCACGATGGCTGGGTCTACTTCGCGGCCCACGCCTATCAGCGCTACGACATCTTCCGGGTGCAACCGGCCGCGCCGGCGGTCGCCGGCGTGGTGAAGGCACCCGCGCCGCAGCCGTTGCTCGCCGCCGGCGAGGCGGCCCACGCACTGATGCGCGAAACCTCGTCGCAGTGGCACGAGCACGATCCGGTGCTCTCGGCCGATGCACGCGCGCTGGCGTGGTTCGAGTCGTGGTCGCGCGGCGACGACGACGAACACGTGGGGATGCACGTGCGCTGGCGGAGTCTGCCCGACGGCGCGCCGATGTGGCTGCGACGCTACGCGACCCAACCGACGCCGCAGGACTGGGCGCGCACGCCCGCGTGGATGCCGGGCGGTGGCGCACTGGTGTACGTGCAGGCCGACGAGATCGCGTTGTTGCAGCGCGTCGCGCTCGCCGCGGGCGCGAGCGAGGCCGAGACCATCGCGGCGGTGCGCGCACCCGAGCAGGGCGTCGGCTTCAACCTCACCAACCCGCGGGTGTCCCCCGATGGTCGCAGCATCGCCGTGCAGCGTCGTGCCGGCGCCGATGCGCCGTGGGAGCTCGTCGTGGTCGGGCCCGATGCCCAGTTGACGTCACTCGGTGCCGGTGCGCGGCCGGTGTGGAGCGCCGACGGTCGCGAGCTGGCCTTCATCCGTCGCGAGCACGATCGCGGCGTGGTCCACGTCGTCACGAGTACGCACCTGGACGGACCCACGAAGGTGGTCTCGCCGCCGACCCTCGACGTGCTGGGCCACGCGCGCGACGGGCAGGGCCGCTGGATCTTCGAGCACGTCACCGGCCCCGGCACCGCCGACCTCGTGCGTGTCGATGATGCTCACCGCGTGCAGGCGATTACGATCGGCACCGCCGACAGCGGGCGGCCCATGCCGGCGCCCGACGGCACGCTGTACTTCAGCTCGAACGCGGCCGGGCAGTACGATCTCTGGCGCGCGCGTCTGCGCGAGTGATCATCACTGCGTGCTGCGCTCACCGTCGCCCAGCTGCAGCGTCGCGTCGTCGAGGCTGCGGCTGGCCGATGGCGCCACATCGGCGCCGCGCATGCGGCCGCGCGCCATGAGGATGGGATTGCGCGTGGTCGCGTACAGCAGCGCGGCCTGATCGGTGTGTCGTCGCTCGCGTTCGGCGTCACCGCGCGCCGCCGCCAGAACGGCGAGCGCCTCGTGGACCGCGCCGCACAGCGCGGGACTGCCGGTGCCCTCGGCCTGACCCAGCAGCCGCTCGAGCAGCGCCGCGGCCTCGTCGTGGCGATCGCACTGCACCAGCGCGCGCGCGTGGGCGGTGTCGATGCGCACGAGGTACGAGCGCTTGCCCTCGACGTCGAGGCGCGTGCGGCAGCTCTGCGCGGCGGTGATGGCCTCGTGCGGGCGCGCGGCGTCGAGCAGCGCGTCGACCAGCGCGCCCTCGGCGACGGCGGCGAACAACAGGTCATCCGGTCCCAGGCGGGCCAGCAGCGGACGCAGCAGCTCGATCGCCGCCGACGGATCGCGGCGGGCGCGGGCGTACTCGGCCCGCGCGATCACCAGGAACGGCTCGAAGTGGGGTTCGTGGACGACGCGCCGCTCGAGCTCGTCGATGGTCCGCTTGAGCCCGAGCACGTCGCCGACCCAGCCGTAGGCGATCGGCGTGAGCCACAGTAGCTGCGAGGTGAACACCCAGGCGTTGCCGAGCTGCACCAAGCCGACCTCGGCGCGCGCGGAGTGTTCGCGCGCGAGCTCGTCCTCGCCGCGCAAGCGATGGAACAGCACTGGTGCGAGCTGCGACCCCACCGTGAAGAACTGCAGGCCGAGCTCTGCGAGCGCGGCCAGGCTGGTGCGGAAGCCGGGGTCTTGGTTGCCGGCCTGTACCGAGCAGCGCATGTACAGCGCGGTGCCGGTGGCCATGCGGCGGTCGATCTCCGGCAGCGGCGTGCGACGGTCATCCCGCGCGAGCGCGATGATCTCGTCGACGTTGGCATCGAGCGAGCGCCAGCGACCCTCGGCGATCAGCACGAAGTTCTCGACCATGAGGTACGCGGCCCGCGGTACGCGGCCGTGCAGGCCACGTAGGGGCGCGAGCAGGGCAGCCACGCGGCGCAGCTGCGGCTTGGCGAACGACAGCGAATGCACGCTCGCGGTGTAGTTGGTCATCGCGACCATGCGGGCCATCGCCACGCGGGGATGCTCGCGCGCGCGCCGAGCGAACGCCCAGCGCAGCCAGGCCCAGGCCAGCGCCAGCACCAGCGCGAGCTTGGCCCCGAAGAGGCCCATCAGGCGCCGGGCGAGCGCGAGGCCGCTGTCGCGGTCCATCTCGGCGAGCGCGTCGTCGGCGTGGCGCAGCAGTACGTCGCGGTCGCCGAGCACGCCGGCGCGCATCAACATGTGCTGCAGATCGACGCAGCGCAGGCGCGCGTCGGGTTGCTCGCGCCACACCTCGAGGGCGGCCTCGAGCGGTGCGATCGCGTCGTGGAACGACTGCGACTCGTAGAGCCGTCGTCCCGCGCGCTCGAGCAGCGCGGCCGCGCGGGCGCGTTCGCCGGCCGCGAGCCAGTGCTGCCCGATGCGCAGCTCGAGCTCGGGACGCTGCGGGCGCTCGGCGTCGAGCAGCCGTGCGGCGCGGGCATGCAGCTCGCGGCGGCGTGCGGGTGCGAGCCGCCGCAACAACGCCAGTCGCATTTCTTCGTGGCAGGGCTCGAGCCCGGCGTCGTCACCGACGAGGATCTGGCGGTAGACCAGGGCGTCGACGGCGGCGAACACGGCGGCCTCGTCGACGGTGTCGTCGTCGTCGGCCGCGGCAGCCATCCACGCGTCGATCGAGGCTCGCATGCCCAGCACCGCCACGAACTCGGCGATGCGCCGCGCGAGCTCCGGCAGCGCCTCGATGCGTTCCTCCATCGCGGCGGCCATGCCTTGGGGCGGCGCGAGGTCGACCAGCTCGCCGGTCACCCACAGACCCTCGGCGTAGCGGATGACGCCGTGATCGACCAGCTGGCGCACCAGCTCCATCGTGTGCGTGGGATGACCGCCGGCGCGTTGGTGCAGCCACGCGGCGATGCGATCGGCGTCGTGGATCTCGCCGAACACCGCGTCGACCAGGGCGCGCACGCCGTCGGGCGCGAGCTCCCGCAGCGGCAGCACCAGCGCTGCCTCGCGGAACGACGCGATGGCATCGCCCGCCGCCGCGGCGGTGTCGCTGCGGCAGGTTGCGACCACGGCGATCGGCACCGCGTCGCAGGCGTGGGCGAGTGCGGCGAGGGTCGCTGCCGATGCCTCGTCGCACGCGTGCAGATCGTCGACGAGCAACAGCAGCGGGCGCGCCCGTGCGATGTCCATGAAGTAGGCCAGCAGCGCCCGTTGGGTTCGCAGGCGCTCCTCGGCGGCATCGAACTCACCGCTGGTGGTGGTCCAAGGCCACGCGTCCGACGAGCCGGGTGCGGGCGGGAGGATGCGACCGACCAGCGCGGCGTGCTCGGCGGCAGCGCGCTCGGCCGCCAGCGGCGCGACGGTGACGAAGCGGCGCACGAGTCGGCGCACGAGCGCGTAGGGCTCCGAGCTGCCGGCGTCGACCTGGGTGCGCAGCACCAGTGCGCCGCCGAGCTGCCCGAGCCACGCGACCTCCTGCAGAAGGCGCGAGCGACCGAGGCCGGCGGCGCCCTCGATCAGCACCGCGCCGCCCTCGGCGTGCTCGAGCGCGTCGACCTCGGCGCGCAGCTGCGTGAGCTCGTCGTCTCGCCCCACGAGCGCCGCGCTGTTGAGCCAGCCGCGGGCCACTTCGAGCTCCGGCTCCGGCGCGAGGCTACCGATCGCATCGAGCCGGTCGATGACCTCGGCGGCGCTGCGCGGACGCTGGCTGGGGTCGAGCGCGATGAGGCCGGTGATGAGCTCTTCGAGCGCCGGCGGGAGCTCGAATGCATCGGCGGGTCGCAGCGCCCGCGGTCGCGGCGGCGCCACCCGCCACGCGCACTCGAGCTCGTCGACCGTGCTGGCCTCGTAGGGATGGCGCCCGGTGAACATCCAATACGCCAGCGTGCCGAGCCCGAAGAGATCGGCGCGGCCGTCGAGCGGTGCGCCTCGGACCCCCTCGGGCGCCATCGAGGTGGGCGTGCCAGCGATCTCGCCGACGGTGCCGACCGCCGCGAGGATGCCGAAGTCGATCAGCTTGGCGCGGCCGTCGCTCGTGCAGCGGACGTTGCGGGGCTTGAGATCGCGGTGCACCAGCCGCCGCGCGTGGAGGTATGCCAGCGCCGATGCCAGATCCCGCAGGATGCGAACGCCGGTGTCGAGATCGATGTCGGCGACGTCGCGCAGGTCGCGACCGTCGAGCAGCTCCATCGTGTAGTAGGGCGATCCGGCGTCGAGTCCGAAGTCGTAGACCTGCACGATCCGCGGGTGCTGCAGCCCGGCGACGACGTGGAACTCACGACGGAACCACCGCTGCGCGCGCTGCAGGCGTGCGCCGTCGACCTTGGCCAGCGCCAGCATCTTGAGCGCCACCGGCCGCCGCGCGGTGGTGTCCCACGCGCGGCAGACGGTGCCCATCGCACCGTGGCCGATCTCCGACTCGATGCGATAGCGGCCATCGATGGTGCGCAGCGACGCGGAGGGCTCGGCATGCGATGCGAGCGGCTCCATCGCGATCCAACGCTACCAGGGCGTTGGTGGCTCCGCTAGTTGGTGGCCCGGGGGGCGACGCGCGGGGTCACTTGGGCGCATCGGCCTTGGCGTCGTCCTTCTTGGCGTCGTCCTTCTTGGCGTCGTCCTTCTTGGCGTCGTCCTTCTTGGTGGCGTCGGCCTTCTCGTCGACCTTTGCGTCGGCCTTCTCGTCGACCTTTGCGTCGGCCTTCTCGTCGACCTTTGCGTCGGCCTTCTCGTCGACCTTTGCGTCGGCCTTCTCGTCGACCTTTGCGTCGGCGGCCCCGGGATTCCCCGGGCCGTCGTAGCAGCACATCACGCCGGGGTTGCGATCGCTGGCGACCGCACCGCAGCCCTCGCTGGTGCCGATCGAGATCTTGGTCTTGCCCTTCCAGACCGCGTCCTTGCACTTGCCCGACTTGCAATCGTTGCCGCAGCACACCGGCTCGGAGCCGAGGCCGGACTGCACGCACGGCAGCAGCGCGTCCTTCTTGATGACGGGACAGGGGTTGATCTCGTCGGTCGGCGAGTGGCTCATCGCCGCGTTGAAGCGGCCGGGCCCGGCGTTGTCGCACTCCTTGGGCGTGGTGTGATCGACGAGGTCGCTGCCCTTGCCGTCGGCGCCGCAGACGTGCCAGCCGGTCGCGCACAGATCCGCCGGCACGGCACACTTCTCGCCGTCGTCACCACAGGGCTTGCCGGTGGGCTTGTCCCGCAGGCTCTTGGTCGCGGGCCAGGTGCCCACGCAGCCCGCCACGCGGGGGTTCTTGGTCACGTCGGCGAAGCCCTCGCGCTGGCCGTCCGCGCAGCCGACGACCTTGGGATCGCCCTTGGTGCCCTCGGCGTACTTGTAGTCGGCCGGGCCGGGACGATCACCATCGAAGTAGTCGCCCTCGTAAGGACCCGATCCGCAGGTGCAACCAGCGAACGTCAGCGACGAGACCAGCGAGAACATGCAGGCGAGCGAGCGCCGATGGAACCCAAACATGGGGCGGAGAATAGGCAAGCCCGCGGCCGAGCGAAAGGGGCCACGCGCATTCGCGGGCGCAATGCGGTCCGAGCGGCCCGGATCGACGACCGGATCGACGACCGGATCGACGACCGGATCGACGACGCGGCTCCGCGAGCACGGACCACTGCGCAGAGTTTACGGGCTACTCGTCGTCGTCACCCGCGTCGGGGGGCGCCGCCGCGAGCTCGGCCTCGAGGCGCCGCATCGCCTCGACCTGCGGCTTGCTCACGACGTACGCGACCACCACGCTGACGAAGTACAGCGCCGTCATGGGGATACCCATGAGCCAGATCGTCACGGGGTCCGGCGGCGTCAGCACCGCGGAGGCGATCGTGATCAGCAGGATCGCGATCTTCCAGTGCCGCAGCAGCGTCACGTAGGTGATGATGCCGGCCTTCGACAGGAAGAAGACGGCCAGCGGCATCTCGAACATGAGGCCGAAGCCGAACAGCATCTTCATGACGTAGCTGGCGTAGTCCGCGTAGGTGTACGCGGTCTTCACCACCACGTCGCCGAGGCCGACGTTCTTCTGCTGCCCGTAGGTCAGGAAGAACTCGGTCGCGATGGGCAGCACGACGTAGTAGCAGAACGCGGCGCCGGCCACGAACATCACCGCGCTGGTGGCCACGAACGGCACGACCAGGCGCTTCTCCTGGTTGTAGAGCCCCGGCGCGATGAACATCCACAGCTGGTAGAACACCACCGGCGCGGCCATGAAGAGGCCGGCGAACAGTGCGACCCAGATGTCGGTGAGGATGACGTCGAGCGCAGCGAGGTTGAGCAGCGTCGGCTGGCCCTCCATGCCCGCGGAGTCCCACGCTTCACCGAATGGGATCCACATGAACGCGGTGATGTGATCGATGAAGGCGTAGGCGATCACCGCACCCAGCACGAGGGCGATGAACGCACGCGTGATGCGGCGACGCAGCTCCCCGAGGTGATCGAAGAACGACATCGGGGTGTCGCCCTCGGGCCCCTCGGCGAGGCCGTCGGCACCGTTGTTGGTCTGGGTGGGTTCGGCCACGGGTCCTCGACAATCTTCTCGGCGTGCCTCGAACGCTGCGATCGCGTCAGGCGGCGCCCTGATCGACCTTCTCGGCGGCCACCACGGCGGGTGGCGTCGGTGGGCTCGCGGGCTCCGGCGCGCCGGGACGCGCGCTGGCGATCGCGCCGGCGGGTGTCGGCGGGTCGCTGGCGGCGGGCTCGCCCGAGGTCCGCGGGGCGCCATCGTCGTTGGCACCCGGGGTCGGCGCGCCCTCTCGAGTGCCTGCGCCGTCGGTCGCGGGGGCGCCCTCGGCCGGGGCCAGCTCGGCGCGCTTGCTCTCCTCGGCGGCCTTCACCGTCTTGAGCAGCTTGTTCTGCGCCTTCTGCATCTCCATGCGGGCTTTCATCAGCTCGCGACGGGCGGCCGCCTCGGCGCGCTTGAACTCGTTGGCACCGCCCTTGAGCATGCCGCGGAGGTCGTGCATCTCCTCCTCGTTCATGATCGCGTCGCGGAACTCGTCGGCGGTGTTGCGCAACGAGCCCCAGAACTTCGCGGCGCTGCGCAGGATCTTCGGCAGCTCGCGCGGTGAGAACAACATCAGCGCGAGGACGGCGATGATGATGAACTCTGTCGGTCCGATGCCGAACACCGCCCCACGATAGCAACAAGCGCCGTGCGGGGCGACCTCTGGTCGCGGTGCGCGAGCTTTTCGGGGCCCCAAGGCCCGTGCGAGCGCGGGGGTTGCCGCCCGCAAGTGCCCGCCACGGGCCTCGGGTGGGCTGCGCGCACAGCCGCGGTCGTAGGGGTGATCGCGGGCGAGATCGCGGGGCGAACGCGGGCAGGGAGCCGCGGGCGGGCAAGGCGTCGCCGACGCGGCCCCTGCAAGCACCACACGCACCAGGTCAGCGCAGACGCGCCGCGGCGCGCTCGATGAACGCGCCCTGGGCGGCGACCAACTTGCGGATCGCATCGGTGGCGTCGAAGAACGCGAATCGATCGACCTCGGGGAATTTCTGCGCACGACCGGAGCCGCGCGGCCACTCGACTTCGAAGGTGTTGCTGCTCAGTCGCGAAGGATTGCAGTCGCCGAAGAAGGCCCACGCGTGGACGATCTTGCCGCCGGCCTGCCGGACCTCGCCGAGCGACTCGAACGGCCCGCTCGGGCGGGCCAGACCGGTCTCCTCGTGGAACTCGCGCAGCGCGGCGGTGAGGTTGTCCTCGCCGGGCTCGACCGCGCCCTTGGGGATGCTCCACACGCCGTCGTCGCGCCGCGTGAAGAATGGACCGCCCGGGTGGGCGAGCAGGAACTGCAGGCCATCGAAGTCGCGACGGACCATGAGCAGTCCTGCACTGACCTTGGGCACGAGCAACCTAGAGCGTATCAGCGACGCAGCACCACGCGCACCGTGGCGCCGGGTTCGGCACGCAGGCGCAGCAGGCCGCTGGATTCGTCGTGATCGGCGTCGGCGCCCTCGACCGTGAGCGCCAGCGGGCGGCCCGCGAGCCACCGCGGCGGTACCACCACCTCGGTCGCGGCATCACCCTCGGCGCGGTAGCGCAGCGTCCACGGCCGCGCGCTGGCGGTCTCGAGCTCGATCGGCGTGCCCGCCAGCGCGCGCGGCCACGGGCGCACCAACGCGGCGGTCCACGGCCGCTCGTCGCCGCCCGGCAGCACGATCGAGGCGTCCTCGTCGTTCCAGTCCTGCGCGGTGGGATTGAAGTGCCACACCGTCCAGCTCGCCCACGCGCGATCGAGCCGCGCGCACTGGTCTTCGATCATCGCCGCCGCGCCGACGATGCCACCGAGCACGCCGAACTCGCCCACGAACAGCGGTCGTCGCCACGCGCTCGCGGTCGCCTGCACCCGCGCGAGCGAGGGTGGGAAGGTCGACAGCCGCGGCACGAAGCGCGACGCCAGGATCGCGGTCGCGTCGTACAGGTGCGGCGCGTACACCAGCGCGTCACCGGTGAGCTCGGCGAGCGCGGTCGGGGCCCCGAACGCAGCCAGCGGCGTGGGTTCGACCAGCAGCAGACGATCCGGCGCCTCGCGGTCGCGCAGCGCGATGCAGTCGCGGTGGAACGCCGACAGCGCGTCGCGCTCGAAGCGGCCGCGCACGAGGTCGCGCAGGCGGCCCATGGGCTCGTTGAAGAGGTCGTAGCCGATGACCGCCGGCTCGTCCGCGAGCGCACGCATGGTGACCGCCACCGCCGCGACGAACGAGCTGCGCACGCCGCCCTGGTCGCGCCAGAACGCGTCGAAGCTGGCGCGTACCCCCGACGAGATGCCGTAGTGCCAGAACCAGCTGCGGCCGTTCGCGCGGCGTCGCCCCGGCCGAGTCGCCCATGCCGGCGCCCCGTCGCCGCCGAAGCTGCGCGAGAACAGGTCCTGGTGGAAGTCGACGATGACGGCGAGGCCGCGCTGCCCGGCGGCGCGCACGAGCTGGGCCACGCGCGCGAGGTAGCCGTGATCGTAGTGGCCGCGCTCGGGCTCGATGGCCTCCCACATCACCAGCAGGCGCACGACGTTCATGCCCCAGTCGGCGAGCACGTCGAACCACGTCGGATCGTCGAAGGGCAGGAACGGCGGCGCCTTGCAGCGACCCGAGACATTGGCGCCGCGCAGCAATCGCAGGCGACCGAGACGGTCGCGCAGGTTCGTGCCGTCGCACGTCAGGTCGAACGCGGCGGCGTCGACGTGTTCGTGGGGCAGATCCATCGTCGGCGGCACCGTAGATCGGGCAACGGGCACATCACAAC
>WBZX01003136.1_pt1 | contig 10701 bp, 4 predicted proteins | sample 5204211 | NCBI WGS metagenome assembly WBZX01 (sample SAMN12344362, study PRJNA552823) | activated sludge metagenome | biome: Activated sludge suspended growth; feature: Nitrification reactor; material: Wastewater; isolation source: activated sludge from nitrification reactor of wastewater treatment...
GTTGTCCATCACGGCCCGCGGCCGGATCGCCACGGCGAGGATCGACGCGTACGGGGCGACGACGCGATCCTCCTCCAGCCCGCGCTTGAAGCCGAGCCCCGGCACGCCGAAGGAGCGGTACTGGTAAGTCTGATCGGCGTCGACCCGCGCGTACGCCGACTCGGAGACGCCCCACGGCTCCTTGTTCTGCCGCCCGTGGGCGATCTGCGCCTCCACGGCGAGCGCGCACGTCTGCGCGAGCAGCGTGCCTCTCTGGCTCCGCATCAGCAGGCTCGGCATGAGGTACTCGAACATCGTCCCGCCCCAGGAGACGAGCGCGGGCGCGCCTCCCACGCCGGTCATCGGCCGCCCGAGGGCGAACCAGTGCGACTCCGGCACGTCCCGCTTGACGATGGCCAGGTAGCTCGCGAGCCGCGCCTCGGAGGCGAGGAGATCGTAGTGGTGCGGGTCGACGTGATCGCTCGTGGCGTCGTGGCCGATGTGGAACAGCCTCCGCTCGCCGTCGTAGAGGAGCTTGAAGTCCATCCCGCGCACCTCCTCGTCCGCGCGCGCGGCGAGCGCGTGGAGCTCCGCGGCGAGCGCCGCGGCGCCCGTCTCCGCGCCCCGGAGCGCCGCGTCCAGGCGCCGCGCCGACGCGTCCAGCGCGGGCGACGGCGCGCCATGGAGGCGCCGCTCGGACTCCGTCGCTTCCAGCGCGGCGCGAAGGTGCCGCGCGATCACGGGGATGTCCTCCAGGGCCGTCTCCACCGGGAGATCGAGCCCGTGCGCGGCCGCGTCCTCGGTCCGTTCGAGCCACGGGAGCACCGCGAAGAGCTCGCGCCGCATGTGCTGGAGCTGCTGGTGCAGCCTGTGGATCGAGGTCCGGAGCGCGCGGAGCAGGTCGGCCTCGTGCCTGTGCATGCCCGTCTCCAGGAACCCGATCACCTCGCGATCCAGCTCGACGGCCGTCTCGTCGCAGAGCGTCCGGAGCGTCCGCGCGCTCTCCTCCAGGTGGCCCTTGGCGTGCTCCGCCGCGCGCTGCATCCGCGCGAGGATGGCCCGCAGCGGATCGCACGCGCGCCCCGGCACCGCCGCCGCGACCTCGTCCAGCAGATCGAGCGAGTCCACGAGCCCGGCCCACGCTTCGGCGCGGACGACAGGCGCTCTCGCCGCCTCCGTGAGGCCGTGTTTCAAGGCCAGGAGACACCCCGCCAGGTTGCCGCTGTCGACCGTCGAGACGTACCGCGGGAGGAGCGGCTGGAGGTTCCTCGTGTCGTACCAGTTGAAGAGGTGTCCCCTGTAGTGCGCGAGGCGAGCGAGGCTGTCCATCGCCATCCGCGTGCGCAGAGACAGCTCCCCGGGCCCGACATAGCCGAAGTCGTAGGCCGAGAGCGTGGCCAGCAGCATCAGCCCGATGTTCGTCGGCGACGTGCGGTGCGCCGTCTGCTCGCGCGGCTCTTCCTGGTGGTTGTCGACGGGCAGCCACTGATCGTTCGGCCCCACGAGCACGTCGAAGAACCGCCACGTCCGGCGCGCGAGGAGCCGCAGCTTCCTCCTGTCGGCTTCGGTCGCCCGCTCGACGCGCGACCTCTCGGGGTGGCTCACGCGGCGCGCGATCTCGGGCGCCAGGAGCCACAGCGCGAGGAGCGGCGCGGCGCTCCACAGCGCCTCCGGCCGCACCCACGCGACGAGCAGGCCTGTCGCCACGGCGAGGATCGGGGACGCCGCCATCGTCTGCCAGCACGTCACGCGCGGCGACCGCGCTTCGAGGCCGAAGGCCGCGTGCGAGGCGGTCGTCCACTGGAGCAGGTTCTTCCTCGTGATCTTCCGCCGCACGACGGTGCGCGCCGCGGCGTCGGCCGCCACCATCGCCTCGTGCGCGAGGAACGCGATCGCGAGGCCGCCCCTCCCCAGCGTCCGGAGGCTCGCCTTCCGCCCGCCCGCGAGCGCGGGGAGCGACGGCGCGACGAGGAGCGCGAGCGCGAACGTCGTCCACAGCCACGGACTGCCCGGCAGCCACGTCCAGCCCAGCACCAGCAGCACGAGGACGAGCGGGCCCGTCATGCTGCGACGGAGGTTGTCGGCGATCTTCCATCGATCGATGAGAGACAGCCTGTTTGGCACGGGCGGCCCCTGCACCGAAGGCACCTTCGCGAAGAGCCACGGGAAGAGCTGCCAGTCGCCGCGCACCCACCTGTGCATGCGCGTCGCGTAGGTCGCGTAGCTCTTCGGGTAGCTCTCGAAGAGGACGATGTCCGTCGCGAGCGCCGTCCTGCCGTGGATCCCCTCGAAGAGATCGTGGCTGACGAGCGCGTTCTCCGGCACCCTGTGCTCCACGCTCCGCGTGAAGGCGTCCACGTCGTAGATGCCTTTCCCGACGTAGATGCCGGCGCCGAAGAGATCCTGGTAGAGCTCCGAGCACGCGTGCGTGTAGATGTCGAACCCGACGTCGCCCGCGAAGAGCCGCGAGAACAGCGTGGGGCGCCCGCTCGAAGGCGACGTCTCGATGCGCGGCTGCACGATGGTGTACCCGGCCGTCACGCGCCCCGACGCGGCGTCGAAGACGGCGCGGTTGAGCGGGTGCGCGAGGAGCCCCACGAGCCTCTGCGCGCTCCCCATCGGCAGCTCCGTGTCGCTGTCCAGCGTGATCACGAACCGGATCCCCTCCAGCCCCCGCGGATCGCCGATGTGGCGCGTGTAGCTCGTCTTGCGATCCCCGCGGAGCAGCCGGTTGAGCTCCTCCAGCTTCCCCCGCTTGCGCTCCCACCCCATGAACCGCGCCTCGCCCTCGTTCCACCGAGGGTGCCTGTGGAGCAGGTGAAAGGGGCCGCGCCCGTCCTTGCCGTGCTTCTCGTTGAGCGCCTCGATCCCCCGGACGGCGCTCTCCCGCAGCGCGCTCCCCTTGCCGATGTCCGAGAGCGCCTTCGCGTCGACGTCGTCGGTGAGCAGCGCGAGCTCGATCTGCGGATCGCGGTTGGAGAGGTAGTGCAGCTCCACTTGCCGCAGCATCGCCCGGACCTCGTCGTCGCGCCCCAGCAGCGTGGGGATCACGACGAGCGTCCGCATGCCGTCGGGCAGGCCCTTGGCGAGGTCGAGCTTGGGCAGCGTCCGCGGGGGGAGGAGCCGCGCGAACAACGCGTGAAGGAGCGCGACGACGACGGCCGAGGCGGGCACCGCGCAGACGAGGATGGCCGTCGCGATCGCGACCCGCGGCCCGATCCCCGGCGCCGCCCGCGCGAGGAATACACCAAGTGCGATCAGCGGCGCCCACGTCAGGAAGGCGAGCGGCCCCAGGTACGCCGCCGCCGGCCGCCGCGTGACGGCCCGCCGCACGCGCTCCAGCCCCACGGCCTTGTAGCCGAGCTGCTCCTCCAGCGAGCGCCGCCCGTCGCCGACGAGGTAGTGGCCGACGTGCCCGCGCCGCTCGTCCGGTGCGCCGGCCCTCGCGCGGCCGACGGCGAGGTTCGCGACCTCCTCCTCGGCGGCGCTCGTGGCCCACGCCAGCGCCTCGACCACCTTGCGGTACGCGTCGCAGGTCTCGAAGTCCATCCGCGCGTACACCTCGGCGGGGTCGGTGCGGAGGATGGCCTCGACCCTGTTCGTCTTCTCGAAGAACACCTTCCAGTCGACGACGTCGAGCACCCGCAGCGCGCGGATCGCCCGCTCCACGCCCATCCCCGGATCGAGGGAGATCGACTCGATCTCCGCGGACCCGAAGCGGGGGAGGTGCGCGTGGAATACGGAGAGATCCTGATCGTGGAGCGGGACGGAGAGCTCCCGGAGGAACTGCAAGAGGTGTTGGAGGACCGTCGAGCGCAGCATCGTGGGGAGCGCCCAGAGCTCGGCGATCGTGAGCGGCGCCACCTCCTGGTAGGCGTCCACGAAGCGCCGCAGCACCGAGAGATCGAGCGCCATCCCGCTCTGCGCGACGAGGGTCCGCGCGAGCACGGAGATCCGCGGCTGCCCCCTCGCCGGCCCCGAGGCGAGCTGCGGGAGGTGGCGGACGAAGCCGCGCGGCATCTCTTCTTCGACTTGGCGCGCGACGCGGCGGATCAGGTAGAAGTTGTCGAGGAACCACTCCGCGGCCTTCGCCGTCGCGGGGGCCGCCGGGGCGCCCGCACCGAGGTGCTTCCTGGCTCGTGAGAGGAGCGGCGCGAGCCTGGGCGGCTCGAAGAAGCGCGTGAGCTTTCGCGCGGCGCGCTCCAGATCCTGCTGCCCTCCGGCGAGCGCGCGCGCCCCCGCTTCGAGGGAGTCGGCGCGTGGGCTCTTGGCTCCTGGTCCGGCGCCCGCCGGGGCCGTCACACCATCTCCGGCGGGTGGCTCACGCGCGGCGACGGGGGCGGCAGGGTCGCGGCTTCGCCGTCCCGCGCCACCTGCTGCTCGCGCTCGGGGACGTCCTGGAGCACCAGGAGAGGCAGCATCGAGTGCGTGAGCAGATAGGCAGTCACGCTCCCGAACGATCGCGCCGAGTCACACGCGGAGCCGTGGGCCGACAGCACGATGAGGTCGGCCCGCTCCCGCTGCGAGACGCCGAGGAGACACTGCCTCTCGCTCGCGTGCCTGACGACGAGGGTGTGCACCTTCGTGATCTCGTGCGCGAGCTGTTGCTCCAGGCGGGCCAGGTAGCGCCGGGCCCCGCGCTCGAGCCGCGCCGCGAGCTCCCTCGCCAGCTCCATGTCCTCGGGGGCGTCCAGCAGGGCCGTCGGGAGAGGCTCCTGCACGACGTGGACGAGCAGCAGCTCGGCGCCGTGGGCGTTCGCGATGCGCACGGCCGCGGGCAGCACGCTCTCTGTCCGGAGCGAGCCGTCCAGAGGGACGAGGATGCGCCGCGGGCTCACCGCCGGCCGCGCCATGGAGGTCGGACCGCTCGACGAAGGCGGGGCGACGAAGACCGAGCTGGGCGCCAGCGCGAGGACCCGCTGCGCCGTGCTGCCGAGGTTCCACACGGGGGCTCCGCCGTCCCCGCGACTCCCTATCACGATGAGCCCGGCCCCGATTTCCCGCGTCAGATCGACGATCCGCTCCGCGGGGAGCCCCTGTTCGAGCCGCATCTCGACGGGCTGTTCGAGGGCGCGGCCGACCTCCGCCTGGAGCCGCTCCAGGTAGCCGCTCGCCTCTTGCCGGGAGATCTCCCAGCCGAGCGCGTCGTACGCGAGAGCGCCTGTCTGCTCGCGCTCCGGCTGCATGACGTGAACGAGGGAGAGGGCGCTGCCGAACGTCCTGGCGAGCGAGACCGCGTGCGGCAAGCACGCCTCGGAGGACGCGGAGCGGTCCAGACAGACGAGGATACGGCGGCCGTGAAACCTCGTTTCCGGCAGAGGAGGGCGGGCGACTGCGGTGGCCATGGTCTGGACCCTTTGGCAAGCCGCGTGCCCACTGCCTGTTTCCTGGGTGGGAGGGCAGTGCGCGCCGGATCACGCGGCGCCGCGCCGCAGGGCCCCGGCGTGTGCGCGCAGGAACGCCCCACTGGGGCGATCGTGCGCCGGGGCGATCCTGCGCTGTGGCGGTCCTGCGCAGTCGCGCGCGTGTCCAGCCCGCTTCCTTCGCGGTGGGCTGTTGGTGAGGGCGCGCGGGGAGGCGCCGTCTCCCTCAGAACCGCACGGCCGCCGACAGGCCCAGCGTGGGCGCCTTTGCGTACTTGGCGAAGAACGGCGCCAGATAGGCATTCACCTGATCGTTGATCATCCCCTGGTAGGGCACGAGCACGCTCGCCGAGGCGGGGATCTTCACGTCGATCCGCGAGGCGAGCGTCTGGAGATACGACACCGAAGCCCGGATCACGAGGTGGTCATTCGCCAGGAGCCACCGCCAGCCGAGGGTCGCATGCACGTTGTGCAGCGTCGCGCTGAGCGGGATGTCGCCCCCGAGCCCCGCGGGCGCCTGCACCGAAGAACCGCTCTCCGTCAGAATGGCATTCAGGACATCGGCCGTGGCCACCGCCCCGCCGCCCGTGAGCAGCGTGTAGCCGCCCAGGATCTCGAATCCATGCCCCGAGAAGGGCCGCACCCCGAGGGACGTCCGCAGCACGAAGGAGTTGGAGATCGAGCTCCGGACCACGGAAGAAACGACGGCGTCATAGGCCCCGACGCTCGTGAGGAACCCGTCGATCGCCTGCGCGTACGCCTGCGGCATGATGCCCGCCCCGACCTGGAGCAGGATCCGGTGCGTCTCCAGCGTCGCGACGCCGCCCACCGAGATCGGGGCCTCCGTGCCGACGCCGAGATCGAAGTGCGTCGCCCGCGGCTTCGCCGGCGCCTCCGCGGGCTTCTCGGCCGCGGGCGAGGGCGGGTCCGTCGGGAACGTGAACCCGTAGACAGGCGTGCTGGACTGCGAGGGTGCCACTGCCACGGCCGGGAGGTTGCCTGGATTCGGCTTCGCCGCCCTCGCCTCCGCGTTCGATCGCGCCTTGCGCGCCGGCGCGGTCGACCAGGAGTGCGGCGCCAGGTTCATCCACGCGGGATCGGCCTGGGCCGGCGCCTCGGGCGCGGCGGCGGGCGGCGGCGGCTTTCGGGGGACGGGGGGCGCCGCGGTGGGCGCAGGCGCGGGCGCGGGCGCGGGAGCCGCCGTGGGGGCGATCCAGCTCGGGGGGACGACCGATTCGCTGCCGGGCATCACCCAGGCAGAGCGGGAGGGGGGCTGGGGCGCCGCCGCCGTCGCCGAAGGGGCTTGTTGAGCCCGGGCCGCGCTCGTGGCGAGGAGCGTCAGGAGAGCCGCAGAGAGCGTCGAGGCGACAGAGGCGAGAGCACGTGGGCGCACGGAGACCTCCCTCTCCTTTCCGGCAAGGATGCTCGGAAGCTGGAGGAGCAATGGAGATGACGGACCGGTTCAGGGAACCTGGAGCGACTCGACGCCTTGATTTCGAGAGCCGAAATCGTTGCCGGCCGCGGGCGGCGCGGGCGTGGAGAGTCGAAATCCCTGCGGCCTCGAGCTCGAGGCCGCGGGACGTTGTCGAATCTGAAGAGATGTGTTGCGGCCCGCTCCGAAATATTCGGGGGCCATTTTTTCGCGAACCACGAACAGCCTCAGGCGCCCATGGCGACCTGGAGGCTGTCACGGAGATTTGGCGCCGGGGAGGCTTTGCCTCCCTGGCCCCTCCATTCTCCGTGAAGCCTCCGTGCCCTTCGTGTTTCCGTGTTGAAATCGATGGTGCAGTGCAGGGCATGGCGCCGCAGGAACGCCCGTCGCGACAGGCAGCGGCTCAGCGCACGTCAGGTCACTTGAAGACGTCGGCGATGGGCCAGACGGTGACGTCCTCGTCCTTGAGGCCGAGCGGGAGCGCCTCGATGACGGCGTCCTCGTCCGTCACCTCCCTGGGCTTGGGCGCGTCGTAGGTCGGCGGGGACTTGTCTCCCTTGACCAGCGCGGCCTTCAGCGCGGCCCCGTCCTTCGTCACGATCACGATCGTCAGATCGGTCCCCGTGAAGCGGCGGCCCACGACCTCCTTGAGCTTGGCCGACGTGAGGCCGGCCCAGCCGGCGCGCAGCCGCTCGATGTGGGGCGTCGACTGGCCATATGCCGCGTCGTCCAGCGCGAACCCGAGCCGCCGCGAGGGCGTCTGTTGCTCCAGGCCGATGTACCGCGACAGGAAGCCGCGGAACCGCCCCAGCTCCTCGTCGGGCACGCCCTGCGCGAGCTTCTGCCTGTAGTAGTGGAGCGCGCCGCGGAGCGCGAAGAGGCCATTTTGCGGCTTCACGGGGCGCAGCCAGATCGAGATCATCTGCTGGCGACGCGCGATGTTCGGGAGCGGGAAGCGGCCCCACCCCTCCTGCTCGAAGTACTCCGGATACATGTAGTCTCCGTAGTTGAACCCGCGCGCCTCGCGGAGCCTGTTGTACAGCACGCCTGCCGACTGCCTGTGCAGCCCCATGAAGCTCGTGAAGAACGCGACGGGCGCGAAGTCCTCGCTCGCCCGCGTGACGTCCGTCGTGAACCCCAGCGAGAACGCCATCGAGTCGGCGCTCGGCTTGTCGACGATCGTGACCTTGAGGCCCGTCGTCTTCTTCGGGGCCGGGAGCGCCGCGCGCGCGCCCTCGCAGGCAGGGAGCGCCGCGAGATCCTGCGCGACCTGCTTGTCGAACCCCTCGGGGAAGCCGCCCGCCACGCCCGCCGTCACGCGGCCGGCGCAGAAGACGAGCTTCTTCTGGGCGAGGGCGTCCTCGAGCGACAGGCCGGCGAGCCCGCGCTCGGTGCCGGCCGCCGGGTGCCCGTACGGGTGGCCTGTATACAGGACGGCCTGGAGCGCCTCCTTGCCGAGCGCCTCGTCGTTTCCGCCCTTCAGATCGTCGGTGAGCCGGCTCACGGCGCGCGCGCGGAGCCGCTCGAACGACTCCTTGTCGAACCGGGGAGTCAGGAGCACGTCGCGGAGGATCGGGTAGAACGCCTCCAGGCTCTCGGCGGCGACCTCGGCGGAGAACACCGTCGCGTCGCGCTCCACGTTGACCGAGATCGACGCGGCGAACGGGTAGAGCTTCCGGGACAGCTCGCCGAACGTGAGCTTCTCGGTGCCGCTCTCCGCGATCATCTGTGCGGCGAGGGCCGTCACGCCCTCCCGGCCCGGGGGATCGTCGGCCGAGCCCGACTGGAACACCACGCGGAAGGCGACGACCCGCGAGGCCGGATCCCGCTGCGCGAGCGAGGCGACAGGCTTCTTCGGCGGCGCCGCGTCCGCGGTGGGCTGCGCCGTCGTCGTGACAGGCACCTTGGCCGGAGGCGTCTCCTCGCAGCCGGCGCCGAGAGCGAACAGGCCGAGACCCAGAGTCAGGGAGCGGAGGAGGGATTTCACTTCTTGCCTCCCTTCGGCGTCTTGGGCGTCCCGGCGGGCTTGTTCGTGGCGGCGGGCTTCGCGTCCTTCTTGGGGTCGGGAGCGGCCTTGTCGCCTCCTCCCTTGTCGGAGGGTGGAGAGAGCGTCACCACGTTCCGGCGGGCCGGCACGAGGTACGCTTTCGCGACGCGCGCCACGTCCTCCGCGGTCACCTTGCGCAGCTCGGCCGTGTACTTCTCGAAGCCGCGGACATCCCCCGTGACGGCCATCAGGTAGGCCAGCCGCTCCGCGACGGTCCCGGGCGTCTGCATCGAGAGCGTCAGCGCGCTCACCATGTGCGTCCGCGCCGCCTCCACGTCGGCCGCCTTCGCCTCGCCGCGCGCGACGGCGTCGAGGGCCCCTTGCACCGAGCCGATCACCTCGTCGAACGACGTCGTCGCCTTGAGCTTGGCGTCGACCCGGAACAGGCCAGGATCCTTGTTGAGCGTGTCGTCCGGATCGGACCCGAGCTCGATCACCTTCTGATCCTTGACGACCACCTTCTGGTAGAGATCGCCCGGCTCGCCGAACACGAGCGTGGCAGTCACGGCCAGGGCGGCGACGTCCCGCATGTTCTCCGCGGCCGAGGGGATCTTGTAGCCGAGCGTGACGCGGGGGGTCGTCGGCCCCTTCCACGTGAGGGCCTTCTGGCGCGCCTCCTTCTGCTCCGGCTCGACCTCGATCTTCGGCTGCGCGCGCTTCGCCTTCCATCCGGCGTAGCTTCCGCGCACGAGCTCCAGCACCTTCTTGTGGTCCACGTCGCCGACCGCCCAGATCGTGCAGTTGTCCGGCGTGTAGAAGCGGGAGAAGAACGTCTTGGAATACGCGTAGTTCTTGGGCATCGCCTCCACGTCCCGCTTGTAGCCGATGGTCGTGTGGCCGTACGTGTGCTTCTGGAAGGCCAGCTCGCGGAGGGCCTCGTCCATGAACCACCCCGGGTTCGCCATCCCCTTGTTGAGCTCCCCGTTCACGGCGCCCGTCTCGTCCTTGTAGGCGTTCTCCGCGACCTCCAGGTGCTGGAACCGATCGGCCTCGATGGGCACCAGATCGGCCAGCGACTCCTTGGGGATGACTGGCACGTAGAGGGTGAAGTCGCTCGTCGTGAAAGCGTTGTTGTCCGCGCCCATGGCCTGCATTCGTTGCTCGTAGTCGCGCGCCGAGGTCGTCTTGGTCCCCCGGAACATCAGGTGCTCGAACAGGTGGGCATACCCGCTGCGCCCCGCCTCGACCTCGTCCCGCGCGCCGGCGCGGACGAGCGTGTAAAAGGCCACGACGCCGCTCCCGGGCATGGGCACGGTGACGACGGTGAGCCCGTTTTCCAGCGTGTCGACGGTCATCGCCGGAGCGATCGAGGACGCGGCGACAGGGGCAGTCGCGGCCGGCGAAGCCGAGGACGGGGGTGTGGCCACGGCGGAGCCGGGAGCCGCGGGAGCGGCGGTCGGCGCAGCGGTGGTGGAGGCCGCGGCGTTGGCCGGCGGCGCGGCGGCCTTCGCGCCGGCGCCGTACGCCGCCGCGAGGACCAGGGGGAGACCGATCAGGAATCGACGCTTGAGCACGGCGCACGGTTATTCGAGCCGCGCCGCGAGCGCAAGCCGCGCCACGACGCCGCGCGACGGCGTTGCGCGCCTGTGCCTCGCTGTCCGAAAGGCCGAGTCGCCGGCGCGGACGGCCCTCGTGACCGCGTGAGCCCGCGCCGTCGCGCCCACGCATCTTTCCCCATCCGGCGGCGAAAAGAGCCGCCCGCCGCTCCTCGTGGACCGGTATCGTCTTCGATCGTGAGAACGCGCGCGCACGTCACGGGGCTCGGGATGGGGCTTCTGCTCGCGGGGGCGACTGTCGCGTGCGGCGGCTCGCCCGTCACGAGCGGTGGATTCGGCGGGATGACCTCGCTCCCCGGCGGAGGCGGCGGCGCCACGGGGACG
>WBZX01003137.1_pt1 | contig 10698 bp, 8 predicted proteins | sample 5204211 | NCBI WGS metagenome assembly WBZX01 (sample SAMN12344362, study PRJNA552823) | activated sludge metagenome | biome: Activated sludge suspended growth; feature: Nitrification reactor; material: Wastewater; isolation source: activated sludge from nitrification reactor of wastewater treatment...
CCCCTTTCGTTTCGATTTGTCCGCCAGCCCATTCACCTGCCCTATCCGCCGCATAGGCGACACCCCACGCGGAATTCGGCAAAATGAAACCATTCAACCGCACACAGCCACGACGATGACCACCACTGCAGCCACCTCGCCTCTTCTCGAACTTTCCGGCCTGCCGCGCTTCGACACCATTCGGCCGGCCCACGTCGAGCCCGCCGTGCGCAGCCTGCTCGACGCCCTGCGCGCCACCGTCGAACGTCTGCAGGACGACTCCGCCGTCCCGACCTGGGCCAACTTCGTCGACCCCATCGAGAACGACGGCGAGCGCCTCGGCCGCGCCTGGGGCATCGCCGCACACATGCACAGCGTGATGGACACGCCCGAATGGCGCGAGGCCTACAACGCGATGCTGCCGGAGGTCACCCGTTTTTACGCCGAATTGGGGCAAAACCTTAAGCTTTTCGAAAAATATAAAGCGATCCGTAACGGCGCCGAGTTCGACACCCTCAGCGCGGCGCGCCGACGCATCATCGACAACGAACTGCGCGGCTTCCGCCTGTCAGGTGCCGAGCTGCCCGACGACCAGAAGCCCCGCTTTCAGGCCATCCAGGAAGAAATGGCGGGCCTCGGCGCCAGATTCTCCGAAAACCTCCTCGACGCCACCAACGCCTACGCCCACGTGGTGACCGACGAGGCCGAACTCGCCGGGCTGCCCGCCGACGACATCGCCGCCGCCCGCGAAGCCGCCGAGAAGGCCGGCGTGGCCGGCTGGAAGTTCGGCCTCAGGATGCCCTCCTACCTGCCGGTGATGCAGTACGCCGACAACCGCGCGCTGCGCGCCACCCTCTACCGCGCCTACGCCACCCGCGCCGCCGAGGTCGACAACGGCTACAGCAAGCCCGAGTGGGACAACGGCCCGCTGATCAAACAGATCCTCCAGCTGCGCGCCGAGGAAGCGCAGATGCTCGGCTACCGCCACTACGCGGACGTCTCGCTGGTCCCCAAGATGGCCGAATCCACCGAACAGGTGCTCGGCTTCCTGCGCGAACTGGCGGTCAAGGCCAAACCCTTCGCCGAACGCGATCTGGCCGAACTCCAGCGTTTCGCGAAGGACGAACTGGGCCTCGACCCGCTCGAACCGTGGGACGTCGCCTACGCCTCCGAAAAGCTGCGGGTCGCCCGCTACGCCTTTTCCGAGCAGGAAGTGAAGGAATACCTGCCCGAACCCAAGGTGCTCGACGGCCTCATCAAGGTCGTCGAAAAGCTCTACCAGGTGCACATCAAGCCCGACACCGGCCCGGTGTGGCACCCCGACGTGCGCTTCTTCCGCATCGAACGCGACGGCGAGCTGATCGGCCAGTTCTACCTCGATCTCTACGCCCGCGACACCAAGAAGGGCGGCGCCTGGATGGATTCGGCGATCACCCGGCGACGCCTCGTCAGCGGCATCGAGACACCGGTCGCCTACCTGGTCTGCAACTTCCCCGGCCCGGTCGGCGGCAAACCGGCCACCTTCAGCCACGACGACGTGATCACCCTCTTCCACGAGACCGGCCACGGCCTGCACCACCTGCTCACCCGCGTCGACGATCTGGCCGTATCGGGCATCCACGGCGTCGAGTGGGACGCCGTCGAACTGCCCAGCCAGTTCATGGAAAACTTCTGCTGGGAATGGGACGTGATCCGCGAGATGACCGCCCACGCCGACACCGGCGCGCCGCTGCCGAAGGAACTCTTCGACAAGATGCTGGCCGCCAAGAACTTCCAGAGCGGCATGCAGACCGTGCGCCAGCTCGAGTTCTCGCTGTTCGACCTGCTCCTGCACATGGATTTCGATCCGGCCAGCCAGCATGTCATGGACCTGCTCGCCGAAGTGCGCAAGGAAGTCGCGGTGCTGGAGCCGCCCGAATGGCACCGTTTCCCCAACAGCTTCAGCCACATCTTCGCCGGCGGCTACGCGGCCGGCTACTACAGCTACAAATGGGCCGAAGTGCTGTCGGCCGACGCCTTCGCCGCCTTCGAGGAAAGCGGCCGGCCGAAAGGCAGCGTGCTCGACGCCGAAACCGGCGAACGCTTCTGGAACGAGATTCTCGCCGTCGGCGGCAGCCGCCCGGCCCTCGACTCGTTCAAGGCCTTCCGCGGCCGCGAACCGCAGGTGGACGCGCTGCTGCGCCACAGCGGGATGGTGAGCGCATCGTGAGCCGGCGCCGCATCGCCGTGCTGCCGGCGCTGGCCCTGCTGGTCGCTGCGTGGCCGGCGGCGGCGCAAACCGCCTACCGCTGGGTCGACAAGGACGGCCACGTCCAGTACAGCGACCAGCCGCCGCCGCAGGAAATCCGCAAGTTCGAGGAACGCCGCGTCCAGCCCAACCGCGGCAACGTCCAGCAACCCTACGCCGTCCGCCGGGCCGCCGAGAACTTCCCGGTGACCCTCTACACCGGCCGCGAATGCGGCAAGCCCTGCGACGACGGACGCGCCCTGCTCGACCGGCGCGGCGTGCCCTTCAGCGAGACCAGACTCGAAACCGCCGACGACCTCGCCGCCTTCAAGACCCGCTTCGGCAAGGAGCCGGTCGCCCCCAGCCTCGGCGTTGGCCGCGAACTGGAATCCGGCTTCGCCGCCCCGGCCTGGAACGGGCTGCTCGACAACGCCGGCTATCCGGCCGCCAGGCGCTGAGCGGCGGCCGCACCACGATCCGGCTTGACGCAGGTCAGGGGGCGCCGCCGCGCCAGCGGCGATACTGATAGTCGCCGGTCCGGCCCGCTCCGGGTTCGCGGGCAACTCCCAACCCGCCGCGAGCGCCGGCCTTCCTGCGGAGGCTCATCATGGAGGCACAGCGTCGTTCCCTCGTGCTGGCAGCGGTCGGCGCGCTGCTGCTGGGTGCCTGCGGTGGCCACGGCAGCGGCGTCCCGCCGGGCACGCCGCCGGCCGCCATCGCCGTCGTTCCGTTCCCGGGCAGCTTTTCGGGCGGCTGCAGCGTCACGCTGCTGGCTTCTGACGGCAGCGTCATCGCCAGCGCGACCCTCGACCCCGACGGCAGCGCCACCCTCCCGACCGGCTTCCGCGCCGGGCCGCTGATCATCCAGCTGCGCGGCGCCGCCGACTGCCGCTACTACGACAGCGCCAACGACCGCGACGCCAGCTTCGGCCCCGACGAGACGCTTGGCGCGGTGATCGACGAAGTGCGCAGCCCGGTCGGCATCAACCTGCTCACCCACCTCGCCGCCAGCCGCCTGCTCGACGGCGACCGGCTCGCCGCCGGTATCGGCGCGGCCGACATCCAGCGCGAAAACGTCACCGTCGGGCTGATGTTCCAGAGCGGCGACATCCTGCAGGCGGCCAGCCCGATCCGCAGCCGCGACGACCGCATCGCCTTTGATTCCCCCGGCCGGCTCGCCGTCCGGCTGGCCGCGCTCGCCGAGGTCGCGCGGAATCTGGCCCGTCCGTTCGGCGGCTTTGTCGCCGACCTGAGCGCCGACTTCCGCGACGACGGCATCCTGAACACCGTTCCGATCGACACCGCCAGGCTGCGCACCGGGCTCGACGCGGCGGCCGCCCGGTTGTCGGATGCCGAATCGATGCCGCGCTTCGCCCTCCTCGCCCCCAACACCACCCTCAGCCCCGCCTCCGCCAGCGTCCAGCCCGCCGTGGCCCAGGTGCTCGCCGCCGGCCCCGCGCTGGCCCACGCGCAGCAACTGTTCGCCGCGCTGCGCGGCAGCGGCCTGTCGGTGGCCGGCAACGCGGGCACCACCGCCGAGGCCGCCAGCGTGCTCGAAACCGGCTTCCAGTCGGCCGTCGCCACCGACCGGCTGCTCGGCGACCTCCGCTTCGCCAGCGAAGTCGCGCGGGAGGTGAGCGCCATCAGCAACAGCTATCTCACGTCGGACACCAGCTTCTGCAACGTCGGCGGCGCCCTGGGCTTGTGCCGGATGCACTGGAGCTTCCACGGCCAGGGCTACACGGTCATCCTCAAGCGGCTCGGCGACACCCGGGTCAGCTGGACCGTGCCGCTGAGCTATTACAGCATCTTCTGGAACTACGACGCCGACGGCATGACCGGCGCCTTCACGCTGTCCGGCGACACCACGCTGCTCGGCGGCCACTACCTCCCGATGACCGGCAACGCCCGGCGGACGGCCGTCGACCTCGTCCTCGACCGCACAAGCGGCGCCGGCGGCACCCCGCAGTGGCACGCGTACGGCACGCTCAACGCGGTCCTCGCCGACGACGTGACGAGCATGCTGAAGGCCGTCCTCGGCAGCGCCGTCCTCGATCCGAGCGCCCGGATCAACCGGCTCACGACCACCCAGAGCGGCCCCACGCACCGCTTCGAGGGCAGCGCCGAACTCACCGGCCTGACTCCGTCCCTCGACGGCGTCGATTCGAGCCCCGCGGGCGGGCACTTGAGCGGCCAATTCAGCGGCACCGGCACCAATCCGCCGCGACTCGCAGGCAGCCTCGGCGCCACCCAGGACTGGAGCGCCTACGACGCCACCAAACCGGTTTCCGCCACCAACTTTCCGGCCCTGCGGTGGACCTTCGACGGCACCCTGTGGCCACGGGCCGGGAGCGCCGGCATCGCCGTCAGCCTGTCGGCCGACAACACCAGCGGCCAGACCATCACCAGTGCGCACTTCGACATCACCGGCAGCAGCAGCCCGCTGGCCGGCACCGGCACGCGGACCAACGGCGCCTGGAACTGGACCTTCACCGGCGACGGTGTATCGGCCGGCTACGCCAGCGCCGGCGCCGCCGGCAGCGTCACCCGCGCCGACGGCCTGACGCTCGGCAGCATCGCCGCCGGCGTGGTCCGCTTCATCGACGGCAGCGTCGACACCTTCGACTGAGCCGGCCGGCACGAGACCATCCGTTTTGCCGCTTGCTGTGCAAGGGGTGATGGAGGAAGGGCCACCCGCTCGCTACTGCTGATCAACGCCGTCCTTTGAGGTGATTCAAAGCTTTGCGCACAGAGTATTTGCGACGCCGGAAATCACCGAATTTCCATCCAGCGCAACATCCGATTTCCCGACTTGTTTGCCGGCAAAATCCAGTTCATAGAGGGTTCCGAATCCGCTCTGGCAATCGGAAATATGCATTGCATACACGCTGTAGTCGGTCCTGTTCTTTTTTAAACTTTTATAGCCCAACAAGGCAGTAATGGCAGGTTTGCCGTTATAGGCATCCTTACGTACAGTATCAGTCTTGAGAATGAATTCATCGCCACTTTGCGCCGCTTTGGCTGCCAATTCCCACTTGCCACCATCTTCCGCTCGCGAGACTTTACCTGTCGTGCTATCCCAGTTAGCGCACGCATCGGTCCCCAACGCATCAGCAACAGTGCCGCCGAATCGCACAAAGTTTTCGTTCCCGGTGAAATTACCCTGCATGTCATTGTACACAACGTGGCCGTACCCGTTTCTACAAGAATCGAGCATCACGAATAGCTTGCCGTAAGTAAAGGTTTTGTTGCTCTTGTCTTCCCTTTGATAAACGTAGCCATAACCGTTTTTCTTTTTGCCATCCACGTTCATGAAATCTCCACTCCCCCTTTTCCCATAGTATTGGAAGGAGGAGGTGCCGGAAATTTCAATCCAGGTAATCTTGTCGTCAGCAGCCCATGCCGAGCTCGCGCACAATACGCAAGCCAGCATTGCCATAAGATTTTTCTTGTACATAGCGATCCCTATTTGAACGTTGCAGATAGCGCACAGGTCCGGACTTGGCAACGGAGCGTTGCTCCACTGGCCAACTCCGCATCGGCAATCAGACAAGACGAGACGCAAGGCCCGCCTCTTTCAAAGAGGGGAAAGTTCAGATGGCAACCATGTCAGCGTAACTGGTGGCGCCTGTCTGGCAACCCCGCTATCTTTCCCGCTCAGGAGCGGGGGAAGACCGGAGGCTTTGCGAGCTTAGCTTTCGTCTAAGTGTGCCGGTTTGCATTATGACACAACCGCAGCCACTGCCTGCATCTTGAGCAACCCCCGAGTGGCAAGCGAGCCCCCGCTGAGGTCGAATTCCATATATCCCGTGGCAAGGCACACCGTCAAAAGACATGCCGCATTCGGCTTATAAAGCGCCGACCATTTCCGACCAAGCGTCAAAATAGCTTCCAATCGCTGCGAGACTTTTGGCTTCCTCTCTTTCCGGGGTTGCAGCCTCTCGAAACCAAAGGGCGCCACCCGTCGATTTCGAGATTTTTCCGAATCGGCGGGCGATCCCCACCCGGACACGGCATTGCAAACGGGCAGGCATTAATTCAGAATGGAAATCGAATTCAAAAATATAAATCAACCCCCTGCAACTGACATGAAAATCGCCACCTGGAACCTCAACTCCCTCAAGGTCCGCCTCCCCCACCTGCTCGACTGGCTGGCCGCCAACCAGCCCGACGCCGTGTGCCTGCAGGAACTCAAGTGCGAGAACAAGGCCTTCCCGCTGGCCGACATCGAGGCGGCCGGCTACCAGGCGGTGTTCAACGGACAGAAGACCTACAACGGGGTGGCGATCCTCAGCAAGAAACCGCTGAGCGAGGTGAGCTACGACATTCCCGGCTTCGCCGACGAGCAAAAGCGCATCGTCGCCGGCACGCTCGACGGCGTGCGCCTCGTCTGCGGCTACTTTCCCAACGGGCAGGCGGTCGGCTCCGACAAATTCGCCTACAAGCTCGACTGGCTGGCGGCGCTCACCGCCTGGCTGCGCACCGAACTGCAGGCCACGCCGCAGCTGGTGCTGGCCGGCGACTACAACATCGCCCCGGAAGACCGCGACGCCCACCCCGACTGGAAGGACGAAATCCACGTCTCGGTGCCGGAGCGCGACGCCTTCAAGGCGCTGCTGGCCCTCGGCCTCACCGACGCCTTCCGCCTTTTCGAGCAGCCCGAACGCAGCTTCTCGTGGTGGGATTACCGCATGGGCGCCTTCCGCCGCAATTTCGGCCTGCGCATCGACCACCTGCTGCTGTCGCAGCCTCTCGTCGGCACCTGCACCGCCTGCGTCGTCGACAAGACGCCGCGCAAGCTCGAACGCCCATCCGACCACGCGCCGGTGGTCGTCGACCTTGCCTGACGCGATGACGCCCCCGCCTTCCGTCGACGCCCTGCCGGCCCTCTACCCCGTCCTCGCCACGCTGCCGGAAGCAGCCCGGCAACGGCTCGCCGCGCACGCGCAGCACATCCGGCTGCCGGCCGGCACACCGGTGTTCGACGAACGCCAGCCATGCCGCGGTTTTCCCTTCGTGCTCAGCGGCGGCATCCGGGTCATCAAGGCCGCCCCCAACGGGCGCGAGCTGCCGCTCTACCGGGTCGCCCCGGGCGAGACCTGCGTCATCTCGTCGGCCTGCCTGCTCGGCCAGACGCCGTACAACGCCCGCGGCCTCACCGACAGCGCAACCGAGCTGCTGGTGCTGCCGGGCGCCGACTTCCAGGCCCTGCTGGCCGAGGCCCCGTTCCGCGATTTCGTCTTCCAGCTGTTCTCGGAGCGCATCGCCGACCTCATGCAGCTGATCGAGGAAGTCGCCTTCCGCAAGCTCGACCAGCGCCTTGCCGCGCTGCTGCTCGGCAAGGGTCAGCGCGTGCACACCACCCACCAGCAACTCGCCGACGAACTGGGCAGCGTGCGCGAGATCGTCAGCCGGCTGCTCAAGAACTTTGCCGCCCAGGGGCTGGTCGCGCTGTCGCGCGAGCAGATCGAGATTCTCGACCCGGCCGGACTGCGCCGGCTCTCCGGTGGCTGACGCCGCGCTGTGTAACCAAGGTTACAGACCGCGGCCCGGTGCCCATGCTGAAATACGCCCACTCGACACATCATTGCGCCAGGAGGCCAGCATGAAAACCAACGTAGGTGGTATCGACAAGATTGTGCGCATCGGCGCCGGCGTGGGCCTGGTGGCCTGGGCGCTGCTCGGCGGCCCGGCGTGGGCGTGGATCGGCGTGGTGCCGCTGGCCACCGGCCTGACCGGCTTCTGCCCGGCCTACCCGCTGCTCGGCATGAGCACCTGCCCGACGAAGAAGGACTGACGACCGCGGCACAATTGCGCCGCAGCGGCCGGCCCGGCTGCACCGCCTTGCGCGGTGGCCGGGCCGTGTTGCGTCAACCGCCTGAACGTCCCGCGGCGGGCAGCCGGCGCGCCACGTGGTTGGCGATGCGGACGAAGTCATCCACCGTCAGACGTTCGCCGCGCAGGCCGGGGTCGATCCCGACGGCGGCAAAATCGGCCTCGTCGAGATAGTCGCGCAGGGTGTTGCGCAAGGTCTTGCGGCGCTGGCCGAAGGCCGCGGTGACCACCTTGCCGAGCAGCGCATAATCGTCGGCCGCGCACTCGGAGGCCGGCCGCGGCACCAGCCGGACGATGCTCGACATCACTTTCGGCGCCGGCCGGAAGGCGCCCGGCGGCACATCGAACAGCCGCGCCATGTTGAAACGGTACTGCAGCATCACCGACAGGCGGCCGTATTCTTCGGTGCCCGGCGCGCCGACCATGCGCATCACGACCTCCTTCTGCAGCATGAAGGTCATGTCCTTCACCCGGTCGGCAAAGTCGGCCAGATGGAACAGGATCGGCGTCGAGATGTTGTAGGGCAGGTTGCCGACCACCCGCAGCGGCGCGCCGTCGGCCACCAGACTGCCGAAGTCGAACTTCAGCGCGTCGCCTTCGTGGATCGTCAGCGTTGCGGGCGGATGGGCGGCCTTCAGGCGGGCGATCAGGTCGCGGTCGATCTCGACCACGTGCAGGTGGCCGAGGCGCACCATCAGCGGCTCGGTCATCGCGCCGAGGCCGGGGCCGATCTCGACCATGCGGTCGCCCGCCGCCGGGCGGATCGCGTCGATGATCTTGCGGATAATGTTGGGGTCGGACAGGAAGTTCTGCCCGAAGCGCTTGCGCGCCTGGTGCTGTTCGCTCATCGGAAGATTGTCCTCAGCCGTTCTTGCGTTCCCACGCCGCCAGCGCCTCGCGGACCCGCGCCAGCGCGGCGAAACCGGCCTTCTCGCCTTCGAGGATGGCCTCGTGGCGCTGCTGGAAGCTGGCCGCCGGCAGGCCGCGCAGTTCGGGGCGGATCACCACGTCGGCCGCGGCCAGCTCGCTCTTGCCAAGCGCGCCGCCCATGATCGCGATGGTGTCGAGGAGCAGATCGACAGGGCCCTGGTTCTTGCGGCCGCTGGGGCGCGCCGAGATATCGACCGCGACGACCACATCGGCGCCAAGGCTGCGCGCTGCCCGCGCCGGGATCGGCGCCACGAGGCCGCCATCGACGTATTCGCGGCCGCTGATCGCCACCGGCGGAAAGACGCCGGGAATCGCCGCCGAGGCGCGCACCGCGGTGCCGGCGTTGCCGCGCTGGAAGACGATCGGTTCGCCGCTCTGCAGGTCGGTGGCGACGACGGCGAAGCGGCGCCGCAGCCCCTCGAGCGGCCGGTTGCCGAGCTGGGTGTTGATGAAGCGTTCGAGCGCTTCGCCCTTGATCACGCCACGCTCGAACAGGCTCCAGTCGGTGACCGCCGCCTCGTCGAGCTGGATCGCCAGCTTCTGCAGTTCGAAGGGGCCGTGGCCGGCGGCGTAAAGGGCGCCGACCACAGCGCCGGCACTGGTGCCGACCACCAGATCGGGCACGATGCCGTTGGTTTCGAGGGCCTTGATCACGCCGATGTGGGCGAAGCCGCGGGCCGCGCCGCCGCCCAGCGCCAGCGCCAGCTTCAGCTTGCGGACCACGCGCGGCGCGGCCACCTCGGGCTTGGGCTGCAGCCCGCCGCAGGCGGTCAGGCCGAGTGCCGACAGGCCGCCGACGAGCAGGCGCCGCCGGTTCATGGCGCGTTCCGCCGGCTGGCCATGGCGATGGCCAGCTCGACCGCCGCGAACAGGCTGCCCGGGTCGGCGCGGCCGCTGCCGGCCAGGTCGAGGGCGGTGCCGTGGTCGACGGAGGTGCGGATGATCGGCAGGCCGAGGGTGACGTTCACGCCTCCGCCGAAGCTGGCGTGCTTGAGCACCGGCAAACCCTGGTCGTGGAACATCGCCAGCACCGCGTCGCCCTGCGCGAGGGTGTGCGGCACGAACAGCGTATCGGCCGGCAGCGGGCCGGTGAGGCGCAGGCCTTCGGCGCGCAACTGGTCGAGCACCGGCGTGATGACCTCGATCTCCTCGAGACCCATGTGGCCGCCTTCGCCGGCGTGCGGGTTGAGGCCGGCGACGAGGATCGTCGGCGCCGCGCAGCCGAAGCGCTCGCGCAGATCGCGGTGCACGATGCGCAGGGTGTCGGCGAGCAGCGGGCGGGTGATCGCCGCCGGCACGTCCTTCAGCGGCAGGTGGGTCGTCGCGAGGGCGACGCGCATGCCGCCACCGACCAGCATCATGACGACCAGCGGCGTGCCGGTCGCTTCGGCGAGATATTCGGTGTGGCCGGAAAAAGGCACGCCGGCATCGCAGATGATGCCCTTGTGCACCGGCGCGGTGACCATGCCGGCGAACTCGCCTGACTGGCAGCCGGCGATGGCCCGGTCGAGGACGTCGAGCACGTAGCGGGCATTGCCGGCGTCGAGCCGGCCGGGCTGCGCCGGGCTGGCCAGCGGCACGTGGAGGACTTCGAGCGCGCCGGCGCGCGGAACGCCGTCATGGACGTAATCGACGATATCGACGGACGGCTCGACGGCGTGGATGCGCGCGGCGATCATCGCCCGGTCGCCGATGACGACCAGACGCGCCGGCCACTCGCGGCGCGG
>WBZX01001637.1_pt2 | contig 10697 bp, 11 predicted proteins | sample 5204211 | NCBI WGS metagenome assembly WBZX01 (sample SAMN12344362, study PRJNA552823) | activated sludge metagenome | biome: Activated sludge suspended growth; feature: Nitrification reactor; material: Wastewater; isolation source: activated sludge from nitrification reactor of wastewater...
CGAGAGATCGTGGCTGATCAGCAGCAGGCCCATGCCGCTGCCGCGCACCAGTTCGTCGATCAGCATCAGCACCTCGTGCTGCAGCGTCACGTCCAGCGCCGTGGTCGGCTCGTCGGCGATCAGCAGATCGGGCCCGCAGGCCAGCGCCATGGCAATCATCACGCGCTGGCGCTGCCCGCCGCTCAGCTGGTGCGGGTAGGCATCGAGGCGTTGCGCCGCGTCCGGCAGCCGCACGCGATCGAGCAGGCGCAGCGCCTCGGCACGCGCCGCGCTGCGGTCCAGGCCGCGGTGCAGGCGCAGCGGCTCGGCCACCTGCGCGCCGACCGTGTGCAGCGGGTTGAGCGCCGTCATCGGCTCCTGGAAGATCATCGCCACGCGGTCGCCGCGCAGGCGCGCCATCGCGTCGTCGGCGAGGCCCACCAGCTCCGCGCCGTTCAGGCGGATGCTGCCCTCGATGCGTGCGCCCTCGGGCAGCAGGCCCATGATGGCCAGCGCGCTGAGCGACTTGCCGCAGCCGCTCTCGCCGATCAGGCCGAGCTTCTCGCCGCGCGCCATCGTGAAGGACACGCCGCGCAGCGCCGCTGCCGGGCCGCGCGCGGTGGGCAGCACGACGCGCAGGTCACGCAGTTCGAGCAGCGGCGCGCTCATCGTGTTCTTGCCAGGCGCGGGTCGAGCAGATCGCGCAGCCCGTCGCCCAGCAGGTTCAGGCCCAGCACCGAGAACACGATGGCCAGGCCCGGCCACACGGCCAGCAGCGGCGCCTGGTACATCATGCTCTGGCCTTCGTTGAGCATGCGGCCCCAGCTCGGCAGCGGCGGCTGCGCACCGAGGCCGAGGTAGCTCAGGCCGGCCTCGGCGAGGATGGCGATGGCGAAGCGCACCGTCGCCTGCACGATCAGCACCGAGGCCACGTTGGGCAGCACGTGTTCGAGCGTGATGCGCGTCGCGCCCTTGCCGCAGGCGCGCGCGGCCAGCACGAACTCGCGCGACCACACCGCATTCGCCGAGGCGCGCGTGATGCGCGCGAACTCGGGGATGTTGAACAGGCCGATGGCGACGATGGCGGTGGCCAGGCCCGGCCCGTAGACCGCGCCGAGCATGATGGCGGTGAGCAGCGCCGGGAAGGCGAGGCCGAAGTCCGCCAGGCGCATCACCGCCTCCTCCACCCAGCCGCGCCGCGCCGCGGCCAGCAGGCCCAGCGCCACGCCGCCCGCGATGCCGATGCCCACCGCGATCAGGCCGACCGCGATCGAGGCGCGCGCGCCGACGATCAGCTGCGAGACGATGTCGCGCCCCAGGCTGTCGGTGCCCAGCCAGTGCGTGGCCGAGGGCGGCTGCAGCTTGTTCGGCACGTCGATCTCGGTGGCGGGAAAGGGCGTCCACACGAAGGACAGCAGCGCGAGCGCGACGAGCAGCATCACCAGCACGCCGCCGGCGACGAAGCTCTTGTGGCGCAACGCGCGCTGCCAGAAGTTCATCGGCCCACCATCTTCAAGCGCGGGTCGATCACCGCATAGAGAACGTCGACCACGAAGTTGATCGTGATCACCGTCGCCGCGATCAGCATCACCAGCGCCTGCACCAGCGGCAGGTCGCGGTTGCCGATGGCCTGGAAGATCAGCCGGCCGAGGCCGGGCAGCGAGAACACGTTCTCGATCACCACCGTGCCGGTGACGAGGTTGGCGAACTGCAGGCCCATCACCGTGAGCACCGGCACCATGGCGTTGCGCAGCACATGGCCCCACAGCACCGCGCGCCGCGACAGGCCCTTGGCGCGCGCGGTGCGCACGAAGTCCTCGCGCAGCACGTCGAGCACCGCCGAGCGCGTGAAGCGCGCCAGGATGGCGGCCTGCACCACGGCCAGTGCGACGGCCGGCAGCGCCAGCGCGCGCAAGCCCTCCCACAGGCCGCCGCCTTCGTCCTCGCTCCAGCCGGGAAAGCCGCCGGAAGGGAACCAGGGCAGCTTCACCGCGAACAGCATGACGAGCAGGATGCCGAACCAGAAGCTCGGCACGGCGATGCCCAGCTGGCTCAGCGCCATCACGCCGAGATCGCCGGCGCGGTTGTGGCGCGACGCGGCGTAGAGGCCGGCGGCGAGCGCCAGCACCACCGTCAGCGCCATCGCCAGCAGCGCCAGCGGCAGGGTCACCGCGAGGCGCTCGGCCACCAGCTCGACGATGGGGCTGTCGTAGGCGTGGCTGATGCCGAAGTCCAACGTGACCAGGCCGCGCAGCCAATCGAGGTAGCGCGCGGGCGCGGGGCGATCCAGGCCGAGCCTGGCTTCGAGCGCGGCCACCGCCTCGGGCGTGGCGCTCTCGCCCAGCATCACCTGTGCGACGTTGCCGGGCAGCAGGGCCAGCACCGCGAACACCACCACCGAGGCCACGGCCAGCGTGACCAGCAGGCTCGCAAGACGCTTGAGCAGGAAGAGGGCGATGGCGGTTCCCCGCAGGAAGTCGAGTGCCTATGATGGCCGAAACGCGGCAGGCCTCATCCGGGACGCCCTTTGTGTGGGAGAGCCGAACATGCAACGCGAGATCGAGTTCTTCTATTTCATCGGAAGCACCTACTCCTACCTGTCGGTGGCCCGAGCCGAAGCACGCGCCGCCCAGGACGGGGTGGCGCTGATCTGGCGCCCATTCAGCGTGCGCACGCTGATGCGCGAGCAGAACAACATTCCCTTCGCGACCAAGCCCGTGAAGATGAAGTACATGTGGCGCGACCTGGAGCGCCGAGCGGCACGGTTCGGCGTCCCCTTCAGCGGGATCCCGCCCTACCCGGTCGATCCCGACGAGACGGCGAATCACGTGGCAACGCTTGCCGCCCGGGAGGGCTGGTGCAGAGAGTTCACGCAGTCCGCCTATCGCACCTGGTTTCTTCAGAAGCTGGATCCGGGCACCCCGGAGAGCCTGCGCAACATCCTGAACTCACTCGGCCGGGATGCCGATGATTGCCTCGCGCGTGCGGCCGAGGACGAGACGAAGCAGGAGTACCTGGCGTCGACCGAGCGAGCGCGCCAACTGGGGATCTTCGGTTCGCCCAGCTTCGTTGTGGGCCAGGAGATCTTCTGGGGCGACGACCGGCTCGACGACGCGCTTGCCTGGTGCACGGCGCAGTGAGGCCTGACGCTTCACTTGAGCGGGCAGCCACCCACCGCGGACACGCGCGAAGACCCGTGCTCAGAAATTCCTAAGTTCCGGCGTCCAAAGTGGAAGCACAGTCAGTGTCGACTGGACACCGTCGGAAGGAAGGATCATGAATCTCGACAGCATCGGCATCGCGCTGTGCCTCGCAGCCGCCACGGCCAGCTTCTCCTCGTACGCGGGCGATCATCGCAAGGCGTCGCGCGACACGCGCCACGCCGAGTCGGCCATGCAGCTCGTCGCCGTCGACGCACGCGCCGGCGAGCCCGGCCATGGGTGGCAATACTTCAGCGATGTGCGCCGGCACCGAGCGGTCGTGATCAGCCCCGATGGCGACTACTACTACAGCCGCGGCAAGGGCCTCGAGCTGGTGTTCAAGGCAAGCGGCAGCGCCTGACCCTCTGCTGGAGCGAACGGTCACCCGCAAGACTCCAGCTCGACCGCGAGGCGCGCAAGAATTGCCGGGCCTCGCCGCCAAGTTGCCTTCCCGGTGTCTGCCGCTCAAACGGCGGCGTCGCAAGCGACCGTCGTGCAGGCATCGGAGTAGCATTCGCACATGGGAATCGCAACAGGCACGGTCATTGCCGGCAAGGTGCAGCTCGACGGAGTTGCGCTGCCGGATGGCTCCATCGTCACGGTCCTCACGCCAGACTCCTCGGGCGAGGTGTTCCTCGACGCGGTAGATGAGGCCGCGCTCCTCGAGGCAATTGCCGAAGCCGAGCGCGGAGAGACCATCTCACCCGAGGAACTGTTCGCTCGCCTGGGCAAGCGCGAGAGACAGTGAGCCTCCGGCTCCGAATCACCGTCCGTGCAGCGGACGAAATCGAAAGTGCGAACCTCTGGTGGCAAGAGAACCGCCCGGCCGCTCCCGATGCCATTCACGAGGATCTCGAGCGCACGCTGAAGATACTTGTTGTTCAGCCAGGCGTCGGGCAACGAGTGATGAATGCCCGCCTCGCTGGTGTGCGCCGCATTCACATCGACCGAGTCCACCGCCATGTGTACTAACGGGTCCATGCTGGTGAGCTGGTGGTTCTGCGCTTCTGGCCTTCGCAGCGTCTCGCGCAGCCTCGCGTATGAGCGCCTCGCACAGGCATACGGAGAGTGACCATGACCTCGACTGCCCGCAAGAAGCCTGCAAAGGGGAAGACCTCCTCCTATCCGGCATTGCCAGGGCGCTCGGCGTGCGCCTGCACGCCCAACCGGCTTGAGTTCGGAGACCGGCCATGCGCGAAACGCTCCCCTTCCCCAGCCACGAACTCCTCATCGCCGGCCGCTGGCGCGAAGCGAACTCGGGCCAGCGCCTGCCACTGCTGAACCCCTCGGACGGCAGCACGCTCGCCGAGATCGCGCGCGGCAGCGCCGAGGACGTGGACGCCGCCGTGCAGGCCGCGCAGGCGGCACGCGCGGGCGAGTGGGGCCGGCTCACTGCCGCCGAGCGCGGCCGGCTGCTGATGGCCATGGGCCGCGCGGTGCTGGAGCGCGTCGACGAACTCGCGCGCCTCGAAGCGCTGGACGTCGGCAAGCCGCTCAAGCAGGGCCGCGCCGATGCCGTGGCGCTGGCGCGCTACCTCGAGTTCTACGGCGGCGCGGCCGACAAGGTGAGCGGCGAGACGATTCCCTACCTGAACGGCTACACCGCGCTCACCTGGCGCGAGCCGCATGGCGTGACCGGCCACGTGGTGCCCTGGAACTACCCGATGCAGATCATCGGCCGCAGCGTCGGCGCGGCGCTGGCGATGGGCAATGCCTGCGTGCTCAAGCCCGCCGAGGAAGCCTGCCTGACGGCGCTGGCGATCGGCCGCATCGCACAGCAGTGCGGCCTGCCGGCCGGCGCGCTCAATATCGTGCCGGGGCTGGGCGAGGAGGCCGGCGCGGCGCTCACGGCGCATGCCGGCGTGCAGCACCTCTCCTTCACCGGCTCGGTGGCCACCGGGCGGTTGGTGCAGGCGGCGGCGGCGAAACACACCGTGCCCGTCACGCTCGAGCTCGGCGGCAAGAGCCCGCAGATCGTCTTCGCCGATGCCGACCTCGACGCCGCGCTGCCCTTCCTCGTCAACGCCGGCATCCAGAACGCCGGGCAGACCTGCTCGGCCGGCTCGCGCATCCTGGTCGAGCGCAGCCGCTTCGACGAGGTGGTGGAGCGGCTCGCGCAGCGCGTGCGCGCGCTGAAGGCGGGCCCGGCGCTGGCCGATCTCGACCTCGGCCCGCTGATCTCGAAGCGCCAGCACGAGATCGTCTCGCGCTACCTCGGCCTGGCGCGCGACGCCGGCCTGCCCATCGCCGCGCAGGGCGAGATCGTGGACAGCGCGCCGGCCGGCGGCTTCTACGTGCGGCCGACGCTGGTGGCGGCCGTGCCCGCGGAGCACGCGCTGGCGCAGGAGGAGATCTTCGGCCCGGTGCAGGTGGTGATCGCCTTCGACGACGAGGCCGATGCGCTGCGCATCGCCAACGGCACGCCCTACGGCCTGGTGGCCGGCGTGTGGACGCGCGACGGCTCGCGCGCGCTGCGCATGGCGCGTGCCTTGCACTGCGGCCAGGTGTTCATCAACAACTACGGCGCCGGCGGCGGCGTCGAGCTGCCCTTCGGCGGCGTCGGCGCCTCGGGCCACGGGCGCGAGAAGGGCTTCGAGGCGCTGTACGGTGGCGATCCTGCACGGCTGAGCTGCGGCACGGCGGCTGGCCATAATCGTCGACGGCAAGTTCCAGGAGGCCAACATGCGCCTGCAAGGCAAGGCCGCCATCGTCACCGGCGGCGGCTCGGGTTTCGGCGAAGGCATCGTGCGCAAGTTCGTTGCCGAGGGCGCGAAGGTGATCGTGGCCGATCGCGACGCGGCCAACGCGCAGCGCGTCGCCGACGCGACCGGCTCGGTGGCGCTGACGGTCGACGTGGCGCGCGCCGAGGATGCCAGGCGCATGGTCGACGCGGCTTACGAGCGCTTCGGTGCGCTCGACATCCTCGTCAACAACGCCGGCATCGGCCACCTGCCGCAGCCGCTCGAAGCCCTGGCGGAAGACGAATTCGACCGCATCGTCGCGGTCAACATGAAGGCCATCTACCTGGCCGCGCGCGAGGCCGTGCCGCGCATGAAGGCGGCGGGCCGCGGCGTGATCCTCAACATGGCGAGCACGGCCGGCGTGAGCCCGCGGCCGAAGCTCGCCTGGTACAACGCCAGCAAGGGCTGGGTGATCACCGCCACGCGTGCGATGGCGGTGGAGCTCGCGCCCTTCGGCATCCGCGTCGTGGCGCTCAACCCGGTGGCCGGCGAGACGCCGCTGCTGGCCACCTTCATGGGCGGCGACACGCCCGAGACGCGCGCCAGATTTCTCGCCACCATCCCGCTCGGGCGCTTCTCGCGGCCGGAGGATCTCGGCAACGCCGCCTGCTTCCTGTGCAGCGACGAGGCATCGATGATCACCGGCGTGGCGATGGAAGTGGACGGCGGACGCTGCATCTGAACCAAGATCGAACCATGAAGACCTACGACATCGAAGTGCAGCGCCTCAAATCGGCGCGACACGACAAGGGCGTGATCGAACTCGGCGCCGACGCCTTCGTGCAGGCCAAGCCGCTGCGCGACGACGGCGCCATGAGCAGCACCATCCGCCTGCCGGTGGAGCATGCGCGCACGCTGGTGATCCTGCTCAAGCAGCAGCTCGCCGAACTCGACAAGCTGCAGCCGCGCAGCCGCCGCTCGGGGCGCTGCTGATGGGTACCGTGAAGACGCTCAAGATCGACTTCGTCTCCGACGTGGTCTGCCCCTGGTGCGCCATCGGCCTCGCGTCGCTCGAGATCGCGCTGGCGAGGCTGGAGGGTGAAGTGGCCGTGGAACTGCACTTCCAGCCCTTCGAGCTGCACCCGGACATGGGGCCGGAGGGCGTGGAGGTCGCGCCCTATCTGGCGAAGAAATACGGCATGAGCGCCGAGCAGGTCGAGCGCAACCAGCAGGCCATCGCCGAGCGCGGCAAGGCGGTCGGCTTCGAATTCCGCATGGAGCGGCGCAAGCACGCCTGGAATACCTTCGATGCGCACCGCCTGCTGCACTTTGCGGGCGAAGTCGGGGCCGCGCCGCAGCGTGCGCTCAAGCATGCGCTGCTGTCGGCCTATTTCACCGAAGGCGAGAATCCCGCCGCGCGCGACGTGCTGCTGCGCTGCGCCGCGCAGGCCGGGCTGGATGCGACGCGCGCCGCCGCGGTGGTCGACGGTGACGAGTACGCCGACGCCGTGCGCGAGCGCGAGCAGCTCTACCAGCAGGCCGGCATCAGCTCGGTGCCTTCGGTGATCGTCAACGAGCGCTGGCTGATCCAGGGCGGCCAGCCGCCCGAGTTGTTCGAGAAATCGCTGCGCGAGATCGCGGCCGAGGTCTGAACGGCATGCGCGTGCTGATCGTCGAGGACGATCCGCAGCTCGGCGACGCGCTCGCCACCGGGCTGCGCCAGCTGCAGCACGTGGTCGACTGGTTTCGCGACGGCGCCCAGGCGGATGCGGCGCTGCAGGGCGTGCCCTACGACGCCGTGGTGCTCGACCTCGGCCTGCCCGGCGGCGACGGCATGCGCTGGCTGCGCCAGTGGCGCGGCGCCGGGCGCGACATGCCGGTGCTCATCCTCACCGCGCGCGACGGCGTGGCCGACCGCGTGGCGGGCCTGGACGCCGGCGCCGACGACTATCTCGTCAAGCCCATCACCATCGACGAGCTCGCCGCGCGGCTGCGCGCGCTGAGCCGGCGCAGCACCGGGCGCGCGCAGAGCGTGTGGCGCCACGGTGCGCTCAGCTACGACCCGGCCGGCCGCAGCGTGCGCTGGAACGATCAGCCGGTGGAGCTGACGGCGCGCGAGCTGATGCTGCTCGAGGCGCTGATGGCGCACCCGGGGCGCATCCTCTCCAAGGCGCAGCTGCAGGAGAAGCTCTACGACTGGGGCGAATCGCTGGAGAGCAACACGCTCGAGGTGCACGTGCACCACCTGCGCCGCAAGCTCGGCCGCGAGCTGATCCGCACCGTGCGCGGCGTGGGTTATGCGCTGGGCGCGGCGCCGGAGCCCGCATGAGCATTCAAAGGCGGCTGCTGCTCTACCTGCTGGTGGGCGCGCCGCTGGTGTGGCTGCTGGCCGGGCTGGTCTCGATCCGCTTCGCGCGCCACGAGGTCGACGAGCTGTTCGACACCGAGCTGATCCGCCTCGCGCGCCAGGTGCAGGTGACGCTCGCCGTGCCGGCCGCCGAGCGCGGCGCGCCGCTGCCGGCGGCGCCGGCCAGCAGCGCCAGCGGCGAGGCCGACGTGCGCGACCTGGCGATCGCCGTGTGGGCGCGCGACGGCCGCCTGCTGCTGGCCGACCGCGAAGGCGTGAGCCTGCCCTACCGGCCCGAGACGGCCGGCTTCGTCGACCTCGCCATCGCCGGCGAGCCCTGGCGCGTCTACTACCTGCAGTCCTTCGACGGCGACTGGCTGGTGGCCGCCGGCCAGAAGGCCCACGAGCGCGAGGAGCTGGCGCTGGACGTCACGCTCGGCCAGGCGCTGCCCTGGCTGGCGACGCTGCCGCTGCTGCTGCTGGTGATGGCCTTCGCCGTGCGCCGCGCGGTCGCGCCGCTGCACGGGCTGAGCGACGAGCTGCGCGCGCGCAGCGCCGATGCGCTGCAGCCGCTGGCGCTGGGCCATGCGCCCGGCGAGCTGCGTCCGCTGGTCGAGGCGATGAACGGCCTGTTCTCGCGCATCGAGGCCATGCTGGCGCGCGAGCGCCGCTTCACCGACGACGCCGCGCACGAGCTGCGCACGCCGCTGGCCGTGCTGCGCGCGCAGTGGGACGTGCTGCGCCGCGCGCGCCCCGGCGCCGAGCGCGACGAGGCCGAGGCCAAGATGACGCGCGGCCTCGCGCGGCTCGACCGCCTGGTGGCGCAGCTGCTGGTGCTGTCGCGCGTCGAGTCCGGCGGCAGCGCGCTGGCCCGGCAGCCGGTGGACTGGGCCGCGCTGGTCGAGCAGGTGATGAACGACTGCCTGCCGCTGGCCGAGCGCCGCCGCATCGAGCTGGAGTGCGACTGGGCGCAGGGCGCCGGCCGCGAGCCGCTGCCGCTGCGCGGCGATGCGGCACTGCTCGCCGTGCTGCTGCGCAACCTGCTCGACAACGCGCTGCGCTACGCGCCGCAGGGCGGCAGCGTGACGCTGCGCTTCGACGAACGCTCGCTCGAGGTCGAGAACGATGCCGAGCCGCTCGGCGACGAACAGCTCGCGCGGCTCGGCGAGCGCTTCTACCGCCCCGAGGGGCAGGAGGAGATCGGCAGCGGCCTGGGCCTGTCGATCGTGCGCCGCATCGCCGCGCTGCACGGCCTGGGCGTGCACGTCGAGCGCCGCGACGGCGGGCGCGGCTTGCGCGTGCGCGTCGGCGCCTGATCAACGCGCCGCGCGCGCCTTCTCCAGCAGCGCGCGCGCTTCCTCGCGGCGGCCGATGTCGGCCACGTAGTGGCCGTGGCGCGGCGCGGCGGCCATGGCGCGTTCGAGGTAGTCCACCGCCTGCGCGGCGCGGCCGCTGTCGAGCAGGAACTCGCCGTAGAAATAGTTCGGCTCCAGCCCCGCCGGGTCGAGCGCGAGCGCCTTCTCGAGCAGCTCGCGGGCGCGCTCGCGGTCGGCGAAGCCGAGCGGCCAGGGCAGGGTGCGGTAGTAGAGCGCGCCCAGGCCGTCGTAGGCGGTGCCGTCCACGCCGCGCTCGTCCAGGCGCAGCGCGTCCTCGTAGAGCGCCTTGGCGCGCCGCACCAGCACGAGCGCGCGCAGGCCGCCCTGGGCATCCGCCCAGGAGCTGACGATGCGGCCTTCCCAGCTCAGCAGCTCGGCGCGGCCGGGGTGCGCCTCGGCGAGCTGGCGGGCGCGTTCGGCCAGCAGCTCGAAGCGGCGCGCGCGGCCGGCGGCCGGCGTCTGGTAGCGCACCACTTCCCAGTCACGCTGCAGCTGCACGAGCTCGTCCTCGATGCTGCCGGCGCGGGCCGGCGCAACGAGGGCGAAGGTGGCGAGCAGCAGCGCCAGGGAGAACTTGGTCATCGCGCGACGGGCCGGCACGGCCCGGACGGCCATGCTCGCGCGGGCCGGTTAGCGGCGCCTTAAGCGGCGCGCGGGCGTCGTCACGGGGCATTCTTCGCCGCGCGCGGGTCGCCGGTGAGCGGGCGGCGCCAGGCCTCCCCCGGCTGCCGGACGTAGCGCGCCCACACGTAGCGCCAGGGCATGATCAGCCAGACCACGACGATGCCGATGCACTCGCCGAAGAGCACCTGCATGTCGGGCGTCATCCGGTGCGCCAGCCAGGCCGGCAGGATGATCAGCAGGATCGCCACGGTCTTCCACAGCGTCTCGAGCAGCATCAGCGGCAGCATCTGCAATGGGTAGCGCAGCCCCAGGAGGCTCAGCAGTGCCAGCGACGCCAGCATCGACTTGGCGATGATGCGCGGCGCCGGCCAGGGTTCGATCTGGAACAGCACCTGCTGCCAGACGAATGGGCCCATCACGCCGGCCATCAGCAGATAGGCCAGGCGCAGCATGTGGATGCGCCACATCGCGACGGGTGGAAGCTCGGGTG
>WBZX01003139.1_pt1 | contig 10694 bp, 8 predicted proteins | sample 5204211 | NCBI WGS metagenome assembly WBZX01 (sample SAMN12344362, study PRJNA552823) | activated sludge metagenome | biome: Activated sludge suspended growth; feature: Nitrification reactor; material: Wastewater; isolation source: activated sludge from nitrification reactor of wastewater treatment...
AGCTGCTCGATGGGGTAGCCGCGGTAGCGCAGGATGCCCTGCTCGCCGTCGAGGTACGTGATCGCGCTCGTGGTCGAGCCCGTGTTCATGTACCCGGTGTCGATCGTGATGTAGCCGGTGTCGGCACGCAGCGTGCGGATGTCGAGCGCCTGCTCGTTCTCGCTGCCCGTGCGGATCGGCAGCGTCACTGCGCGACCGTCGGGTAGGTTCAGCGTCGCGGCCTTGTCATCGGTGGTGGTGGACATTCGGGGCGCATCGTAATCCGATTGGCCGCCGTGATGGTCGTCGGGACCTTCCGTCGGCCGGTTCGGGCGCGATCGACGGCCGCGCGGGGCGATCGGCGCGGGTCTGCGTGGGCCGGGCAGGGCGCGAGCGGGGCGCGCCCCCGAGCAGCCGTGCGGCTGCGCCCCCGGCCGGTGGCCGCGGCCGCGGTCATGGCTCCGGGCGACGCCGCGAGCGGGCCCGCTGGGCCCGTGGATCTGCGGGTCCGTAGGCGGCCTCGAGCTCGGCCACGATCGCGTCGTACAGGCGGCCGCCATACGCGTGCTGGCCCAGCGCCCAGGCGAGATCGGCGCGCGCGAGCGTGCTCTCGCGGACGCGCCAGTGGTGCTGACCAAACGCGCCGACCAACGGCACGTAGACGTCGTCGAACAGCTCGAGCGCGCGCGCGTCGTGGCCGTCGGCGCGCTCGAGCTCCGCGAGGTCCCACTGCGCGAGCGCGGTCGCGGGCGCAAAGCCGAAGTGGGCCTCGGCGAGGCCGACGGCGCGCTCGAAGCTGCGGCGGGCGGCCGCGATGGCGCCGGCGCGACGCTGCGCGCGGCCGATGTCCGACAGCAACGGCACCAGGCGTGGATCGTCCTCGCCGAGGCCTGCGACTGCGGCCGCGAGCGCGGCGTCGAGTCGCGCGAGGCCGTCGGCCGTGGCGCCGCGCTCGATCGCCAGCGCCCCCTGCCATGACAACGGCAGCGCCTTCTCGGGCTCGACATACAGGTAGATCATCGCGTCCTCGAACGACTTGGCGGCCGCGTCGAGGTCGCCGCGGCTGCGCTGGATCTCGCCCAGCACACCGAGCCAGCGCCCGCGATCGAAATCGTGGCGCAGCGACTCCGACGGAAACGCGATCGAGATCGCGGCTTCGATCGAGCGCTGGGCCTCGGTCGCGTCGCCGGTGACGAGTCGCACGCGGGCCTGCACCGCCAGCGCAGCGCCGTAGCGCAGATCCTCGGGACCGACGCTGCGGGCGAGCGAGGCCACCGCGTCGTCGCTCTCGCGGCGCGCGGTCGCGGGATCGTCGAGCACCAGCGCAGCGGCGGCCCGCGCCAGCCGGGCGCGCGCGAACGTGGGGTGGTCCTCGCCCACGGCCGTGCGCAACGCGTCGGTCGCCGCATCGAGCGATGCGACCGCGGCCAGCGGGTCCGACAACGCCGCACGCTCGAGCCCGCGGGCCAGCGCGAGCTCGCCACGCAGGGTCGCGTCGTCGATGCGGGCGACGATCGCCGCGGCGGCGTCGGCCCACCGCCCGGCGTCGACGGGGCGCAGCGCAGCTGGCCCGAGCACCTCGACCAATGCCACCGCCGCGGCCACGCGCACGGTGTCGTCGTGGCCCGCGGTCGCGGTGGTGGCCGCGGCCTCGAGCTGGGCGATCGCGAGGTCGGTCGCACCGCGCTCGGCGTGGGCCAGCCCCAGCGCGAGCTCGGCGCGGCCGGCCAGCGACGTGAAGCCGCGCTCGCGTGCGCGCGTCAGCACGTCCTCGATCGCGGCCGGGGCTGCGCCGTAGCGATCGAGCCGCACCAACGCCTCGGCGGCCGCGAGCTCGCCGTCGAGCACGGCGATCGCGGCCGCGTCGTCCGGCGGCGGTGCGGACGGCTCGGCCCGCAGCCAGCGTTCGTGTCCGCACCGGCGCGGATCGGGCAGCGTCAGCGCGCCGTGGGCGACCGCGTCGACGACCTGGAAGCGGGGGAGATCGAGCGCTCGTTGCACGAAGGCGTCGAGCTGCCCACGCATCCGCGCCAGGCATCGCAGTCGCACCGGCGCGTCCGCGAGGCCCGGGTCGCATGCCGCGGTCGCGAGCTGGCGGTGGGTGTCGGCGAAGCGATCGAGCACCGGCATCACACGGGCGACGACCGCCGCGCCGTCGTCCATCGCCGACAACGCCGAGCGCAGTGCTTCGCGGCGCGGCGCGTCCCACCGTCCGTCGAGGTCGGCCGCGCGGGCGCGGCACTCGTCCACCGACGGCGTCGGGGCGCCCGCGGGCGCCGTCGCGGTCGCGCCCTCCACCGTCGTCGGCGCGACCTCGGTGGGCGAGGGCAGCGCGAGCGTCGAGGCCGGCGCGGGCGCGGTGACGCCACCCAGCCACGCGAGCACCGCGACCGTGCCACCGACGCCCAGGGCCATCGCGCCGACCATGCCCGCGGCGCGCATGCGCCGGGATCGATCGCGCTCGAGCGCGGCGAGCAGCTCGGCCATGCTGGCGTGCCGCGCCGCAGGGTCGCTCGCGAGCCCCTGGAGGAGCGCCTGTCGCAGCCACGCCGGGGCGCTGCGCGGTGGCGGGCGCAGGCGCCCCTGCAGCACCGACTCGGCCAGCGCGAACACACCATCGCCGGCGAACGGGCGCGCGCCGAAGCACGCGTGGTAGAGCGCGACGCAGAACGCGAACTGATCGGAGCGGGCATCGGCCGGCAGGCCGCGCCACTGCTCGGGGGCCATGTACGCCGGCGTGCCGACGATCGAGCCCTGTGCGGTGGCCAGCACCGCGCTCGCCACGGTCGCGCCGAGCGGCGCGCTGCGGCTGGGCCCGGTGGCGCCGTCGTGGGCGAGCAGGCCGTCGGCACCCGGCGCCTCGAGCCACTGCGACAGCGGCCGTGCGAGCCCGAAGTCGGTGACGCGCGCGCGGCCGTCGTTGCCGATCAGCACGTTGTCGGGCTTGAAGTCGCGATGGACCAGCCCGACCGCGTGCGCGGCCATGAGCCCGCGGCCGGCCTGCACGAACATCGCGAGGATCTCGGGCAGCGTGCGCTGCCGCTGCTCGAGCCAGCGCGCGAGCGTGGTGCCGTCGACCAGCTCCATCGCGACGAACACCTGCTCGCCGACGCGACCGACGTCGTGCACCGCGACCACGTTGGCGTGGGCGAGCTGCGCCATCGCCCGGGCCTCGCGGAGCATTCGCGCGCGCGTGAGCTCGACGTCGACGGTGATGCCGGGATGCAGCAGCTTGATCGCGACCCGCCGGTGCAGCTCGGGGTCGACCGCCTCGTGGACCATGCCCATCGCGCCGGCGCCGATGCGCGCGCCCAGGCGGTAGCGGCCGACCTGCAGCGGCACCGCCGACGCGTCGGCGTGGGCCACCGCGGGCTCCGCGAGGGTCGACTGCAGCTGTGCGTCGTCCGACGCGAACAGCCGCAGCAGCGTGGCCAGCGTGCCGGCGCAGCCGCTGCAGCCGTCGAGGTGCAGCTCGATGCGGGCACGGGTCGCCGCGTCGAGCCCACCGCGTCCGAAGGCCTCCAGCGCCGAGGGGTCCGGGCACGCGCTCGCGGTCGACACCGACAGGCGGCCCTTCTCGCGCCTACAGCAGCTTGCCGTAGGCGTCGGCGTCGAGCAGGCCGTCGAACGCGGCGGCGTCGGCGGGTTTGATCTTGATCATCCAGCCGGCGCCGTAGGGATCCTCGTTCACGCGCTCGGGGGTCGCGTCGAGGTCTTCGTTCTTGGCCACGATCTCACCGGCGATCGGCGCGTACAGCTCCGACACCGCCTTCACCGAGTCGACGTCGCCGAAGCGATCGCCGGCGCCGACCTTGGTGCCGATGGACGGCAACGTCACGAGCGTGATGTCGCCGAGCTGCTCGACCGCGTGGGCGGTGATGCCGACGACGATCACGTCGCCGTCGCGGCGGGCCCACTCGTGTTCCTTGGTGTAGCGAAGGTTGGCGGGGACGTCTTGGCTCATGGATCGGATCCTGTTGCGAAGCGAAAGGGGGGCGACGGACGAGTGGCAGTGTCGATCAAGCCGGCTTGCGGCGGTAGAAGGGGCCCTTCACCTGCTGCGCGACGGCGATGCGGCCGCGCTGGCGCAGGCGCAGGGGCGCGTCCGAGCCGGCCACGGCGGCGGGCACCCAGGCCATGCCGACCGCGCCGCCGACCGTGGGCGCGACGCCACCGGAGCTGACGCGGCCGATCACGACGTCGGTGTCGTCGACGACCTCGGCGCCCTCGCGGACGATCGCGCGGTCGGTGACGCGAAAGCCGACCAGCTTCTGCGCGCTGCCATTGCGCTTGAACTCGACCAGCGCATCGTGGCCGACGCAGGCGATGCCCTTGTCGAGCTTGACGACCCAGCCGAGGCCCGCGCCGAACGGCTCGGTGGTCTCGTCGATGTCGTTGCCGTACAGCGAGAGCCGAGCCTCGAGTCGCAGGGTGTCGCGGGCGCCGAGCCCGATCGGCTGCACCCCCGCACCGACGATCGCGTCCCACACCGCGCGCGCGCCGTCGGGCGCGACGAAGAGCTCGAAGCCGTCCTCCCCGGTGTAGCCGGTGCGCGCCGCGAGCACCGCGACGCCGGCGATGCGGCCGTGGCCGAGCCCGAAGCTCGGCACCTGGGCCAGCTCGGCGCCCGCGAGGCCGGCGACGATGCCCACCGCTGCGGGGCCCTGGACGGCCAGCAGCGCCCACGAGGACGACACGTCGTCGATGCTGCAGTCGGCGCCCTCGCCGAAGCGTCGGAAGTGGGCGAAGTCCTTGGCGACGTTGGCCGCGTTCACGACGATGCGCAGGTGATCGGCGCCCAGGCGATACACGATGCAATCGTCCACGATGCCCCCGTCGGGGTTGCAGGTGACGGTGTACATGGCGCGGCCATCGACGAGCTTGCCGATGTCGTTGGTCACGAGCCTCTGCACGCATGCGATCGCACCGGCGCCGCGGAAGTCGACCTCGCCCATGTGCGAGACGTCGAAGATGCCGGCGTGCTCCCGCACGGCGCGGTGCTCCGCGAGGATCCCCGCGGGGTACTGGATCGGCATCGACCACCCGGCGAAGTCGACCATCTTGGCGCCAAGCGCCACGTGGGCGTCGAAAAGGGGCGTGCGCGCGGTGCTCTCGGCCATGCTGGGGCGTTCCTTGGAGGAGGTGGCCCGCACTATGGGGCAAGCCCGGGCGGCGGTGCAAGCGAAGCCGCGACGCTCGCCGCCGGCGCGCTCTTGTCCCGCGGCTTTGGCGGTCGCACGCGCGAGCTGCTACAACCGGGCGATGCGCCCGCGCGCGATGCCTCGAGCGACGCTTGCGCCGCGCGAAGCCGTGGTGCCACCGACGTCGTCGTCCACGACGTCGTCCACGTCTTCGCCCACTTCTTCGCTGGGCCGAGTGCAACCACGCCGCGGGTCGACGCTCGGGCTCGGGCTCGGGCTCGCGCTCGGCCTCGCGCTCGGCCTCGCCGGGGCCTGCACCAAACGCGAGATCACGCCCGGCATCGACGGCGGCCCGATGACGAAGATGGGCAGCGACCGCTACGTCCGCAAGGCGATTCGCTCGTCGAACGAGGGCGTCATCCTGCTGCCGAGCGAGAAGGCCGAGCGGGTCTACGAGCTGCCACGTCTGACGGAGATCGCCCACGCGCTGCGCGACCCGGCCGCGCTGTGCTTCCTCAGCCGTGCGATCGAGACCCTGGAGCCCGCGCCCGACGACGAGCGGGGCTTCGCCGGCGTGCCCGAGGGCCAGGTGAAGATCCGCGTCCGCATCGCACCCTCGGGCGAGGTCGTGCGCACCGAGGTGCTCGAGTCCGGCTTCAAGGACGAGAGCATGCCGCCGTGCGTGCAGAAGGCGATCGAGCGGCAGGTGTTCCCGACCAACAAGGGTGGCGTGAACCACTTCGTCGACGTGGTCTACTGGGTCAGCCTCGGCATGCAGGCCGACGTGCACACCGAGGCCTACCGTCAGCAGCTCGAGCGCGAGCGCATCGCTGCGGGCGTGCGGGCCAAGCCGTGTCTGCAGGGGCGCACGCCGGCCGGCAAGTACCACATCGCGGCGCTCAACCTCGTGAACCGCGACGGCCTCACGATGATCAATCGCATCGACGCGCAGAGCCTGCCCGAGGAGGTCCGCAGCTGCGTGGCGCGGGCGTTCCGCGACCTGCAGATGCCGCGGCAGCCCGACGCCTTCGTGCGCCCGGTGCTGGCCGCCGTCGACGTCGAGGTCGGTGGCGGCGAGGGCGGCATCACGGTCGACGGCGAGGAGTGGCTGCGGCTGATCGAGCTCGAGGAGCGCGTGCGGGCCGACGAGCGCGCCCGCGCGCTGCGGGGTGGCGACGCCGTCGACGGCAGCGCCGCCGACGCGGACGCCAGCGACGGCGCCGCGGACCTCGGCCCCACCGCGCCGGACGAGGACGTGGGCAGCATCGACGGCACCGCGCCCGCCGACGATGCGGCGCCCGCCGACCGCCCACGTGGCGACCCCGGCAAGGGCGGCCTGAAGCTCGATCTCGGGCCCCGCCAGGGCGGCGCGGGCGGTTAGCGCGGCGCCGGCGGTTCGCGATCGACCGGCGGCACCGCGGCGACCTGCGAGATGTCGGCCGGGCTCGCGCCTAGCGAGCCGTCGACCGACGCGGTGATCGACGCGTGGGGATCGATGTCGGCGATCAGCGAGGCGGCCTCGGTGTGCTCGAGCACCTCCTCGCGATCGGGCTTGGGCGGCATCACCAGGCTCACCAGCATGGACGCGCCGATCAGCCCTGCGACGATCCCGAGCGACAGCCCGGTCGGCACCTCGAGCGGCGCGATGAGGCCGAACAGGCCCTCGGCGACGATCATCTTTGCGCCGATGAACGCCAGCACCAGGCCCAGGCCGTACTTGAGGTAGGCGAAGCGGTCGAGGAAGTTCTGCAGCAGGAAGAACATCGCGCGCAGGCCCAGCACCGCGCACACGTTGCTGGTGAACACGATGAAGGGATCGCGGCTGACACCGAACACCGCCGGGATCGAGTCGAGCGCGAAGACCACGTCGGAGGTCTCGATCATGAGCAGCACGATGAACAGCGGCGTCGCGCGCAAGCGACCGTCCTGGCGCACGAAGAAGCGTGCACCGACGTAGCGTCGCGTCAGCGGCAGCACCTTGCGGGCCATGCGGTAGGCGAGGTTGCCGCTGGGGTCGACCTCCTCCTCGCCGGAGAACAGCAGCTTCACGCCCGTCAGCAGCAGGAAGCCGCCGAACGCGTAGAGCAGCCACTCGAAGCGACCGATGAGCTCGAGACCCGCGAGGATGAAGGTGCCGCGCAGCACCAAGGCCCCGACGATGCCCGCGAACAGCACGCGGTGCATCACCTGCGGCCGCACGTCCATGTAGCGGAAGATGACGATGAAGACGAAGAGGTTGTCGACCGACAGCGACTTCTCGAGCAGGTAGGCCGAGAGGAACTCGAGCCCGGCCTCACGGCCGAAGCGCCAGCCCACGAAGGCGTTGAACGCCAGGCTGACGCAGACCCACACCACCGACCACGTCAGCGCCTCGCGCGTGCTGATGACGTGCGACTTGCGGTTGAAGACACCGAGGTCGATGAGCAGGAACAGCAGCACTCCACCGAGGAATGCCGCCCACAACATCGGGCTACCGAGGGACGCTACGGCGATCAAGTGCGTCTCGACCTCAGAGCTTGGTGACCGCGTCGGCCTTGACCTTGATCTCCATCCGACGCGGCTTGGCGTCGTCGAGGTAGGTCATTTCCAGCAGGGTGCCGGTGAACTCGATGTACGTGTCGGCGGCCGCGGGACCCATGAGGTCGCTGTCGGAGAACAGGTGGTACTCGACCGTGACCTCGAGCCACACCGGATCGGGGACCTTGGCCCAGATGACGTACTGCCCGTACTTGCGGTCGTCGATCTTGTCGGTCAGCTCCTCGGTGCGCTGGTACGTCGCCTGGCCCTTGAAGCTGCCGGGGGAGCCGATCAACTTGGCGAGGTGCGCCTCGCGAGCGTCGTCCTCCATCGAGTTGAAGGCTTCGAGGTTCTTCTCGTTGAACGTGAAGTCGCCGCCCTTGGGGTCGAAGGACTTCGGCGCCGCCATGAACTTGGGCTGGTCGTGCTTGGTGCTCTTGCAGGCGGGCACTGCCACGGCTGCGCCCACGGCGAACACCGCGGCGAGACCGGTCGTTGGGCACCAGGGGGCGCGCATGGGCGGTAAACCTATCACTTGCCGCGCGCTTGTCCACGACCACGCCGGCTGCGGCGCCGACCGGGCCCGACCCGCCCGCGGGCCCGCGCGCGCGATTCGCTAGACCGGCGGCTCGTGGTCGAGCAGGTGTTGCGGCGCGAGGGCGGCACGCAGGCGCTCGCGCGCCGCGTCGACCCGGGCGCGCAGGGGCGTGGGCGCCTCCAGCGTCACCTTCACGTGGAGATGGATGCGACCGTCCTCGCCGCGGCTCCATCGCGGGTACGAGCCGACGTCGATCTCGGGGAACTCCGCGACCACCGCGTCGAGATGGGCGGCGAGCTTGCTCTCGTCGAGATCGGTGTAGACCACCGCGAGGTACCAACCATCACCCGAGGGGAGCTCGCCCGCGAGCGCCTCGAGGTGCTCCAGCTTCGCGCGCAGCAGGCTGGGGACGCCCGGCAGGATGTACGCGCGTGCGCCCTCGACATCGAGGCGCATCACCGGCCAGCCGGTCGGCGCCCGCAGCAGCGTGCCGGCGGGCAGGTCGGCCATGCGCAGCGCGGCGTCGGTGATGCGCTCACCGTAGTGCGCGCGCAGCTGGGCCTCCATCGCGGCGTTGCGGACCAGCGGCCGGCCGGTCGCCGCCGCGATCGAGGCCAGCGTGCGGTCGTCGTGGGTCGGACCGACGCCGCCCGAGGTGAACACCAGCTGCGCCCGCGCGACGAGCCGCAGGAATGCGGCGCCGATCTCCTCCGCGGTGTCACCGACGGTGCAGATCTCGAGGAGTCGGATGCCGCGGCGTCGCATGACGCACGCCAACGCGTGGCCGTTCTCGTCGCGGATCTTCCCGCTCAGCAGCTCGTCGCCGATGAGCAACACGGCAGCGGTCGGGGCTTCGCGGTGGGTCATTGCCGGGCGCGATGGGGCAGGGCGGTCGAGCGGGCGTGGGCGAAGGCGGCCCACGGGGGTCGAACCCGCCCGCGCCCCGCATCGTAGCAGCATCGCGCCCCAAGGGCGGCGCCCCGGCGGCCACCCGAGGCCGCGGGCGCTGCCTTGACGCCGGCTCACCACGTGCGCGACAAACCCGGCCGTGCTCGACGCGCGAGGTCACGACGCCACCGCCCCCGACGCCGTGCTCGTGCTCGCCGATGGCCGCGTCTTCCGTGGCGTGGGCTTCGGCGCGCGTGGCCACGTGGTCGGCGAGGTGGTCTTCAACACCGCGATGACGGGCTATCAGGAGATCGTCAGCGATCCCTCGTATCGCGGGCAGCTGGTGTGCCTGACCGTACCCGAGGTCGGCAACGTCGGCTGCAACGACGACGATCTCGAGTCGGCGCACGCCGGCGCCGGCGGTCTCATCGTGCGCTCGTTGTCGCCGACGGTGTCGAACTGGCGCGCGCGCTCGGATCTCGCGGGCACGCTCGCGAGCCGCGGCGTGATCGGCATCGCCGAGGTCGACACGCGGGCGTTGACCCGGCACCTGCGGCGCTTCGGCGCGACCATGGGCGCGCTCGCCAACGACGGCACCGCGCTCGAGGTGTTGCAGCAGGCCGCACGGGCGGCCGGCACGATGCAGGGCCGCGGCCTCGCCCACGAGGTCTCGACGCGCGACAGCTACACCTGGCGCGAGCCGACGCTGTGGCACGCACCGGGCGACGGCCTCCGCGGGCACGTGGTGGTGGTCGACTTCGGCGTGAAGCGCAACATCCTGCGCAACCTCGTCGATCGCGGGCTCGCGGTCACGGTCATGCCGTCGACCACCACCGCGCAGGAGCTGCTCGCGGCCGCACCCGACGGTGTGTTCCTGTCGAACGGCCCGGGCGACCCCGACGCGCTGCCCGACGTGGTCGCGCAGCTGCGTGCGCTCATCGAGCGCGCGCCCACGCTGCCGGTGTTCGGCATCTGTCTCGGGCACCAGCTGCTGAGCCTGGCGCTGGGCGGCCGCACCTACAAGCTGCCGTTCGGCCACCACGGCGGCAACCACCCCGTGCGGGTCGACGCCGCGGCGATGGTCGACGTCGACGACGGTGGCGCGCGGCCGTTCGCGGTGCAGATCACCTCGCAGAACCACGGCTTCGCGGTCGACGCCGGATCGCTCGCGGCCGCCGGTGACGTCGCGGTCACCCACGTGAACCTCTTCGACGACACCGTCGCGGGCCTGCGGCTGAAGGGCCGCCCGCTGCTCGGCGTGCAGTACCACCCCGAGGCCGCACCGGGCCCCCACGACGCGTCGCCATGGTTCGATGGCTTCGCGATGATGGTCGCGCACCACCGCGACGACGCGCGCGCGCACGCACGGTGACGCGATGCTGCGCGCGGTGAGCCCGTGATCGATCGACGGCTCGAGCACGCCCTCGACGCGTGGGCGGCGGCCGCGTTCGGCGACGACGACGGCGCCGCCCGTCTGCAACCATGGCTCTCGCGCTGGGCCGAGGAGGTCGGGGCGCCGCGCGGCGACGACGAGGACGCGGAGGCATGGGTGCGCACGCGCTGCGACTGGGCGCTGGTCGAGATGGGCGCCGGCCAGGGCTGCCCCGGCGACGACCACGACGACGAGCTCC
>WBZX01003140.1_pt1 | contig 10691 bp, 10 predicted proteins | sample 5204211 | NCBI WGS metagenome assembly WBZX01 (sample SAMN12344362, study PRJNA552823) | activated sludge metagenome | biome: Activated sludge suspended growth; feature: Nitrification reactor; material: Wastewater; isolation source: activated sludge from nitrification reactor of wastewater...
GTACGATCTCGACATCGAGGCGAAGGCGATGGCCGAGGGCATGGGTCTCCGTTTCGCGCGCGCCTCGGCGATGAACCTGCGCCCGGCCTTCATCGACGCCATCGCGAACGTGGCGCTCGCGGCCGCGTCGAAGGCCTGACAAGCGGCCTCGGGGGGGGGACGGGGCGCTCCCGGCGCTTCCAGAAGACTCCCCCCTTTCAGACTCTGCCTCTCTGCTTCAGACAGGCATGATCCCGTGCTTCTTCGCCGGCCGCTCCAGCTGCTTGTGCCGGGCGAGCTCCAGCCCCCACGCGATCGCGCGCCGCGTGTCCCGCGGGTCGATCACGTCGTCCACGAGGCCCCAGCCGGCGACCTTCATCACATCGATGCTCTTCTGGAGCTGATCGATGATCATCTGCTTCGCCTCCGGCGGCGGCGGCGCGTCGCCGAACAGCTTGCGCGCCGCGATGCCCACCATGCCCTCCGGCCCCATCACGCTGATCTCCGCGCTCGGCCACGCCACGAGCAGATCCGGCTCGTACGCGCGCCCGCACATCACGTAATACCCGGCGCCGTACGCCTTCCGCACCACCACCGAGATCTTCGGCACCGTCGCCGCCGCCATCACGTGGAGCATCTTCGCCCCGTGACGGATGATGCCCTCGTGCTCCACCTTCGACCCGATCATGAAGCCCGGCACGTCCTGCAGGAACACGAGCGGGATGTTGAACGAGTCGCAGATCTGCATGAACCGAGCGGCCTTGTCCGACGAGTCCACGTCCAGGATGCCGCCGAAATGGTTCGGCTGATTGGCCACGATCCCGACAGGCGCCCCGCCCACCCGCGCCAGGCAAGTGATGATGTTGCGCGCCCACCGGGGCTTGAGATCCAGCCACTCGCCGTGATCCACGATCGCGCCGATGAGCTTGTACATGTCATAGGCCTTCTTCGAATTCTCCGGCAGGAGATCGAGCAGCGACTCCTCCCTTCGATCGATCGGGTCCGTGACAGGCAGCCGCGGCGGCGCCTCGTCGCAGCTCGACGGGAAATACGACAGGTACCGCTTGATCTGCGCGATGCACTCGGCGTCGTTCTTCACCTCGCCGTCGCCGACTCCGCTCTTCGTCGAGTGGACCTTGGATCCGCCCAGGTCCTGCTCGGAGATGTCCTCTGCCGTCATCGCCTTCACGAGCGCCGGCCCCCCGAGCGCCATGGAGCCAATCTCCTTCACCATCGGGACGAAGTCCGCGAGCCCCGGGATGTACGCCGTCCCCGCCGCGCCCGGCCCGACCATCGCGGCCACCTGCGGCACCACGCCGCTCATGTGGACCTGCTCGCGGAACAGGTGTCCCGACCCCGCGAACAGCGAGATCATGTCCGGGTGCTGCGATCCGGGGTCGATGCGGGCGCCGCCCGAGTCGATGAACCACACCATCGGCCACCGCCCGCGGAGCGCCATCTGCCGCATGCGCGTGACCTTCTCCTCGCCCGTGTAGCCGATGCTCCCGCCCTTCACCGTGAAGTCGTACGAGGCACAGCACACCATGCGCCCGTCGACCTTCCCGAACGCGCACACGACGGCGTCCGCAGGGGGCCTGTCCCGCCCGTCCGAGCCGGCGGCGATCCCCATCTGCGTCCCGTGCATCCCCACCTCGAAGAACACCCCGTCGTCGAAGAAAGCCGCGAGCCTCTCGCGCGCCGTCATCTTCCCGCGCGCGTGCTGCTTCGCGACGCGCTCCTCGCCGCCCATCTTGCGGACGAGCGCCTGCCTAGCTTCCAGGTCCCGGACCAGATCACGCATGTTCATAGGGATGTTGCCTGTCGGATGAGTCGGTGTTTCAGCGCCCAGTCCACTTGGGCTGCCGCTTCTCCAGGAAAGCCATCAGCCCCTCGCGCGCGTCCTCCGTCGCGAGGACCCCCGCGAGCCGCTCCCGCAAGAGCGGGAGGGCCGTCTCCAGATCGAGATCGTCCTGCGCCGCCAGCGCCTGGAGGCCGAGCCGCGTCGCGACAGGGCTCTTCGACGCGATCGCGTCCGTCACCTGCTTCACGGCGACGTCGAGATCCGCCGCGTCCACGGCCTTCCCGAGCAGGCCGCACGCCGCCGCGTCGTCCGCCTCCAGACGCTCGCCGAGCAGCATCATGGACAGGAGTCGCCGCCGCGGCATCACCCGCTGCAAGACAGCCATGATCATCATGGGAAAGAGCCCCACGTTGATCTCCGGCGTCCCGAGCTTCGCCCCGCGCGCGCCGATCGCGAAATGCGACGCCGCCACGAGCCCGAGCCCGCCCCCCATCGCGTGCCCGTTCACCCTCGCGATCACGGGCTTCGTCGAGTTCACGAGCCCGAGCAGCAGGTCCGCGTAGTCGCCCTTCGGCGGCAGCTCGGTCGTCCCCGCGCTCCCCGTCATCTGCCCGAAGTCGCCCCCGGCGCAGAAGGCGTCTCCCGCCCCCGTGATCACGATGCTCCGGACACCGTGGCTCTCGATCGCGTCGGAGAGCGCCCAGAGCAGATCGTTCACCATCACAGGCCCGATCGCGTTCTTCCGCGCCGGGTTGTTGAGCGTGAACGTGCGCGTCGGCCCCTCGTCCGAGACGAGGATCATCGAATAAGAGAAGGTGTTCACGTCACCGGTCCGAGGCTCAGGATCTGCCGCGCTTCTTCCACCGTGGCGGGGCGCCGCCCCACGTCGCGCACCATGCGCACCGCGACCTCCGCCATCTCCCCGTTCGACTTGGCCATCTCGCCGTTCGGCAAATAGAGGTGATCCTCCAGCCCCGTGCGGATGTTGCCGCCCAGCACCGCGCCCGCCCCCAGCATGCGCCAGTGTCCGTGGCTGATCGCGATGACCTCCCACTCCGACCCTGCGGGCATGATCTTGGTCTGGAGCTGGAGCGACTCCACATGAGCGGGGATCCCGCCCAGCACTCCCACGATGAACGAGAACTGGAGCGGCGGCCGCAGCACCCCCATGTCGAGGAGCGGCCAGATCCCGTTCGTGTGCCCCGTGTCGAAGCACTCCAGCTCCGGCTTCACCCCGGCCTCGTTCATGGCCGACAGCATCTTTCCGATCTTCTCGTACGTGTTCGAGAACACCATGTCGAAGTCGAACGCCTTCCGCGCGCGCGAGTACTTCGAGTAGTTCATCGTCCCCATGTTCAGGGCGGCGATCTCGGGCCGGCTCTCCCGGATGTACGTGCACTGATCGCTCACGTCGTCGAGGATCGTCCCCGTCGAGTAATTGAGGATGATCGGGCAACGCGCCCGCACCTCCTCCTTGATCTTGGCGAACACGGCCGGCGAGAACGTGGGCGATCCGTCGTCGTTCCGCGCGTGGATGTGCACGACGCTCACGCCCGCGTCGTAGACGCGCTTCGCCTCGTCCGCGATCTCGGCCGGCGTGTACGGGATCCCCGGGCTCTGCCGCCTGTTCGCGAGCACCCCGGTGAGCGCGCAGGTCACCACGCACACGTCGGGATCGCGCCCGCCCGCGCGCTTCGGTTCGCCGGTGAACGTCAGCTTGCTTTCCTTCATGACTCCTCCGTCGGTCTCCCAGCCAGCGCCTCGGCCTGCGCTTCCACGCGGGCCAGCACACGTTTCTGAAGCTTCATCAGGATGCGCAGGAGATCCTTCAAATCCCCCTGCGTCAGCGAGGTCAGCGCCGACCGGAAGATCTCCAGCGGCTCCACGCGCACCTCGCGCGCGAGCTTCGCGCCCTTCTCCGTCAGCTTGATGTAGACGACGCGCCTGTCGCTCTTCGAGCGCTCCCGCCCCACGAGCCCCTCGCGCTCCATCCGGTCGATGATCCCCGTCACCGTGCTGTTCTGCGCGCGGATCCGCTCCGACAGCGACGACAGCGACAGATCCTGGAAGGTCTCGAGCAGCTTCAGCACGGTGAGCTGAGGCCCTGTGAGCCCCACCTCGCGCGCCATGCCCTTCGTGAGCCTGCGCGACTCCGTGTAGAGGTAAATGATGGTCTCGACGACCTGATCCACTTCAGGACGTCCGGCTTCTGGAAGAGGGGCGCTCGGCACGATGCTTCGTGTACGAACTATTCGCTTCGCGACCATTCGTCAAGCCATTCGGTGCAACCGGCCCACGAACGCCTGCATTTCCCGCCTCCCGAGCTTGGCCACAGGTCGCCGCCGCGCCCGTCCCGCCCGCGTGACGCTTGCCGCAGCCCCCCCGTCGTCCGCGCTCCGCCCCCTCAGAAGGAGCTTTCACTTTGGCGTGAAGCCATGGCAAACTTGTTCAAACGTCATGGCGGAACAAGCGCGTCGCGAGATCATCCTGGGGGCCGCGGACCGTCTCTTCCGCCACTACGGCCCGCAAAAGACGACAATGGCCGACGTCGCGCGCGAGGCGAGCGTGGGAGTCGGGAGCGTCTACCTGGAGTTCCCGTCCAAGGACGCGCTCGTGGAGGCCCTCTCCCGGCAGCGTTATCGCGGCGTCCTCGACGCCATGCGCGCCGCCGCGGACGAGCCCGGCGCCCGCGCCGCGGACAGCCTGGTGCGCCTCTTCGACGCCCGCGCCAAGGGCTTCCTCGCCACGCTCGAGGCCGGCGCCCACGCGTGCGATCTGCTCCACTGCGGCAGCGAAGCCGTGAAGTCCGCGCAGACTGACTATCACGAGGAGGAGCGCGCCATCCTCTGCGAGGTCCTCCAGGCCGGCGTCGCGCGCGGGGAGCTCGCGGTCCCCGAGATGGACTCCACCGTTCGTGTCCTCCTGCTCGCCTATGCCGCCTTCGTCCCGCCTTGGATCTCCCGGATGGACGCAGGCCGGCTCGCGGCCGACATGGCGGCCATGCACGCGCTCGTCCTGAATGGCCTGCTCATACGCGCAGGGGCAGGACGCCAGCCTCGTTGAGGGGCCCTCCCCGTCGCTGCGTCATTGTCCCCTCGATCGAGGGGCGCCGTCCGCATCCCTGGACTCCCCGCTCGTTCAATCCGCAGCGGACTTTTCGGGCGCAGCGGTGAAGAGGCGTCCGCGTCCCGCGAAGTCGGATTCGCGTCCATCCCGGGTTTCGCATGTAGGGGAGTTCGCGCCGGGGCGGCGCGGGGGGCGGGCGCGCGGCGGATCCAGCGGATCTAGCGCGATGCGGCGTTGACCGTGCCGGTGACGTTCACGTTCACGGGGATGCGGTTCGACTCCGCGAAGCGGTACGCGAGGCGCGCCTTGGCGAGGGCGTTGTCGGCGCGGACGGAGGACAGCGGGTGATTCGGCGTCGTCTTGTACTCGGTCTCGGCGTACTCGAGAGCGCCCTCGGCGTCGGCGATCTGCGCGTGGGCGGCCGGGCTGTTGACCGATCGGGCGCGCTCCAGGATCACGCGCGCCTCCTGGAGGCGGGGCAGCGGCGATGGCCTCGCGGCGCACCCGCTGAGCAAGCCGAACGCGATCACCACCCATGCTGCTTTCGTCGTGTGCGTCATTTCTTCCGCTCTCTTCGATCGAATGCTCAGCAACACACGTGCCCGGGAGCCACCGTCGTCCTCGAAGACTGGCACCTTGCGATGACGCAGCGGGCCAAGGCGCGTTCGCCGGGGACGGCGGCGAGGTCCTTCTGATCTGCCGATATCACCGGGTCCGGCCCATGGACAAGGGAAACCTTCGGCCGCCGAAGCCGATTTTCACGAGAGGCGCCGAGTCGGAGTCATTTCGAAATCGACGCTGCTCGCGAAAATACCTGGGCCGGAGGGCCGGGACGCCGCCAAATCCAGCCCTGGAACGCGAAAGTCGGCCGCCGGGGAGCGAGACTGGCCTGCTCCGGATCGGACCCCGTGGGGGTCATTTGACTCGGACGGTCTCGATCGTGCTCTCCGCGTGGAGGGGGACGAGCACGCGCTCCACGAGATCGATGACGCGGCGGTAGCGACGGTAGTTCGAGGCCGCGGGCGTGCGCTTGTTGTCGACGACGCCAATCCGCACCACGAGCACTTGCTCCTTCGTGTCCGTCACGAAGCAGTCGGGGTGGATCGCGTCGAGCTTCGCGTTCATCGCGGCCGTCTCGGGCACCTTCGCGCCGTCCTTGAACGTCACCTCGAGCTCGTCGCCGAGGCCGTTGAGGATCGCGTTCATGTTCTCGAGCGGGAAGGGGAGGCCCGCGAGCCACGCCACCAGCTTGCTGCGCGCGCCGAGGATCGCGAACGTCACGAGGATCGCGAACCCGACGGGCACGGCCACGAGGACGAGCAACACCTGCTGGAGCGCGGGGGGCGCGTCGGACCGCGTGGCCGCGAGGTAGGCCACGAGGAGCACCGCCGTCGCCGCGGCGACGAGCGGAGGATCCCCCGCGACACCGAGGGGGGACGTCGTCGCGTTCATCAAGCGCGAGAACCTCGCCGCGACGAGCTCGTTTGCCTGGGCTTTATCCATCATCATCCTCGGACACGATCTTCCAGATCAACGCCACGGCGCCCGCGAGCGCGAGCGGCCCCGCCAGCCAGAACGAACGCACGGGGCCCAGCGCGAGCGGCTGGCCCCACGCGCGGACGGCCACCAGATCGAGCAGCGTGATCAGGATCGCCGCGCCGAGGAGGACCGAGGGCCACAGGTAGCGCCCTCGCAGCTTGCTCATCGCGTCCGGCGCGCTCTCGAACGCCTGTCGCGGAGGCGGCGCGCTCGCGAGCCCCCGGGCGGGAGGCGCCGAGGACGTGAGGCCGGAGCGCGAGCTCGCGGGGCCGGGGAAGCTCGACGTCGATCCGGACACGCCCGAGCGCCGCTCCACGCCCCCGAGCTCGATGCCGGACGAGGCGAGCCCGCGTCCGCTGGGCGGCGACGGCTCCTGGAGCACGCGCGGCAGCGAGGCGCTCGACACGCGCATGCCCGAAGGGTTCGACGAGCGCGGCGCCGGCACCGAGCGCGGGCCCGACACAGGCCCCGACCCGGACGAAGGCCCCTCGTCGTGCGTCGGGAGCTCCTCTTCCTCCGCCTCCTCCGCGACGCTCGCGCGCCCCGGCGGGACCGAGGGCATCGCCGTGCGCGGCGGGTTTCGCAGCGACTCCGGCGCCACCGCGAGATCGAGATCGATCGACGCCTCGTGCGCCGCGTCCGCGAGCTCCCGCTCCGCGAGCGAGGCGCGGCGCTGCGATGCGCGCGCGGCGGGCGCGTTCCGGCCGATCGACGGGGGCAGCCCCGCCGCCGACTCGACCTGCGTCCAGAACGTCTCGATGTCGCGCGTGCGATCGCGCGGATCGACGGCGAGCGCCTTCTCGAAGACCTTCTCCATGTCGGACGAGACGTTCGCGCCGAGGCCGCGGGGCGTCGGCCGGCGCCTCGGATCGAGCGCGATCCGCCGCATCGTCTCGACCTCGCCGTCGATCGCCGGCTTCCCCGCCAGGGCCTCGGTCATCGTGATCGCGAGGCCCCAGACGTCGGTCCACGGGCCGCTCGCGCCGTAGCGATCCGGCGCCCACTGCTCCGGCGCGCCGTAGCCCGGCGTGAACGGGTTCATCCCGCCCCACCCGCGGCCGCCGGACACCTTCTGCGCGACGCTGAAGACCTCGGCGATGCCGTAGTCGAGGATCTTGATCGAGGGAGCTCCGGCGACGTTGCAAAGGAACAGGTTCTCCGGCTTCAGATCGCGGTGGACGATGCACATGCTCCCGCTCTCGGAGGGGAAGCTGTGCGCGCGCACGAGGGCCTGCGCGACGGGCCGCAGCGTGCCCAGCAGCGTCAGAAGGTCCATCCCCGGCTTTCGTTCCCGGCGTTGTCGAAGAAGCACCTGATCGAAGCCCTCGCCCTCCAGCCACTCGAGCGCGAGGAACGGCATCAGCGCGCCGTTCGGCAGGTACACGGCGTCGATGTGCAGCGGCCGCACGACCTCGGGGATCGCCGCGGACAGACGGAAGAGCAGCTCGCCCTCCTCCCGGAACCGCTCGAGGAACGTGTTGCGCTGGTCCTCGTTCATCCCCTCGGGGATGCGCAGGCACTTGAGCGCGATCGGCGCGCGGAACCCGCCGTGGATGCCGCGGTAGACGATCGCGAAGCCGCCGTGCGCGACCACGCGCTCGACGTGAAAGGCATTCGCCAGCGTGGCGCCGATGATGCCGAAGTCGTCCTCGTTGTTCATCCGGGAGCCACGCCAAAGTACAGCAAGATTTCGACTATCCGCTACCGAACGTCACGAGGACCCGCGTCCCCGAAAAAAGAGGTCGTTGTCGCTTTTTGCGAACCTTCACCCAACCCTCGCTGCACCGCGCGCGATCGTCACGGAGCGACGCTGGACGGGGGGGCCGAGGGAGGAGGCTCGGGGGCGGCCGCGTCCTCGGACGCCTCTCCGGCGGGCTCGCTCGGGGGCGGCGCGTCGGCCGAGAGCGCGTGCTTCGCCAGGAAGCGGAGGATGTCCTCCTCGCGGCCCTTGGGCCAGCGCTCGTGGTTCGCGGTGCCCTTCGTCTTCGTGCACTTGTTCCGCGTCGCGCAGTGCAGCTCTTCCTGGTTCCCCTCGCCGAGGCGGATCGCCACCGTCTCGGCCTGCGCCTTCTCCCGCGCGCGGATCCAGTCCTCCACGGACTCGCACGGCGCGACGGCGTCGCACGCGCGGTAGAGGAGGAGCGCCGGCGGAGGCGGCACGTCGGCGCACGTCCACGCGGCCGTCGGCGCGTCGGATCCGTACGCGGCGAACGCGGCCACCTTGTCGGCGCGCAGCATCGCCCACGTCGCCGCCATGCGCCCGCCCTTCGAGTCGCCGACGGCGTACACGCGGCGCGCGTCCACGAGACCGCGCTTCGCGAGCTGCGCGACGAACAGGTCGACGGTGTCCACGTCCACGTTCCCGTCGCCGACGTACTCCGCGTCGAAGATGGCGCCGGAGCGATCGCGCCGGAGCAGGCGGCCTTGCGGCATCAGCACCACGAACCCCGCGTGCGCGGGGTCGCCCGTCATGTCGAACTTCGCGGCGAGCTTCTTCCAGTTGCTGCGCTTGTCGACCTGCGCGGGCGTGCCCTCCGGCCCGTGGAACAGCACGATCAGCGGGAGCGGAGCGCGGGCGTCGGCGCCGCGCGCCATCACGCACGCGTACCGCGGAGATCCGTCCGCGTCCCGCGCTTCGAGGATCTGCTCGTCGCGGCACGCGGGGCGCCCCAGCGTGCGCCGCAGCTCGTGATCGGCCTCTCCCTGCTTGGCCACGCACGTGCCCGTGACGGGCTTGCGCGCGCGCGTCGGCCCCGCCGGGACGAGGGCGTTCTTCGCCTCCCGCTTGCCGCCGTCCTTCGCGGGGCGCGCGTCGGCCGCGGCGTCGGCGCTCCCGGCGTCCTTCGAGAACACCCCCAGCAGATCGCCGCCGTCGATCGCCCCGGAAGGCGTCGAACAGGCCACGAACCCGAGCGGAGCCACCGTGGCCGCGCCGAGCGCGACGCCGAGCACGGCGGCGGCGCGGAGGGGGACGGAGCGTGGGGCGGAGCGCACGGCCGCGACAGTAGCGAACGATGCGCCTCCTCGCCATTTGCAAGATGCGCCCGCGTCCCTGGTGCGCCGCCCCGCGGGTGCGCCGGGGGGGCGGCGCGAAGACGCGGCGGTGCGCTCCCGGGGGCGGCGCGAAGACGCGGCGGTGGGCTCCCGGGGGCGACGCTCCGCCTCCCGCGCCCCCCGATCTGCCTTCTTTCATGCTCGATCCGACGACGATGGAGCTCCCCGGGGAGAGGGTGGCGCTGCTGCCGGGCGGGACTGCCGCTCGGCTGTGCGGGCGCGTGGCAGAGGGGGCGCGACAGGCACGCTGACTGGCGATCTCGTCGAGACAGTCGGTCTCGGAGAGGTCACTTCTTCAGGTCGTTGGACTCCATCGTCTGCGTGCGGACGCGCTTGCCGCCGACCTCGACGTAGAAGAACACCGGCGGTCCAGGCAGGGTGTCCGCGAAGTAGAAGGTCGTGACGGCCCCGTTCTGGCCGGTGACCTTGTAGACGGTGCACTCCAGCGTACCGAGCGGGACCGAGATCGTCCGGTGCTTGATGTCCACGTCGCCCTTCGGGAACTCGGCGTGCGCGCGCAGCTCGTCCCAGCTCGCGTGCTCCTCGGTCGAGTCGAGCAGGTGACCCGAAGAGTCCATCGTCGAGGCGCGGGTGTCGGCGCCGCTCGCGTCCGATTTCACGAACTCGATCACCCGCCGCACCGCGGGTTTGCCGTCCTCCTCCACCTTGTAGACGACCCGCCGCCCGGCCGGAGAGGCGTCGCGGATCTGCGCCGCCGTGTACGGAGTGGGCGCCATCTCCGCGGCCGGCGCGGCCGGCGCGACGGCGGCGGCGGTGGCCGGCGCCGGAGCCTGGGACGGGGGGGCCGGCGGGGGTGTCGCGGCGCACGCCGCGAGCGTCGCGACCATGGATACGAGGACGAAGCGCATGTTCCTGCTCCTTTGCGGGCGCCACCATCGCAAGAGATCGGCCGCTCGTCGATAGCCTTCTGTCCGCCGTCGCGGTCCACGAGCGCACAGGGAGGCGCGTCGCCCGGGCTGTGCCGCCTGGCGGCCCCGTGGTACGGGCCCGCATGAACAGCGCCGGCAGAGAGCGTCGCCAGGGCTTCCTGACTGTCACTCTCACGCTGCTCGGCTGGGCGAGCGTTCCTCTCTTTCTCAGGCATTTTGCCGACTCGATCGACGCGTGGACGAGCAACGGTGTCCGGTACGGGTTCGCGGCGCTCCTCTGGTTGCCGGCGCTCCTTTGGGGCGCCCGCAAAGGCACGTTGCCGCCGCGGCTCTTCCGGGCCGCGCTCCTCTCCCAGCCTCTT